>SMVA01042147.1_pt1 | contig 15438 bp, 12 predicted proteins | sample 2456451 | NCBI WGS metagenome assembly SMVA01 (sample SAMN11095933, study PRJNA526329) | marine sediment metagenome | biome: Marine sediment; feature: Surficial sediment; material: Deep marine sediment; isolation source: Hadal surficial sediment | place: Pacific Ocean | collected 2014-05 | depth...
CTTCTATGTTTCGATAAGATTTTTTTAGCGCCTGTTTGAAATCTGTATCCAGCGAAGTCACTGCTATTACACGACCTCCATTTGTGACTGTCACTCCATCTTTTACAGCAGTTCCAGCATGAAAAACTATGGAATCGCCAATGTGTTCTATGCCAATTATTTCTTTTCCATTATCGTAAGCTTCGGGGTAACCACCGGAAACCAACATTACGGTAGCTGCCGCTCTTTGGTCAATTTCGAGGGAGATCCCGTCCAATTTCTGAGTGGCCGTCGCTTCAAACAGATCGACCAGATCATTCTTGATCCTTGGAAGTACAACTTCGGATTCGGGGTCGCCCATACGAACATTGTATTCGATAACGAAGGGTTCGTTATCTACTTTTATTAGCCCAATAAACACAAAGCCTTTGTAGTCAATCTGCTCTTCTTTTAAACCATTGACGGTGGGAATGACAATCTGATCTTCGATCTTACGCATCAAGGATTCATCTGCAAATGGTGCCGGGGAAATAGCCCCCATACCCCCGGTATTCAGGCCTGTGTCTCCTTCACCTATTCGTTTATAATCTTTGGCGGTAGGAAGAATTTTATAGTTTTGCCCATCCGTCAAAACGAAAACACTCAATTCGATTCCGTCGAGGAATTCTTCAATAACCACCGTCGAACTCGCTTCGCCAAACTTGGAATGAGAAAGCATATTTTCCAATTCGGTTTTAGCTTCATTCAAGTCGTTTATGATCAAGACTCCTTTCCCGGCTGCCAGACCATCGGCTTTAAGCACGTATGGAGATTGCAGGGTTTCCAAAAAGCTCTTTCCCTCATCCAAATTTTTGGCTGTGAAGCTCTCATAGGCTGCTGTCGGAATACCATGTGCCATCATAAATTCTTTTGCCCGTTCTTTGCTTCCTTCAAGGAGGGCACCTTTTTTTGAAGGGCCGATGAGCATGACATCTTTCAATGAACTACTGTCTGCAAAATAATTATAAATTCCATTGACCAAGGGGCCCTCCGGACCAACTACCACCATTTCAATTTTATTCTCCAGTACACATTGTTTAATGGCTCGAAAGTCGTTCACTGAAATAGCTACATTTTCAGCTATCAGTGCAGTGCCCGCATTTCCAGGTGCGACAAAAAGATTTTCACAGCGCGGACTTTCTGCAATTTTATAGGCAAAAGTGTGTTCACGGCCGCCGGATCCTAATACGAGAATGTTCATAGTTATCAGATTGGTTTGCTGAGCAAAAGTAATTTATTTTTGTTCGAAGACAAGACTCGCGAACAATAAAAATCTATCGCTTTTGGCTATTTCTGAAATAAGCTGTCTATTTAAAATTTGTAACTTGAACCGAAATATTCGCGCGTTGAATTTGTTTGAACTCACTTTAAAAATGAACGGTTTCCCGATCTCGGAAGCCAAAGCGCAGCTCCAGAAAATTCAGTCAATTCCCGAACATGATTATAAAGACTACGTTTTAGAAAAGCGGCAGGAAATATTCGGTTTTCATGTTTCTGAGAACCCTTTTTATCAAAACTTTGTGGGCTCAAATAAAATAGCCTCCTGGGAAGATGTTCCCGTGATGCAAAAGGCCGATTTGCAAAAACCATTGATCGAACGTCTTAGCGAAGGATATTCTAAAAAGCAGGTTTATGTGAATAAAACGAGTGGTTCCAGTGGCCATCCATTTATTTTTGCCAAGGATAAATTTTGTCATGCCTTGACCTGGGCGGAGATATTGGATCGTTTTGGATGGTATGGGCTGGATTTTCACCAATCCTTTCAAGCGCGTTTTTACGGTATTCCGTTGGATGTTATCGGGTATAGAAAAGAGAGGTTTAAGGATAAGCTCAGCAGGAGATATCGGTTTCCAATTTTTGATCTTTCCGATCAAAAATTAGAGCGATTCCTCCGGGTATTCCGAAGAAAGAAATTTGAGTACATCAATGGCTATACAAGTTCGATAGTGCTATTTGCAAAATTCCTTCAAAAGAAAAATTTGGTCCTTACCCAAGTTTGTCCAACCTTAAAATACTGTGTTGTAACCAGTGAAATGCTCTATGACAGCGATAAGAAATTGATGGAAGCCACCTTTGGTGTCCCTGTGGTAAATGAATACGGTGCGAGTGAGCTCGACCTCATCGCTTTTACAAATCCCAGGGATGAATTTATAGTGAACAGCGAAACACTTTTCGTTGAAATTTTGGATGAAAATAACCATACGGTTCCCCACGGAACCTCGGGGCGAATCATAGTAACAGGACTTTACAATAAAGCCCATCCCATGATACGTTATGACATTGGCGATACGGGAGTTCTTTCAACAACCAGCACTTTTAAATCACCTGTCTTACAAAAACTGATAGGCCGAACCAATGATGTGGCAAAGCTGCCGGGAGGCAAAACCGTCCCCGGACTTACCTTTTATTATGTCACCAAAAGTGTTATTGAAGATGATGGGAACGTGAAGGAGTTTGTGATCGAACAAACCGCATTGGATACATTCAAGATCAGTTATACTTCGGAAAGGCAACTTACCGATACTGAAACTCGGACGATCAAAAAAGCACTATATCAATACCTCGAAAACGACCTCAACCTGGTCTTTGAACGAGTGGTCAATCTGGAGCGAAGCGAAAGAGGAAAATTGATGCAGTTTATCTCCAGCCTATAAGGTTGTTGGAGATTCGAATTTCTCAATATGTTTAGGGCGAACAAGGAAATATTCCCAAAAGAAACGCAGTAAATAAAATACAGATCCAAGCCATGAATAGCCAAGGTGTTTGTGATAAAACCTGAAGTTATAGCTCACCAAATTCCTTTTATTCGAGCTAATTGAACCTTCCCTCACTCTGTAATACGCCAGATCCTCTTGCAATCCCCTTGCCGGATCTCCGCTTTTTTTGATGGCTTCTAACCAAACCGCCCAGTCTTGACGTTTGCGAATGCCGGGAGCTAGTATTTTTCCTAATTGAGAAGCTTTATAAACTCCCGTCAAGTTGCCGATATAATTGTTGCGATGTTGTTTATCATAGGAAAGAAGGGGAAGCGCCTTAATTCTTTTATTCAGAAGATTTCCTGCTTCGTCCATATGTAAATAACTTGTGAAAGAAACCGCACAATCGTTCTCTACCATAAAATTTATCTGTTTTTCCAGCTTCGAGGGATGCCATAGGTCATCGCTATCCAGAAAAGCGATATAATCCCCTTTGGCCACTTCTGTAGCGTGGTTTCTACAAAATGCAGCTCCTTTGTTTTCATAAAGTTTTATAAGATGGATTCTGTTGTCTTGAAGTGCTTGCTGTTCAACAATAGCTGTGGAAGCATCCACAGAGGCATCGTCCACGATTATATGTTCCCAATTCGAGTACGTCTGGTTTAGAACACTTTCCAAAGTTTGGGCAATAAATTTTTCAGCATTAAACAAAGGTGTAATAATGGAAATCAAAGGGGTTGTATTAATAGGCTCTTTCTTCACCTCGGAACGTGTTGTACACAGTTTGGGATACTATTTTAAGATCTAATATTAACGACCAGTTTTCCAGATAGAATATATCATATTTTACCCGGTTGATAATGTGATTTTCATCCTCAACCTCTCCCCGGTAACCACTAACCTGGGCCAATCCCGTGATCCCCGGTTTGATAAAATGGCGGACCATAAATTTATCGACTCTTTCGGCATACATATGTGTATGGCTTACCATGTGTGGACGTGGGCCCACCACACTCATTTCACCCTTGAGCACATTGATGAACTGTGGTAATTCGTCAATACTGGTTTTTCTTATGACCTTTCCGATTCGGGTAATACGAGGATCATCTTTTCGTACCTGGTGCAAATTTGCCATAGGATTAGGGCGCATCGACCGAAATTTATAACAGAAGAATTCTTTGTAATCCAAGCCATTTCGCCTCTGTTTAAAGAATACGGGGCCTTTGGTCTCTAATTTAATAATTAGCCCCAGCAATGGCGTAAGCCATGACAATATCCCAAGGATTATTAGGAGAGCCAAGGTAATATCGAAGCCCCGTTTTATGAATTTGTTAAACGGCTCTTCAATTGGAATTTTACGCATGGAAAGTATGGGTAAAAACCCATAATAGGTAAAGTCCAGTCTTTTGGTGTAAATTTCTTTGTTGTCGGGAAGGAATTTTAGAATTTTTAAATTGTTGTCTGCAAAATCAGTAAGCTTAGTAAGGTTCTCGTTACTCAACTCTGCAACCGAAGAGTAAATTTCATCAATATTATTATTCTTTATAAAGTCCAGACATTCTTCCATAGAGGCTTTATCGGGGCCACTTAGATCAAATATTTGCTTGAGATCATAACCATATTCCGGGTTATCATCAAAAAATTTGCGAAGCTGATCCGTTTTTTGGTTCAATCCTAAAATTACAACTCTTCTCAAGTTTCCTTTCAAAAGCACTCTGTATTTTTTAAGAAGATAGTAGATGGCAAGCTTAGCGATCGTTATGTATAGTATTACCTGAAGGGCATATTTTATTATTGAAAGAGGAGCTTGTCCCAATTCACTATAAAAGCCAAAAAACGCAAACACCAATAAAAAGAATAGAACTCCTTGTTTTCCTACCAATGACAGGAGCTTTGTCACTCTGGTGAAACGATATATCTCATAGAAATTGGATCGCATCGAGATAAATATCCAGGCGATCGACACAAAAATCACATAGTTAAGAAACAGGAAGTTTGACTCGAAAAATTGACGGGCCATTATATGGATTATCAATAGATCGATGATATAGGAAATAGGTCGTAAAAACCCTGAATATCTGCCTGTTTTAAATATCATTCTTAAAACCTGTTATGCTTTGAAAAGTCTTTGTGATCCCGTTTAGCGAGTTCGTCTTTCGATAGATTCTTAAAATAATCGTATGTTCTTTTCATCCCTTCTTCTCTTGTCACTTTTGGTTCCCAGCCCAGGATCTCTTTTGCTTTTGAAATATCCGGCTGTCTCTGCAAGGGGTCGTCTTCGGGTAATTCTTCGAAAATAATCTTTTGATGGGTGCCGGAAAGCTTGATGATCTCTTCAGCAAAATCGAGGATAGTAATTTCATCCGGATTACCAATATTTACAGGTAGCGTATAATCACTAAACAGCAAGCTACATATTCCGTTTACCTGATCATCTATATAACAAAAAGATCTTGTTTGCAACCCATCGCCAAAAACTGTAATATCTTCTCCTCTAATCGCCTGACCCATAAAAGCAGGGATCACTCTACCATCATTCAATCGCATTCTCGGGCCATACGTATTGAAGATCCTAGCAATACGAGTATCAAGGCCATGGAACCGGTGATAGGCCATGGTTATGGATTCTTGAAAACGCTTCGCTTCATCATACACGCCACGAGGTCCTATGGTGTTCACGTTACCATAATATTCCTCGCTTTGAGGGTGTACCAAAGGATCTCCATATACTTCGGAAGTAGAAGCGATTAGGATCCGGGCATTCTTCTCTTTGGCCAAACCCAATAAATTATGGGTTCCTAACGAACCAACCTTTAAGGTTTGGATGGGTATTTTCAAATAATCTATAGGACTTGCCGGTGAGGCAAAGTGAAGGATATAATGTATCCTTCCGGGAACGTGTACAAATTTTGTGACATCGTGATGATAGAACTCGAACGAGTCAATTTTAAACAGATGTTCGATGTTTTTCAGATCGCCCGTAATAAGATTATCCATCCCTATCACGTCATAACCTTTGGCAATAAACTTATCACAAAGGTGGGAGCCTAAAAATCCGGCGGCCCCGGTGATCAACACTCTTTTATTCGTTTCGTTCATCGTATCATTTTGTTTCTTTTCTTCCAATGGAAACATACTTAAATCCTTCTTTGACCATCTCTTCTACTGAATATAAATTTCTTCCGTCAAAAATAACAGGGGCGGTTAACAGCTCTTTCACTTTTGAAAAACTGGGGGATCTAAAGATGCTCCACTCTGTACAAATAACCAACGCGTCGGCATTTTCCAGGGCCTCATACATGGAGTTGGCATAGGTGAGTCTATTCCCAAAACGCTTCTCGATATTATGCATTGCCTCCGGATCAAAAACGGTCAGTTTCGCTCCTTTTTCCAGCAGGGCATTCATAATATCCATGGAGGGTGCTTCCCGAATATCGTCGGTTTCCGGCTTGAAGGCCAATCCCCAAATCGCTATATTCTTCCCATTCAAATTATTACTGAAATGTGCTTCTATCTTCGGAATAAGTATCTTTTTTTGTTTTTGGTTTACCTCAATAACCGAATTGAGAATTTGAAAATCGTAGTTTTTGTCTTTTCCGGCATTGAGAAGTGCTTTTACATCCTTAGGGAAGCAAGATCCTCCGTATCCTATTCCGGGGAAAAGAAAGCGCTTACCAATACGTGAGTCGGTTCCCATCCCTACACGGACTTTATCAACATCTGCGCCTACTTTTTCACAATAGTTTGCGATTTCATTCATAAATGTGATCCTGGTTGCCAGGTAGGAGTTGGCGGCATATTTAGTTAATTCGGCCGATTTCTCATCCATAATAATTATCGGGTTACCAGAACGAACAAAAGGACCATATAGTTTTCGCATCAAATCGGTTGCCCTTTCACTACTCGACCCCACAATAATTCTTTCCGGTTTTAGAAAATCGTCTACCGCGAAGCCCTCTCGTAAAAATTCCGGATTTGAAACCACATCGAATTCGCAATCGGCATATTTGGCAATAACCGCTTTAACCTTTTCGGCTGTTCCAACAGGGACCGTGCTTTTATCTACAATTACTTTATACTCTTTAATTCTTTTACCGATTTCTTGGGAAACATCTAAAACATACGATAAATCTGCAGAGCCATTTTCGTCTTCCGGAGTTGGTAAGGCTAAAAATATGATATCACCATGCTCCAGTCCTTCATCCAGCGAAGTCGTAAATTGCAGGCGGTTTGCTTTGATATTTCTTTCAAACAGTATATCGAGATGAGGTTCGTAAATAGGAATGATGCCATTTCGCATTTTGTCTACTTTTTCAGCATCTATATCGACGCATACCACGTCATTGCCGGTTTCAGCCAGACAAGTCCCGGTTACCAATCCCACATATCCTGTGCCTATAATTGCTATTTTCATTCTTCTTAATAAACTCTCGAGAGTGTTTTAATATTACCTATTTCTTGTACACACGTTTCTAAGGTGTGCAAAAATACAATTTGATACTATTATTAGTCCTTTTTTTCCTTTTTGTTTTCCGAAAGCTGACTCTGAATCAACATGACAATTAAAACAAAGCCAACATAATAAGACCCTATTTGCCTGTGAAATACATTTTCTACCATACAATAACTTACTAATACAATTATAAAAGCAGTAGGCATGAATTTCCTTCGGTTCTTAAAAAACACTACAAGGAGAAATAGGACGAACAAGGCAATGGCAATAAATCCGGAGTTAAAATAAATGTCTACAAACTGATTATGAGTATTGTGCCTGGACTCCACAAATTCATCCTTCTTAACGGCATCATCGATCCGGTCATCATAACAGGCTGTCAGTTTATTCTTGGTTTCTTCAAAGCCAAAACCATTTAAGATAAATCCTTCTGTTTTATTGATCTGGTCCACGCACTTCCATACTTCAGTTCTTAGCTCCCAGGTCAATGTTCGTTCAAAAAACGATTTTTTAATAACTTCCTCCGATGAGGCGCTTACTTTTGTCGAACTCAGTATTAACGCTGAAAGTCCCACAAGAACAACTAAAACAATAGGAAACCGTATCCATTTTTTAGGTCCATACAGTTGTCTGGTCAACAATAACAGGCCCAAAATAATCACTGCAATTTTTGAAACCATCAAGAAAATAAACAGCACATTGATGATGATTATCAACAAATGGTATTTATTTTCAGGGTGAAATTGCCGCCTCAAGGCCTGATAAGATATCAGTATGCTTAAAATCGCGATAAAACCTAAGTAAATCCTATCGATAAGTAAGGCTTCTATAACCTGTCGTGAGAACCCCAGCACAATATCTTCCGAAGTATTTATGATAATAAAAATATTGACCACTGAAAACAGAATTATGGCAAGCGAGGAAAAAACGATCGCAAGATTTATTTTCTTTGAATCTCCAATAGGGATATAAAGGAGAACAAACCCAAGGGATAACAACACCTTTTTGATCCAAACAAAATCATCCTCCAGGCGGTTGAAGATGGTGGCGTTGATCACGAGATAAATACAAAAGGCAGCAAATAAAAGTGTTGGGGTTTTATTTAATTTTGTAAAATGCTCTTTCTTGATAATAAATGGGAATGTCACTACCAAAATCCCCATCAATATGTTGGGTAATATCCGTACGTAATTATCAAAGGGTATTGTTAAAAATAACAAAACATAAATCCAGGGATAAATGGAGGCTAAAAGGATCTTCATTGGTTATAAACGAAAGTGAAACAGGAATGAAGATAATGAAAATTAATCATACAACTCCCGCCGGATAGGTTTCTATAAATCCCAAATCATTATGTACATTTGTTGTTTCGGAATTTTTATCAGCTATCTCGCGTCCAAACGGTATAATGAATTAGAAGCCTTATGAAAATTTTAATTTCCGGTGGTGCTGGATTTGTAGGTTCTACCCTTTGTTTAAGACTCAAAAAGAAGTATCCTATTTATGAGATAATTGCTTTTGACAACCTGAAAAGGAGAGGGGCGGAGTTAAACTTAACTGATTTCAAAAATCAAGGAATCCAGTTCATTCATGGAGATATTCGAAATGCCGAAGACTTTGACGAAATTGGCCCCATAGATGTTTTGATCGAAGCTTCCGCAGAGCCTTCTGTAATGGCGGGTTTAAATTCGAATCCCTATTATGTGATCAACAATAATTTAATTGGTTCGGTCAACTGTTTTAATTTCTGCTTAAAACACAAGGCTAAGATTATTTTCCTTTCTACCAGCAGAGTGTATCCTATTCAGAAGATCGAAAATGCCGATTTCATAGAAGAAGCAACCCGTTTTTCGTTCAGTGATGATCAACCCGAAATAGGGATATCGAGATTAGGGATTTCAGAAAAACTTGATTTGTTTGGACCGAGGTCTTTTTATGGAACCACTAAGCTTTCTTCCGAACTTTTGATTCAAGAATATACAGAATTTTATGGCCTTCAAGCAGCAATCACAAGATTTGGTGTGATTGCAGGACCCCGACAAATGGGTAAGACAGACCAGGGAGTTGTTACATTGTGGATGGCCAAACATTATTGGAAACAACCCCTTAAATATATTGGTTACGGAGGTCTTGGAAAACAAGTGAGAGATATTTTGCATGTAGAGGATTTAATAGCACTTATTGATTTGCAAATACATGAAATGGAAAAATTTAACGGGAAGATCTTTAATGCCGGAGGGGGTTTGGCTGTTTCGTCCTCTTTATTAGAAATGACCGCTATTTGTGAAAAAATTACCGGTAATTCTATTTCCATTGGAAAAGTAACTGAAACACGACCGGCAGATCTAAGGATATATGTGACCGATAATACAAAAATTGAAAGCGAAATTGGCTGGAAACCAAAATACAACGTTGAGGATATATTTCAAGACATTTTTAATTGGATACATCAAAACGAAAAACAGCTAGAAGGTATTCTTAAATAAAAAAATACTATGGAGACTATTTGCTTAATTACAGGTTCTTCAGGATTAATTGGAAGCGAATCTGTAGATTTCCTTAAAGATAAATTCGATAAAATAATAGGAATAGATAACGATATGCGCGCCTATTTTTTTGGAAAAGAAGCCTCTACAGAGTGGAATTTGAAAAAATTAAGCATCTCTATTAAAAATTTTGAGCATCACTCTATCGATATTAGAAATGTTGAAAGCCTCGATGTTTTATTTAAAAAATATGGTGATGCTATCAAACTAATAGTACATGCTGCAGCACAACCCAGTCACGATTGGGCGGCTAAAGAACCATTTACTGACTTTACTATAAATGCCAACGGAACATTAAATTTGTTGGAAATGACTCGTAAGTATTGTCGTGAGGCCACGTTTATTTTTACCTCCACAAATAAAGTGTACGGCGATACGCCTAACTATTTGCCATTAATAGAATTGGAAAAACGCTGGGAAATAGACAAAAGCCATCTTTACTATGAAAATGGCATCGACGAAAACATGAGTATCGATCAAACCATGCACTCCTTATTTGGCGCCTCAAAATTAGCAGCAGATGTATTGGTTCAAGAATACGGTAAATATTTTGAAATGAATACGGGTATTTTCAGGGGAGGATGTTTAACAGGTCCAAACCACTCCGGAACACAACTTCATGGATTTTTATCCTATTTAATGAAATGTGCTATTACAGGAGATAAATACACAATTTTTGGATATCAGGGAAAACAGGTAAGGGATAATATCCATAGTTGGGATTTTGTAAATATGTTTTGGAATTTTCATCAAGACCCAAGACAAGGGGAAGTCTATAACGCGGGAGGAGGAAGATATTCCAACTGTTCAATGGTGGAGGCCATTGAAATGTGTGAACAAATCACCGGGGGAAAAATGAACTATGAATACTCCGAAACTAACCGTATAGGAGATCATATTTGGTGGATTAGTGATGTCTCCAAATTTAAGGCTCACTACCCAAATTGGGATCATAAGTATAGTATTCAGGATATTTTAAATCAAATATTTACTGCTTTTACCGAAAGAAACTAAGGATGAAATTAAGTGTCGTGATACCTGCTTACAATGAGGCCAAATCTATCGAATTAACTATTTCGCAAATTGCGACGGCCCTTAGAGAGGCGGAAATAGATCACGAGATTTTTATTGTCAACGATAACTCAAAGGATAATACCCTACAAGTTCTAGAACAAATTAAACCACAACATCCTTCATTGAGATTTGAAACCAATGCAGGCCCCAATGGCTTTGGTTATGCTGTAAGGTATGGCTTAGAGCGATTTACCGGTGATTGTGTTGCGGTTATGATGGCAGATATGTCAGACTCTCCTCAAGATCTTATCTCGTTTTACAATACTATGGTAGAAGGTGATTATGATTGTGTTTTTGGAAGTCGCTTTGTAAAAGGAGGTAAACTAGTGGATTACCCTTTTGTAAAAAGAATAATCAATAGAATGGCAAATATGATTATCCGTATTTTTATGGGTATTAAATACAATGATACTACCAATGCCTTTAAGCTTTATAAAAAAGAAACCATTCAGGGACTTAAACCCTTTTTGGCTCCACATTTTAATTTAACTATAGAACTCCCATTAAAAGCCATTATTAGAGGGTACTCCTATACCGTAGTGCCCAATTCATGGACAAATAGACAACACGGTGAATCGAAATTAAAAATCCGCGAAATGGGGGGCAGATACTTCTTTATCTTGCTTTATTGTTTTATTGAAAAATTCTTTTCAAAAGGGGACTTTAAAAAGAAATGGTAAATTAAAATTGCCCTAGTCAATCTTTTCGTACCTAATTAACTTGGTGCACTCTATATTGTGCATATTCCTAAATATTTTCGAGTATACTTCCTTATACCCCTCTACCACCGGGATGCTATCTTTGTGCTCAGGCACGAAAGACCTAAGGTTTGTCACTACGAAATATTGACCCGGCGGAGTGCCATTTAGCAACATATTTTTAAAAGGCTTAAAATACTTTCTGGTTTTTCGCAAATTATTGAGTTCCAGATAGTACGAAAAATATCTTCTATCTCTGGATAAATAAAATACATAGGCATCAGGGTCAATCGATTTCAAATATTCCACAGTTTCCCGATAGGTAGTGGTATGTGAAAAATATGGGTTCTTATTTAAAAACAGTATACAAAGACTATATCCGCAAACTGCTGTAAAAATACTATTTCGCAATCTAGAATTATCAATTTTACTTAGGTAATAAGCCAACAAAATAACAATAGGAACAACCAATGGAACGAAATAGCGATTTACCATCATGGATGTGGTAAAGTTGGACCGAATGAAAGGAATGAAAAAGTACACCAACACCCATATCATCAATAATGTAATCCCAAATCGACCCTCGTTAAAAAAAGACTCTGCCCATTTATTCTTCCAAAGTATTCTGCTAAGTAAGTAAAGGATGCTAGCCGCCAATAAAACCATCGAAATGCTGGACAGCAATTTATCGTTAAAAAATATTTTCAGATAATCATAGATTAGACTAGCCGTTGCCGGATCCCTCCACGTAAGAAATGCTTTATCGGCCCGTTTCAGAATAAACTGAATCCAATACAGGAAGAAAATATTAGGTAGGGCAAAAGTGATGATGTAATAGACCCGTTTATATCTAAATTTCTTCCAATCCATCAAGATTAAAAAGGCGACAAACTGTGATGCTATTACAAAGAGGGCGAAGTAATGAGTGTATAACATTGCTGTTGTGGCGATCACATAATAGAAGGCATTATTATAAGTAAAATCACCTCTAATTAGCCTTACGAAATAGTAAAAGGAGAACGTTGCCAATAGAGATAAGAGTTCATATGACCTAGCTTCCTGGCTATATCTTATCAAGAACGAGTTCAAAATAAGGAAACCAAAGGCATAAAGTGCAACCTTTTTATTAAAAAGCTTTTTAGCCAACAGATAACCCGCGTACACGCCCCAAACGCCGAAGAAAACGTTAAGCAATCGCAAAGTTGTATCATTATGCATAAAGATCTTCGACCAAAGATTGCTCAAAATGGTATGTAGAGGTGGGTGAACGTCACCTTTCATTATCTGAATTATATCAAGGGTTGAATACCTGGGATGAGAGGTAACCGCTGTCAAGAGTTCGTCATTCCATAACCCTTCGTAGTTTAAATTAAATACCCGTAAAATAAATGCAACTGCAAGCCCAAAATAAATAATGTATTTGGTTTTAATTTCCGGCATCATAGCGATTTTTTTATTGGAATACTTTTAAAATACAGGCAATACAAAATCAGGAAATGATATAAGCCTCTTTGTCTCCAAATGTAAGATTCGGTCATAAAAATAAAAAACATGATAAAAAACAAAGAGAGAAACAGCATGTCTTTGTCCCGCATGTATTGTCTTAAAATCGCACCCAGCATTAAAAATAGGAATAATAACCCAAAGATCCCTAATTCTGCTAAAGCTTGTATGTATTGATTGTGGAAATTATAGGTATAATAGCCCTGCCATAAATTATATTCCTTATGTTTTTCAATGATCTTAACTTCAGAATTACCGATCCCGTAACCCGTTAAAAAAATACCGTCTTCCGTTAACATTTCCGAAAAGATACGGGCCTGAAACAATCGAATGGTAGTTCCTGTCCAGTCATACACTTTATTAAACTGCTCTCTTTCCAGCACCTCCTTAATATTAGACACAGAAACTTCCCGTTCGAACCGTTGTTTTATAGGATTAGAGGTGAATAAAAGCAACATCGTCCCACTTACAAATACAGCCATCAGCTTGAATATCGTGGCTCGTTTGAAGGTTCGAATAGCGCCGAATACCCCAAGAACAGAAGTAGCCACAATGATAATTTTTGACGACAACATCAATAAGAAAAGGGAAAGGACCCCAATCACGAAAATCGAAATCAGCGTCCTCTTGTGGTTGAATAATAAAAACAGTACACAAAGTGACACAAAAACCGAAATATAAATTGCATTCAAGCCTAAAGGTGCAACTAAGCTATGGTAAAAAAATACTTCTGGATTTGAGTCAGTAATGAAAATGGCCAGGGCAGTGGTCATAAAGAAAATAGCAAACAAGAACATTCCCAAAGAGAAGTAATAGAGAATTATATTTCGTGTTTTTTTCGTTATACCCGGCATAAAAGTAAACGCCAAAGGAATAAGTATCAAAGCAAGTTGGCGTTCCAACCCTCTCGAGGATGCCTTTACATTATCGCTCCATAAAAGAGATGTAACCATCAATAAATAAAACAGGATCGGGTATAAAAACTCTTTTTTAAACTCTACCTTATGATACCGTGCCGATACAAGCGAAGCTGCCAATAGAACAATAAGTGCTCCTGTGCTAAAACCATGCTGCAAGGGCAGCATCACCAGCAAGCCGCCGATAAGTACTACGTAGGTATTTTGAGATCTTAGAATGTTATCTATTTTCCTCATGGGTTTGCTCCATAAACTCTAAATAGGCATTGTTGATGACATCCCAGGAATAGATGTTTTCGATCTTATCCCGGTTGTTGTTGAGAAAATGTCTGTAATCTTCCTTATTGGTTATTTTGCTGAGAATTGTTGTAACCCCTTCAGTATCGCGAAAATAAAGGGCGTCATTATTCAAAATAGCCTTGTTGAACTGATTTTCATGGGCCACCACAAGAGAATCGCTCGCCATAGCCTCCAATAAAGAAGGATTAGTTCCGCCTACCGTGTGTCCATGAAAATAAACTTTCGAATAATACCGAAGATTGTTCAGGTGTTCCTGATTGTAAACCCCCCCAATAAAACGAATATCTGGTTCATTTTTGTATTTGTCCTTAAGATATGCGCCAAATTTATTGGTGTCGTGTTTCCCGATGACTAGAAAAGGAATGTCGTTATTGCTGCGGACTGCCCCATCCAGGATCGTTTCAATACTGTTTTCGGGTTCCAACCTGGCGATAAGCATATTGTAATGGTAAGGCGATACTTCATAATTGGACAGAATACCTGCATTTGGATCGGAAAACAGGAAAGAACCATAGGCGATATATTTTGAGGGGACGCCATATGTTTCTTTCAGATAATCCTGTATCCCTTTGGAATCTGCGATAAGGAAATCGCTGCTTTTGACGGCAAGGGATTCGGCATATTTTAAAAACCGTCTCACTTTTTTACTGTATTTGGTTCGTTTCCACTCTAGCCCGTCCATATTGGTAATAATAATGGGTTTTTTAGGCAACCACCGATGCCAAACCGAATTGCTGGTATATCCTAATTGAAGCAATATATCAAAATCCCTTTTTCGTGAATTTCGAATACAGTTTAAGTCATATATAAACTGCCCAACCGTTCCTAATTTATTTTCAGGGTCTTTACAATGGATCAATTTTACGCCTTTAAATTCAACTTTTTGATAGGGATGATTTCCCGAAGAATAGACATATACATCGTGGCCTTTCTCCTTCAAAAAGATGGAAAAATATTCTGCAAACTGTTCGAATCCACCGTGGTAATTAGGTATCCCCCTCGTTCCTAGTATTCCTATTTTCATACAGCAAGTTCTTTTTTCTTATAAAAATGCTTTAAGTAGATAAGAGCCCCAAGACTAATTGCGATCACATCTCCTTGATTATAAATACCAGTTATAATCAAAGATGTGAAGAAAAAATAAAGTGCTATTCCAGATATAATATTATTGAAGAAAGCTCCAAAATCGCCTACCTCCTTTTGATAAGCCTGCAAGTATAAATAAAGCAAAAA
>SMVA01201454.1_pt1 | contig 15432 bp, 11 predicted proteins | sample 2456451 | NCBI WGS metagenome assembly SMVA01 (sample SAMN11095933, study PRJNA526329) | marine sediment metagenome | biome: Marine sediment; feature: Surficial sediment; material: Deep marine sediment; isolation source: Hadal surficial sediment | place: Pacific Ocean | collected 2014-05 | depth...
ACCGGATCAGCGCCGCCGGCCTCGCCGGCCGCGGCCTGTTGGGCAAATTGCGCGGCGGCGTCCTGCTCGGCTTCGGCCTGATCCAGGCGCGCCGCCTGCTCAAGACGCTCGGCGCCGAGGCGGTGGTGGGGTTCGGCGGCTACCCTTCCGTGCCCACGGTGCTGGCCGGCGCCTCACGGGGCCTGCGCATCGTGCTGCACGAGCAAAACGCCGTGCTCGGCCGGGCCAATCGCCTGCTCGCCGCCCGCGCCGATGTCATCGCCACTTCTTTCGAGCGGGTCGCCGCCGTCGCCGAGGCCGACCGCAACAAGCTGCGCCTGACCGGCAACCCGGTGCGCCCGGCGATCGCCGCGCTCGGCCGGAGGCCCTACGCCGTGCCCGATGGGAACGACATTCTACGGCTGCTGGTGATCGGCGGCAGCCAAGGCGCCACGGTATTCAACGAGGTGGTGCCGGCGGCGCTGTGCCGCCTGCCCAAGCGGTTGCGCCGGCGCATCGAAGTCAGCCAGCAGGTCCCCGGCGGCGCCCTCGAGGCGGTCGCGGCGCGCTATCGCGACTGCGGCATCGCCTGCGAGCCGAAGATTTTCTTCGACGACATACCCGAACGCCTCGGCGCCGCGCATTTGGTGATCGGCCGCGCCGGCGCCTCGACCGTGGCCGAGTTGGCCGCGGCCGGCCGGCCCGGGCTGTTGGTCCCCTACCCCAGCGCCACCGACGACCATCAGACCGCCAACGCCCAGTGCCTGGCCGAAGCCGGCGGCGGCTGGGTCATGCCCCAACCCTCGTTCACACCGGAGCATCTGGCCGAGCGGCTGAAATCCCTGTTCGAGAGCCCGGGGCTGCTCGCGCGCGCCTCGCGCTGCGCCCAGGCCTTTGGCCGCGAAGGCGCCGCCGCCGCGCTCGCCGACGTGGTCTGCGCCACAAGCAATAGCAATGGCGACACCGGCTCCGACCGGAGCGAGGCCGCGGCATGAGACGCCTGCCCCTCGACCTCGGCACCATCCACTTTGTCGGCATCGGCGGCATCGGCATGAGCGGTATCGCCGAAATCCTGCACAACCTGGACTACCAGGTCCAGGGCAGTGACGCCGCGGAGAACGCCAACGTCCGGCGCCTGCGCGATCTCGGCATCAAGGTGACCCAGGGCCACGCCGCGGAGAATGTCGAGAACGCCCAGGTCGTGGTCGTTTCCTCGGCGGTCAAGGAGAGCAACCCGGAGGTCCGGGCCGCGCGCGCGCGCTTTGTGCCGGTGGTGCGGCGCGCCGAGATGCTTGGCGAGCTGATGCGCCTCAAGTGGGCGATTGCAGTCGGCGGCACCCACGGCAAGACCACCACCACCTCACTGATCGCCGCACTTCTCGACAGCGCCGGGCTCGACCCCACGGTGATCAACGGCGGCATCATCAACGCCTATGGCACCAACGCGCGGCTCGGCAAAGGCGACTGGATGGTGGTCGAGGCCGACGAGAGCGACGGCAGCTTTACCAAGCTGCCCTCGACGATTGCCGTGGTCACCAACATGGACCCCGAGCACATGGACTTCTATGGCTCGGTCGAGGCCCTGCACGACGCCTTCGAGGTCTTTGTCGAGAACATCCCGTTCTATGGCGTCGCCATCCTGTGCATCGACCACCCGGTGGTGCAGTCCCTGATCGGGCGCATCGAAGACCGGCGGGTGATCACCTACGGCTTCTCGCCTCAGGCCGACGTGCGGGCGCTGGACGTGCACGCCGCAGGCGGCGAGATGCATTTCGACGTCGAGATCACCGGCCGCGACCCAGACAGCGGCCAACGCATCGAAGGCTTCACCCTGCCCATGCTGGGCGAGCACAACGTGCTCAACGCACTGGCGGCGATCGCGGTCGCCCACGAGATGGGAATCCCCGACGACAAGTCGCGCGCCGGCCTCGCGCGGTTCGGCGGCGTCAAGCGGCGCTTCACCAAGACCGGCGAGTCTCACGGCATCACAGTGATCGACGATTACGCCCACCACCCGGTCGAGATCGTCGCAGTGCTCAAGGCCGCGCGCCAGGCGACCGAAGGCAAAGTCATTGCGGTCGTTCAGCCGCACCGCTACACCCGCTTGGCCGAAATGTTCGAAGAGTTCTGCGCCTGCTTCAACGACGCAGATCACGTCATCGTGGCCGAGGTCTACGCCGCCGGCGAAGACCCGATCGAGAGCATCGACCGCGACGCCCTGGTCGGCGGCTTGCGCGCCCGCGGCCACCGCAACGTGACCGCGCTGACCGATATCGCGCTGCTGGCGCCCCTGGTGTCGGAGCTGGCCAAGCCCGGCGACCTGGTGGCCTGCCTGGGCGCCGGCAACATCACCGCCTGGGCCAACGCCCTGCCCCGGGAACTCGACGAGGTCTACGCGGCTAAAGACGCGGTCGAAATCCCGCCTGCCTCGGAGTCAGGGTGATGCTGGCGATGACCAAACCTGCCGCGACATCACTCATCGACCGGTTGCCAAGCGTGCGCGGCCGCTACCGGCAGAACGCGCCGCTCAGTTCGGTAACCTGGTTCCGCGTCGGCGGTCCGGCCGAGGTCACGTTCCGCCCGGCCGACCGGGACGACCTGGCCGAGTTTCTGGCCGGCAAACCCGGCGACGTGCCAGTCACGGTGATCGGCGTCGGCTCCAACTTGCTGGTGCGCGACGGCGGCGTGCGCGGCGTGGTGTTGCGCCTGGGCCGTGCCTTCGCGGAGATCGCGGCGGATGGCCACGACTTGGTTTGCGGCGCCGCGGCGCTCGACCTCAACGTCGCCAAGGTGGCCCAAGCTGCGCGTATCGGCGGACTCGAGTTCCTCTGCGGCGTGCCCGGCACCATCGGCGGGGCGCTGCGTATGAACGCCGGCGCCTACGGCCGCGAGTTGGAGAACGTTCTGGTCGAGGCCGAGGCCATCGATCCCGCCGGCAGGCTGCAACCCCTGGAGCGCGAAGATTTCGGCTTCTCCTACCGCCATTCGGCGGTGCCGGCCGATTGGATCTTCCTCGGCGCCCGCCTGCGCGGTCACCCGGGGACGCCCGAGGCGATCGCCCGGCGCATGGCCGAGATTCAGACCGCACGCGGCGGCAGCCAGCCGATCCGCAGCCGCACCGGCGGCTCGACTTTCAAGAACCCGGACCCAGCGGTCTCCGGCGGCGCCAAGGCCTGGCAACTGATCGACCGGGCCGGCTGCCGGGGCCTGCGCCGCGGCGGCGCCATGGTCTCCGAACAGCACTGCAACTTCCTGATCAACACCGGCATGGCGACCGCGGCCGACCTCGAGGAACTGGGCGAGGAGATCCGTGCCCGAGTGCGCGAGGACTCCGGAGTCGAACTGGAATGGGAAATTCGCCGCATCGGCGAGCCGGAAGAGCCGCAGAGCCCGGGGGGCGCCACATGAGCCAAAACATCGCAGTGCTCATGGGCGGCATCTCCGCCGAGCGCGAAGTCTCCCTGGTCAGCGGCAAGGCCTGCGCCAAGGCACTGCGCGAGGCCGGCTACCAGGCCACCGAGATCGAAGTCGGCCGCGATATCGGTGCCTTAGTCGCGGCGCTCACTCCGGCGCCGGACGCGGTGTTCAACGCGCTCCATGGCCGCTGGGGCGAGGACGGTTGCGTCCAAGGCCTGCTGGAGCTGCTGCACATCCCCTACACCCACTCCGGCGTCATGGCTTCGGCGATGGCGATGGACAAGGTCGTGGCCAAACGCGTGGCCGCGGGCGCCGGCGTTACCTCGCCCCAGGGCCTGGTGGTGCGGCGTGAAGTGTTGCGCGAGCACGATCCGATGCCGCGGCCTTACGTGATCAAACCGATCAACGAAGGCTCCAGCGTCGGCGTGGGCATCGTGCGCGAGGGCGACAACCGGCCGGCGATCGACGACGCCGTCTGGGAGTTCGGCGAAGAGGTCCTGATCGAGCCGTTCATTGCCGGGCGCGAACTCAGCGTTGGGGTGATGGGCGACCGGGCGCTGGCGGTCACGGATATACAGGCCAAGAGCGGATTTTACGATTACGAGGCCAAATACACCGAAGGCCGGGCCGTGCACGTGATCCCCGCTGAGATCGGTCCCGAGGCAACTAAGGCGGCGCTCGACGCGGCGCTGGCCGCGCACCGGGCGCTCGGTTGCCGCGGCGTGTCGCGCTCCGACTTCCGCTACGACGATACTCGGATCGAAAACGGCGGCATGGGCGATCTCTACTGGCTGGAGGTCAATACCCAGCCCGGCATGACTCCGCTCAGTCTGGTCCCCGAGCAAGCGGCCCACCTGGGCATCTCGTTTCCCGAAATCTGCGCCTGGATTGTGGAGAACGCCGCATGCGACTCCTGAACCCCCTCAATTGGTGGCGCGGCGACAAGGCCCGGACCAAGATGCGGACCAAGGCCCGGCGCACGCCGGCAAAGCGGTCTGCTATTCGGACCTCCAGGCGCGGCGCGCGCAAGGCCGACACCCGGCACCTCTGGCAGCGCGGCGGAATCGTCCTCGCCACCGGCTTTGTGCTGGCCGGGATCGGCTGGCTCGCGATCAGCGGCTGGATTCCGCGCAGCCTGGAGCGGGCCGGGCTGGCCCTGCTCGCGGCGAGCGCGGATGCCGGACTCGAACTGGGCGACGTCCTGGTCGAAGGCCGGCAGCGCACCGAGGCCCGCGTGGTCCTGGACACCCTCGGCGTGGTCCGGGGCCAACCGATTCTGGCCTTCGACCCTCACGCAGCCCAAGCGCGGCTGGAGCGCCTGCCCTGGGTGCGCGCCGCAACCGTGGAACGGCGCCTGCCGGCAGCGATTTACGTGCGCCTGATCGAACGGCAGCCGCTCGCCCTGTGGCAGCACCAGGGACGGATCACGGTGATCGATCGCGGCGGCGAAGTGATTCCCGGTGCCGAGCCCAAGGCCTTCACGCGCTTGCCAATGGTGGTTGGCAAGAACGCCCCCGATCACACCGCGGAGCTGTTGGACATGTTGAGCGGCCAGCCCGAACTCCGGGCCAGGGTATCGACCGCAATCCGCGTGCATGGCCGGCGCTGGAATCTGCGCCTCGACGACGGCATCGACGTGCGCCTGCCGGAGCAGAACCCAGCCGCCGCTTGGGCCGAGTTGGCCCGCGCCCAGCGCGAGCACGGTGTGCTCGGCCGCGACGTGGCGGTCATCGATCTACGCCTTCCGGACCGGCTGGTGGTGCGCACCACTTCCGAGGCCGCGCCCAAGCGGGCGCCCGGCCGGGCCGGCGAAGAAACCTGAATGAGTGCAATGGATACGACCCTGGCTAACTTTGGAACGAACATGCGCAAGAACCTAAGCCGCACCAAGAACGGCATTGTGGCCGGCCTCGACGTCGGCAGCAGCAAAACCTGTTGCTTCATCGCGCGCGTCGATCAAGGTCCCCTGCCTAAGGTGATCGGCATCGGCCAACAGGCCAGCCGCGGCATCAAGGCCGGCGTGATCGTTGACATGGCGGCGGTCGAGGCGGCGATCCTCAACGCCGTGCACGCCGCCGAGCAAATGGCCGGCCAGACCATCGACCGGGTCATGGTCAACCTCGCCGGCGGCCACCCGGCCTCGAGCGCCATCGACATCGAGCTCGCCATCAACGGCCATGAGATCGGCGATGCCGACCTGCGCCGCGCCTTCGAACGCGGCCACCAGCGCCAGAGTATGAATGGCGATGCAGAAAATGGCCGCGAGCTGATCCACTCTATTCCGATCGCCTACAATATCGACGGCAACCGCGGCGTCCGAGATCCGCGTGGCATGTACGGTCATCGTCTGGGTGTCGAGATTCATATCGTCACCGCCGCTTCGGGCGCGGTGCGCAACCTCACCACTTGCATCGAACGCTGCCACCTCGACGTCACCGGATATGTGGTTTCGCCCTACGCCTCTGGCCTTGCGGCTCTGGTCGAGGACGAGATGGAGCTCGGCGTCACGGTCATCGACATGGGCGGCGGCACCACCACCATCGCGGTGTTCTACGAAGGCAACGCGATTTTCACCGACGTCGTGCCGGTCGGCGGCGCCCACGTCACCAGCGACATCGCGCGCGGACTTTCGACTGCGCTGGTCCACGCCGAACGCATGAAGACGCTCTACGGCCACGCGCTCGCAACCGGCACCGACGAACGCGAGACGATCGAAGTGCCGCGGGTCGGCGAAGAGCGCGAGGCCGGCAGCCATCAGGTGCCGCGCTCCTTGCTGGTCGGCATTATCCAGCCGCGCCTCGAAGAGACACTGGAGCTGGTGCGCTCGCATCTCGAAGCGAGCGGCTTCGACAAGATCGCCGGTCGGCGCGCCGTCCTGACCGGCGGCGCCTGCCAGCTTCCGGGCATGACCGAACTCGCGAGTCTCATTCTCGACAAGCAGGTGCGCATTGGGCGGCCGGGCCACATCGCCGGCTTGGCCGAAGCGACCGCCGGCCCGGCCTTTGCAACCTGCGCCGGGCTTTTGAACTACGCCGTCACGGCGGAACGGACCGCGCCATTCTTGGCGCCGGCCCAGACAGGGGAGCCGGACGGCCTGATCGGCCGCTTCGGCGATTGGTTTCGTGAACATTTCTAGGAGAACTCAATCGAGCGTTTCGGGCGGGTCCGGAACGATCGGCCGGCTCGGCAGCCAACTTGGCCACCGGACTGGCAGCATCAGCCACCAGGAGGGGAAGTGGAGAGCAGCATGACCTTGAATTTGAACGTTCCCACGTTGCAGCCGAATATCATACCGCAGATCGCCGTGATCGGCGTTGGCGGGGCCGGCGGCAACGCCGTCAACAACATGATCCAGTCCAACCTCGAAGGCGTCGACTTCCTGATTGCCAACACCGACGCCCAGGCGATCCAGCAGTCGCTCTGCGACAACTGCATCCAGCTTGGCCGCGGCGTGACCCAGGGACTGGGCTCCGGGGCCAAACCCGACATCGGACGGGCGGCGGCCGAGGAGGCGCTGGACGACATCCTGACCGAGCTCGAGGGCGCCAACATGGTGTTCATCACCGCCGGCATGGGCGGCGGCACCGGCACCGGCGGTGCGCCGGTGATCGCCCGCGCCGCGCGCGAGGCGGGCGTGCTCACCGTCGGCGTGGTGACCAAACCGTTCCACTTCGAAGGCGTGCACCGCATGCGCATCGCCGAGGCCGGGATCACCGAGTTGACCCAGTACGTCGATACCCTGATCGTCATCCCGAACCAAAATCTGTTCCGGATCGCCAACGAGAAGACCACCTTCGCCGACGCCTTCAAGATGGCCGACGACGTGCTCCATTCGGGCGTTCGCGGGGTCACCGATTTGATGGTCATGCCGGGCCTGATCAATCTCGACTTCGCCGACATCCGCTCGGTCATGACCGAGATGGGCAAGGCCATGATGGGTACCGGCGAGGCCGAAGGCGCGAGCCGTGCGCTGGAGGCCGCCGAGGCCGCAATCTCGAACCCGCTTCTGGACGACGTCTCCATGAAGGGCGCGCGTGGGGTTTTGATCAACATCACCGGCGGCCACGACATGACCTTGTTCGAAGTCGACGAGACCGCCAATCGAATCCGCGACGAGGTCGATCCGGAGGCGAACATCATCTTCGGCTCGACTTTCGACCAGAATCTCGAGGGCCGGATCCGGGTCTCCGTGGTCGCGACCGGAATCGAATCCGATGAGGCGGTCCAGCCGCGTCCGGCCGCACTCAGCTTGGTGTCCGCCGAGGCCGGCACCACCGCCCGCCAGTCCGCCGCCTCGCCGCCAGAAGCTACCGTTACGGCTCAGGCGCCCATGGCGGCACCCGCAGCGACCCCCACAGCCGCACCTGCCATGCCGGTTCAGACCCCGGCACGCAACAGCCTTTACGCCTACTCCCAGGCGATAGCACAGGGGACCCCCCCGGAACCGGTAGCCAAGACCTCGACCGCGGTGGCGGAATCCATGGCCGCCGAAACACTGGCCGTGGGCACGTCCCAGGTCGCGATTGCCCCAGAGGACGCACCTGAGACCGCCCCAGAGGCTCCCGCTGCCCACTTGGCCGAGCCGACACCCCAGATCGAGACCTTTGTCGAGGTCATGGAAGCACCCGCCACGGATTGTTTCATCGCCCCAATGCCGGCCAAGCTGGAGCCAGAGCCGGAACCCGATTATGGGGCCCCGGCCCAGGCCCCAACTCCGGGCCGGGCCGATCCCTTCGCCACGGCGGCGCTGGAGAACGGCTCGCGAGCACCGCGGCATGACGTACCCGCAGCGGTCAAGGCGCCGGAAACCCGGAAAGCCCCCGGCTTTTTCGCCAAGATGACCGGCGGCGCCTCGCGCGCCATCCAAGCCGCGGCCCGGGGCGGCGAGCGGCACGGCTCACGGGACACCGCCGCTCAAAAATCGGCCCTGCCGCTGGCCCAGCAGACGGCCCAGCAGGCGGCCGCGCCCCGGTCCAGCGCCGATCCGAGACTGAAGACCCCGGCCGCCCAGCCGCGTCTGTCGGGGTTCGAATCGGCGGGTCCGGAATCGGCCGGTCAGGTCGATGAAGAGCTGCTCGATATTCCGGCCTTCCTGCGTCGTCAGGCAAACTAGGATGCCCGCCAACGAATCGCTTCCCAGGAGTGCGGGAAATCGGCGTAACATACTGTAACAAAGAGTGATTTGAGAACTTCAGGGGAACGCGCCTATAAGTTCCCCTGAAGCGATCTATCGCGATTCTTTGTTTGGGGGAAATCCGTCTCGACCACGGTACCAGCCAGGGTGAATGCCCCGGAACCGCAAGGGCGATTCGGATAACGATCCCGCCGCAACGGACGGCAGGAAGAGACAAAACAATGGGTATGAAGTTTGGGGCCGCGAACGGGTTCTTGCGTCAACGAACGCTCAAGGATTCGATCCACTGTTCGGGCATCGGCTTGCACAGCGGCGTCGAGGTCAACATGACCTTGCACCCCGCCGAAGCGGACACCGGCATCCGGTTCCGCCGCAACGGCACGGTGCAGCGCACCGAGGTTGCGGCGATCTGGCAAAACGCCATCGAAACCCCGTTGAGCACCACGCTCATGGGCGAGGCCGACATCAAGATCGGCACGATCGAACATCTGTTATCGGCCCTGTCGGGCTGCGCCATCGACAATGTCGTGATCGAATTGAACGGTCCCGAGGTGCCCGTGATGGACGGCAGCAGCGCGCCCTTCGTGTTCCTGATCGAATGCGCCGGCAGCGTCACTCAGGATGCACCGCGCCGGGCACTGGAGATTCGCCGCGACATCACCGTATCGGACAGCCAGCGTGCGGTCACGGCGATGCCGGGCCGGGGCCTGTCCATCGACTTTGAGATCGATTTCGATAACGCGGCTGTTGCGCGCCAGCGGTGGTCGTTCCAAGTCACCCAGGCGAGTTATAAGCGGGAGGTGTCCCGCGCCCGCACCTTCGGGTTCCTCGAGGACGTCGATCGGCTGCGTGAGATGGGCCTGGCGCTCGGCGGCTCGCTCGACAACGCCATCGTGATCGACGGCGACCGCGTGCTCAACGACGGCGGACTGCGCTACGACAACGAATTCGTGCGCCATAAGGTTCTCGACTTGATCGGCGACCTGGCCCTGATCGGCGGACCGGTGATCGGCAAGTTCTGCTGCAAGCGCACGGGCCACAGCATGAATCTGCGCTTGCTCCAGACCCTATTCGCCGACGACGCGGCCTGGCGCTGGCGCGAACTCACGGAAGCGGACCTGGAGGCCGGGCCAGAGACGGGCATGGGCGCTTCCATCCCGCCGGCCCGCGCCGTCGCCGCCCGGGCCTGACACAGTAATCCCGGCCCCATGACGCGGCGTCCCGCCACGGGGCGCCGTTTCGATTCTGGCGGCTTGAGACGCCCTGGCCCTGCACCTATAGTCCGCCCGAAGGACCCCTTGCGTAAGGGGCCTGGGAAACCGCTGGGAGGGGCGGAAAGTTGCAGAAATCGGGAACAGCAGGCGAAGCCGTAAGTGGCATCCGGCGCAGCGGGCGAGCACTGGCGGCGGCTGGGCTGTGCCTGTTGTTATGGTCCTGCGGGTTAATCGACGAGGACCAGACGGAGTACTTCGAGCAGCCTGTCGAGACCCTCTACAACAACGCCATGAACGCCATGCAGGCCGGCCAGTTGAGCGAGGCCGCGCGCCTGTTCGACGAGGTCGAGCGCCAGCACCCCTATTCCACCTGGGCCGCCAAGGCCCAGCTCATGGCGGCCTACGCCAACTATCAGGACAACGCCTACGACGAGGCGATCAACGCCCTCGACCGCTTCATTCAGTTGCACCCGGGCAACAAGGACATCGCCTACGCCTACTATCTGCGTGCGATCTCCTTCTACGAGCAGATTTCCGACGTCCGGCGCGACCAACGGGCGACCCAACAGGCGCTGACAGCGCTCGATGAGTTGGCCCGCCGATTCCCCGATTCCCGCTATACGCGGGACGCGGCGCTCAAGATCGACCTGGCGCGCGACCATCTGGCGGGCAAGCACATGGACATCGGCCGCTACTATTTGGGACAGGGTGAATTCCTGGCGGCGATCAACCGCTTTCAATTGGTGATCAAGGACTATCAGACCACCACCCACGTGCCCGAGGCACTGCACCGGCTGGTCGAATCCTATCTCGCCATCGGGGTCACCGACGAGGCCCAGTCGACCGCCGCCGTGCTCGGCCATAACTATCCCGGCAGCGCCTGGTATGCGGACAGCTACGTGCTGTTGACGGGAATCGATCTGCGGCCCGAAGAAACCACCGACTCCTGGATCTCCCGGGTCTGGAAATCGATTATTTAGTATGGTGGATAGAGTCCAGCACATCTTCTTATGAGGTCCGCATGCTGGTGAGCCTGTCGGTCCGCGACGTGGTTCTGATCGATCGCCTCGATCTGTCTTTCGACAGGGGGCTCTGCGTGTTGACCGGGGAAACCGGCGCCGGCAAATCGATCCTGCTCGACGCGCTGGGGCTCGCGCTCGGCCACCGCGCCGATGCCGGGCTGCTGCGCCCTGGCGCCAAACAAGCCTCGGTCGCCGCCGTCTTCGAGGTCGGGGCCGGCCACCCGGCGCGGACGATCCTGGAAGAGCGGGAGATTGAGGCCGAGGACGATGTCCTGGTGCTGCGCCGGCTGCTCGGTGCCGACGGACGCAGCCGGGCATTCGTCAACGACCAGCCGGTCTCCATCGGCCTGCTGCGCCAGCTCGGCGATACCCTGATCGAGATTCAGGGTCAGTTCGAGCAACGCGGCCTCCTGGACCGCGCCAGCCACCGCGCCTTGCTGGATGCCTACGGCGGCTGTGCCGAGGCGGCGCGCGGCGTCGCAGCCCTGTGGTCTACCTGGCGCGACGCCCAGGATGCGCGCGACCGGGCAGCGCAATCGCTGGAATCGGCGCGCCGGGACGAGGCCTTCCTGCGCCATGCGGTCGCGGAGCTCGACGCCTTCGACCCAAGCCCCGGCGAGGAGCCGCGGCTCGCCGAACAGCGCGGCCTGCTGATGAACGCCGAGAGATTGCGCACGGCCATGGATGCGGCCGTCACCGCGCTCGAAGGCGCCGGCACCGAAATGGGCGCGGAATCGCGCCTGACAGACGCGCGCCGCGCGCTTGGGCAGGTCGCCGAGCAGGCCGCCGGACGCCTGGGGCCGGCGCTGGCCGCGGTCGAACGCGCGGCGATCGAGACCGAAGAGGCGCTGACCGCACTCCGCACCGCGGCCACCGAACTGGAACTCGAAGCGGGCCGGCTCGGCGCGATCGAGGACCGCTTGTTCGCGTTGCGCGACCTGGCCCGCAAGCATGGCGTCGCGGCCGAGGCCCTGCCCGGCTTGCGTGGCGAATTGGCCGAGCGCCTCGCCGCCATCGACGGTGGCGGCGCAGCGCTGGCCGAGCTCAATCTTGCGGTCGCCAAAGCCCGCACAGCCTATGAGGCCGCGGCCGAAAAGCTGAGCCGGACGCGCGCCAAGGCCGCCAAATCCCTGGACCGGGCGGTGAACGCGGAACTCGCCCCGCTCAAGCTCGACAAGGCTCAATTCCAGACCCGGCTCGAACGCCTGGAGCCGGACCGCTGGGGCGCCCAGGGTCTGGACCGCATCGCCTTCGAGGTTGCGACCAACCCGGGCAGCCCGCCCGGCCCGCTCGCCAAGATCGCCTCCGGCGGCGAGCTGTCGCGCTTCCTGCTGGCGCTCAAGGTGGTGTTGGCCGAGGTCAGCCCGGTCCGCACTCTGGTGTTCGATGAGGTCGATAGCAACGTCGGCGGCGCCACCGCCCATGCGGTCGGCGAGCGTCTGGCCCGGCTCGCTGGAACAGGCGGCGGCGCAAATGGCGGGGACGGGCTTCAGGTGCTGGTGGTGACCCACTCGCCCCAAGTCGGCGCGCGCGGCGCCCACCACTGGCGAGTCCACAAGGAGGCCGAGGGCGCGCGCGTGACGACCCGGGTCAGCCAGCTCGACCCCGACGGACGCGAGGAGGAGATCGCACGCATGCTGTCCGGCGCCGAAGTGACCGAAGAGGCGCGTGCCGCCGCCAAGCGCCTGATCGAAGCGGTGCCGGGATGACCGAATCGGCCCCAGGTCCAAACCCTGTGGATCAGGGCGCGGAAATCCCGGCCGACGAACTTACTCAAGCACAGGCGGCGGCCGAGCTGGCCCGCCTGGCCGATGCGATCGGTCATCACGACCGGCTCTACCACCAGGACGACGCACCCGAAATATCGGATGCGGACTACGACGCCCTGCGCCGCCGCAACGCGGCCATCGAAGCGCGCTTTGCCAAGCTGGTCCGCCCCGACAGCCCCTCGGGCCGGGTCGGCGCGGCGCCGGCCGGCGGCTTCGCCAAGCTGCGCCATAGGGTGCCCATGCTGTCCCTCGGCAATGCTTTCGACGAGGCCGAGGTACAGGAATTTTTCGACGGCGTCCGGCGCTTCATCAAGGAGCTGAAGGACAATCCCGAGGCTCCGATCGAAGCGGTCGGAGAACCCAAAATCGATGGCCTCTCGATTTCGCTGCGCTACGAACGAGGCCAGTTCGTGCAAGGGGCCACGCGCGGCGATGGCGCCACCGGCGAGGACATCACTGCCAATCTGCGCACCATCGCAGACCTGCCCGTGACCTTACCCAAAGACGCGCCTGCGGTTATAGAGGTACGCGGCGAGGTCTATATGCGGCGCGACGATTTTCAGAAACTTAACACGCGCCAGGAAGCCGCAGGCGACAAGGCCTTTGCCAATCCGCGCAATGCCGCCGCCGGCTCCCTGCGCCAACTGGACATCACGGTGACCGCGAGCCGGCCGCTGCACCTCTTCGCCTACGCCTGGGGCGAACTCTCCGCACCCATCGCCGAGACCCATTGGAAGTGTCTACAGCGTCTCAAGGATTGGGGCTTTCCGGTCAACCCCTTGGCCCGGCGCTGCAAGGACGTCGCGGAGCTCATGGCACTGTACCAGGAGATCATGGCGCAGCGCCCGGACCTGCCCTACGACATCGACGGCGTGGTTTACAAAGTCGACCGCCTCGATTGGCAGGAGCGCCTGGGCTTCGTCAGCCGCGCGCCGCGCTGGGCCATCGCCCACAAGTTCCCGGCCGAGCAGGCCCGGACCCGGCTGATCGGGATCGATATCCAGGTCGGGCGGACCGGCGCGCTGACCCCGGTGGCGCGGCTCGAGCCGGTCACCGTGGGCGGGGTCGTGGTCTCCAACGCCACGCTCCACAATGCCGACGAAATCGCGCGCAAGGACGTGCGCATCGGCGATACGGTTGTGGTCCAACGCGCCGGCGACGTGATCCCCCAGGTGGTCGAGGTGGTGACCGAGGCGCGGCCCAAGGGCGCGAAACCCTACGCGTTTCCCAAGGTCTGCCCTTGCGAGTTAAAATCCCACGTGCTGCGAGAGCCGGGTGAGGCGGTCACCCGCTGCACCGGCGAACTCGCCTGCCCGTTCCAGCAGATCGAGAAGCTGATCCATTTCATCCGGCGCGACGCCTTCGATATCGAGGGCCTGGGCGGCAAGCACATGGAGGAGCTGTGGCGCGACGGGTTGATCAAGGCCCCGGGCGACATCTTCCGCCTCGGCGCACAGGCCGCGGAGATCGCCGGGCGCGAGGGCTGGGGCGCGCGGTCGGTCGAGAACCTGCTGGCCGCCATCGAGGCGCGCCGCGAGGTGCCGCTCGACCGCTTCATCTACGCCCTCGGCATCCGCCAGATCGGTCAGGCGACCGCCCGGTTGCTGGCGCGTCAATACGGCACCCTGGAGGCCTGGCACGGGGCCATGATCCGGGCCACCCAAGAGCGGGACGCCGCCCCCGAGGCGCGCAAGCCCGAGGAGGTCGGCGAGGCCTTTGCCGAACTCTGCGCCATGCACGGCATCGGCCTGAACATGGCCGACGACATCGCCGCCTTCTTCCGCGAGCCGCATAACCTGGCGCTGATCGGCGACCTCGAGACCCAGGTCCGGGTTCAAGCCGTGGCGGCGCCGGCCAGCGAGTCACCCGTCGCCGGCAAGACCGTGGTGTTCACCGGAACGCTCACCACCATGACCCGCGGCGAGGCCAAAGCCCGCGCCGAGGCGCTCGGCGCCAAAGTCGCCGGTTCGGTCTCCAAAAAGACCGATTACGTGGTGGCGGGCGCGGAAGCCGGCTCGAAGGCGCGAAAGGCCGCCGAATTGGGGGTGACAATCTTCAGCGAACAAGAATGGCTGGAACTTATCGGCAGCGTGTGAAACGCTTAAAAACAGCCCCTTTAAGGGCTATCGAAACAGTTTAAACAAAGCCATTACCAACCCTGGGCTAGTTTCTTGGCCACGCGGTCTGCCGGGGAAGCGGAATATGTTGCAAGCCGAGGCAAGTCTGGAGTTCATCCTCGAGAGGGTCCAGGAACTGGGTCAGGGCCACAAGCCCGACCAGAAGGCCGCCTATCGCGCGCTGATTCACATGACTCAGCGCTAGGCCGAGCCGACCGACCTCTTCGTCGACGAGGATCTGGCCATGGCCGAGCGCATCGGCCAGGACTTGACCGACATCCCGCGCCACATCAACGAAATCCAGCACGCCTACATGAAAGTGCTGTTCGCCGAGCAGCCGAAGACTTGAGGGTGGGAGACCCGCTGCGATTTTCGTAATTCGGCGGAAATCCGCCAAGTAATCCCCTATCTTGAATAGAACTCGATCACCAGGTTCGGTTCCATCTGGACCGGATAGGGCACGTCTTCCATCTTGGGGCCGCGCAGGAAGCGGGCTTTCATTTCCTTGTGGTCGACCTCGATGTAGTCGGGCAGGTCGCGCTCCGGAGATTCGGTGCCCTGGAGCACCAGGTCGAGTTCCCGGCTCTTGGCCTTGATCTGGACCTCGTCGCCGTCCTTGATCTGGTAGGAGGGGATGTTGACCCGCTTGCCGTTGACCGTGATGTGGCCGTGGTTGACGAATTGGCGCGCGGCGAACACCGTGGGCACGAACTTGGCGCGGTAGACCACCGCGTCCAGGCGCCGCTCCAGGATCTCGATCAGATTCTGGCCGGTATCGCC
>SMVA01280019.1_pt1 | contig 15424 bp, 14 predicted proteins | sample 2456451 | NCBI WGS metagenome assembly SMVA01 (sample SAMN11095933, study PRJNA526329) | marine sediment metagenome | biome: Marine sediment; feature: Surficial sediment; material: Deep marine sediment; isolation source: Hadal surficial sediment | place: Pacific Ocean | collected 2014-05 | depth...
CTCCCCCGGAGAGGCCCATGAGAGCGCGCTCAAGGAGGCCGAGACCGATGCCATGAAGCGGGCGCTGACCACCTTCGGCAACCCCTTTGGCCTGGCCCTCTATGACAAGGAGCAGCACGGGGTCCGGGGCAAGGCCCGGAACCACAAGAAACCCAACGGCCAAACCCTCTCCTGGATCCTGCTTTCGGCCGAGGGCGAGGTGATCTCGCTCCACGAGGACCCCATTGACTATTGCAAGGCCCTGCGCCAGGTCATCGAGGCCAGTTCCAGCCCGGAGCGCCTGAAAGCCCTCTGGAGCCGCAACTCGGTCACCATCGAGATGCTGCGGGCCAACCTGCGCGATCTCAGGACCGAGGCGGGCGAGCACTACGCCGATATCCTGCTCAGTCTCTACCAACGCCAGCTTAAGGAGCTGCACGAGGAGCAGGAGGTCGATCGGGCGGAGGCGGAGGCTGTCCAGATAGCGGCCCAAGCTGGCAAATCGGACCAGCAGGCCGATCAGGCCGAGGCAGCGGCGCACGCGGGAGCAGCCCAGGCTGGCAAGTCGGACCGGCGCATGGGTCATACGAATGGGAGCCAGGTCCAGCAGGAGGCCGTTCGGAACGTCAGTGGAAACGGAAACTCCCGGGGAGCGAACGGCACCGGAACCGCGGGACCGGTCGACAAATCCACTTTGTCGATCAGTGCCCCGCGCCGGGTCCGAGATAAGGAGCATCTGCGCTTTGTCGCCTCCCAGCCTTGCATTGTGTGTGGGCGCTCACCAGGGCATGCCCACCACCTACGTTTTGCCCAGCCGCGGGCTTTGGGCCGCAAAGTGAGTGACGAGTGGACCGTGCCGCTCTGCGCTGCCCACCACAGAGCGCTTCACATCGTAGGCGACGAGAAAAATTGGTGGAAAGAACGTCAGGTTAATCCGATCACTCATGCCACACAGCTATGGCGGGAGAAGCGGGATGCCAGTTTCCATCCGCCCAGCAGAGCTAGAGAGTTGATATGCCCGTAATTAAGCTAAGGAGAGTTTGGCTGCTCTCGAAAATTTGAAAATTCGTATACCGGCGTGTGACTTGGTTGGTACCGGAGCTTGTTGCCGAGTTGACATTGGCTGTCTTCACCTGAGAGCCGTCGCTTAATTCCCTTGGTGGGGATCTAGTCCGGCGCCCGTGGCTTCCCGCGTCAGCCTTCCGGCAGGACGTCGAAAGCGATGCTGATGCGCGTCCCCGCGCTCTCGAACGGCACGGTGCGGTGATAGAGGTACGACGGGAACAGCAGCATCAGCCCCTCCTCGGGCTGGAATGCCCGGACCTCGGGCTCGACCGAGCCGTGGAAGTGTTCCGGCGGCTGGCCGAACTCGATCCAGCCAGCCTGCCCCTGCACGGTCACGCGGACGATGTCGGGCAGCTTCACGTAGTAGACGCCGCTGAGCCAAGCGGAGGGGTGATTATGGGGGATCTGATGGCCTTGGGCTTGCAGCACGACGGCCCAGGCGGTGAGCCTGTAGCGCTTCGGCCGGTTGGCCAGGAAGGGATGCCCCGGATCCACCGGCAGCGCGCGCCGGTAGTCGGCGACCGCCTCGCGTATCACGTCTTCCAAGACCGCGACCGGGCCTTTCGGCGCGACCAGGAGCTCGCCCGAGTGCTTGCCGTGGCGGGTCGCATGGCTGGCGGGTGCGTAGACCAAGCTCGGGTGGGCCAAGACGTGCTCCGCCAGCGCCGCGTTGAACGCGGCCAGGTCGGAGAAGCCTTGCGCGGCCGAGACCCGCGTCATCCGGATCAAGCGGTCGAAGTCGACCAGGGCGCGCAGCTCATCGCGCTCGCCCAGTTCGTCGAGCACGATGGCTTGAAACGCCAGCACGCCGCTGTCGCCGGGACGGGCATCGAGATAAGCCTGACAGATCTGCAAGGCCGCCCGTGGATCGCCCCGTTGCAGATAGAGGTCACCGAGGTTGATGTGGGTCCCGGGTATGTCGTGGGGCGCGACCGCGATGGCGCGCCGATACGCGGCGACGGCGTCATCGAGCCGGCCCGACTGCTGCAGCGCGTAGCCGAGGTTGACCAGCGCGCCGGCATGCTCCGAATCTATGGTGAGCGCGGCCTCATAGGCCGCGACGGCTTCGTCGAGCTGATTCCGTTCCTGCAGAACAATGCCAATGTTGTAGTAGGTATCGGGGAAGTCCGGCCTGATGTCGAGGGCGCGGCGGTAGGCGGCCTCGGCCTCGTCGAACCGTTCCAGTTCGCGCAGCGTGCTACCCAGGTTGTTATGTGCCTCGGCCTGGTCGGGCTCGATTTCGAGCGCGCGCCGGTAGCTGGCCATCGCCTCATCTAATTTACCCAAGGTTTTGAGTGCGTTGCCGAGGTTGAACCAGGCCGCGAAGAAGTCGGGCCGGAGTTCGACCGCGCGCCGGTAGGCAGCCTCGGCTCGGTCGGGCCTGGCCCTGGCTTCGAATACGATGCCCAGGTTGTAGTGGGCGTCGACATAGCCCGGCTCAATCTCGAGCGCGCGCTCGTAGGCGGCCTCGGCCTCGTCGTGTTGGCCCGATGCCTTCAGCATGTTGCCGAGGTTGTTGTGGGCGTCGACGTAGCGCGGCTGGGCCGCGACCGCCGCGCGCAGCATCTTGAGACCCCGCTTGGCATGGCCCGACTGAAAGGCAGCAACACCGCCCAAGTTTAGGGCTTCTGGATGATACGGCTGGACGCTGAGGACTTGTCGGTACAAGGCCCACGCCTCTTTCGGGTCGCCGGCCTGCAGGAACGTCAGTGCCTGCCCCAGGGCCGTAGCAACGAACGGATCCGCACCGTCGGCGCCACCCGGGGTGTCGCGCCCGGCCCCGCGGTCACGCCGTTTCAGCTTGCTCTGCCGTCGTCGCTCCTTGCGGTTCATCGGCCACCTGGTCATCGGTCGGGCCCGACTCGGACCGCACGAATCATAGTCTTCCCGGGCGCTGCAATCGAGGCCGGCGTCGTCTTGGCTCGAACACGGGCGATGGCCGAGTTCGCACGCCGGCGTGACCCTCTAGCGCGCTGGTCCCGCGGCGGGCTTAACATTTGCCCGTAAAACCCCTATGATTGGTCCGAACGCCACCTCGGACACCGGTGCCCAAAGCGGGGCCGGAGACTCGGGGCGGCGGCAACGGTCGCGGAGGCGAAGGTCGCAGGCGATGAAGGATCAAGAAACGCTGCCGCTCGGCATCGTGCTGGAGCGCCGCCGCATCGACCATCCCTGGAAGGACTTCGACTGGCGCCCGGTCACGGTGATCCCGGGCGCGCCGGCCTGCGATCCGGAAGGCGAATGGCGCGTGCTCCACGAGAGCGAGGACAGGATCCACTATCACAGCGGCACCCTCACCCTCGAGCTGTTCCGGCGCGAGACCGAGGGTTATAAGGTCAACCTCTCGAACGATCCGCCGCGCGTGTTCGTGATTCTGCGCAGCGGCGAGGACATGGGCAGCGCCCACGACGTGGTGCCGTTCCTGGTCACCGCTTGCCCCTACGAGGCCCAGGACTATCTGGATAGCGGTGAGGATATCGTCGAAGGCGTGCCGATGCCGGGCGTCGTACTCGCCTGGGTCCATGATTTCGTCGACAAACATCATGTCGACGTGCCGTTCAAGAAGCGCAAGCAAAAGCGCCACGACCCCGAGGAGGTCGGCTTCGGGCGCAAGGCCCCGATCGCCCGGCGCCGCAATGGTCATCGTTGAGCGGGACCATGGCTGAGCGCGACGAGGACGGTTTCCTTGATCGCTGGTCGCGGCGCAAACGTGGCGAAGCGTCACCTGGCGCCCCAGATTCCGAGACCGCCGAGGCGGCGCAACCGGCGGCCAAGCCGGCCGAGCCATCGGGCGGCCGGTCTGGCCCGCCGCCCGCGAGGGCGTGCCCGACCGCCGTGGGCCCATCGCAGTCGGCGGAAGCCCCGGATTCCGGCGATCCGGAGGTGATCGCCAAGCTCCCCGACCTCGGCACCCTGAACGAAGACTCCGATTTCACCGCATTTCTTCAGGACGGCGTGCCCGACGCTCTCCGGCGCCAGGCGCTAAACAAGCTCTGGCGGACCAACCCGGTGCTGGCCAATCTGGACGGCCTGAACGACTACGACGAGGATTATACCGTCTCCGAGCCGCTGGTTAAGGCCCTGAAGACCGTATATGAGGCGGGCAAGGGTGACCTGGACGAAGACGAGACCGCGACGCCGGAAGGCGAGGTGGCCGAGGCCGAGGCGGGCGAGGCGCCGGCTGCCGCCGAGGCGTCCCAAGACCGCGAGCGCGATTCCGAGCGCGTTGCGGAGGCTGACCGCCCCGCGCAACCGCCGCTGAGCACCGAGTCGCCCGCGCCGGGACCGGCGGCGACGGCCGCTGATGAAATTCCGAAACCCGTCCGGGGCTCAGCCCGGAAGCGGCGCTGGGGTGCATGGGATAGCTGAATCGACGGCCTGAAGATCACACCACTCCCCCAAGCCCTTGAGTTGTCAATGAACTGAATTATATGACTGCGTGCATTGAGCTTACGAGATAAACTCCAAATATTTTGTGATCATTCAATAGGCATTCCACTTTCGCGTCCAAAGTGACTCATTTTCTTGACATGGCTTCCTGTTCGTTTTCTAATCTCTATCCGAAGGGAAAAACCCTTTGAAAAAAAAAGGATTCCGCCTTTTCGAATTCAGTTCCCGCGACCGGCGCATTGAGAAAAATCACGGTGCTATTGCCGGTTATGGCGTGCTGTTAAAGGAAGGGGTCCGGGAGGTCGTTTTTGACCAACGAGGTCGCCCAAGTTGATATTGCCGAGGAGGATCGGCTTCGCGCACAGTGGCACGCGCTGCTCGCGCAGTTCCTGTCGGCGCCGCCGGATACCGCGATGCTGGACTTGGCGCGCGCGCTGACCGGCGACGACACCGATCTCGGTCGGGGCGTGAGCGCGCTCGCCGCCGCCGCCAAGGGGGCGACCGTGGCCGGGCTGGAGGAGGAGTACTTCAACCTCTTCATCGGGATCAGCCGGGGCGAGTTGCTGCCGTTCGGCTCCTACTACCTGACCGGGTCCCTGAACGAGAAGCCCTTGGCCGCCTTGCGCATGGACATGGGCGAGTTGGGCATCGGCCGGGCCGACGCTGTCAAAGAGCCCGAGGACCATATCGCCAGCCTGTGCGAGATGATGGCCGGCATGATCACCGGAGCGTTTGGCGAGCCGGTCGGACTGGATCGCCAGCGAGATTTCTTCGACAAACACATCGGCTGCTGGGCGCCGCGGTTCTTCGAGGACCTGCAGGCCGCCGAGTCGGCTGCGTTCTACATGCCGATCGGGTTGATCGGCAGCGTCTTCATGTCGGTCGAAAGCCAGGCCTTCGAAATGGCGGCCTGATTGACATGAAGTGGGGCTCGGGCGGGCGCCTCCGGTGGTGATAGAGACCCGTCCATCGTGGTCAGCCAGATAAGGAAAGGTGACCGAAATGATTAAGAAGAGCACGACGGCGATTGATCGTCGGGACTTCTTTCGCAAGGCCAGTCTCGGAGTCGGTGCAGCCGGCGCGGCGGTGGCCGGGCTATCCGCCTCGAAAACGAAGGCGGCGGAGCTGGCCAAGGGCGCGTCAACAGGTGCCGGGTACCGCGAGACCGCGCATGTGAAGAAGTTTTACGAGCTCGCCAGGTTCTAACCAACCAGGCTCTGGATAGTAAAAAGAACAGGAGAGGTCAATGCTTACGAGAAGGACCAACGGGGTAGCGAGAGGCTCCCGTTTGTCGCAAGCGTTCGCCGGCTTGAACGGTTGCGCGATTGACCGTCGCACCTTCCTGAGGCGATCGGGCCTTGCGACGGGGGGTCTTGCTGCCGCATCGACCCTGCCGTTCAGCATGACCAAGAAAGCCGAGGGCGCGACACCTTCCGGGACTTACCTGGACGGGGTGGCGACGGTTAAGACCGTCTGCACCCATTGCGCGGTCGGTTGTACGGTCTTGGCTGAGGTGCAGAATGGTGTGTGGATAGGCCAGGAGCCTGCATTTGACAGCCCATTAACCAACGGGACCCACTGCGCCAAGGGGGCATCCGTCCGCGACGACGCCCATGGTGACCGACGGCTGAAGTATCCGGTGAAACTGGTGGGCGGCAAATGGTCCAGGATCTCATGGGATCAGGCGATCGAGGAGGTCGGCGACAAGATTCTCGAAATCCGCGAGAAGTCTGGCCCCGACTCGGTGTATTGGCTTGGCTCGGCCAAGGTGAACAACGAACAGGCCTACCTGTTTCGCAAGTTCGCGGCCTTCTGGGGTACCAACAACGTCGATCACCAGGCGCGCATCTGCCACTCGACCACGGTCGCGGGTGTTGCCAACACCTGGGGCTACGGCGCGATGACCAACAGCATGCCGGACATCCGCAACTCCAAGTGCATGCTCGTTATCGGAAGCAACGCCGCGGAAGGTCACCCGGTGGCGATGCAACACATCCTCAGGGCGAAGGAGCGGAACAACGCTCCGCTGATCGTCGTCGACCCGCGGTTCACCCGCACGGCGGCCCATGCCGACGAGTTTGTGCGGATGCGCTCCGGGAGCGACATGGCGGTGATCTGGGGCATCCTCTGGCACATCTTTGAGAACGGCTGGGAGGATAAGGGATTCATCCGCCAGCGCGTCTGGGGCATGGACGAGATCAGGGAAGAGGTCGAGAAGTGGACGCCGGAGGAGGCTGAGCGTGTCAGCGGCGTGCCGGGCTCGCAACTTAAGCGCGTCGCGAGAACCATGGCCAACAACCGTCCGGGGACCGTGATCTGGGCCATGGGCGTCACCCAACACACCATCGGCAACAATAACACCCGAGCGCTCTGCATCCTGCAGCTCGCGCTCGGCAACATGGGCGTTGCCGGTGGCGGCTGCAATATCTTCCGCGGCCACGACAACGTCCAGGGCGCGACCGACATGTGCGTGCTGTCGCACAGCCTGCCCGGCTACTATGGCCTGAAGACCGGCTCGTGGAAGCATTGGGCGCGGGTCTGGGATGTTCCCTACGACTACCTGCTCAAGCGCTTCGCCAGCAAGAAGCTCATGGAGAGTGCGGGCATCCCGGTGTCCCGCTGGATCGACGGCGTGCTGGTTCCGAAGGATCAGCTGGATCAGCCGGACAACACCCGGGTGATGGTGTTCTGGGGCCATTCGCCGAACTCTCAGACTCGTTTGCCGGAGATGCGGGAGGCGATGAAGAAGCTGGACCTTATGGTCGTCATCGATCCGGTTGCGGGCCTGCAATCGGCGATACACGGCCGCACGGACGGCGTCTATCTGCTGCCGGCGGCGTCCCAGTTCGAGACTTACGGTTCGGTCACGGCCTCCAATCGCTCACTGCAGTGGCGAGACAAGGTGGTCGAGCCGGCTTTCGAGTCGATGCCGGATCACGTCACAATGTACAGATTCGCCAAGAAGTTCGGATTCGCCAAGGAGATGTTCAAGAACATCAAGGTCAACGGTGACGAACCCTTGATCGAGGACATCACCAGAGAGTTCAACAGTGGCATGTGGACGATCGGGTATACCGGCCAGTCGCCGGAGCGGCTGAAGGAGCACATGAAGTACCAGCACACCTTCGACAAGACCACGCTCAAAGCGGTGGGTGGTCCGCTCGACGGCGAAACCTACGGGCTGCCGTGGCCGTGCTGGGGCACACCGGAGATGAAACATCCGGGCACCCACATCCTCTACGATACCTCCAAGCCGGTGGCGGAAGGCGGTCTGGGCTTCCGGGCGCGGTTCGGGGTCGAGAGGAACGGCGAGAACCTACTCGCCGATGGCTCATACCCGGTGGGCTCGGAGATCCAGGACGGTTACCCCGAGTTCACCATGGCTATGCTCAAGAAGCTCGGTTGGGACACGGACCTGACCGGGGAAGAGCGCGGCGTCATCGAAAAGATCGCCGGCGACAAGACCAACTGGAAGACCGACCTTTCCGGCGGTATCCAGCGGGTGGCGATCAAGCATGGTTGCGCGCCCTTCGGCAACGCCAAGGCTCGGTGTGTGGTCTGGAACTTCCCGGATCCGGTGCCGATCCATCGTGAGCCGCTGTACACGCCGCGGCGGGACCTGGTGGCGGACTATCCGACCTATGAGGATACCCGACGCTATCGCACGCCGACCTATTACAAGTCGATCCAGGAAAAGGATTTCTCGAAAGAGTTTCCGATCATCATGACGTCCGGACGGATAACAGAGTACGAGGGCGGCGGCGACTTGACCCGGTCCAACCCGTGGCTTGCCGAGCTCCAGCAGGAGATGTTCGCGGAAGTCAACACGTATGACGCCAACAATGCCGGAATCAGAGACGGCGGTGACATGTGGGTCGAGGGTCCGGAAGGCGGCCGCATTAAGGTCAAGGCCATGGTCACAGAGCGTGTGGGCCGTGGTGTCCTCTGGATGACGTTGAGCTTCGGCGGAATCTGGGAGGGTGAGAGCCTGAGGGACAATTATCCGAAGGGCGCGGATCCGTATGTCCTGGGTGAGTCGGCCAACGCCGTGTTCACCTACGGCTACGATTCGGTTACCCAAATGCAGGAGACTAAATGCAGTCTCTGTCGCATCAGCGCAGCGTAAGGAGAGATAACAATGGCACGAATGAAATTCCTTTGCGATGCCGAGCGCTGCATCGAGTGCAACGCCTGTACTGTTGCTTGTAAGAACGAGCACGAGGTGCCCTGGGGCATCAACCGGCGGCGGGTCATTACCATCAATGACGGCCTTCCCGGGGAACGGTCGATCTCGGTGGCGTGCATGCACTGCTCCGATGCGCCCTGCATCGCGGTCTGTCCGGTCGACTGCATCTACCAGACCGAAGAAGGCGTGGTGCTCCACTCCAAGGACTTGTGCATCGGCTGCGGCTATTGCTTCTACGCGTGCCCCTTCGGCGCTCCGCAGTATCCGCAGGCGGGTAACTACGGCAGCCGCGGCAAGATGGACAAGTGCACGTTCTGTGCGGGCGGCCCCGAGGAAGATATGTCCGAGGCGGAGTTCCGGAAGTACGGGCGCAACCGTCTGGCCGAGGGCAAGCTGCCGCTTTGTGCCGAGATGTGTTCGACCAGGGCGTTGCTTGCCGGTGACGGCGATATCGTGTCCGATATCTACCGCGAGCGTGTCGTTGCCCGCGGATTCGGTTCGGGCGCTTGGGGATGGGGCACGGCCTATGAGTTGAAGTCGGGCGCTTAACGCCCTATGGCGGTTAACTGGCTTGGGGGCGGCATATTGCCGCCCCCCAGTCATGCGGATGGCGATAATCGGTTGACGTTTTCTCACTTCATTTGACCCTTTCTAGTGTTAAAATGGGTCCGCTTTGCGAAGGGTTCTCGCCTAACTTACTCAGGCTCCGGAGAGCGGGGCCCTTGCGCGAAACAGGTGGGGAGTGGTTTGATCGGTAATAGGAAAATCGTGGTAACGCTGGGTGGTCTGTTGGCCGCTACCTTGCTCCTCGTCTCCGCCTGCCGGGAGGAGGAGCAGGATCGTGTGCTACGGCATGAAGACGGCGTCTATCTGGGCACGCCCGACACGGCTATCTCCGATGACACGCTGCGAGATTTGCGGCATCGTGCTGCCAGGCAAAAATATTAATGCGCCTGGAAGGGGGGCGGAATCATGCTTACTTGGTCACGTCTGCATCTTTGGCTTGGCGCCACCGTGCTCGTTGCCGCCGTGCTCTACGGTGGCGAGGTCGCTCTTCCGGCCTCGCTAAGCCTAGTGACCAAAGCCGTTGCCCAGGACGTCCGCCCGCCCGAGGGCGCCGGGCTTTCCATCGTGGTCACCCCTCAGCCGAGCGATTCTGATTCCTGGCGCGAGCTGCGCCGCGGCCGGAAACTCTTCGTGACTATTGAGGGCCCGAATGTCGGCGTGGCGATTCAATCCGAGGGCGAGGACTGGCGTTCGATCCGCAATGGCCCGCTTTCCCATTATGGTGGGTGGCTTCTGCTCGCCATCATCTTACTGCTCGCCGTATTCTTCGTCCTACGCGGGCGCATCCCGATTGATGCCGGGCCCAGCGGCAAGACCGTCGAGCGGTTCAACGGTATCGAGCGCTTCGTCCACTGGCTCACTGCTACCACTTTCGTCGTGCTGGCACTGACGGGCTTGAACATTCTCTACGGCCGTTACTTTCTAAAGCCACTGCTCGGAGCGGACCTGTTTTCGACACTGACCTTGGCTGGCAAATACGCTCATAATTTTTTAGCCTTTGGCTTTATGCTGGGGGTTGCCCTGATATTCGTCATATGGGTTCGCCAAAACCTTCCGAACAAGTACGATTTCATCTGGATCATCAAGGGCGGCGGTATGTTTTGGAAAGGCGTGCACCCCCCGGCCAAAAAATTCAATGCCGGCCAGAAGATCGTTTTCTGGGTTGTCGTCCTTGGCGGCGTGTCGATAAGCGTTTCCGGCATTGCTTTAATGTTCCCCTTCCAATTCGCATTGTTCTCGGAAACCAACGCTTTCGTAAATATCCTCGGGTTTGACCTACCTACGGACCTGACGCTGATGCAAGAAATGCAGCTGATGCAGCTGTGGCATGCGATTGTCGGGTTGCTGTTAATTGTTGTCATTATTGGGCACATCTATATCGGCACACTCGGCATGGAAGGTGCGTTCGACGCCATGGGCAGCGGCATGGTGGACGAGAATTGGGCCCGCGAGCACCACAGTCTCTGGGTCGCTGAGGTCAAGGGCGAGACGGGTTCGGGCGGCGAGGCCAAGCCGGCGGAGTAGGAGAGGACGTTTAGTCCTGGGACAAACGATGTTGGGCAAGCTAAAGATCGTAGGGCTTGTTCTGTTGGGCTTTTTGTTCGTGGTCGGCGTGGTCTTTACGAATAGTGCGCGGGCCGGTCTCAAGTTAAGCCTTGACGAGCTCAAGCAGCAGATCGAGCAGACCTACCCGGTGAATGTTTTAGGCTTTCGCGCCATCACGGCCGACGGGAAAGTTGCCTATGCTGTCACGGTGATGACTCGCGGCGGCGATTTCGGCGATGCCTTCCAGGTCAATACCTTTATTGTCGATGCGGACAACGGAGCGTCAATCTCCGTGTTTCGGCATCTCGACAGCGGCTACGTTCTGCCCGACGGTGGCGATCGCGACACTAACCGCCAACCACCGGACGCGGCGCAAGCGGGCTCTACCTGGCGTTGAACGCGCCGCAAGTGCGGTGCAATCTGTGAACGGAGGGCGGAAGGGCGGCCGATTAGTCCGCTCATTTTATACGGTCCGGCGATGGGGAGAGGTCGAGTGATGGTTGTGACAGGGTTTGGCCCGGCGGATGGGCGCGGCCTTGACACGGCTCGGGAAAGCCCAGTTCCATGGTTAAAAGTACAGCGTTGACAAACCCAATGCGGGACAGGAAAGCGTTTTTCGGGCCTAGGAGCCGCTTCTTGGCCGGCATGATCGTAGCGCTATTGGCTGTGGTCAGCCCGCCAGCAAGCGCAGAACTCGCCGGGCACGGCGGTTCCGTCAAGGGGGTCGCGGTCTCGCCTGACGGTCGTTTCGCCGCCTCGGCGAGCTTCGATTACCGCCTGATCCTCTGGGACCTCGGCGCCCAGGCGGAAATCCGCGATTTCGACGAGCACGAGGGCGCGGTCAACAGCGTCGCCTTCCTGCCCAGGAGAGCGCGTCTGGTCTCCAGCAGCGACGACGGCACGGTGCGCCTCTGGGACACGCAAAGCGGCGCCTTGCTGCACACATTCCAGGGTCACCGGGGTAAGGTCGCCGCGGTCGCCGTCTCGCCGAACGGGCGGCTCGCGGCCTCGGCGGGCTGGGACCGCACGGTTCGGCTCTGGGACCTGGAGGCCCACGCCCCGGCCGGCGTGCTCGAAGGCCACAAGAACAACGTCAACGCGGTCGCCTTCTCGCCCGACGGGACCCGCCTGCTCAGCGGGAGCTACGATTCCACGTTGAAGCTTTGGCGCTTGCCGGACGGAAAGATGCTGCGCACCCTGACCGGTCACGACTTCGGGGTGAACTCGTTGACCTTCACCCCGGACGGCAGGCGGGCGGTGTCCGCCTCGGTTGACGAGACGGTTCGGATTTGGGACCTGGAAACCGGCGAAGAGACGGCCTCCCTCGTCGGCCACGAGGGACCGGTCTTCAGCGTCGCCGTGTCCGGGGATGGGCGTCTGGTCGCCTCGGGCGGCGTCGACCACACGGTCATGCTCTGGGAGCTGGAAAGCGGCACTTTCCTGCGCGCGCTCTACGGCCACGACAAACCGGTCTGGTCGCTCGCCTTTACCCCCGACGGCGAGCTTCTGCTGTCGGCCGGATCGGACGAGGTCGTGCGCCTCTGGGATATCGAGACCGGCACGGAGATTGGTGGCAGCGGCCGGACCCAAGACCGAATCCTAGCCGCCGGCGTCTCCCCCGAGGCGGTCGCCGGGGACCCACGCGGTGCCGAGCTGTTCCGCAAATGCGCGGCCTGTCACACGGTCACGGCCAATGGCGCCAGACGGGCCGGGCCGACGCTCTACGGCCTGTTCGGCCGGCGGGCCGGGGCGGTCGGCGATTACAACTACTCGGAGGCCTTGCGCGGCATGAGCCTGGTCTGGACCGAGCAAACCGTCGACGCCCTCTTCGCCGAGGGGCCCGATAGCTTCACGCCGGGCAGCAAGATGCCGTTGCAGCAGATGCCCAGTGCCGAGGACCGGGCGCACTTGATCGCGTTTCTGAAACGCATCACGTCGCCACGCAACGAGTGAAACGACGAACGTAGGACGCTAACAAGGATGGAGTGAAGCCATGAAGGCGTTTATCGCCGGGGCGGCCGCGGCCATCGTGATCGCCATTGTGGCGGGAGTCATTCTGGACACGGCGCAAATCGATACTGGGCAAAACTTCGCGAGCCAGAACGCCCGCCTCCCGGGCGCGAACTAGCCCGGTTTCACTGATGCGGAGTCGCACGGCCCGCGGGCCGGCGCCGCGTTCTTGGAACGGTTCAGTGCGCGCCGGCGGCACGTAGCAGGGCGGCGGCCTCGTCGTCGCCGATCATTTCGGCGGCTTGCAGCGCGGTCCAGCCGTCCTTGGCCACGGCACCGATCTCCGCGCCGGCCGCAATTAGTATCCGCAGCACTTCCAGATAGCCCCTGTTGGCGGCCAGCATGAGCGCCGTGTTGCCGGTGCCGGTTTCGCGCGCGTCGACCTGTGCGCCGACCGCGATCAGCAAGCGCAGGGCCTCCGGGCTGTCGCTCATGGCCGCCAGGACGAGCGCCGTGCGCCCGCTCGCCTCGCGCCGCTCGACCTCGGCGCCGGCCTCGATCAGCACCGCTACCGCTGCCGCGTGACCGCCGGCCGCGGCGCGGCCGAGCGGCGTTTTGCCGTCCCGGCTCGACACTTCCACCAAGGTGCCGGCCACCAAGGTGCCGGCGCGGGCTAGATCGCGGACCAGGGGCGCGTGGCCATTGCCCGCGGCCAGGAACAGCGCCGTGCGGCCATCCTCATCGATCGCGGCCAAGGGGGCGCCGGCGGAGAGCAGGAGCTGGGCGATCGCGCGATTTCCCCGGGTGCTTGCGGCGTGAAGCGCGGTCATGCCGTCCACGGCGCTGACCTCGACCCGCGCGCCGGCGGCGACGAGTTCGGCCACGATCTCCAGATTATCGGTATCGAAGGCGGCGTCGATCAGCGCGGTATTGCCGCGTGCGCAGTCCGGCAGGTCGAGCGGCGCGCCACCCGCAATCAGCGCGGCGACAGTGGCGCGCCGGGTCGCACGTGCGGCCAGATGCAACGCGGACTTACCCTGGCCCGCGGTGCGCGCGGCAACCGGTGCACCGGCGGCGATGAGCGGCGCGATCAGCCGATCGTGGCCCTCCAAGGCCGCCCAATGCAACGCGGTCATGCCGTCCTCGGCGCGTGCCGCCGCCGGGTCGGCGCCACGTTAGAGCAGCAAAATCAGCACCTTCAAGCTGTTTTGCAGGGTCGCGGCGCGCAGCGGACTTAGGTCCTGGGGGCCCAGGGCTTCGATATTTGCGCCCTTGTCGAGGGCAAAGGCGGCGAGCTCGGCATCGTCGGTCTGGGCCGCCCGGAACAAGGCATAAAGCGGCGCGCTAGGCTCCTGCGCGGTTCCGGGCCCGATGCCAGTGAGCGCCAGAACGACAATCGCGACAAGGAGGACGCGCCGCGCGGCGGTCGAGCTCTCGGTGATGGCGCGCTCGATCGGGCGGTGGCCGACCGCGGTGGCCGGTGTCCGATCGTGCCGTTCCATGAAGGGCGTCCCACCCAGCGCGGCGTTGCCATCAGCCATGTTGCCGTCGTTCCGTTCCTGCCGTCCGGTTTTCCGCGCCGCGTCCCCGAGTCGCCGCGGCGCACCCGCCACCGCGCCCGGTCTCAGTCGTGTAACCTCCAGGTTGACAAGGTCTTTTTCGGTTTCGGCCCGCGCTTTCGCACCTCTGTCATACCCTCAAATTGAGTCCGGGTCGACGACTTCCAGTTTCACGTTCTCGCCATTGATCAGAAGCTTTCCCACATGCTCGAAATTGACCGTGATGCGGGTCCCGACCACCGACTGGACTTGGCCCAGGCCCCAATCCGGCTGGGCCGGATTGCGCACGAAATTGCCGGGGGCGAGATCGCCGGTCATCGAACGAATCCTTGGGTAGAGTTCGGGCCGTAGCGCCGGTGGCGCGTCATGGCGGACCTGCCCTGTTTCATCTTGGGAACGATAGTGTATAAGAGGCGCCGCCGACTTTGGGAGTCTCGAATCGACACAATTGGCGGGCCGGAAGCGACACGGGCGCCGGTATCGGGGCGGCGCCCCGCCGCGCAGCCATTGACCAAGGGATACGGCGGCTAATTAACAGGGAGCGAATCCGGATGGCTTTTCAGATCGACATGCAAGTTGCCGAATTGCTGGCTTCGCGGTTGTGCCACGATCTCGTTGGCCCAATCGGCGCCGTGAACAACGGCATGGAGCTGCTGGAGGACGAGGACCTGGGCATGTCGGAAGACGCAATTCAGCTGTCCGCCAGCAGCGCCCGCCAGGCCGCCAACCTCCTGCAATTCTACCGCCTGGCCTATGGCATGGCCGGGGGGCGTATCGGCACCGACTTTGGTGCCTTGCAGGAATTGGCCGCTGGCCTTCTGGCTTCGAGCAAGACCACATTGGATTGGACGGCCGCGCAGCCGGCCGGAGACGCGCCCGAGGGGTTGGGCAAACTGCTGCTCAACCTGATCATGTTGGGCGAGGAATGCCTGCCGCGCGGCGGCACCCTCGGCGTCACCCTGTCCAACGGCGCCGCCGGCCTTGAGGTTGCCGTGACCGCTAGCGGGACTGGCGCCCGGCTGCGCGAGGAGAGCCAGCCCGTGCTAGCCGGCGACGTGGTCATCGACGAATTGACGCCGCGTAACGTCCACGGCTATTTCACCCGCCTGCTGGCCCAGCGCATGGGCTCGGAGCTGCTCATCGTCGATAGCCCCGGCGCCGATAACGTGCGGCTCTCGGTGAC
>SMVA01075584.1_pt1 | contig 15408 bp, 9 predicted proteins | sample 2456451 | NCBI WGS metagenome assembly SMVA01 (sample SAMN11095933, study PRJNA526329) | marine sediment metagenome | biome: Marine sediment; feature: Surficial sediment; material: Deep marine sediment; isolation source: Hadal surficial sediment | place: Pacific Ocean | collected 2014-05 | depth 0-1...
AGCTTTGCGTCCTTTCCAACTACGAAGGCGCGCGCCGCCAAATCGCTCAGTCGCGGATGGCGGAGCGTGTGGAGGGGCCCATCGAAATCGACCGCATTCAATGTCCCGAGCGGGAGCAGCTCTCGGCTCAGCAGGGTGGGGAAACTGTCGATTCCAGCCCGTTTCATCCCCGCTGTGAAATCCGGTCGATTGAAGCGGCTTTCGAGAGCCTCCAGATCGAGCGCGCGATCAGGTGCATTCAGTCCCAAAAGGAGAACATCATTGGGCTGCGTGATCCAGATCGAAACGTGAGGAAAAACTGCAACGTAGTTGCGCAGGATGAGTTCAACCGTCTCTCTATCGAGCGCGTACAGATGCATCCATTGCGCGAAAGCACCACCGCGCGCCAGATGTGATCGGGCAACTTCCAGAAACTCGATGCTGTAGAGCATCTCTACACCCGAAACCCATGGATTGCTGGGCTCGGATACGATCACATCGTACTTTCCTTCGGTTCGCATCAGCGTCCGATAGGCATCTCCACGCCGAATCGTCACTTTCGGGTTCTTCGAGGCTTTTAGGTTTCCTTCGTCAAATAACGGCGCTGCGTCGATCACTGCATAAGAAATCTCGGCGACATCTACGCTCTTCACCCACTCGAGGGTAGCGAGTTCGCCGACAGTCACGCCGGTCCCGAAACCGATCACGAAGCAACGCTCCACTTTCTCGGCCATCAACGACGGAATCAGCGCAAGCAACGACGTCGTCGGATAATCGGCAATTAGATTTCCATCCGATTTTCCGTTGAGGTAGATCGAGCGATTCAGGCGGCCATCTTTTTTCTTCACGCCGCGAACGGTCACGGTAGCCGTGGGCCCATCGTTGTAATAGACGACCTTGTTTTCGCTCTTCCTCTGCTTTTCGAAGTGACCCTCCGGCCCGATGAAAGTCGAGGGTTTCGGCGATCGGCGGCGAAACAATCCGGCGCTGAGCCGTTCCGGTGCCCAAGCGGGAAGAGCATAGAGTCCGATCAGCGCAGGAATGAGAACGAGCGCGAGAACCGCCCGATTCGAAATGCGAAAGAGGAGCCCCGTCAGGAGCACCGACTCCAATACCAATGCGGCCAATGCGAGGCGGTAGATCTGATGAAGGTCGAGCCAAAAGAGCAGTACGTACCCGCCAAGCAGTGCTCCCAGCAATGAGCCGGCTGTATTCCAGCTGTAGAGCCGGCCTGCTACGGAACCGAGATTTCCGACTTCACCTCGCAGGTGGTGAAAGAGCAGCGGAAGCAGTGCGCCCGAAAGGCCGATCGGGATCACGAGAACCAAAAAAATACAAGCAAACGATGCGATATAGAGTGGATAAAAGATCTGATCCAGGTCGCGGAAGATCACGCGAATGGTATGCGCCCAATAGGTAGCGTCTTCCACGTGCTGATAGAGAGCCAAGAGCGTGATTACGAGCAGCCACTGGGTAATCACGATCGCGCTGCGCGGAATGTTTCGAAACAGGGAGACCGCGAAGCTCCCCAGGGCGATACAGAGTACGAAGACCGCAACGATGATCGCGAAGGTGAAGTGAGATGAACCGAATGCCAAAGCTCCGATTCGATTGAACGTCGTTTGAAGTGCCATCATCGCAAAGCCTGCCAACAAAGCGATCGCTGCGTACATCCTGAAACCTGCGATCGAACCTGCCGACACTGGCGGTCCGTGCTCGAGGTCTGGCGCGACGCGCTCGCCAAAGCGGTCGAGCAGGATGAAGATGAAACCAGCGATTGCATTCAGCGAACCCATCGCATAGAAAACACCGTCGAGACCCAGACGCGGGATCAAAATGAACGCGCCGGCCAATGCTCCAAGAAAAGCACCCGCCGTATTGCATCCGTAGATGAGCGCGTGGGTCCGGGTTGCGCCTTCTCGGCTTCCGGCGAGGCCCAGCGTGAGAATCGGAATCGTTCCGCCCATCAATACGGCTGGGGGTCCGATCAGCAGGGCCGATAGCAGCACATCGAATCCAAACGCGAGACCAGCTGAGTCCATCGGAACCAGCAGTGAGAACTTCTGCGCAATGCCGAACAGCAGGGGGAATATCAATGCGTAGACGCCGATACCAGCCTCGATGAGGCCGTAGAAGAGAAGCAGCCTGGGCGATTTCCGACGCTGCCGCGAACGCTCGACGAGTAGGCGCGTCGCTCTACCGAATAGCGAGTAGCCAACGGAAAGGCCGCCGAGGAAGATGGCGAGAATCGCGGCGGTCGCTTCGCCGTGTGAACCGAGCAGCGTCGCCAGGTATTTCTGCCACGCCACCTCGTACACCAGGCCGCTGAAGCCCGTGAGAAGTGTCAGGACGATCGCAGTGAATCGGGTCAACTACCAACCCTCCTATTTACCAGGCGCACCGCGAGAATAGCCGCCGAAAGGCAGCCCCGTTGCCCTGGAGGCGACCCAGATTGCCATATGCGCTTGGGAAACGCTCCGTCCGGTGCACGAAATTCGGCCCGGGCCGAATTCGGGCCCAAGCCGCCTCCTCCATCGGGCGCAGTCGAGCGGCTGTCGGCTTCTAGTCGATCTGGATACCTTCGCGCACGAGGTCGTCCGCGGTGGCTTCGATGCTCGCCTCGAGAATCTCCACCAACTCGTCGATCTCGCCCCGCGTCAGAGTAAGCGGTGGAGAGATCACGTTCAGGTGCCCCATCGGACGTACAATGAGGCCTCTCTTCTCGCAGTGATCCGAAATTCGCTCGCCGATTCCGACCTCTTCCGGCAGGAGTTCCTTCGTCTGCTTGTTGGCGACACTTTCGACGCAGAGCATGAAGTGGCTTCCGCGAACGTCGCCCACGAGCGGCAGCCCTTCGAGGCGCGCGAGGCGCTTCTCGAAATACGGACCAAGCTCCCGGACATGTTCACAGATGCGGTCGCGCACGATGATCTCGATGTTCTTGAGCGCTGCCGCGCAGCAGACAGGATGCCCTGAGTACGTAAAGCCATGATTGAACGAATCTCGCCCAGGCTCGGGTCGGCTGATCACCTGATAGATTTGGTCACTAAAGATCGATGCGCCCAGCGGGATATAACCCGAAGTAAGACCCTTGGCGGAGGTAATCACATCGGGGGCCAAATCGAACATCAGCTCCGAGGCGAACATGTGACCCAGACGCCCAAATCCCGTCACGACCTCATCGGAAACGTAGAGAACTCCGTATCGGCGACACACTTCTTGGGTCCGACGGTGATAACCAGGGGGGGGGGAACGATCACCCCGCCGGCTCCCATGATCGGCTCGGCAAAAAACGCCGCAACGTTCTCCGGCCTGAGTTCGAGGATTTTCCCCTCGAGTTCATCCACCAACTGATCGCAATATTCGTCGACCGCCATCCCGGCCGGACGCCTGTACGGATTGGGGCACGAGACATAGTCGACGAGGCCTTCCGGCAGATCGAAGCCCTCGTGATCCTCAAGAATACCGGTAAGTGCCATCGTAAGGTAGGAACTGTCGTGATACGCACCGACGCGCGAAATGATTTTCTTCTTCGTGTGCATCCCCAGCCGGTTGAAATAGAAGTGAATGGTTCGCACCGTCGTATCGTTTGCCGCGGAACCACCGGTATCGAAGAAAACCCGATCCATATGTGCCGGGGCCATCTCCGCGAGCTTGGCGGCCAGCTGGGCGGCGGGAGGGTTCGTCACATCGACGAACGTATTGAAGAACGACAGCTTCCTGACCTGCTCGGCCATCGCATCGGCCATCTCCGCGTTCCCATGGCCAATATTGACGCACCAGATCCCCGCGATTCCGTCCAGGTAACGCTTCCCCTCCACATCGAACACATAGGCGCCGCGGCCCTCCGAGATAATAAGAGCGCCTTCTTTCTCAAAACTCGGAAAGTGGGTGAATGAGGTGGTCTTTGTCTTGGCGCCAGAGTTGCTTGGCGTCGTCGCTGGGTTGAGTGGGTCCTTGGGCCGTCATGAATTTCCTCGTTTCCTCGGGTGTTGAACCGGGGAGTTGCACCCACCGCTCGCGATGGGCATCGGTCTGAAAATATTGGCGGTCTCGCTGGGGTGCGCGTGGCACGGCGCACGGAGACGCGCATTCTAAGTGGAATGTGGAACTCGGGGCTGTGAGGTCGTCAACCCAATCCGCGCTGGTGTTGCACGTCCTCCGCTTCGGCGCAGGCCGAGCGGGTACGTGGGCGGCGGTCTCGTCTCATCATTCGGACGGGCATGCCCCGACCTCCAGCGTCGCGGCAGCAGATGGCCGCGACATCGACTGGGGAGGGTACACAGATCCGGTCCATCGGGCAAATCGACGTCAGAGACGACCCGTGTCAGCGGGTCGCACTCAGCGGCGAGCGGTGGCTTTGTTGCGGATCTCCATGAACTTTTCGAGCTGTTCGGCCGTGAGGAACGAACGTATCTCGAGCACGGATTTCATCTTCTGCGTCCGTGACTTCGAAGCCAACTCTCCGACCTTGTTGGCCGCTGCCATCAACTCCTTCTCGCTCGGAAGGTTCTTCGACAGGACTTCATTCAGCTTGGCGAGCGCGTCCCGGTTCTCGTCGCGGAGTTTCGTTTCCTCGGCTTTGCTCGCTTCGATCGCAGCATCGATCTTCGCGATGATCTCCTCGCTCAAACCGATTTTCTCGGCCTGTTTCTTCATCATGCGGCCTTCAGCTCCACCGCCGGGCGTAACGGATCGCCCAGAACGTCGCTGCCCCATTGCGGTCGAGGCGACCAGCGCAATGCTGAGCACTCCACAAAGTAGAATCAACCGGTGACGCGAAGAATGCAGACGCATGATTTGCCTCCATTGGCTCAGTGCAAAAAAATTACCCGAAAACGCCAATCTAGATTCTCATGCGCTTCCCAGCGGGGTCCAGGAATGGCATGTCTACGATGGTAGCGGCTGTTTCGATGCCGTCGATTTCCAGCGTGACCTTGGTGCCATTGCTGAAGTGAGGTGCGTTCACGTACGCGTAGCCGAGGTTCTGGTCGAGATTCGGCGAATGAAATCCGGCCACGGCGCGGCCGACGCTCTCCGATCCGATCATGAGCGGTTGATCGCCAGGCACTAGCTTGCTACCGCCGACCTCGAGACCCATGAGCTTCTTGGCTGGGCCGCGCTCCTTGATCTTCAACAGCGCTTCGCGCCCCAGGAAGTCACCGCAGTCGTAGCGGATGAAGTCAAAAACCCTGCACTCGTAAGGATTGTGCTCGTCTGTCGCGTCAAAACCGTAGAAGATGAATCCCTTCTCCCAGCGCAGAGCGTCGAGCGTGTCCATTCCGTAGGGAAGGATCCCGTGCGGCTTGCCGGCCTCGCCGATCATGTCCCACGTCGCATGAGCGTCTTCAGAGTTCACGTAGCACTCGTAGCCGAGCTCGCCCGAAAACCCGAGCCGCGCGATCATGCAGGGCGTATCCCCAAATTTTCCGAATGCAAATCGGAAGAACTTCAGTTTCGAAAGATCGATGGCCGTGATGCTGCTCAGCACCTCTCGTGACTTCGGCCCTTGAACGCCGATCATTGCAAAATAGGAGCTGACGTCCGTCACGTATACGCTCATGTTCTTTTCGTCGATGTGCTTCTCGATCCAGACGATCGTTTTCGCTCGAAACATCGAAGATGTGATGACGCGCAGGTGCTCTGCGCTGAAGCGCATGACGATGACGTCGTCGACGATTAGACCTTCTTCGTTGCACATGACTGAATAGAGCGTTTGTCCATCCGACAAGGCGGCGGCATTGTTGACGATCAGATATTGGATCAAAGCAAGTGCGTCCTTGCCCTTGATGTCCAGCCGGCCCATCAACGAGACATCGTTCATGCCGACACGCTCGCGGACGTTCTTTGCCTCATCTGCCACACCCGAGTAGAAGGCGGGCATCTCGTACCCCATACCCGTCGTGTACATCGTTGCGCCGAGATCGAGGTGCTTCTGATAGAGGGGCGTGAGTTTCATCTCGCTTCTCCTTCTCGCGGGTCGCTTCTTTCCAGAGCGCGCAGTTCCAATAAGTTCTGCGCTCCGTTAATCCCGCGCCCCGTCAATTCCGGCACCCCACGAGATAGGGCGCACCGTTACGAGGGCGGGGCGCCGATTCGACTACCAGCCCTTGAGAATTTCTCGGGCTGCATTGTGGCCGCCCATCCCCATCACGCCACCGCCGGGGTGCGTGCTGGAACCGCACTGCCAGAGGTTGCGGATCGGCGAACGGTAGTCCGCGTAGCCGGGCGCGGGGCGCATGAATGCCATTTGATCGAGAGTCAGCTCCCCGTGGAAGATATGACCCTGGGGGAGCCCGTAAATCCGCTCCAGATCGGGCGGCATCAGAATTTGACGGTCGATCACCGTATCCGTGAAGCCAGGCGCGAATTCCTCGAACACCTCGAATACGCGATCCGCAAACTTCTCGCGCTCGGCCTCCCAGTTGGTGCCCTTGAGATCGTACGGTGCGTGGCCGCCGAAGATGTTCAAGATGTGCTTGCCCGGAGGAGCGAGGTCGGGATCGACCATCGTGGGCACGCACGGCGACATGAACGGACGGCTCGAGGGCCGGCCGTACTTCGCGTCGTCGTAGGCTCTTTCGAGGTACTCCATCGTCGGTCCGATGTGAACGTAGTTCGGGGACTCGACACCAGCGCTAGCGGAATCGAAGGCCTTGTAGGTGGGCGGGCGCTCGATCGCACAGTTGATCTTGAATGCCGAACTGTACGTTCGGTAGTTGCGAATCTCTTCCACGAAATCCGCCGGAAGCTCCTTGCTGTCGAGAAGCTTCAAAAAGCTCGTCTTCGCGTCCGCACCCGTGATGACGGTATCCGCGAAGATCTCTTCGCCCGATTGGAGCGCGATGCCCGTCGCCCGACCGTTCTCTGTCAGGATTCGGGCGACTTCCGCGTCGGTGCGAATTTCGCAGCCGTATGCCTTTGCACTGCCCGCAATCGATTCCGGCACCGCGCCCATGCCGCCCTTCATGAATCCCCAACCCCCTGCACCTCCGAGATCGCCCATCAGGTGGTGAAGGAGTACGAAAGCGGTTCCCGGAGAGCGTGGCCCGAGGAAAGTACCGATCGAACCGTAGTAGGCCTTGACGGCCTTGATCTGATCACACTCGAAGTACATGTCGAGGAAATCCGACACGCTCATCGTCATCAGGTCGGCGATTCGGAAAATTTTGGTACCCACTTTTCGAATCGCGTTGGCGTGCTGGAGCATGCTCTTGATGTCGCGCAACTTTCGCGAAGTCGGATTCGGCGGAGTGAGGAAGAGCATTTCGCGCACGAATTTTGCCGCTTCCTCGAGGAACGCCTCGAAGACCGGGTACATTTCGGCGTCCTTTTTCGAGAACTTTGCGATTTCTTTCTGCGTCTTCACGTGGTCGCTGTACATCGAAAGCGAGCGGCCATCCTCGAACGGTACGAACAGGGCATCCATCGGAATCATCTTCCAGCCGTACTTCGGAAGCTCGAGGTCATTGATCACTTTCTTCTGCATCATGCTCATCACGTAGGACGCAGTTGAAACGTGATAACCCGGAAACACTTCCTCGGTAACCGACGCACCACCAATCAGGCTGCGGCGCTCGACAACCAGCACCTTCCTGCCAGCTCTCGAGAGATAAGCGGCGCAGATCAATCCGTTGTGACCAGCCCCGATAACGACGGCGTCGTATTTGGTTGCCATTGGATTCCTCCTGAAATCAGATGATGATGGCGCCGCGGCAGCGGACGCCTGTGGCAGTCTGAGGCCCGGCTGGGCCTATCCTCGTTTCGCGGATCGCTTGGGGTTGTCCACCAGTCGCTCGAAGTGTCTGGATCGTTTCGATGGGACAAGCTGCTCACCATGCCCGATCGTGGCGGCGGGTTGTCCAATACAGCAAACAGCGCAAAACGCCTTGTTTCCTACGCTGCTGGCTGGCTGTGAGGATAGGCGCTCGGACTCTGATACGCCAAGCCCTACGAGCAGCTCGGCCCGTCGACAAATGCCGTCAAACGTTCCCGTCGAGGCCGAGGATCAGGTGATACTGATCGACCTCCGGATTTTCGACAATCCGCTTCACACCGCCCATCCATTCGACTTCAATGGACTCGACCTGTTGCGAATCAGCCAAACCGAAGTGCAAGGTCGTGGGGTGCTGTCCCATGAGCGTCTCACCGACGACTACGCGCCCAACCTGGGTCCGATCGGCCGTGCGAACGGTTACGGAGGCGCCCACCGGCGAGAACCCACCGCCCTCTTCGCGTAATTGAACGCCTATCCAATGCTTTTCGTTCTCGATCTGATTGCGATAGATGTGGAGTTTCTGCCCCTGGATGCCCCGATCTTCCACGACGATGACATCGACCCGGCCATCGAGGTCCAGATCCGCGCTTATCGCGGAACGGCTATCGAATTCGTCCGCCAATCCGACCAGAAACGCGATGTTCACGAACCCCTTACCGCCCTGATTCATCAGCAGATGGTTCTTCTGGTAACCGTCCCAGGACTCTCGGCCTTCGGCGAACCCTTCGATCATTTCCCCGAACATGCTGCCCAAGGCGGGGTCGGGCTCGGATTTCCCATCGAAGATGTCGTGGGTCCAGAAGTTCGTGCAGTAGTCCTTGGTGCTCTCGCCGCTCTCGTGTCCATTCGCTACGAAGATGTCGGGGTCACCGTCGTTATCGAAATCAAGCGTCGTGGTCCCCCACGTCCACCCGGTGCGCGCGACCTGCTCGCTAAATTCGGGCTCTCGCCAGCCGCTATCTGCGGCGAGATACATACGATTGCCGAACGCCATGCGCATCCTCATCTCCTGCATATCGGGTCGGTCCTCACGACCCAACCCGAGCGCTTCAAGGCGGCGCGCGGTCGTCGAGGCCATCCCCGCGACGAAAAAATCCAACCGACCATCCATGTTGAAATCACCAAACGTCGAAGACATTCCGAAGAGGTGTCGGTCGGAATCGAGCGTGTCGTTGGCGTCACTAAAATGGCCGGCGCCATCGTTGTGATAGAGGTCGACCCCCGAAAAGTCGCTCACAACGAGGAGGTCCAGATCACCGTCATCGTCGAGGTCGAAGAAGCTGCTCGCATAGCTGCGGCGGAATCTCTTTTCCGCGAGTCCGGCCTCGGCAGTCGCGTCGGTAAAATGAGCTGTACCATCGTTCAACAGAAGGTATGAGGGATGCCCGTCATTTGCGTCGTAATACGGCGAAGGCATCTGCCCGTTGTCGTAGGCGCGCTTGTATTGTCCGAGCCAAACATCGAGGTCGCGGTCGCCGTCGATGTCTCCAACCGTGATCGTCGATGGAGCGCGCAGGCCGCGCTCGAACTCGGGCGTTACGATTGGCTCGCTGGTAAAGCGCCCCTCGCCGTTCCCGAGATAGACCACCATGTCTCCGCGCGCGCGAGTCGATATCAGATCTGGATTACCGTCGCCGTTGAGATCGGCGATCGCTCCGGTTTCCGTCAGCATGTAGCTGTGCTCGGTGAGGCGCGCGTCGTCGAATCCTTGATCGGCGTGGTTCCAAAGCACGCGGCCACCGCCGATCATGATCACCTCGGGATAGCCGTCCTTGTCGAGGTCGTAGATGAGAATGGGATGCAGCTGAGACAACTTCTCCCCATCTCTGATTCCAAAACCGAGTATCTGCTTGAAAATTGGCGGTCCAATTCGCGTCAGCATCCGCAGGCCCGTGGCATCGAGTTTCGCGGCGAGCGGGTTACCGCGGTCGTCGCGAAATCCAGACCACTCGACGCCAACTTCGCCATCCACGATGATGCGCCGATCGGCACCCTCTTCGATCGCATGAAACACGATCTTGACGAGTGATCTCGCGGGCGAATCATCAGTCGCAGGAACGAAACGCGCGTGATGGAATTCGCTTTGAATCAGCCGATAACCTCCACTCGCGAGTTCGCGAAGAAAGCTCCCCCACTCTTCATGCGTGAGGCTCTTGCGTGGAGAATCGAGGACGAAACTCTTGATTCCGTGATCGAGTTCCTCGATGAGCTTCGGCGTTCCAAGCGCCACCTCATCGAACTGGATCGAAGACATGATTGCGACCTTCCGGTCGAAATCATCATCGACGCCGAGCAGCGCGTCCCAGATGGCAACCAGAGACTGTTCGTATTCCTGGGCGAGATTCTCGTCTGCCCAGACGTTCTCGTCGTGGTACGCGCGCAGCGCCTTCCATTCCGCCAACGAATTTGGCTCCGCCTCGATTCGATCGTCGCCGCATCCAAGAAGAACGAGCCCAAGGCATCCCATGACGACCACCACGAGCGTGAGACGATAACTTTCGACACTGAGCCATTTTCGAGCATTGAATCCGGTAAAAGCCACGATCCCGCTACCTCATTTCAGAAACACCCGAACGTTAGGAACCCGATTCGAAGAGCTGCTCCCTTTGGCAGTGTACAGGAGCCCTCGGATCGGACCCGCCATCCGGATCGTTTCTCACGCTTCGCCAGGAGTGTGCGAAACGGAACGCTCCTTGTCGCCAAGTTTCCTGACGCGTCGCGAGAGTTCGAAACCGAAATTCGTTTCACGCGTCTCCTCAAAGGTTCGTCGCAGCAGAGCCGTAGCGCGTTCCTGCTGGCCAATGGCGTCGTAGAACTCGACGACCTGGAGCACGGTGAGCTTCTGGGTCGGGTAAGCGGCCAAGCAGTCGGCGTACATGACCTCTGCGCTCTTGCGGTCTCCCTTGTTGAAGGCGAACCCAGCGTTGGCAAGACACAGCATCGCCTGGGTCTCCTCGTCCAGCTGGTTTTCGGCGTTTTGCGGCGCGCGCACGCCAGCGTCAAGGGCAACCTCCGCTTCATCGATTCGTTCGAACTCGAGCAGTACGAGAACCCGCGGCACCAGAATCGCAGGATGGTCGGGGCCTAGTGCGACAGCCCGCTCGACATCGACCCATGCGTCCGCGTAGCGAGCGGCTTTGACATTTGCGTGTGCGCGGAGTGCTAGCGCCTCGACGTTATGGGGTTCGGCCGCGAGTGCAATATCGACCGCACCGATCGCGTCTTCCGGCGTTCGGGAGCCCATCATCGCCCGAGCGAGTAGCATGCCGGCTTCGAAACCGTATTCCGGGTATTCCACAGCTCTTCGCAGCGGCCAGATCGCCAGGGAAGGCTCCCCGATGTTCATCAAGGCCTTCCCGAACAGGTAGTTCACCGCGGGATCGGTGGGATCCTCATCCATGAGTGCCCGCAAGTCTTCGATTGACTCCTCGAATTGGTTGCGAGCGTGCAGCGCATGGATCCCGTCCAGGGGGTCGTCGGACCATCGCGGGCAGGCGGTGCCGACGACCAGGAGGCCGCAGAATAGGCTCAGGAGAAGGATCCGCCGAGCAAAAAGGACTGCGGTATTCATCGACGAGCACCCTCGATCCCACCAACGGGCCTGCATGTTCAGCGCACCCGCATGAAGCAACCCTTGAGGCAGGAGGCGTTCAGAAAGTACATTGGGCTGGTGGCCCGTCAACGTGGAGTTGAGTTACCTAGTGGGGCCCGGCAGCGCGAGCGTTCCAGCTACGACACGCTACCGGTCAACGACACGCAAAGGCATCGACATGGGCACCATCACACAGAAGAATCACCGTCAGAACCTCACACCCCTACTTCATCCCAGCTCCATCGCAATCGTCGGCATCAGCCAGCCCGGCCGCTTCGGTGGAATCCTCGCGCAGAACGTAAGCGATTTTGGATACGAGGGCACGGTCTACGGCGTCAACCCTCGCTACGACTCCCTTTACGACCGCCCCTGTTATGCGTCGCTTGGAGATCTACCCGAGCGACCCGATCTCGCCATTCTCGGAGTGCCCAACAAGGGACTGGTCTCGTCCCTCGAGGAAGTCGCGGAGTGCGGAATTCCCGCCGCGGTCATCTTCGCGAGTGCGTACTCGGAGCCTCGCGAAGGCGAACTCTCGTTACAGGATCAACTCGGAAAGATCGCAAAGGAAAACAACATCGCCCTTTGTGGACCGAACGGTATGGGCTTCGTGGCTCCCTGCCAGCGGCTGGCGGTATCGGGATATCCCGTAAATCCCAAGACACCGATGGGAAATGTCGCGATGATCTGCCACAGCGGCTCCGTCTGGGAGGCATTTCTCCAGAATCAAGGCCGCGTGGGTTTCAATTACATCATCTCGGCGGGCAGCGAAGCCGCGACGACGATGTCGGATTACATGCAGTTTGTGCTCGAAAATGAATCGACACGGGTGATCGGGCTATTTCTGGAAACCGTGCGTGATCCGGAGACGTTTCGCGCCGCTCTCATCGAGGCAGCCGAACGAGACGTCCCAGTCGTCGCGTTGAAGACAGGCCGAAGTGAGCGTGGCGCACAACTCGCTCAGGCGCATAGCGGTGCGCTCGCCGGCGAAGACGGCGCCTACGATGCACTCTTCGAGCACTATGGGGTACGCCGCACGCGGTCGACCGACGAAATGCTGGACACCCTTGAACTGCTCGCTACGGGAATGCGAGCGAGCACCCATTTCGTGTCGGCCATACTCGATTCCGGTGGAGAGCGCGCGTTGTTGGTCGACCTCGGCGAAACCGAGGGTGTCGAATTCACACCGATAAACGAACAAACCCAGGCCAAGCTCGCGGAAGTCCTGGAACCCGGCCTCGATCCCGTCAATCCGCTCGACGCCTGGGGCACCGGAAACGGCGCAGAAGATATCTACGAGAAGAGCATCCGGGCACTCGATGCCGATCCATCGACTGGAATGACATTGCTGGCAGTCGACCTTCCGCCAATGGACGACCACGATTCCTGGTGGGCGGGTCGCATTCGCCCGCTGTTGGGCGATCTGCGTAATCCGATCGCCGTTCTCGGGCACCTGACCGCCGCAACGAGCGGGAAACAAGCCGCCGAATTGAGGGAAATGGGCGTTCCCGTCTTGATGGGCACCGAAACCGGGTTGCGGGCGACGCGTCACGTCGTCGAGTACAGCGCCTTCCAGCGAGATCGCGCCGCGAAAGAAGACACGCGAACCTGTCAGCGAGCGCGCCCAGGAAATTTCGCGGAATTGCGTGAACGACTCCGTGCAGCCTCCGGCGCCATCGGCGAGCACGACAGCAAGCAGATTCTCGCCGCCTACGGGCTCACCACGACGCGGGAGATTCAGACGCAGACGCTCGCGGAAACATTGAGCGCAGGCGACGAGATCGGTTTTCCCGTCGCTCTCAAGACCTCCGCAGATCTGCACAAGACGGAGCGCGGTGGTGTTCGCCTCGGGATCGCCGATCGCGAAGAACTCTCCGCGGTCTACACGGACTTCGAGGAGCGCCTGGGGGCAGCGGTTCTCGTCCAGCAAATGATCCCGCAGGGCACTGAGCTGATCCTCGGCGTCGTCAACGATCCTCAATTTGGCCCGATGCTCACCCTTGGAACCGGCGGAATCTTTGTCGAAGTACTCAAGGACGTCTCGATGTTGACAGTCCCGACCACACCCGACGCCGTTCGCAGGGTCTTGATGCGCCTGCGCGGAGCCGCGTTGTTGGCGGGCGCACGCGGCAGGGAGCCTGCCAATATCGATGCGATCGTCGAGGCGGTGATGGGCCTATCGGCCCTCGCAGAAGATCTCGGTGAGTCGATCGCGGAGATCGACATCAACCCGCTCGTCGCCCTACCGGATGGAGCTGTCGTCGTCGATGCACTGATCATCCCCAAACAAGCGAACTAGCGATTCCGATCGTACAGAGCGAAAGAGCGACGTCATTCGCAAGAATGGATACGCGAGAAACACAGGAGAAAAGGCAATGGAATTCGAACTGACCTCCGAACTCAAGGAACTCCAGGAGCGAGCCCGTCACTTTGTCGAGCAGGAGTTGTTTCCTCACGAAATCACGGTCGACACGACAGAGGCTCTACCCGAAGAGATCCGCATCAACATTCAGCAGAAGTCTCGCGACTACGGGCTCTGGCCGATGAATGTGCCCAAGGAGATGGGCGGATTGGGCTCGTCGGTGATGGAGCAGACGATCGTCCAGGAGCAGGCAGGCCGTGCGACGAACGGTTTATGGGCACACGTGGGTGGACCCTACAACGCGCTGATGCGCGGCACCGATGCGCAGCGAAAGAAATACCTGGAGCCCGCGATGAAGGGGGAGTGGACGGTCGCTTACGCGGTTACCGAGCCCGATGCCGGCTCCGACACCACCAATCTCCAAACCACTGCGGTCAAGAAGGGGGATCGCTGGGTGATCAACGGCCAGAAGTGGTTCGTGAGCGGTGGCCACACGGGCCTCGCCGTCCTCGTGCATGCCATGACGGGCCCTGGCGAAGAGACTCTATTCTTTGTCGATCACGGAACACCGGGCATGCGCACCGTCCGGACACCGCGCTTCATGCACCGGCAGGAAGACCGCCATCCCGAAATGGCGTTCGAAAATTGCGAAGTGGGAGAAGAGCAGATCCTCGGTGGAATCGGCGAGGCCAACAGCATCAGCAAATCCTGGTTCCGAGAGGAGCGCCTGCACATCGCGGCCCGCTGCCTCGGTGCCGCACAGCGGTTGCTCGAAGAAGCCAAAGTGTGGTGTGCGGAGCGCGAAGCATTCGGCAAAAAACTCCACGAACACCAGGGTATCGGATGGATGCTCGCTGATTCTGCAACTGAACTCTACGCGGCGCGCCTGATGGTCTACACGACATCCTGGGAAGAAGACGCCGGCCGGGCCGATCCCAAAGAGCTGCACACCAAGGCGTCGATGTGCAAGCTCTACGCCTCCGAGATGGTGGGGCGGGTCGCGGACCGCGTCGTGCAGATTTTTGGAGGGCGAGGCTACTGCGCGGACTACGCGGCGGAGCGCCTCTACCGAGACGTGCGGGTGGATCGCATCTGGGAGGGCACCTCCGAAATCATGCGCGCCATCATCGTCAACGGAATCATGAAACGCGACCTAAACCGAATGCTGGGCGGTTAGCCCCCCCCTCCCCGAGCAATCTCCGCAATCTAAGACTTCGATCGTCTACCGATCGAGAGTTACCTCTGGGAGTCGGCGGTGGTGGGGGACTGTCGTGCTCAGTGGCCCATTCCGCGCGACAATCCCCCACCACCACCGACTCCCGAGACGACTGCCCGGATAGAAAATTCACCGCGAGATCACCGACCACCGCGGGTTGGCGGCGAGAGGCCAACGCGCGGAATGGTTCACTGAGCACGATGGCCTCTCGCCGCCAGCCCGCGGTGCGCACCAAGACGGTTCGAACTTCAAGCGGACGCAGCCGCCCGTAAGTCAAGCGCGCTGCTAGATCGCAGCAAGCCGTCCAGCCAGCCGCGTCCAACACGGGCCTGCCACATAGCGATTCGTTGTGGGTGGGTTGCCCTAAGGCGATTGCGGAATTTGCGAGACCTGTTCGACAGCCGGCGCTTCCTCGGGCGAAGCGTCCGCTTCCTCAGCGCCCGCCTCCTCCTCGGCCCGCGCCGCTTCCTCAGCTTGCAACGCCT
>SMVA01040591.1_pt1 | contig 15398 bp, 11 predicted proteins | sample 2456451 | NCBI WGS metagenome assembly SMVA01 (sample SAMN11095933, study PRJNA526329) | marine sediment metagenome | biome: Marine sediment; feature: Surficial sediment; material: Deep marine sediment; isolation source: Hadal surficial sediment | place: Pacific Ocean | collected 2014-05 | depth...
CGGGGTCAACGCTTCATCACTGGCTGTGGCCAGAGAGGACTGACGTCTGCAATCATGCTCCTTCAGAACGGTTCAAAATCTTCTCCCAGCGCAACCGACCTGCAGGTCCGCATGGATCTTGAGATCGATATTCTCATGGCCAGACAACGGATCACGCTGCTGCAGGCAGGACCGCCGCTGGTGCGGCCCGACGATGCGACCGCCATCATCTCAGGCGTGCTCACAGTCCGTGTGGATGACCGGACCGACGATTGTTCGCGGCGGCGGCGGCGCCTTCATTTTGACGGTGCGGGCGGGACGGCCGTCATCCTGGCCCGCACGCGCCCGGTCCCGAATCATCTCAAGGGCCGCCCCTGTGTGATTCAAAAAACCCGACTTCGCAGCGGTCGCCGGATCGCTGTCAGCTGTCTGGATCTTGAAACGTGCACGCTCCACGTGCTGGTGGATCTGGCCGGGGCGCTGCCGGTGACCACACAACTGGCCACCGCTGCACGGCTTCTCATCGACTCGATCTACGGTGTCCCCGTCAGGGACCTCCTGAGCCGCGGCCAGCCGCTCCGGATCGGCGAGCAGGTGGCACAAACGACGCTCCACCTGCTCAGCAGTCTGCGCAATTCACGCCACCACGCCCTGGAGAAAGAGCTGCGACTGCTCAGGACTCTCCTTCAGGACGACAAGATAGCTTCGTCATTGCAAAATCGGGTTGACAAAATTCAGCTCTGGCTCCTTGAAAATCCAAAAGAGCCCCAGATGGACCTGCCTGTCCCTCCATCCATCGACGGGGAGGGCTCCCGGCTCGCCCACCTGGTCGCCAGCCGCGCCTGCGGTTATATCCGCATCTCACCCGGGGAAATCACCGGCCTGGCCAACCCCCGCATGGCTCCCGGCTTTGGCATGCTTCCTTTCCTGTTCCGTCTGCGCTTGCCGGGCCATGGGGAACAGATGTCCCTGGACATCTGGGATCCACGAACTCCCGAGCCAAGAAGAGCCCGTGTCTGCCTGGGCCAGGCCACCACGGTTTTCCTTCGCTTCCAGAAATCACAGGACATCTACGGAACCGTGGACTTTGTTCTTGGCTTTCTCGAGACCAACCGTATCGGCACCTTCGCCGTGAATGGCAAGCCCATCCCCCGTGACCGGCATCTGCTTGAGGACGAATTTTTCTGTCGAGGTGTCCTTTGAGCCACACAAGGAGTGGCACCGCGGGGAGCGAGGCGCCGGCGACCGGCGAGACGTCCCTGGGCGATTCTCTGGGGACCTTCCGGCGCCAGCAGGATATCCTCACGCCTGCAGAGCTCGCAGGCATGTCGGTGGACATCGTAGGCGCCGGCGCTCTGGGCGGCGCCATCCTGCTCTGTCTGTGCAAGATGGGTTTCGGAATCACCAACACCCTGACGGTCACGGACTTCGATCGTTGCGAGGCCCACAACCTTCCCACCCAGTGGTTTCGGCCCAGTGACGTCCTCATGGACCAGGCCAAGGTGGATGCCCTGGCAGAGATGGTGGGCTGGGTCTGCGACCGGCCCATCACCACCGCCTGCGACCGGTTCCGGGGCGATGAATCCCGCCGCCTGGGGCCCGTGGTCATTCTGGCAGTGGACAGCCTGAGGGAGCGCCAACTGATCTGGAACAACCTGCGGAACCGAGAGGATGTCCAACTCCTCGTGGACGCCCGCATGGGCGCCGAAGTCCTTGAAATCCATTGCCTTGACCCGCGCCCGTCCCGACGGGGAACCACTCGCCCGGCGGGACCCGGCACCAGGGAATTCTATGAAGAGAGCCTCGCCCGGCCCGACGAGGCGTTCCAGGAACCTTGCACCCACCGGGGCATTCTCTATACGACTCTGGGCGCCGCTGCGCTGGTGGGAAGCATCCTCAGGGCCCATGCCCGGGAAGAGGACTATCCGCGGCACCTGGTGTTCGATTTTCGCAATTTCATACTGCTGGCCCATGGTGAAGGACATGGAGAGACGCAGTTTTGACGGAGGATGGCAGAGACGAGGGTGCACGCCCGGCCCTACTTCTGGTCTCCCCTGTTCAGGCGACGGCGCTGGGCGAACTCGGGGGCTTCCTTCATGCAGGTGATCAGGATCTTGAAGGACCGCCGGAAGGCGGCCCAACCAGCGCGGCCGATGGTGGCCGGTTGCCGGCCGACGACGGGGAATCCATCGGCATCAGGCTTGAGGTTGCCCCAGCCACGGAACAGACGGCCCCAGTCGCTGTCCAGGATGGAGGCCATCTTCGTTCTGGCCAGAACCGGGTACCAGAAGAAGTCATGGTAAAGGACGCTTGCCAGGTAGGCCCACGGCGCAAGGACGGTCTTCAGCGACCACTCCAGGGGCTTCTTGAGGGGGCCCCAGTAGATCTTGTGCTGCATCCGTGAGGCAAATGTCATCTTCTTGAACGGGCCGTCGAAATTCCAGCGCTGAGCAGCAGCTTCCTGGTCACCGACGATTTCAATCTCTTTGATATCGCCACAGCCCAGACCCAGATCGTGAGCCAGTCGAATGAATTTGATATTCAGAGGGTCGAACCCCATCATGGACGCCGCCACGGCATCGATGGCCACCTGGTCGGCACTGGCCAGGATCACATTCTTGACGTAAGGCGTCATGCATCGAGGTCCGGGACCGTCACCGGCAAAGGTGCCATCCATGACAGCGAACAGGCCGGGATGGATCTTCTTCTGGATCATCAGGAGATCCACCAGCGTCTCGTGAATGACCGGGTGAGTCCAGTGCCGCCTCTCGTTGAGCAGCCCGCCGAACGCATTCTTCATGGCGCCGGTGGTGGTGGTGAAGACATGGGTCTTGATGGTGGGCAGATGGATGATGTTCTCACCCATGAAACGTTTGGGAATGCTGAATCCCTGGGGAAAGACCTCGTTGAGACAGAGAAAGTCCTTGGTGAGATCGCCCACGGCGTCACGAACGTTGATCCAGTCCTCGCCCTCATAGAGATGGACGTTGCGCAGCCCGTGGGCCTCGACCACGTCGATCTGCTTGTTCTCCCGCTCACCAAGATGGGCATCGATCACCACCGTGCGGTTGTGGCAGGCATGGATGAGATCCGGGTCAAACCCGTCCTTTTTCATGGCCCGGATGACACCATCCAGCTGCCAGGGCACGGTGGAACTTCCCGGAAAAAAGAAATGCCAGGAAATATTGATCTTGAGAGCTGTGTCGTTTGCCTTGTCCAGATGGTCCTGATAGCCGGCCAGGTTCATGAGGCGGTGGTAATCGGCAAATACCCGGCGCGGTGAAGTAGTCAGGACGGCAACGCTGCTCTTATTCACGGTTGTGGGCCTCTCCCTGGTTCGCTGGTCCGAAGGGAGCATAGCATCGGCACTGCGTGGTAGGCTGCGGGCCAGTGACAAAGCAACCTTCAACCCTGCAGCCAGGGCAGATGCTGGGCCATTACCGCATCGGCGACAAGATCGGCGAGGGCGGCATGGGGGAGGTCTACAAGGCCAGGGACACCCGACTGGACCGGGACGTGGCCGTCAAGATTCTGCCTCCGGCCTTTGCCGCCGATGACCAGCGCCGCAGCCGCTTCGAGCGCGAAGCCAAAGCGGTCGCTGCCCTCTCACACCCCAACATCATGGCCATCCACGATTTCGGCCATGAAGACGATATTGCCTTTGCGGTCACTGAACTCCTGGAAGGCGAACCCCTCAGCCAGGTGCTCTCCCAGGGACCGCTTCCTCACAGAAAGGCCATGGAGTTCGGGCGGCAAATCGCCAACGGCCTTGCCGCAGCGCATGAGCGGGGCATCATCCATCGCGATCTCAAACCCGGCAACCTGTTCATCAGCCGCGACGGCCGGGTCAAGATTCTCGACTTCGGACTGGCGCGGGTGACCGGTGCCGAAGGCGGCGCCGAGATGCCCACCCAGGCGCCCACGGCCGCCATGGAAACGACACCGGGCGTGGCCATGGGGACGGCCGGCTACATGTCTCCCGAACAGGTGCGCGGCCAGAGCGTCGATTCGCGCTCGGACATCTTCAGCCTGGGTGCCACCCTCTACGAGATGCTCACAGGCCAGCGGGCCTTCAGCGGCGACTCGGCCGTTGAAACCATGAGCGCCATTCTCAAGGAAGACCCGCCGGAGCTCTCGGCCACCGGCCAGCCCCTTCCCGCCAACCTGGAGAGGATCGTCCTTCATTGCCTGGAGAAGAACCCCGAGGAACGCTTCCAGTCGGCCCGGGATCTGGCCTTTCAGATTGGCGCCCTCTCGTCGTCAACGGCATCTGGTTCCCAGCCGGTCTCCACCCTGGAGGGATCATTCCCACCTCGCGCTCTCCCCTGGGGCTGGATAGGTGTCGCCACCATGATGGGGATTCTCATCGGTATCCTGGCCATGTTCACCTTCACACCACCACGGCCCAGGCTACGGGCAACCAACACCACACCCCTGACTTTCCGTCAGGGCCTGGTGAGCACGGCACGCTTCGCCGGCGACGGCCAGACCGTTATTTATGGCGCCTCCTGGAACGGGAAACCGTTCGAACTGTTCAGCGCCCGCACCGGTGTGCCGGGCTCCCGCCCCCTGGAACTGGGCTTTGCCGACCTGCTCTCCGTCTCATCCACGGGCGAGATGGCCATCTCCATGAACCGCCATTTCACCTACGGCTGGGAAGCCAGTGGAATCCTGGCCCAGGCGTCGATGCAAGGAAACGCACCCCGGGAAGTCCTCAAAAATGTCCATGAGGCGGACTGGTCTCCCGATGGTGCTTCACTGGCCGTGGTACGGGAAGTGGATGGCCGCTATCGCATCGAGTATCCCCTGGGGAATGTGCTCTATGAAACCGAGGGCTGGATCAGTGGCATGCGGGTGGGGCGTCATGGCCGGCACATTATTTTCCGGGATCACCCGGTCCGTGGAGACAATGTCGGGTCCCTTTCCCTCATCGATCTTGCCGGCAAGAAGACCTCTCTCGGGCGTTACGGTAGTGCGGGAGTCGCCTGGTCCCCTGATGGTTCGGAGATCTGGGCCAAGGACGGAGCAACATTGCGGGCCATCTCCCTGACCGGTGAGGCCCGCGTCCTGCGAAACAGCGATCTCCCCAGCGTGCTTCTGGATGTCTCACCAGACGGCCGCGCCCTGTTGAGTACATCCAATATCCGCCGGGAGATGGCAGGGCGCGCCCCGGGAGAAGAAGAGCAAATCCTCTCCTGGTTCAACTGGACGGCCGCACGTGGCCTTTCTGCCGACGGCAGGACCGTCCTTTTCGAGGAAGAGGGCCTCGGCACCCCTGGCGGCTATCTTCTCTACACCCGTGGACTGGACGGCAGTAAACCTGTTCAGATTGGCACGGGTCTGGCGGTGGCTCTGTCGCCGGACGGGGAGTGGGTGCTGTCCTTCCGCGATGCGTTCACAGACCCCAAACCCGAGTTGATCCCCACAGGTGTCGGCCAGGCGCGGCAACTGGACTGGGGTACCCTGCGGCCCTCCATGTGGGCCCAATGGCTGCCCAGCGGCGATGGCATCCTGGTGAACGGTCATCTGGAGGGACAGGCCAATCGGATTTTCCTGGTCGATCTCGCAGGCGGACAGCTACGCCCCATCACACCTGAAGGGAGCAGTCGCGGCCTCCCCTATAACACCATCTCGCCCGACGAACGCTGGCTCGCCACGACGTCACCCGAAAAACAAACCGTTCTCTACCCCATCGCAGGCGGCGAGAGAACAGATGTTCCCGGCGTTGAGCCCGGGGAGGTCCCCATCCAGTGGACCGCCGACAGCCGGTACCTCTACGTCTACGCTCTGCAACACCTGCCGGCACGCATCTTTCGTGTGGACATCGAAACGGGAGAGCGAGAGCTGGTCCGCGAACTGATGCCCGCCGACACGTCCGGCGTCTTCAAGATCGATATCATTCTCATGACTCATGATGCGCAGGCGTACGTCTACTCCTACCGCCGTATGCTTTCCCAGCTCTACCTCGCCACCAGCCTGGAGTAGGGCGCTGCCGCTTATGGGCGCCATGCGGCCGGGTCATCGGGAGAATACTCATGAACCACGAACCCACCCCTACAAGCGACCGGCAACAACTCGCGGACAAGGCCAGGAGCTTGCGCAGTCTTCATGCCGGCCCCGGGCTGCTGGTCCTGCCCAACATCTGGGACCCTCTGGGGGCGCGGCTTCTGCAATCGCTGGGATATCCGGCAGTGGCCACGGCCAGCGCCGCCGTGGCCTTCTCGCTGGGCTATGACGACGGCGAGAAGATCACGTTCGACGCCATGCTGGCCGTTATCCGACCCATCGCCGACAGCGTTCGCGTGCCGCTGACCGCCGACATTGAACGGGGCTACGCCGACAGTCCTGCCGGCGTGGCCGACAATGCGCGCCGGGTTCTGGCAGCCGGGGCCGTGGGCATCAATATCGAGGACAGTTTCAGCGAGGGCGCCCTGTTGCGAGCGACCGATCAGCAATGCGCGCGCATTGCCGCCATCCGCGCCATGGCGCGGGAGGCCGGTGTCCACATGGTGATCAATGCACGCACCGACGTGTTCATCATCGATTCGAGCGCAACGCTCCAGGATCGCATCAAAGAGACCATCACCCGCGGCAAGGAATACATGGCTGCAGGCGCCGATTGCCTCTATCCCATTTTTGCAGGAGATCTCGACACAGTGTCACAGATCGTGGAAGGCACTGGGGCACCCATCAATATCTACGCTCGCCAGGGTGTGGCTTCCATGAGCGACCTTGAAGCCGCGGGAGTTCGGCGTCTCAGCCTGGGACCCAACCTTCTCAGAGCCGCCCTCCAGGCCATGCGCCAGGTCGCCGTCGAGATGCGCGGGCAGGGCGGCTACGACGGGTTCGGTGAAGGGGTGATCACCAGTGACGAGATCCGGAAGATCGTCCGTTCACACAAGATGCCGGGGAAAAAAGTTTAACCTCAACCATTCCGGCGCTCTCAGAACTCCACCTCACCCCGGGCGCGGCGCTCCAACGGAAGCAAACTCGCTAGAATGCAGTCGTTGTATGGCACCGGCTGACCGGATTCCCTGCCCAGGCGCACGACAGCCCCGGTCCAGGCATCCAACTCCGAAGGACGGCCGGCAGCCAGATCACGCTGCAGAGATGCGGTGGCATCGGCAGGCATGGCGTCCAGAAATTTCATGGCACGCGAAACGGTGTCTTCTTTGAGGTTGATGCCGCGTGCCCGGGCGAGATCCTCGATCTCCCCCATGACCCGGGTGAGCAGTCCCCGGGTCTCGGGCACCTCACGCATGACGCCCACGGGGGCGCGTGAGACGGCCCCCACCCCACCCACTGCGACCACGAACATGAATTTTTCCCACATCGCCCTGTCTATATCGTCGGGGATCACCGCCCGGATGCCCGCGTTCTCCAGCAGATCGTGCAGCCGCCGAACGCGTGCGCTGATGCTGTTGTCAGTCTCCTTGAACACGATGGTGGGCTCGACACCCACGTGGGTGATGACTCCCGGAGCGCTGATGCGGCTGACGATACGTGCAAGGCTCTTGAGCACCCGCCCAGGCCCCAGGGCCGCTTCCAGACAGGTCGAAGTCTCGATGCCATTGAGCAGCGGCAGAACATACGTCTCGGGCCCCAGCAGCCCGGCCAGATCCGGTGTCGCCTCGGGCAACTGCCAGGACTTGATGGCGAGGATGACAAGATCCACAGGGGCGAGCTGAGAAGCGTCATGGGTCGCCCGCACCCTTTCCAGGGTGAAGTCGCCGCCCGGACTCCTGATCCGCAAGCCTGAGGCCGCCATGGCCTGAAGGTGCTCGCCCCGGGCCACAAACCCCACATCCTCGCCGGCCCGCGCCAGACAGGCACCAAAAAATCCACCCACTCCGCCGGCACCGAAGATGGCTATGCGCATGTGACCACTCTACAGGATCGTCTACGCCCGCCGGATCAGGCGCGCTGTTCCCGTGATATCCTGCCTCGTCGCTAAAAAGGAGTACGCATCATGCCTGAAGCCGATACAGGTAAAGAAGCCAAGGATTTCCACGTGGACATCCCGCCGCGGACCACGCCTTTCACCCTGAAAGGCTGCCACTCTCTGGATTGGGGCATGCAGAATCGCCTGGCACGGATCTTCAACGCAGATTCAAAGCGCACGGTGATGCTGGCCATCGACCATGGCTACTTCCAGGGACCAACCACGGGCCTTGAACGCATCGACATCAATATCGTGCCCCTGCTCCCCTACTGCGACGCTCTCATGCTGACCCGCGGTATTCTCCGCAGCACCATTCCCTCCACCTTCACCCATGGGACCGTGCTGCGTGCCAGCGGCGGGTCCAGCATTCTCAAAGAGCTATCCCATGAGCGGATCGCCGTGGACATTGAAGACGCCTGCCGTCTCAACGTGGCGGCCATGGCCGTCCAGGTCTTCATCGGCGGTGAGGGGGAGGCCCAGTCCATCAACAACATGACCCGACTGGTGGATCTGGGGAACCGTTATGGGATTCCGGTCCTGGCCGTGACCGCCGTGGGCAAGGAGATGGTCAGGGATGCGCGCTACTTCCGACTGGCCTGCCGTATCTGCGCCGAACTGGGTGCCCACGTCGTCAAGACCTATTACGTGGCCGAGGACTTCGAGACGGTGACCGCGTCCTGTCCCGTGCCCCTGGTCATGGCCGGTGGCAAGAAACTTCCGGAAATCGATGCCCTCACCATGGCCAGCAATGCCGTGAGCCAGGGCGCCGCCGGCGTGGACATGGGACGCAACATCTTCCAGTCCGACGCCCCTGCGGCCATGATCCAGGCGGTGGGCAAGGTTGTCCATGAGAACATGGCACCCGCGGACGCTCTCGAATATTACAAGTCCCTCAAGAGCAAGTAGAAGACCGTAAAAATACAGGGTTTCCAGGGATACTTGCTCCTCCGTCGGCCGTGCCTAGATTCAATCTTGGGAGGCCGCGCATCAACGGGGGAGTCCCACCATGCCGAGTGCAGACAGGCAGAAACGAAGCGGAGGGTTCACCCTCATTGAGTTGCTGATGGTTGTGACCATCATCAGGCTTCTGACCTCTATCGCCATTCCCGTCTATGCCCGTACAGTAAAAAGTTCCCAGCGCAACGCCTTTGTTGCCGACGCCAACATTGTCTATGCCGCGTTCCGGCAGTTCTACATCGATCAATCCAGGTTCCCATCTGAATACGGTACCCAGCCCCTGGATGTCACGACTCTGGCACCCCTCACCACCCAGAACTACCTCGATGAAGTTGCAGCGGCTTCCTTTTTGCGCAAACAAAAGGACAACCAGATCTTCATCTACATCGCACCTGATATCAACGGCGCTGATTCAGACATACTCATGGCCGTGCGCCCCAAGTACGACCCCACAGAAGTTCTGTATTTCTTTTTTACGGATCTGCTGGATGACTCCTACGGCCCTCTGGACGGTGTTTACTTTTATCGGGACGGACGGCTGGTGCAGGTGAACAAGGTGAAGAGTTGAACGAGAACTCCTTCCTCCGGGACCAGGAATGTCCCGAGTCCGTGGTGCCACCGGCACAAGAGGGTCGACCAGCCCCCAGCGGCCGTGATGTACACTCCATGACCGACTCCATGGAACCGGCGTCTGCCCTCAGCGGTCAATCCCCGGCTGCGAACCTCTCCACCCTCACCGAGACACAAAGCTCAATCGAACGCAGTCTGGACAACCTCCTTGCAAACCTGCCTCAAGACTCTGACGCGGCCGCGGCTCATGCCGCAGTGGCCCTGGAATTGCGACCGCAACCAGAGCTCATGCGCGCCCTCCAGCTCCTGGCCAGGCCAGGGAGGGCACAACCACTGCGGGGAGAGTTGCTGCGCAAGTTGGTTCTCTTGCGCCTGCTGGTGGACAAACACCTGCAGGCGCTCAACCTCTCATCCTGCATCGAGCCCCGATCTCTTCGGGTCGCCTCTCGCTCCATCACAACCCTCATCGAACTCGTCAGCGCCTTGCGCAACGAATTCGGCACCAGGATTCTGGATCTTAATCATCATGATTCTCAGCAGTTCAATGGACTCATGCGCGCCCTCATGCCGGCCACGGATCGCCTGAACTCATATGGCCTCCTCATCTCCATGCTCGAGCCCCTGGCCAGGGAAGCGGTAGCCGGCCGAGCGGGCAGGATCGTATACCTGAATCAGCATGAGGCGGCCCTTCTTACCGCGGCTCTCAATCGTGGTAACGAGGCCGGTCCAGCCGGCCGTGTCATCCTGGACACGGTGGCGTTGCGCTGCGATCTGCAGGAGGCGCTGGGAGAATGGAACGGGCTGGCCGAGAGCGCCTCTGCACATGACGACTCTTCCCACGAACAGGATTCAAAAAGAGAGAACCGGCGCAAGAAGATACTCGCGCGCCTGAGCGTTGGCATGTCCATTTACAATGTCCTTCTGGAGAGGATCCAATATCAGCAGAGTGCCACCCTCTCCCAGGGTGACAAGGCCTCATTCGACCGGATCTCATCTGCGCAGCGCCTGCTCTTCGCTGTCTACTCCCAGGTCCTGGGCGTTGTGCGCAACCCGGATCCCGTCACCGAGCAGGAAGACGACGAGGTGGACAGCGCGCTGGATCATCTCTTCTCAGAAGCCGCGGCGGCCGAAGAAAATGTCCTCGAGGACCACACTGAAGAAAAGATCTATCTGGAGGCGTTGACCAGAATGCGTGACGAGGAGCAGGGGTACGGTGATGTCACCATGACCGCCGGCATCGACCCACGCAAGCGAAGACGCCGGCGCAACATCCTCCTGGCCTGCATGGCGTTCCTCGCCATCATGTCCGCAGGCGTCAACATCTCCCTCCTGGGAACAGGCTCACCAGCCCCCAATCTCGTCCTGGATGAACTTGCCGCAGCCATGCCCCTGGAAACGGCCACCAGGATGGGGCCGGCCATGTACGCCGTGATCCCCGTCTTCAACTGGAATGCCATGGACCTGGAAGAACGGACCAGGAGAGTCGATCTGCTGGGAGAGCTTGCCGCGGCACGGGGCCTCCACACACTCATCCTGGTGGATGAAAGCCGGATGGACCTGGCTCACTGGTCCCGTGAAGATGGTGCTGTCCTCACTCCCGCCGGGTCCACCCTCGCCATGGGACCGTGATAATCTGCCGGGAGGCCCATCGGCCCTCTGGAGGATTCGATTCTGTCCGGGCAGCCACATTGATGAATAGCCGGGACCAGCCACGACCCCATCGTGTCGCTATCCCCATCCTGGTATCGTTCTCCTCGGCGTCCTTTGCCGCCCGCGATTTCACCCTCAACCTGAGCGAAGGCGGCATGTTTCTGAACACCGAGACGCTGTGCTCTGTGGGCACTCGCGGCACCATGACGTTCAGAGTCTCCAGCTTCGACGATCCATTCACGCTCCAGGCTGAGGTTGTGCGCACGGCCCCCACCGGAGATCCGGACAAGCCGGCCGGGCTCGGCCTGAAGTTCCTGGAACTGACGGAACAGGATGCCGAGAGGCTGCGTGAACTTGTGGGTGGCACGCGGGACGGCTCGGTAGTCCGCGCGATCAGGAGGAGTATTCAGGAGGGAACGCGGACGCTGGAGCAGGAATTGCGCAGGCGCCCCGCCGATCAGAAAATGATGCTGGCCCTTCACGCAAGAGACAAGGAAATCACGGCCCTCATCAGAGATGGCAATCCCAGCGTCGCGGCCCGCCTCCTGGAGTGCCCGCGCCTCACCATCATCCATGTCCAGAGCATGATGCGCAACATGAGTCTGCCCACTCAGGTTCTCAGCCTCATCAGGAAAAACCGCAAATGGCTTCTCAATGAAGAAGCCCGCTGGCTGTTCTGCGTCCATATCAACGCCATGGTCAGCGAGGTGCTGAGCGAGATGCAGCTTCTTCCCGCCCCCCGCCTGGCGGCCCTGGCCTGCAACCTTCAGGTGCGCACCGCAATCCGGTCCAGGGCTCTGGCACTGAGCAAGAGCCGGGGCGGCCGTTCCTGACGCAATACTCTCCCTACTGCTTCACGGCGATGCCCGTCACTTCGAAGTGAGCGCCAAAAAGCAACGGTCCCGAGCCGACGAAGGCACGGGCCGGGAAGCCGTCGTCAAAATAAGTGGCGTAGACCTCATTGAAAGGGCCGTAGAGGGCCAGATCGGGGCAGAAAATCTGCACCGACACCAGATCGTTCATGGTCATGCCGCCAAGGGCCAGCTTGCTCTTCAGCGCATCGAGGACGAGGTGAATCTCGTCCTCGATCTTGGCGGGAGGCGCGCCTGTGGCCGGGTCAATGCCGATGCTGCCCGCCACATAGAGGGTATCGCCGGCCAGGACAGCGTGGCTGAACGGACGGGTGTCACTGCGCCCGGACAGGTTCAGACGCTGACGCCCCGATCCAGCGAGAGCCAGGTCCAGGACGCTCAGAGCCATCAGGGAAGCCACCACCATCACAGCCAGCACCAGCCAGGTTCGTCTCATGATTTCCTCCATATCCGGGTTCCCGGCATTCTACCGGGGAATGGCCCCATGCAGTAATATGAAGCTCCCCTCGACGAACAGATCGTCAGCAAGGAGTACTTCATGACGGAAGCAGAACCGATGTTTCCCGGGGCCCGGATCCCCTATGGGACCTGGGGAAGCAGCGCCTTCCCGGCCTGGCAGACATCGCCTCTGGCGGAGGTCAACATCGGCCAGTTCGCCGGCGAAGCCACCAACCGCATCCTGGGCCTGAGGGGCGTGCCGGTGAGCCGCCTTGATTACCTGGTCCTGGGATCGACCATCCCCTGGCACCGGAAATTCTGGACAGCTCCCCTGATCTCCCTCTGCATGGACATACGCATCCCCGGCTACCACGTGGAGCAGGCCTGCGCCACCGGCCTGCAGGCCACCCTGCTTGCCGGTGCCGAGGTACAGGGAGGCGCCCATGACGTGGTGGGCGTGGTGACCTTCGACCGCACCAGCGATTCGCCGGTGGGCGTTTTCCCCGAGCGCCGGGGCTACCGCCGCACCGAGACCATCAGTGACGTCTGGGACAACTTCGGCTGCGACCCGGCCACGGGACGGTCCATGATCGCCACGGCCGGGAACACGGCTCGCAAGCACCGCATCGACCGGCGAGAAGTGGAGGAGTTGACCATTCACCGCTATGACCAGTACTTCGCAGCAAGAGACTCGGGCTTTCTGGACAGAGTCCTGGTGCCGCTGAACCTGCTCAACATCCAGGGGCGGCCCATGGGCCGGGTCGACAAGGACCTGGGCGTGCGGCACCTGACTCTGGATTCGCTGCGCGCCATGCGCGAACTGGACACCTGCGTCACCTCCGGCACCCAGACCCACACCTCCGACGGCATGGCATGCCTGCTGGTCTGCCGTCCCGAGAAGGTCAAGGAACTCAGCTCTCGCCCCGAAATCGATATCACTTTCGTGGGCAAGGCCGAAGTGAGGGCAGATCCTGGCTACATGCCTGAAGCACCCGCGCTTGCCACCCAGGAACTGCTCCGCCGCCTGAACATGACCATGGACGACATGGTTGTGGTCAAGAATCACAACCCTTTCGCAATCAATGACGCTGTGTTCGCCCGCATGCTCGACTACGACTGGCACAAGATGAACAACACCGGCTGCTCCCTGGTGTGGGGGCACCCCCAGGGACCCACCTTGACCCGTCTCATCATCGAAGCCCTGGAGGAAGCCGTCGACCTGGGCGGCGGCCATGTTCTGGTCTTCGGCTGCGCCGCCGGTGACGTCGGCATCGCATCCCTGTTCAAGGTTGCGTGAGGAGAGAGCGGACATGAACAAGACCATGAGAACCCCGACTCTCGAAACTCTCGGCCTTGGATCCGTTCTTCAGATCTTCAGCCGCGGAAAGCTGCCGGTGACGACCAGCGACCTGGTGGATGAGGTCTTCGGCAAGGCCGGGGACCGCGGGTCCCTGGTCATCTCCGGCGCCAACGGTATCGTGGGGGCCGGGAAAACCATGCAACTGGGCTCACGGCTGGAACCCCACGGCGTGCGCGTGGTGGCCCTGGATCTCCCCAGCGCCCCCGACGGACTGGGCCGCCACTACAAAGGACTGGTGCGCACCTTCGGCCGCGATCAGGCCGACCGCATCATGGCCAACACCATCAGGTTGAGCTATGACGGCAAGAAACTCCCCGACGAACTGAAGACGCTCAAGCCGCGCTTTCTCCTGGAAGCTATCCCCGAGATCCTTGAACTGAAGAAGGCCCACTACGAGGCGTTCCGCGCCACCTTCCCCGATATTGAAATCCGCTCGGTCACCTCCGGCTTCCCCAGTTCCGAACTGGGCGTGGGTGTGGCCCATCCGGCGTTCCCCCACGAGATCAACAAGGTCTGGGAGATCGTGGAGTCCGAGCCCTCCGCCGTGAGCAAGCTGTTCTGGAGCCTGGGCCTGCTGCCCATACCGGTCAGCGATAACTGGTCGTTCGTTCTCGACGTTCTGTTCTGCGGGCTCACCCTGGCGGGCACCCGCTACCACGAAGCCTGCAACATGCCGTACTGGAAGATCGACAAGTACATCCGTCGGCTGGTAGGACCCAACCCGTTCCGCGCCCATGACGCCATCGGCGCCAAGGGTGCCAACTTCCTCACCTGGTCGTGCCTACACCATCTGGGCAAGACCTACGGCGCCGTCTTCACGCCCACCGGGGAAATGACCCATCACAAGGATGCTGGCCGCGACTGGTATCCCGGGAACGACTTCCGGCCCATGGTGGACTGGCCTCTGGAAGGTGATGACGAAGAGACCTTCAACACGTGGATCCTGGGTCCGCTCTTCCAGATGACCAGTCTCATGCTGCACGAGAAACGCGGCCATCTGGCCCATATCAATGTCATTGGCGAGTTGTGCGCCCAGTTCCGCAAGGGGATCCTGGCCGTCATGCGCGATATCGGCCCGCAGGCTGTGATTGACCGGGTGGCGGCCTATCACCGTCTCCACCCCCAGGCCGCCGACAGCGCCTGGCACCCTGAGGCCCTGGAACTTCTCGCCGGCCCCGAAGGCCAACAGCTCTATGTCAACGCCGAACATGACGGCCAGGTGGGCGTCATCACCCTGGGACGTGAAAGCTACAACAGCGACGTGGACGCCGAACTGAATCGCGCCATGGACTGGCTGGTCCAGGAAGGAATCCAGAGAGTCATTCTCAGCGGCGACTTTCACCTGGCGACCCAGCTCGTGGGCGCCGACACCAGCGAGTTCTACCCGGCGCTGGAAGAGGAAGCGGCCGGCACGCACCTCGCCGCCTCCTGGTCACGGACGGCGCGCCGTCTCCATGACGACTTCAAGATCTCGGTCGGGTTCATCCAGGGCAAGCGCTGCCTGGGCGGCATGCTCGAGCTGATGCAGCACTGTCACGTCGTCGTCGCCACCGAGAACACCGCCATGGGCTTCCCGGAAGTCACCCTGCCGGTGGTCCCGGGCATGGAGGCCTGCCACTGGCCGTTCCGC
>SMVA01115305.1_pt1 | contig 15391 bp, 13 predicted proteins | sample 2456451 | NCBI WGS metagenome assembly SMVA01 (sample SAMN11095933, study PRJNA526329) | marine sediment metagenome | biome: Marine sediment; feature: Surficial sediment; material: Deep marine sediment; isolation source: Hadal surficial sediment | place: Pacific Ocean | collected 2014-05 | depth...
CGTGGTGCGGACGTCATCAAGGTGACGGCGACCGGCGGCGTGCTTAGTGCAACCGCAACCGGCACCGGGCAGCAGTTTACCGATGAGGAATTGAAGGCGATCGCTGATACCGCGCATGCACTTGGTCGCAAGGTTACCGCGCACGCGCATGAGGCGGCCGGCATCGAAGCGGCGCTGCGTGCCGGCTTCGACTCCATTGAACATGCGATGTGGGCCGATCGGGACACGATGAAACTCTTCAAGGAGCAGGATGCATGGATGATCCCGACCGTCTATCCGATCACCGCAGTGGGTGATACGCCCGAGAAAATGAGAGAGGGACCGTTCAGGGACGTGCCGCCGCCTGTGATGGAGAAACTGCTACGGCTGGGCAGGCAACCCAAGGATATGGCCAGGCTGGCGCACAGCATGGGCGTCAAGATTGCCCTGGGTACAGACTCGGGCGTGTCGCCGCATGGTGAGAATGCCAACGAATTTATCGAATACGTCGCTGTTGGAATGACTGAGATGGAGTCACTGATGGCGGGCACCGTCAACGCCGCAGAGGCTGCCGGAATTGCAGGCAAGGTGGGATCGCTGGCACCAGGCAAGGCCGCTGATATCGTTGCCATGCCCATGAGTCCGCTGGCTGACATCTCGGCAGTACTCGACGTTCAATTTATTATGCGAGATGGCGTTGTATTCAAACGACCGCACTAACCGGAATGAACTTATGACGCTCAAGACCCCTGTTCGAATCCTGGCAGGCATGCTGCTCACCGCATTGCCTGGCATTGCATCAATGACACTTGCCGACACGCTATTGATCGAAAACGTGACCTTGATTGACGGCACCGGACGTCCTTCCGTTGCCGGAGCATCCGTGCTGGTCGATGGCGACCGGATCAGCCGGATTGCACGTGGTTCTATCGATGCACCGCGCGGAACGAATCGCATCGACGGTAGCGGCAAATTCCTGATGCCTGGGCTGATGGATATGCACATCCATCTGCGCGGTAGCGTCGAACTGACGCCGGAAGGGCTATTCAAGGTCACGAACGACCGGACGAGGGGCATACGCATGCTGCACAGCTACCTCTATTCCGGCGTTACCTCGGTCTATGACGCCGGCAACGTACCCGATTACATACTCGGGCTGAGAGCTGATGAACGTAACGGCGATATCGTCAGCCCGCGAATCTTTGCGACAGGCAGCATAGTGACCTACCCCGGAAGCCATGGCAGCAACGAGTTTGGCACGCAGGTCGATGACTGGCCGGAGGCTATTCCGACACTGGACGCGCACATCGAACGCGAACCTGACCTGTTAAAGCTTACCTACGAGGAGCGCGGATGGGGTGCGCGGGAGATGATCCCGATTTTGCCGCTAGCCCTGATGCAGCAAATCATTCAGTACTACAACGAACGCGGCATCCGCACAACGGTGCATACCTCAAGCGAGTACCGGGCTCGGCAGGCGATCTTTGCCGGCGTGGATACGCTTGCTCATCCAATCATCCAGGGTCCGGTAACTGAAGACTTCGCAAGACTGATGGGTGCCAAGAAAATTCCGATGGTGACGACGCTGACCATTGGTGAGAACTACAGCCGCCTGGCCGAACATCCCGAATACCTGGACCAGCCGCTGTACCAGGCGACGGTGCCGGCGGAAGAGATCGAAATGCTCAAGACCGAGCGGCGGCAGGAGTACCAGGAGCGAAAGTGGACCTGGTGGATGCAGATCATGACCACCATCGCACAGGAGAACCTGCGCATGATCAACGAGGCAGGTGGTGTCCTGGTTGCAGGCACGGATCAATCATCGGGGCCGGCGTTGCATCGCGAACTGGAACTCATGGCGGACGCCGGAATTCCTGCATCCGAGATTATTCGAATCGCAACCCTGAATGGCGCGATCTTCCTGGGCAAGGAACGGGAGATGGGTTCGATCGAAGAAGGCAAAATCGCAGACATGATTCTTCTTGGCGCAGATCCAACGATCGACATCAACAACGCCAAGGAGATTCTGGAGGTCATCAAGGGTGGCCGGATTGTCGACCGGGCCAGCCTGAATCTTCCGATTAACGAATGACTCAGGTCAGAAATCGCAAATAAAGAAAATAAGCAGAAAATGCCGCCAGCCAGATGATGCCGGCGAGACTTAATGCGAACAATCCCCGGGCAGGCCGCGCCTCGTTCGGGATCAGGGAGCTTTTCATTACGCGATGATTCAGCCACGCAACGACGGGTGCAAACAGAAACATAATTGTTGCAGCGACATCGACGACAACCTGAAGTGACGATACCAGGAAATACAATATGCACAGCGACCCGAGTGCCAGCACGAATACCGTCACTGCGTACGCTCGCTTGTCGGTAATTGCTGCACGCTGCCCATCTTCCGTTTCGCGGTCTTTGTACAGGCGGAAAATACTGACGGCGGCACGAGGGTATCCGTCGAGGCCGGCCAAAACCGTCGAAAACATTACGGCGACTGCAACGGTACCGATGAGCGGACCACTCCAGTCGCCGAGAGTTTGCCGGTACAGGTCGATGAGTTGCGCTGCGAAACCGGCCGGGGTATCGGCAAACGTGATGCCCGAATTATGCATGACGCCGGTGCCCAGCAGCACAAAACAGAGTGCGAGCACAAAGGTGCCGATATAACCAATATGAAAATCGTCCAGCGAAGCTCGCAGCGTGACCCTCATATTGCTGTCGCGTGCCTTGGCGACGGACCACAGCGAGTGCCACACCGAGATATCGACAGACGATGGCATGAAACCGAGCAAAGCGACGATAAAAAAGACATCAGTCGTGCCAATTTCAGCCGGCCACAACGAACCGGACATCACCCAGTCTATTTTTGGAATGACGAGCACAGTCGCCAGCAGCGTGGCTGCGGCGAGTATGGCCATCAGCACCTTTACGATCCGATCGAGTACCGGGTAACCGCCTACGATCAGGATGGTCGCGCAAATGACAAGAATGCCTGTGGCGATCGGGAAAGTTCCCCACCGCAGATTAAAAGCCGCCTTGACCAGTCCCGCAGTGACCAGCGTGACTGCCGGAAGGGCCGCAAATACAGTACCGAGCGCGATTGCGATGTAAACGTATACCGCCCAGTTTCCCTGTTGCCTGTAGCCGTGCAACAGCGAGCGGCCGGTCGCGCTGGCGTATTGCGCACCGAAGCGGAACGCCGGGTATTTGGCGATGTAGGCGAGCAGGATAAACAGCACCAGCGCCAGCCCGTAACCGGCACCCGCTCGTGTCGATTGCACGAGATGAGAAGTACCGACAGCAGTCGCTGCATACAGGATGCCGGGCCCCAGTCCCTGCAGTCTTCCGGGCCGGTTGGCCGTCACAATTTTCGTTCCGCAGGCGCCATCTCAAAATTTCTCTGTTACCTGATGCTGGTGCCAATTCTACTGGTGCAAGCCGCTAACGCCAGTGACATTACAATCGTGCATGCCGGATGGCTGTTGGCGAAGCCCGGCGAAGCGCCCGTACGACGACACAGCATTATTGTCGAGAACGGGCGGATCGCCGATGTTGTGGAAGGATATGTCGACGATGTTGCCGCACGAATCGTGGATCTGTCCAACGCCTACGTATTGCCCGGGCTGATCGATTCACACGTACACCTCGCGTCTGCACCTGATTCTGGGGAAATTGGTGGAGCGATGCGCAAAACGGAAGCCGACTATGCGCTGACCGCCGCGTACCATGCACAAATAACTTTGCAGGCAGGTTTCACAACAGTGGTCGACCTGGGGTCAGTCGGTGACCCAGGTCATGAAAGCGCGATTTTCGCTATCCGCGACGCGGTCCGTGCCGGAAAACTGGCTGGGCCGAGAGTGATTTCCGCGGGTACGCCGATCGCCGCGTCCGGACTGTCGCGATCACCGGCTTATCGAAACGAAGTTGCATCTTTCATGGACATGCGCTCCGTTTGCAATGGGGCAGATGACTGCCGCCGGGCCGTCCGACACCAGGTAAAGCGTGGTTCCGACATTATCGTGTTCTTCAACACAGGTAGCCTCCTTAGCGACGACCCGGTCGCCCAGGCGATGACCGATGACGAGATGCGGACCATCGTCGAGACCGCGCATGCGCTCGGCCGCAAGGTGATTGCAGACGGGCACCATGCCGCTGGGATAGCGGCTGCACTTCGCGCCGGGGCCGACATCATTGATTCCGCACACCTTTATGATGAAGAAACATTCGATTTGTTCGGTAAAGATCAGTTCCTGCAATCACACATTTACGGCGTGGTAAAAGCAGTGGGCGATACGCCAGAATCGCTGCACGATGGCCTTTGGGGCTGGTTGCCGGACTCGATTCTCCTGCGCTTCCAGGAAATTCGCACGCGCCCATTCGCAATGATGATGGCGTATGAATCCGGTATCTCGAATCTCGCCTATGCTTCAGATGCCGGCGTCTATCTTTGGGGAGAAAACGCGGGCGACTTCGTGGAATTCGTGAACCGCGGCATGCCGGCAATGGATGCCATTCGCACCGCGACAGTGTCGGCGGCCCGTATGCTCGGATTGCAGGATCAGCTTGGCTCGATCGAGCCCGGGAAAATCGCCGATATCATCGCCGCTGCGCGTAACCCGCTGGAAGATATTTCCGCATTAATGGATGTGCGATTCGTAATGCGTGACGGCACCGTCCACCGGCACGATGACATCGGCGGAGTGGTCGTCAGACTTTCTGCTGCCGAAGGATTGCAGCCATGACTTGCGGATCGATATTGCCGCCGCTGACAACGCAAATCGTTTTTCCGAATTTGCCGTCATTAGCGAGCGCGGCAGCGAGCGCTATTGCTCCCGCGCCTTCTGCAATGACTTTGCTGCGTTCGAACAATAATCTTATTGCATTCACTACATCGTCGACGGGCACTACCACCGTATCGTCCACGAGCTCGCTAACGAGTGGCCACATTTCCTCGAGAACACGAGACGCGCCCGCACCCGAGATAAACGACGGTTTCATCTCGACCGTCACCGGCCGGCCGGCCTGCAGCGCAGAGGTCAAAGGCGTGGCGGCATCGCTCTCGGCGACGATGATGCGCATATCCGGCTTCATGGCGCGCATCGCTGCTGCAATGCCGCAGCTCAGTCCGCCGCCGCCGAAGGGGATGATTACGGTATCCACGTCCGGCGCCTGCTCGATAATCTCCAGGCCGATGGTGCCATTACCCGCCATCGCCGACGGATCTCTTACGGCGTCGACATATACTCCCGGATCAGTCGGATGACCGCTGTTCACAATAATTTGCCACCACTCGTCTTCCGTCAGGAGTCGAATATTTGCGCCGAGCTTGCCGATTGCAGCAAGTTTGCCGGCTGGCGCACTTTTGGGCGCATATACCGTGGCAGCAAGCTCGAGCTCATTCGCCATCCACGCCAGACCAAGGCCCGCATTTCCCGAGCTCGCTGTATAAGCGCCCTTCTGCAGCGAGTCCGCATCCGCACAAAGCAGGACATTACCCACTGGCCGGACTTTGAATGCACCGATGGCCTGCAGGTTCTCGAGCTTCAATCGAATTTCACTCGATTCTCCACCGCTGTTCAATTCAAGAAGTGGAGATCGAATAATATATGGCGCAAGGTCTTCTGCTGCCGAGCGAATGTCAGCCAGTGCAGGAGCGCTTAGTGCCTTCATGATCATGTTTCGATTAGTATCGGAATCTGTCTGTCGTTGCAAATCGCTACACTGGTTTGTGTGACTTAGGGGATCAAATATGAAATGGCCCGCAAAAAGAATTTCACAGAGCTCGCCGAAGAGTTTCGGGATGTATGAAGAGGCGGTAAAACTGATGGCCCAGGGGCTGGATGTCATTCACCTCGAGGTGGGCCGGCCGAATTTCGATACGCCGCAACACATAAAGGATGCCACCAAGAAATCGCTGGATGACGGAAACGTTCACTACGGTGAATTTCCGGGCGCTTTCAAACTGCGTGAGGCGATTTGTAACAAGCTGAAATCATACAACAATTTGACACCGAGCCCCGACGAAGTGCTGGTGACCAACGGCCTGACACACGCCGCCTATGCGGTGTTCACGGCGGCGGTGGACGAAGGTGACGAGGTCATCCTGATCGAGCCTTATTATCCGCAACATATCAACAAGATTGAACTGGCCGGCGGCAAGATCGTCACGGCGCCGCTCGACAAATCGAATGGTTTCACGATCGACCGTGATGCCATTGAATCACGCATCACCGATAAAACGCTGATGATTGCGATGGTGAATCCCGCGAACCCGACCGGGCGTGTTTTTAGCCGGGAAGAACTGCAAATCGTTGCGGATCTTGCGATCAAGCATGACCTGCTGGTCTTGAGTGATGAGGTCTATGACCAGATTGTGTATGACGATAATCAACACATCAGCATCGCTTCGTTGCCCGGCATGTGGGAACGCACGTTCAGCTGTTATGCCTATACCAAGGTATATGCGATGGACGGCTGGCGCCTTGGCTATGTCACCTGTCACCAAAAATTCATGCCGGCATTGATGATGATTGCGGTCAATGATGTCGCACATGTCAACGTGTTCATACAGGAAGGCGCCTATGCTGCGCTCACCGGACCGCAGGATTGCCGCGTCGAGATGTTGGCCGAAGATGACCGCCGCCGGCAGCTAGTAAGCCGCCGCCTCAATGCAATTGATGGCATCATTTGCCCACTGCCGCAGGGAACCATCTATTCGTTCCCTGATGTCAGTGCGTTCGGCATACCGTCCTTGCAAATGGCAGAAGAGATCCTCGCGGAGACCAGGGTCGCCACGGAAGACGGTTCGTTCTATGGCGCCACGGGCGAAGGTCATTTGCGCATTTGTTTCGGTGCCGAATCTTACGAAAGAATCGACGAGGCGATGGACCGGCTGCAACAATACTTCGAGTCACAGAATACTAGGCGCATCGCTTCTTGAGAATCCTGGCGGTGCGGCGTCTGACAAAGGGTCGTTATGAATAATTCGTCGGACAATGAATTTCAGCACGAAAAATGGTCATCCGGTAACGTTTTCATGCTGGCCACAATCGGTGCTGCGGTCGGGCTCGGCAACCTGTGGCGGTTTCCGTTCGTGGCGGGCCAGAACGGCGGCGCGGCATTTCTGATTATCTATGTCGGCTTTGTTTTGTTGCTCGGCCTGCCTTTAATGATGGCTGAGCTCGCAATGGGGCGTCGCGGCGGCGGCAGCCCGATCGCCTCAATGCGCAAGCTCGCGCGCGAGGCAGGCGCCTCTCGGTTGTGGTCGGCTATCGGCTGGATCAGCATCCTGATACCGCTGGTCGGCATGAGTTATTACAGCATCGTCGGTGGCTGGTCGATCGACTATGTCTTACGAGCGGCAATGAACTCGTTCGCACAGATAAGTGCAGAGGAATCGGAAAACACTTTCAACCTGTTGCTGGCATCGCCGTGGCGGCTGCTGCTGTTCCATGGCCTGTTCATTGCGGCTGGCGTTTTTGTCGTCGCCCGGGGCGTTGGGCAAGGAATTGAAGCAGTCAGCAAATACATGATGCCGGCACTGTTTGCAATTTTGATAATTCTGGTTATCAACTCGATTTTCAACGCCGATATCGCCCGCGGTATCGATTTCCTGTTTAATCCGCACTTCGACAAGATCACGCCAAACGTTGTATTCATGGCCCTGGGCCAGGCGTTTTTCTCCCTCGCAATCGGCGTCGGCGTCATGTTGACTTATGGCGCTTACGTGCCAACAAACGTGTCCCTGCCTAAAGCCGCGTTCGTGATCGCGCTGGCTGACACCGCCGTGGCGATTCTTGCCGGCGTTGCAATCTTCCCGGTCGTTTTTGCGAACGGACTGGACCCGGCCGGAGGAGAGGGGCTGATCTTCGTCACATTGCCAATCGCATTCGGCAATATGCAAGCCGGCTACATCGTCGGCCTTCTGTTCTTCATCCTGCTGTTTTTTGCGGCCTATTCGTCGGTCCTTGGCATGCTTGAACCTGTGGTCTCATATCTTGAGGAGCAGCGGGGATATTCCCGGCCCAGGATGGCTGTTCTGACCGGATTTTTTTGCTGGATGCTCGGCATTGCGGCGGCGTTATCTTTCAATGTCTGGTCTGACTTCAGGCCGATGGCCATCGTGCCCTATCTCGCAGATAAAAATATTTTTGGTCTTCTCGATTTTGCGATTGCGAATTTCCTGCTGCCGTTGAACGCGATGCTGATCGCGATTTTTGCAGGCTGGATCATGACCCGGCAATCGTTACTCGGGGAACTGGGCGTGCAAAGCGCGGCGCTGTCGTTGTTCTTGCGAGTCGTCCTGCGATATGTCGCACCGGTATTGATTTTCGCGATCTTCTACACCAGCCTGACCTGACATTATCGCCCGCTGGGGCGGGCTCCTACGACACATTTGTAGGGCCCCGCCCAAGCAGGCGATGGAATCATGCGGAAATAGCCAACACAATCTTGCCGCCGGCTTTTCCTGATTCGCCGAGTTCAAACGCTTGCCTGAAATCGCTCAAGCGCAGCGAGTGGCCGATGAGCGGCTTGATGATGCCCTTGCTCGCAAAATCGATCACTTTCGCAAGATTGGCTGTTTGCCCAAATACGTTGACCTGGATATCTTCGACACCGTAATCGCCGGATAAATCATCAAACGGCTTCGCCAGCAAATATACGAGACGCCCTCCTCTCTTGAGCACCTTGTAGGAATCCTGGTGAACCTGCCCGCCGACGGTGTCGAAAACAACATCGCAATCCGCTACCGAATTGGTGAAATCCTCAAGATCGTAGGGAATCGCATGTGCACCCAGCTTCTCAACGATATCAACGTTGGCGGAATTGCAGGTCGCATAAACATCGGCGCCGAAATGTCGCGCAATCTGGATGGCCACCGATCCGACACCACCCGATCCACCGTGGATCAGGACCCGCATCCCTGCGTGTATCTCTGCCGTATCGACCATAGCGTTCCAGGCCGACAAGCCCACCAGCGGAATCGCAGCGGACTCTTGTAAGGACAGATTTTCCGCCGCAGGTACCACGTTGTTTTTTCCAAATACCGCTGCATAGTCGGCCATGGAGCCGTGTTGCAATCTACTGGAAATAAAACTTACGCGCTGACCCTCGACAAGCGGAAGCTCCCTGACATTGTTGCCCAGCTCGACAATCTCTCCACAACCATCACGGCCGGGCGTAATCGGGAATTCCGATTCGAAAAAACTGCGCAACATGCCATTGCGAAATTTCCAGTCAAATGGATTAAGCGACGCTGCACGAACTCTGATGAGAATTTCGTCGTCGGAAATTCCCCGTTTGCTCGTTTCCCCGAGCTCGAGGACACCGATATCACCGTATTCTTCGTAGTAGAGCGCACGCATGCCGATTTCCTGTTTGCTACTGCCTTTCTTGTTTTCGCTCATCGATCACGCGCACAGCCTTGCCCTCGGATCGCACGACCTTGCCTGGATCGAGAACTTCGATTTGTGCGCTAACGCCGACGTAGTCTTTGATGTCTTTCTTCAATGCGATCGCGATAGCCGCGTCATCAGTAGCCGCGGCATCAGGCTTTCGCTCCACCAGCACGGTCAGGACATCGAGCCTGCCGTCCCGGGACACCCGCAACTGGTAGTGTGGGGTCAACTCCGGCAGCTGCAGAACCCGTTCCTCGATCTGTGTCGGGAATACATTAACACCACGAATGATCAACATGTCGTCGCTGCGACCCGTGATCCTTTCCATGCGACGCATTGTCCGTGCCGTGCCCGGTAACAGCCTGGTCAGATCCCGGGTGCGGTAACGAATGATCGGCAGGGCTTCTTTGGTCAGCGAGGTAATGACCAGTTCGCCCATCTCACCCTCAGCTGCCGGGTCACCGGTCTGCGGATTGATAATCTCCGGGTAAAAATGATCCTCCCAGAAGGTCGCACCATCCTTGGTCTCGATGCACTCGCTGGCGACGCCCGGGCCGATGACCTCGGACAATCCGTAGATATCGAGGGCGTCGATGCCACATCGTTTCTCAACTTCAACGCGCATTGATTCACCCCAGGGCTCTGCGCCGAAAATACCGACTTTGAGAGATGATTTGGCGGGATCGAGTCCCTGGCGTTCGAATTCATCGGCAATATTCAACATGTATGACGGCGTACACATAATGATGTCGGGCTCGAAGTCCTGGATAAGCTGTACCTGCTTCGGCGTCTGTCCCCCGGACATCGGTATAACCATCGCGCCCAGCTTCTCTGCACCGTAGTGTGCGCCGAGGCCCCCGGTAAACAGACCATACCCGTAGCCGACGTGAATTTTGTCGTCCGGCCCACCGCCGGCGGCACGAATAGAGCGTGCCACCACCGTGGCCCACATGTCGATATCGTTGCGGGTATAACCAACCACAGTTGGCTTGCCGGTCGTACCGCTGGAGGCATGGATACGCACAACCTCTTTTTGCGGCACTGCAAACATGCCGAACGGATAGCTTTGACGCAGGTCATCTTTGATCGTGAACGGGAACTGCGCAAGATCTTCCAGGATATTCAGGTCCGCAGGGATTACACCGGCTTTTTCACACTTTGCGCGATAGGGCGTTACATTTTCGTAAGCATGGCCGATTGACCATTTCATTCGCGTAAGCTGCAGATCCTGGAGTTCGTCGATGCTCGCTTTTTCGATGGGTTCCAGCTCATCCGGATCAGGTACTCGGCTTACCACGATCTTCTCCGATTAAAAATTGTCCCTGCACTATTCATTGCATGGTATGCCGGCAGCGCCTTATTTTTGCTCACCGATTTCACTTCTCACAAGCTGTTCACCATAGCCGGCCCGATCGATACTGGCACGATCGCTTCGATCACTCATGGAGACAACGATCGTTACTAAAAATGCGGCCGACACTGAAAACAGGGTCGGATAATCGTAGGGGTAGATAGCCGTTTCGTTGCCAAACACGTTGACCCAAACTGTCTTGCTCAGAATGATGAGTACTACTACAACAATCAATCCTGTTGCGGCACCCGCAATTGCACCGCGCGTTGTCAGCCCTTTCCAGAACAAGGCGAGAAATATCACCGGGAAGTTGACGCTGGCCGCGATCGCCAGGGCAAGAAGCGCCAGGACGCCGACGTTCATATTCCTGAACAATAAGCTCAATCCGATTGCGGCTACGCCTATGACCACTGTCGCCAGTCTCGATACGAAAACTTCCGTCTTGTCAGAAATATCGCCGCGGCAAATTACCCGGGCATACAGGTCATGCGCAACGGCTGCAGATGCCGACAGCAGGATTCCTGCGACGACAGCCAGGATGGTCGCGAAAGCGACTGCCGCGATCAGGCCGTAGAAAATCTCACCACCAACATGCCGGGCCAGGTAAATAGAGACCATGTTGCCACCGCCTGCAATCCGCCCCGACTCGTCGACGTACTCGGTCTGTCCGCTTAACAGTGCGATGGCGGCGAACCCGATAATGACGATGACTGCCTGGAAAAAGCCAATGATTACAACAGCATAAGCAATTGATCTGCGTGCCTGAGCAGCGTCCGGTACGGTGAAAAAGCGCATTAGCACGTGCGGCAGACCGGCCGTCCCACACACGAATGCCAAACCAATTCCGAGTACGCTGACGGGATCGTTGTACAGGCCGCCGGGCCTAAATATCCCTGCGCCACGCGGATGCACCTCGGCCGCGCGCGCAAAAAGCGCATTGAGATCGAAGCCGAATTGCGCCAGCGCCAGCAGGACCATTGCAGTGCCACCCGTCAGCAAGAGGACTGCCTTGATGACTTGCACCCAGGTCGTTGCCAGCATACCGCCGAATACAACGTAGATGGTCATCAGGGAACCAACGACGAAAACGGCGACAAAATAGGGCAAACCGAACAGCGTCTCGATCAGGGATCCGGCGCCGACCATTTGCGCAATCAGATAGGGGATAGCTACCGTCAGCGTGCCCACGGCCGCAACGATTCTCAGGTAGTCTGGTCGCAGACGATACGCAATGATGTCAGCGAACGTATAGCGACCGAGATTGCGCAATCGGTCTGCGAACACAAAGAGCAGGAACGCCCAACTGACCGTTACGCCAACCGTAAACAGCATTGCATCCGCGCCACCGATGAAGGCGAGGCCCGTTAAGCCAAGAAAGGTGGCTGCGGACATGAAATCACCTGCGAGCGCCAGACCGTTCTGAAAACCGGTGATCTTGCCGCCCGCGGTATAGAATTCGCCCGCAGAACGTGTGCGTCGCGCGGCCCACCAGGTTATACCCAGGCTGGCGACGACGAACAGTAAGAACACGAGGATTGCCGTTATATTCGTGTCGGCGCCGATCATCGATCTGGCCCCTGCTCATCATCGCCAAAACTTTTCAGCTTGTTGATGACGCGAACGTAAATCAGAGACAGTGCGATGGACAACGCGATAATAAAGTACCCGAGCACGATCCCCCAGGGCAGGGAAGACCCCGCGAAAGGCGTGGCATACGCATCCGGAATGTAAATACCCGCGACAATGTATACAAGGTAACCGCCGACCAGTCCGCCCGATAAACCCCAGCGCCAGCGGCTGCGTATTTTCAACAGCTTCTGGAATTCCGGATCGCGAATAATCTCCGATTCGTCCGTCATAGGATTTCCCTGCCGCTGTCCTGTCGCAGGTCATCGGCCAGCGATGGTAATTCCACCGCGATCTGCTCCAGGATGCGCATTCTTGTGCTTTCGGGATCGGCTTCGAGATCTGTCCTCAATACTGCCACTTCTTCCGCGGAGAATGGTTCGAAAGGCTGCGGCAATTGTTCAGCGCTGTAGGTCAACAGCAGCCAGTTCATCATTTCGGTCAGCTCATCGTCCGGCAAAGACGAGGTAGCGACACCCGGAACCCGTATTACGAACTCGCGTCCTGCTCTCGAGTGCAGGAAATAGCCGACGAAATCCTTCATGCGCGGAACTTTGCCGACGAACCCGACTGCCTCGGGCAGGTGGCAACCCTGGCAGTGAACCATGTAGTTAATGCGGGCACGATGATCATCCGCATTGGCGGCGGGCACTATTCCGACCGCCAATGCCCCAATGATTACCCTTGCGAGGAGCCCGCGGGCTACGGCAAGCACCTCATTTTTGGAGCGCAGTGCCGACAACGATTGCTGTCGAACAATTATACGAATTGCTGCTCGTGCCGAGACACCAGTTGATGTCATTGGATAGCTGCGGCCTGTACATCGGGCGATCACCCTCGTTGCGCTGGCACAGGCAATTGCCACAGGAAGATTTGCCGCAGCAATCGTTGTAGGAAATGATGTAGCGCGTCTGGTCGACCGGGTTCTCGCAGGTACCGATCCAGGTAATTGGCGACATCTCAGTGCCTGGCGGACAGCTGTTCATTGAGCCACCGCAACATCCGCAAAGAAAACCGTCGATCGCACAATAGCGCCAGTACTCGCAGCTATTCGGGTCGCCTTCCTCGCCCGGTTGCTGGTTACTGCTTACCTGGCCACGAGCGATCGGCAGCAGCGGTATCGTTGCCGCACCTCCGGCCACCACGGCAGCCAGCCGTCCCAGGAAGCCACGCCGTGATGTCTTGCTGGCAATTTCGCGCGCGCCGCTTTCCGCCATTCCATCAAGCCATTTCATCGTTTGAAATCCTTAAATTGTCCCTGTTCTATTGGGCTGCGCGAATCTATTGAGCTGCGCGAAGAATCAGTGGTGTTTCCTGGCCGAAATCGCCCAGCGTACGCAAGTGATCGCCGCTTGTAGCGTCGTAAACATCGATCTCCATATTGATATTCGTAGCAATCAACAGCGGATTTTCGTCGCGGGTCACCGCAATCGAGATCGCCGGCAAAGCGAGTTCGATACGCCTGACCCGACTTTCAGCTTCACCATCAAAAACCCAAACCTCGACGCCCGGGTCCTTGTGCGAGCCCTCGCGGCCTTGCGCGTGCATCAGGAAATAAAGATGCCCGCTGGAGTCGTTGGCGGCGAGTTGCAAGCCACCCGGGCGCCAGCCGCCTTCCTCGTCGCCGACCATCGACCACGACTCACCGACCACGGGTGCCGAGCCGCTGAGGTCGACCGGAAAAATATCGCCCTGGAAAGTCGGAAAATAGGCAATCCCGCCATACATGGCAGCCTTTTCCATCATGGGATCGTCATCAACATCGAAAAATGGTTCGGTCCTGCTCGATGAGACCTGTTGACCGTCATCTCCCAACACAATGGTCAGTAACGAACCGTCTCCACAAACCGAAGAGAACGCCCGTCCACCCATTGGATACGCGAGTGCGCAACCGGGAATCGGGATTTCCGCCAGGAACTCACGTGCGACAACGTCGACAACCGAAACGGATTGTGCCGGCGTGAAGTTATAGATCAGCGCCAATTTTTCGTCATCGACCAATGCCACGTTGTAGTCAGTCGGCATATTGCTCGAGCGTTTCGGCGGCAACACCACCTCGCCAACCGGCCCGAGGGTTCTCTTGTCATAGATGGTGAGGACATCCGTCCGCTCGCCACGAGTCCCGCGCGAACGAAAGGTCTCGGCAATGTAAATTTCCGGTCTGGTTCTTGCCTGGACGAACACGCCAATGAACGCTGCGTTCATAAAGCCCTTGAAGCGCTGCGTCGCGTCGTCCGAATCGGCATCAAGCACAATCAACTTGCCATCGCTCATATGAAAAAACGCAGCATCATGCGCGATGATCCAGTGAGCAGGCCAGGTTTCCGGCAACGTCTCGATGACGCCGGTCGGTTCGGGCTGGAGTTCTGCAAAGGCTGTCGAGGCGCAAAGTGAAACAACGACAAGCAATTTTTTCATAACTTTACGCCGCCGCGTTGATGACTTTGATCGAAGTATAGGCAGCCAGCCCTTCCTCGCCAAACTCTACACCGAGTCCGGAGCACTTGATGCCGCCAAACGGGATGTGCGGTGCAATATCGGCGTGCTTGTTCTCGTAGACTGTGCCCGCCTCGAGCTGCGCGGCAACGCGTGCAGTCTCATCACGGTCCACTCCCCAGACCGATGCGTCGAGTCCGAAATCGGTACCGTTTGCCCGCCGGATCGCGTCGTCCAGGTCTGTGTAGGTGATGATCGGCAACACCGGTCCAAACTGCTCTTCGTCCACGAGACGGACACCGTCCGACACGCCGGTAACAAAGGTGACCGGGTAGAAGTAATTCGGGCCACCCGTTGCTTCGCCACCGATGAGCACCTTGCCGCCGTGTGCTTTCGCATCCTCGACCAGCTCGACCACGCGATCGAACTGACGTTTGTTCTGCAATGGTCCGAGCATGCTCGACTCTTCCATACCATCCCCCATCGGGATGTTTTTGCTGAATTCGACCAGCGCGCCTGAAACGGCATCCAGGTCGTCTTCATGCACATATAATCGTTTGAGCGCGCCACAAGTCTGTCCGGAGTTGATCATCGAGCCGAA
>SMVA01469925.1_pt1 | contig 15390 bp, 16 predicted proteins | sample 2456451 | NCBI WGS metagenome assembly SMVA01 (sample SAMN11095933, study PRJNA526329) | marine sediment metagenome | biome: Marine sediment; feature: Surficial sediment; material: Deep marine sediment; isolation source: Hadal surficial sediment | place: Pacific Ocean | collected 2014-05 | depth...
AATTCGAATGCTCAATCTCCCAACATTTCCGTTTGCGCCATTGGAGCTAGACTCCGGAGATAATTTCAGTCTCGTAATCTAGCACCTCCAGGTCGCGGCGCTGGTCTTCCACAAAGGCCACCACGCTGGCAAGAATCTGGTTGGCGTGGGTGGAATCGTTGCTGACGCAGCAAATCCCCAGTGTGAGCCGCTGCCAAAGGTCCTGGTCTTCCACCTCCGACACGGCCACGTTGAACTGGTTCCGGATACGGGCGTTTATAGATCTCGCAATCTGCCGTTTGCCCTTGAGACTTTGAACTCCAGGAAGGTGAAAAGATACGCGGCAGACTCCGATGTGCAAACCAAACCTCCAAGTCCAACCAATCAATTCATGGCGATGGGCCGGCGATCAGCGGATATGCCGGCATATAGCGTGAAACTGGATGCCTATTATAGGTTATAATGGGCCTAATTCGAGCAGGGGGCGCCGGCAACCATCATATCGTGTCCCTAATTCCCTCACATACCCGACCCATCTACACCACTCCTCCCGTGGCCGCACCTGCCGTGGCCGCGCCTCAAGGAGGGGCGTAGCATGCCCTCTGGCTCTTCACCCCGCCGCGTGGACGTGCCCGAAGTCGTGGTCGCCCGGCTGCCCCAGTATGTACGGATCCTCAGCCGCCTGCGGGAGAACGGCGCCGAAGTCGTCAGTTCTCACCAGTTGGGCGATAGGCTGCAGGTGACTCCGGCGCAGATTCGAAAAGACCTGAGCTATTTCGGCCGTTTCGGCAAGCAGGGCCGGGGTTACGACGTGGTCCACCTGCTGGACCGCTTGAAGGAAATCTTAGGTCTGAACACCCAATGGAACGTGGCGGTCGTGGGCGTAGGAAGGCTGGGCCGGGCCATTCTCAGCTATCCCGGGTTCACACCCGACGGGTTTCGGTTGGTCGCGGCTTTTGACGGCGACCCAGCAGTGGTGGGAGATGACGTGGCCGGGCTTATCGTTCAGCCGATGGATGAGTTGGACCACACAGTCAAACGGGAGGCAATCAGCATTGCCATCGTCGCCGTACCCGTGGACCGCACCCAAAGCGTGATTGACCGGTTGATGGATTGCGGGGTGCAGGCAATCCTAAATTACGCGCCCATCGCTCCCCAGGTGTTGCCTGGGGTGAGGATTCGCAACATCGACCCGGTGGTTTCCCTCCAGTCGATGACCTACTATTTGAGTGGGGAAGGGGAAATTTAGCTGAAGCGGCGAGAAAAATCAGAAACGGTCTGGTCCCACTTTGAAGAAATAGGGCGAGGCCGGTTTGGAATCAAGAAACGGAGGGTCCCGGCGCAGTCCTTGGCCTTCTGCGCCTCACCACGTTCAGCCTGATCTGGGCTCTGTGCATGGCCACCGCGGCCTGAGCCAGTTGCTGGTTGGCGTCAGCGCGGCCCATTTCCTCCCTGGCCCTGTCGATGGCAGCCTGCGCCCTTTCCTCGTCGATCTCATCGGAACGCTCACAGGCATCGGCCAAGATCGTAACCTTGCTGCCTATGACCTCTAGAAAGCCTCCGGTGACCGCCAGGTAAGACTCCTCGCCATCTTTTCGAATCATCAGTTCGCCAGCCTGCAACGCCGTCATCAAGGGGGCGTGGCGGGGCAAAATGCCCAGTTGCCCCTCTATTCCAGGGGCCACCAACATGTCCACGTCGTCGGCGTACACTTCTTTCTCAGCGGTGATTATTTCCAAGCGCATCGGGGCCATTAACTGTTCCTCGTTTGACCGAACGCTAATCCGGCGAATCGGCTTGCCTGATTAAAAGGCGATATATTCGTTGGGCTGTGCGGTTGAGCTACCCAACGTTTTGCATTTTATTAGCATAGTCTCGACCGGCGGTAGCCGGTGGCAACGGCTTGCCCTGTTGAAGGCAAATCTCAACGGCTTCGTCAACGATACTACAGAGCTCGTCCAAAACCGCTCTTTCGTTGTCTCCGTGACAGCCGCCGTAAACCAACCCTGGAGCACTGCCTACATAGCATTGGTCTTCATCAGACCATTCGACTATCTTGACGTACTTTGCACTATCATTCATTTTCAGATGCTTCGATGGTAGTCTTGGATCGCTCCTAATTAGGCCGCTGCCTGTAGTTGGGCGCCTTTTTCCACGGCTTCCTCGATCGTGCCCACCATGTAGAAGGACTGCTCGGGGAGGTCGTCGTGTTTGCCGTCTAGTATCTCCGCGAAACCGCGGACGGTATCGCGGACCGGCACGTACTTGCCGGGCTGGCCGGTGAACCCTTCGGCAACGAAGAAGGGCTGGGTTAGGAACCTCTGGATCTTCCTAGCCCGGAAAACGGTCAGTTTGTCCTCGTCGGACAGCTCTTCGATTCCCAGGATGGCGATGATGTCCTGAAGGTCCTTGTACCGTTGCAACACCAGCTGAACTTCCCGAGCCAGCCGGTAGTGCTCTTCCCCGACAATGCGGGGCTCAAGGATCCGGGAGTACGAAGCCAGCGGATCCACTGCCGGATACAAACCTTGAGCCGAAAGGGCCCGCTCCAACGAGATGACGCCGTCTAGGTGCCCGAATGTCGTGACGATACCCGGATCAGTATAGTCGTCGGCGGGTACATAGATGGCTTGCAGGGAGGTGATGGAACCGCTCTTGGTGGATGTGATCCTCTCTTGCAGTTGCCCCATCTCGGTTCCCAGGGTGGGCTGATAACCCACGGCGGAAGGCATGCGTCCCAGCAGCGCCGAAACCTCCATGCCCGCCAAAATGTAGCGGTAGATGTTGTCCACGAAGAGGAGAACGTCCTGTTTCTCCTCGTCGCGGAAGTATTCCGCCATTGTCAGACCGGTGAGTCCGACGCGGGCGCGAACCCCGGGAGTCTCGTTCATCTGCCCGAAGACCAAGACGGTGCTGGACAGCACGCCCGAGTCCTGCATCTCGTGCCAAAGGTCGTTGCCTTCCCTGGAACGCTCGCCCACGCCGGCGAATACCGAGACGCCCTTATGTACGGCGCCGATGTTTCGAATCAGTTCCTGGATGATCACGGTTTTGCCCACGCCGGCCCCGCCGAAAGCGCCGATCTTGCCTCCCTTCATAAAGGGAGTCATCAGGTCGAACACCTTGATCCCGGTTTCCAATATCTCAACGCTGGGATTCTGGTCGTCGAAGGCAGGCGGGTCACGGTGGATCGGAAGGCTGGTTTTTGCTTCCACCGGTCCCAGGTTGTCCAAAGGAGTGCCGGTGACGTCGAACAGCCGTCCCAAGGTCTCGCTGCCCACGGGCACGGTTATTTTTTGACCCGTGTCGTTGACATTGACCCCTCTGGCCAGGCCGTCGGTGGAACCTAGCGCCAGGCATCTGACCCAGTTGTTGCCGATGTGCTGCTGAACTTCCAAAACGAGTTTTTCGCCGCCGTTGTCCAGGTTCAGGGCGTCGAAAAGTTTGGGAAGCTGGTCAGGAGGAAACTCTACGTCGACGACGGTGCCGATCACCTGGGATACTTTTCCTACGGCCATTGTTTTCTCCTGCAATCATTGATTGGCGGTTACGTAACGTCTTCTCGAATTCGTGGAAAATAGGTGTGGCGCCCCTGTAGGCCGTTCAATATCACACCCTAACCGGCCGTCTTAACCTTCGAGGGCGATCTGTCCGCCCACTAGGTCAAGCAACTCGTTGGTTATCCCGTCTTGGCGCAGCTTGTTCATCACCAGGGTGAGATCTTCCATCAACTCGTTGGCGTTGTCGGTGGCGTTGCGCATGGCGACCATCCTGGCCGATTGCTCGCTGGCGATGGATTCAAGGATGGAGTGGTAGACCTCCATTTCCACAAAGCGGGGCAGGAGGCTTCCCAGGACCGTCAGATTATCCGGTTCGTAGATGTACCCGACCCTTTCCGCTCCGGTCAACTCGGCGGGGGTCACCGGAAGAAGTCTTATCACCGTGGGTTGCTGAGAGATAGTGGATTCGAACTTGGTATAGGCCAGGTGCACCTCGTCTACTTCTCCGGTGGTGTAAGCGTCGATAACGATCTGAGAGATGGCGATAGTGTCCAACAAGTCGGGTCTCTCGCCCAGATCGGTGAAAACCGCTTGGACGTCTTGGCCGGTTCGCACCGCGAAATCGCGTCCCTTACGCCCAACGGCGATCAACCGGACCGGCGCATCCTGGTCTCGAATGAATCCGTCGACCCGCCGGTTGAGATTCGCGTGCAACCCGCCGCATAGGCCGCGGTCAGGGCTCACGATTACGATGCCTACCCGCTGGACAGGCCGAATTTGCAGCAAGGCCTGGACCTGCCCGGAATCGTCGGCCGGCTGGGCGGCCAAGTGGGCGATCACCTCAAGGATCTTCTCGGCGAACGGGCGGGCTTGGGTGACGGCTTGTTGGGCGCGGCGCATCTTTGAAGCGGCGACCAACGACATGGCGTTTGTCACCTTGCCGGTGTTCTCCACGCTCCGTATTCGGCGCTTTAAGTCTTTAACGTTGGGCATGCAATCTTGAGCCTGCTGTTGGAATTAATCCGAATCGGGACCGGGAATCATTCGGCCTAGGCTAAAAACCCGGCTTTGAAATCGTTGGTGACCTGGGTCAAGCGTTCCTCTGTTTCTGAGGTGATGTCATTGCTATCTGTGATTGCTTGAAGGACATCCGGGTGAGCGGATGAGATATGGCGGAGGAACTGCGCCTCAAAGTCCACCAACCTATCCAACGGAATGTCGATAAGCAGACCGGCGTTCACGGCAAAGAGGATCGCCACTTCTTCGGCCAGCGGAAGGGGCTGATATTGGGCCTGTTTTAATATCTCGATCGCCAATTGACCCCGCGCCAACTGGGCGCGGGTGGCGGCGTCCAGATCGGCGGTCCCGAACTGGGCGAAACTGGCCAACTCCCGGTACTGGGCAAGCTCCAACCTGAGCTGGCCGGCCACGCGGCGAATGGCCCTGGTTTGGGCGGCGCCGCCGACCCGGGAGACTGAAAGCCCCACGTTGACGGCCGGACGTATACCGGCGTTGAACAACTCCGGCTCCAGATAAATCTGGCCGTCGGTGATGGAGATGACGTTCGTGGGTATGTATGCGGACACGTCACCAGCTTGGGTCTCAATGATTGGAAGCGCGGTTATGGAGCCTCCGCCTTGGGGGTCATCCATACGGGCAGCCCGCTCCAACAAGCGGCTGTGAACGTAGAAAATGTCTCCAGGGTAGGCTTCACGTCCGGCCGGGCGGCGCAGCAACAGCGACATTTGCCGGTAGGCCCAGGCATGCTTGGTCAGGTCGTCGTAGACGATAAGCACGTCTTTGCCCTGATCCATGAACTCTTCGGCCATGGCGCAACCCGCGTAGGGCGCTATGTATTGCATCGGCGCCGAATCCGCGGCGCCGGCGTTGACCACAATAGTGTGGACCATGGCGTCGTGTTCTTCCAAAGTGGCCACTACCTGGGCGACTTTGCTCTGCTTTTGGCCGATGGCCACGTAGATGCAGATCAGGTCGCCGCCTTTTTGGTTGATGATCGTGTCGACGGCGATCGCTGTCTTTCCCGTTGAGCGGTCGCCGATGATGAGTTCCCGTTGGCCGCGTCCGATGGGAATCATGGCGTCAATGGCCTTGATGCCCGTTTGGACGGGCGTGTCCACCGATTTTCTCGCCACCACGTTGGGAGCTATCTTCTCAACCGGACGGCTTCCGCTGGAACTGATTGGTCCCTTTCCATCGAGAGGGCGGCCTAAGGGATCGACCACCCGGCCGATGAGACCTTCGCCGACGGGCACTTCGATGATCCTACCGGTGGAGCGAACCTGGTCGCCCTCTTTGACAGTGTTGGGATCTCCCAGGATCGCGGCGCCCACCAAATCGGCCTCCAGGTTCAAGGCCACGCCTAAAACGTCGTTGCCGAAGTCCAACAATTCGCTGGACCGGACTCCCTGCAAGCCCTGGATGCTGGCGATACCGTCGCCCACCTGCACCACGGTGCCCACGTCCACCAAGGTAAGATCGCCGCCAAATTCCTCGATCTGGCGTTTGATCAGCGATACTATCTCTGGACCACTAATTGCCATTTGCGGCTCTCCTCAGATCCCGTGTAATAGAATAAATAACCGGTTAGGACCTTGCCGGAAGAATATCTGAATGGAGGCGGCTGCGCAGCCCTTCCAGTTTGGAACGGGTGCTGCCGTCCAACAATTGGTCCCCTATTTGAATGATGACGCCGCCCAAGATGGATTCATCTACTTGGGTGGAAACGACGACTTCTTTATTGATCAATCCGGACACGAACTGGGATATGCGGCCAACCTCTTGTTGGTCCAGTTCCACAGCCGATGTGACTCCCACGCGCTGTCGGCCGGCATGCTGGTCCCAAAGCTCGTCGTACGCTTCCTTCAGATCGGCCGCCAAGTCCACCAGCCCCTTGGAAACCAGCAAATTGGTCATGTTTCGCACTAGGGGATGAACCTGGGCTAAAACCGTGTCGATGGCCTTTATTTTTTGTTCCACCGGGACGTCGGCATGCTTAAGAAAGGAGCTAAACTCCGCGTCTTGAAGCACGTCGCCAACCAGTTGCAACTCGGTGGCCCACTGTTCTACTTGTTGTTCCTGAATGGCAAGCTCGAAGATCGCCTCGGCGTACCGTTTTCCGGAGACCCGTTTGGGCATGGGCCGTTAACCCCTCGGTCCTGAGGAGAGCGAGTCACCCTCTTCCAAGACCTGGGCCACCAACTCTTGGTGGGCCTGACGGTCTAGGGAACGCCGTATCACGCGTTCGGCCGCGGTGATAGCCAGGTCTCCGAAATTGGACCGGACTTCGGCGACCGCTGCATCACGCTCCCTCTGGATATCGCCTCGAGCCCTGTCCGCGAAGTCCTGAGCCTCCTGCCTGGCCCGGGTCATCTCTTCTTCCCGGAACCGTTCCGCCGCCTCTCGGGCCTGCTCCAGCATTTGCTGCCCCTGACGGCGAGCCTCATTGACCTGCTCTTCTATCGCCGCGCGGGAGGTGGCAGCCTCGGCCGTGGCCCGCTCAGCGGCTTCCAGGCTTTCCCGGATGCGCTCGGAGCGGGCGTCCAACGCCTTCAGTACTGGCTTATAAGCGAATAGCATGAGGATAGCCAGCAGGATGATGAAGTTGACCAGATAGGCGATCAAGCTGGGGATGTTAAAACCTAGCTCTGCCATGTCACACCACGAACAATAGAATGACGCTAACGATCAGGGCGTAAATACCCAGCGCCTCAGCGAACGCAATGGCCAGAATCATGTTGGTTTGGATTTGCCCTGCGGCCTCCGGGTTGCGGCCGATGGCGGCCATTGCGCCGGCGCCCAGGACGCCGATGCCGATTCCGGGTCCCACCACGCCCAGCCCGATGGCCAGACCGGCGCCGATGAACTTGGCAGCTTCCGCGTTGAATCCTTGTAATAGGATCGGGTCCATACCTACTTGTCCTCCTCAACTTTTTGGTTAACTATTTTAGACTGTTTCCGCTGAACCTTATAGATTTCGATGATTTGAACTAGGCCGTTCGACGGCTGTGATTAACCGTCCACGTTCACTCGTGGGCTGTGTCAATGCTGCTCATGGCGGACCGCCACCGACAAAAAGACCAGCGTTAGTCCGGCAAAGATGATGGCTTGAATCAGACCGACCAACAATTCCAGGCCGAATACCAACTCGACTGCCACGAACGGCACTAAGAAGGTCACCATAACCACCAGAATCTCTCCAGCGGTCATGTTTCCGAATAGCCGGAAGGTGAAACTCACCACCCGGACCAGTTCGCTGATCAACTCTAAGAATCCTACGAATGCGTCGATTATGCCGGCGGGTTTTAGCCGCAACAGCTTACCCAAAGCGAAGAACTTTTTCAGGTAACCGAAACCATGGGACCTGAACCCCCAATATTCGACGAAGGCGAAGGATATCAACGCTAGCGCCAGCGGCATGTTCAGGTCCGTGCCGGCCGACCGAAGGACATGGGCTTTCATTTCCCCGTCTTGTACATATCCAAAGAATTGGTAGAAGGGCAACAACGAAAGCCAAGCGTTGAACAAAACGAAGAAGAACATGGTGGCGATGACGGGGAAGGCTTTGCGGGCCATATCCGAGCCCAATACGCCGGCGCATGCACTGAGCGCCCCTTCAACCAGGATTTCCACCAATCCCTGAAACCGCCCGGGGACCAGGCTGTTCTTTCGAGCGCCGAGGACGAAGAACAGGATGATGACGATGGTGGCGAACCAGCAGGAAATCAGGGTGTTGGTAACGGTGAACTGGGTTATGGGAAGAGGGGGTATGTGGGCTTCTTCCTCTTGGCCGGCAGTCGCCGAAGCTGCCGGGGCCTCGTGCCCGTCATCCGAAGTAAATCCCAGTTGCTGATTTCTGACCTTGGCAGGGAAAATAGTTTGCGGAGGAAGGTGGATCTCCGGTTTAGACAGGAATGAATCGCCAGGCAAGATGGCGGAACCGATGGCTCCAACGGCCGCGCCCGCCAACAATAACGCCACTAGGCCCAAGCCCGACACTACCAGCAGCTTTTTAGCTAAGGCGCCCGATGGCACTAGCGCTTATCCTCCGGATTTTCCACGTCTTTGCCTCTGGTTGTGATTTTTGGAGCGTTGAGAATGGGCTGCACCATCTTAAAAAGGCCCCAAAAGGCGACGACACTACCCAAGATTATACCCAACAAGATAAATAGAGGTTCTGTCCCGGCGAGCTTGTCCAGAAATACCCCGCCGACCACTCCAAGGACTATACAAATTGCGACGTACCAGCCTAGACCGGTAAGCCGCAGGACTATGGTTAAAGGCCCAATTTCATTGGCCACGCTGATGCCCTGCGAGAAACCTGGCAAATCTTAGCAGCATGGTTTTCAAAAGTCAATTAGCTTATTTGCTACGAAATCCGGCGGCGAATTTCGAAAATAAACCCCGGCGCAGGAAACGCCGGGGTCTAGGAATTCACGACTGGAATTTGATGCCGGGGATACCACTCATCGGTAAGACTCACGCACTTGGCTTGGACTTGCCGAAGTCCTCCAGGTCCAAGGTGTCTATGAAATCCGTGAACGCTGACATTCGGCGCAACTCCTCCTCTTTCACCTCGGGAGGCTTGGGGTCGGCCTGATTATCAGCATTATCCAAGGGGATGGGCTTGCCCGTCTCTTTGTCTAGCAGGATACCCGCTTTATCCAAAACCGCATCTTCGACAAAGATCGGAACCTGAACCCGCACCGCCAAGGCGACGGCATCGCTGGGGCGGCAATCAATCTCTTTGGAATCGCCGTTGGATTGGATGGTTATCTTGGCGTAGAAAGTGTCGTTTTGCAGGTCGCTAACCAATATATGCTGCACTGAACCGCCCAGGGTGTCGATGATGGTGCTAAGCAGATCGTGGGTCAGCGGGCGAGGCACGCTGAGGTCTTGTAGTTTCACCGCAATGGCGTCGGCTTCAGCAGGTCCTATCCATATTGGCAGGTACCGGTCGGAGCCCTTTTCTTTCAGGATGACGACCCGTTGATAATTCATCGGGCTGACCCTGATACTATCGATCGTCATCTCCTGCATACCCGCTGCCTCCCCAAGTTGCCCAAGTTCTCAAGGTTGCCGGTTTTCCCGGTAGCCCAATGCCGCCAATTTCTTCGGCAACAAAATTGTATTCCCTGCCTAAAATCAATGTCAACCCAAATTCACGCTGCTTGGACCCGCTTGGCCGATGTGCATGGGGCCACAGGCGGGTCCTTATGCCTAGGATGGAGCATCTAAGTAAATGGGAAGGCCGATGTATAATGGCGTGGACCTGGGTGATCCATCGCAGTTTACGCCTGCTGACTGCTAGATTGAATGGTCTGGAGATGCTGATGCCGGATGCCGACAAGCACAGAATCCCTTGGGAGGATACGTGCTGGAAATGCGACACAGAAGCCTTCAGTTTTGAATGCACCGACGACCTGGTTCCCCTGGACCGGTTCATCGGTCAAGACCGGGCCTTGGAAGCCATCCGGTTCGGTTTGGAAGTGGACAAACCCGGGTACAACCTGTTCGTCACCGGCCTCACCGGAACAGGTAAGACCAGCGCCATCAAATCGCTGCTGCAGCCCATCATAGCCGGCCCGGAACACCAAGAGCGGCGCAAGCCCATCAACGATTGGTGCTACGTTTACAATTTTGACGATTCAGACCGCCCCAAGGCGATCAGCCTTCCCCAAGGCATGGCCAGGCAACTCAGTACCCGGCTGGCCAGGACATTGGAAGAACTGAAGGAAGAAATCCCCAAAGTATTCGACAATGAAGAGTATGAGGCTCAGCGCCGGACCGTGGAAACCAAGGGCCGGCAGGACTCTCAACAATTGATGGCGGATTTGGAGCAGGCAGCCCAAACCGCCGGATTCGCGGTCCAAGCATCCCCAATGGGTCTGTCTATCTTCCCCATTACGGATGGGCAACCCTTGTCGCCCGATGATTATCAAGCCCTGGAGTTGGAGCAAAGGCAAGACATAGACGAACGCAGAGCGGTTTTGATGGAGCAAACCCAGGACGTTATGGCGGATATTCGCCATGCCGAGATGGAGACGGCAGAGGAGATTGCCCGCCTGGAACGGGAAGCAGCCAACGGGAAGGTTGGCCAGATCTTTGGCGATCTTCTGGACAGCGCTGAATATCTGCCGGATCTTTGGGAATACTTGAACCGCGTCATAGGGTATGTGCTGGACCAATTGATCCTGTTCAAAGAGCCTCCAGCCGCCCAGGTCCAAGGGCAACCGGCGCCCCAACCCGCCGCGCCCTTACCGGTGGGTCATGGCCTGACCAGAAATCCTTACCTTCCATTTGAGATAAACGTCCTGGTGGATAATGCCGGCGTAAACAGCATCCCTATCGTGGAGGAACCCAATCCCAATTGGGGAAACCTGTTTGGCCGCATTGAGCGTTTGGCCACCATGGGGACTTACATCAGCGACCACACGATGCTGAAACCCGGCGCGGTCCATTCCGCCAACGGCGGTTTCTTGGTCTTAAACGCCCGGGACTTGCTGGCGGCGCCCGCAGTGTGGGAGGGACTGAAAAGGGTCATCAGAAACCGGGAGATCCGGTTGGAGGACCCCACGGACCAGACTGGCTTCTTGGTTCCCCTAGGATTGCGGCCGGAACCGATACAGTTAGACCTGAAGGTGATCGTCACCGGGGATGAAAACATATACCGGATGCTCACGACGGTGGACTATGACGATTTCCGCGACTTGTTCAAAGTAAAAGCCGAATTTGATTACCAGGTCAGCCTGACCCCGGAAAATATTGAAGCCTACTGCGCCTTCATTTGCTTTAGCTGCCGTGAAGAAGGCCTGCTCGCCTTCGACACCAGCGGCGCGGCCCAGGTCCTGGAATATGCGGCCCGTTTGGTCAACAATCAGACCAAGCTATCCACCCGGTTCGGCCAGGTCAAAGACCTGCTGATAGAGTCCGATTATTGGGCTAGGAAAGAGGGCGCCGAGTTGGTGACGGGGAAGCATGTTGAGCGTGCGGTGGCCCAAAAAGTGTACCGCCTAAACCTGATGGAAGAGCGGATCCGAGAAATGGTCTCCGACGGGACCCTTTTGCTGGATGTTTCCGGCGAGGTGGTGGGCCAAGTCAATGGACTGGCCGTATACGACCTGGGAGACTTTTCATTTGGGCGCCCATCCCGGATAACCGCTCAGGTTTTCGCCGGGCGCGAAGGGATAATCAATATTGAACGGGAGGTGGCGTTAAGCGGGAGCACCCACGACAAGGGCGTGCTGATCCTCAGCGGCTACCTGGGCGCCCGCTATGGCCAAGACCGGCCTTTAACATTGTCGGCCAGCCTGGCGTTCGAGCAATCTTACGACGGCGTAGATGGCGATAGCGCTTCTTCCACCGAGCTGTACGCAATTATGTCCAGCCTGTCGGGGCTTCCCCTTAAACAAAACATCGCGGTTACCGGCTCGGTGAACCAAAGGGGAGAGATACAGCCTATTGGAGGAGTTAACCAGAAGATCGAGGGTATGTATGACGTGTGCCGAGTGTTGGGTTTCACCGGAGACCAGGGCGTTATGGTGCCCAAACGCAATATGCGCAATCTGATGCTCCGGGCCGACGTGGTGGAGGCGATCAAAGAAGGCCAGTTCCACGTATATGCGGTGAGCACGGTGGACGAAGGAATGGAGATCCTAACCGGCCGTTCCATGGGGGAATGTTCAGCGGAAGGGACCTACCCCAGTGGCTCGGTCAACGATCTGGTGGCCCGGCGTCTAAAGGAACTGAACGAGTCGATGCGCGGGTACTATGGTGGGTTGCTGGCCGCCACGAATTAACCGCGGCAAACCCCTTGGGGACAGCGGATCTCAGATGTATAGCCCTTCGACAAGCTCAGGGTGAGCGGTTTTGGAGGGCCTAGTCTTATGGCTTTAACCACCGTGTTGAAACCGAAGAGCCAACCCAACACGATCGCTATCGATGAGCAGTGGTAGGCGGCCGAGTTCACCGCCTTTTGACACCGCAGCGCACGATTTCCGTTCATGGTGAGCCCTTCGGCTCGGCTCAGGACAGGCCTGTCGAACCACGGCTCCCGCTGGGAGGCTGCCTCACCGTTCAGCGGCGTTACAGTGTTGTTACCAGGATCCTTCGACAAGCTCAGGACGAACGGAGGAGATTCTTTCCACCCGTTCGAGGTGAGCTTGTCGAACCACCCATCGCGGCCAGTGGCCTAGTTTTCAGCGTCTTGCGCGACCATTCGGCTGGTGGTCTGGCCCGCCAATAAGTCGATGCCCCGGCGGACGGACCCGGCGATGGCGCTGATCTCCTGCTCTAGAGCCCTCAGACTACGCAGGGCGTAGGCGTCGGCGTCGGAGCGGCGGGAGGTAGACTCGGCTTCTGATTGGTTCAGCAACCTAGACGCCCGCTGTTCGGCGTCTCGCAAGGTGTCTTGCGCCCGCGACTCGGCGGAAACCACCAAATCACTCTGGTCCATGCGCTGCCGGTACTCTTGATCCGCATCGGATTTGGTGCGGCGGGCATCCAGCGTGGCCTGATTTACGATCTGGTCCTTTTGGGCCAGCACCTCTGTAGCTGCCTTTACCTCTTGGGGTATGGACAGCCGCATCTGGTCCACCAGTTCCATTGCCTTTTTCTTGTCCAACATGATATTGCCGCTTACCGGCACCGTCTTGCTGGTGGTGATCAGGGTTTCCAGTCGGTCTATAACATTGATAATATCGATGATTCCCCCTCTTCCCGGCCCATCACTATCAGACCGGCGACCCAAATTTGGTGGATACCGCTTTGGCCACGTGGGGAGGCACCATGCCGGTGATGTCCCCGCCCAGCCGGGCGACCTCTTTAAGCAGGCTCGAACTCAGGAACATGTACTCTTGAGAGGTCATGAAAAATGACATATCTATTCCTGGCGCCAGCCTCCGGTTCATGAACGCCATGTCAAACTCGTACTCAAAATCCGATCCGCTACGCAAGCCCCTGACGATGACCTCGATCTCCATGTCTTGGGCCAGCCGGACCACCAATCCTTCAAACTTGATGACTTCCACGTTTGGCAGATGTTGGACTGCCTCTTTGTAAAGTTCGACCCGCTCATCGGCGTCGAACAGCAGGTTTTTTGATGGTGTCGCGTACACGGCAACTACCAGATTGTCGAATATGGCGGCAGCTCGGGCGGTGATGTCGACGTGGCCCATTGTGACCGGGTCGAAGGATCCTGGGTAAAGGGCGGTCGCCATCAACTATCACCTTTGCTATAAAAGTCCACCACGTTGTCGCCGTAGCGTCGGTGGGAGAACTGGCGCAGGGAGCCATAACTTGGTTGTAGATCCAGATGTCTGGAATGCCCCACCACCACCGTCCCGTCATCTTCCACCAACCCGTCGACCTGCGCCATCGATTCTAAGAGCTCTCCCAGTTCCAAGAACTTGTAGGGAGGGTCCATCAGCACTAACCGGTAGGGCCCGGGCAACGCCCTCAGGTATTTTTCCACATCGGCGCAATGCACTCGCGCTTGACCTTCGAATCCGGTATTGGCCAGATTCCCGCGGATGACTTCGCATTGGCGCCGGTTTTGCTCTACAAAATCAGCCCAGGCGGCGCCGCGGCTGAGGGATTCTATACCCAGACTTCCCGACCCTGCATATAAGTCGAGGACCCGGCCATCCTGGAATATCCCCGGGCCCAGGATATTAAAAATCGCCGCCCTGACCCGCTCTGTCGTGGGTCTGGCCGCCGGGCTAAGAGTGCCGCGGAGGCGCCGGCCTTTGGCATTGCCTCCGACTACCCGCAATGGCGACAACTCCATGGTTGCAACAAAGCCGAATTATACATAACGTTTATTTTTATTTCCTAGCGCCTGGATGGCCGATTTTGACCAAATTATAGGGGTCTGGAGACCCTCAGGTGATCCTCAAGCGACCTTCAGGTGATCGTTCCGGGAGCTCCATTTCCGTTGACGCTCCTAGCCCGCTATGCTACCATCCAGACTGTTCGCCCAACCCGGTGAACGGTCGATTTGGCAGTAGGCTTGAGGGCTGTTGGGGTCGAACACCACCGTTTAGAACACCAAAATCAACACCGGGAATCAAGGTATTTAACGGGACACAGGTACGATGAGCTTTCGCCAGCGGCTGGCCAGAGTCGCCCCGGAACGGGAGACCATTGTTACCGTAGGTGTCTTCGATGGAGTCCACCAAGGGCATCGCCACCTCCTTGACCGGTTGGTTGAGGCGGCTGGTTCCAAGTATACCCCCACCGTCGTCACCTTCTCCAATCACCCCATTGCGGTGCTTCGGCCAGATACCGTAGTCAAGGCTATAACCACGCCCGAAGAAAAATCCCGGCTGTTGCGGGACGCTGGGGTCGGTTTGGTCATTGCTCTGGAGTTTACTTTGGAACTGGCCCAGGTAAGCGCCGGCGACTTCGCCTCGTCACTGGTGGAAAAATTGGGAATGAAAGGCTTGGTTCTGGGACCCGACACCGCGCTGGGGCGCAACCGGGAAGGGGATTTGGAATTCCTGACCAAGCATGGCAAAGAATCGGGGTTCTGGGTGGAAGCTGTGGAGCCGTTTTCTGTGGACGGGCAGCCGATCAAAAGCCGGAACATCCGCCAAGCTGTGATTCAAGGCGATATGCTCACCTGCAACAGGTTCTTGGGGCGCACCTTCGCGATACAGGGAAAAGTGGTTCCAGGGGACCGCCGCGGGAGGGATTTGGGCTTTCCAACGGCTAACCTATCGTTGCCCGAAGGCTCTCTATTGCCCGGCGACGGCATTTACGCCACTTGGGCGGTGATAGACGGTGAGCGGCGCCCTTCCGCCACCAGCATCGGCATTCGCCCCACCTTTGGCCTCTCGGACCTCATGGTGGAAGTACATGTGCTGGATTTCAACGGTGATTTGTATGGCAAAGA
>SMVA01459258.1_pt1 | contig 15389 bp, 16 predicted proteins | sample 2456451 | NCBI WGS metagenome assembly SMVA01 (sample SAMN11095933, study PRJNA526329) | marine sediment metagenome | biome: Marine sediment; feature: Surficial sediment; material: Deep marine sediment; isolation source: Hadal surficial sediment | place: Pacific Ocean | collected 2014-05 | depth...
AGCGGCAACCCAGGCTGGGTTCGGTCCAAAGCCTGGATCGAACTCTTCTCATCGACACAAAACACCACAGCATTCTCTGGTGGGTCGAGGTACAGTCCAACCACATCGTCGAGCTTCTCCTCAAACAATGGATCATTGCTGATCTTGAATTGACGTAGCAGGTGCGGTTTGAAGCCACACTCATTCCAAACGCGATTCACAAAGCTATGTGTGGTCTTGGTCTGTCTCGCCATGGTCCGTGTCGACCAATGGGTGCTCCCTTCTGGTTTCGACTCCACCGTCAGTTTGATGATTCTCGAACGCAGTCTCGCTTGAGCACGACTACTCTTGCCTCCTTGGTTTGCTCCGCGTGGGAGATTCTTCTCAATACTATCGTGGCCTGCTTCCGCATATCGATTACGCCAGCGCGCCACTTTGATCACGTCAGTACCCATTTCCTCGGCGATATCCTTGTTTGTCAAACCTTTCGCGGCCAAAAGTACCATCTTCGATCGTTCAGCGAGCTGAACTGTTGTCTTGCCACTGCCAACGTTTTTCTCAAGTTGTCTCTTTTGTTCTGGTGTGAGTATGATCTGAGGTGCAACCGCCATAGTGTTACCTAATTCCATCGAAGAAGTCTTATTCTACCATATATATATGTTTTGTATAGGACACTACACTAGTTCGATCACCTCTCCAATAACTTTCTGCGGCACCGGATCCGGTTTGTAGCCGCGAATACTGCGGCGCCCTCGTACTACTTCCTCGAATTTCACTAGTTTTGTTCTCTCCGTTATGTCTCTATAAACGATCGTCATGCGCATCTTTTCCAGATGAGCGTTTTGGGGAAATCCCTAAAAGCCCGCTCTCTTTTCTTATGGAATTGTTTTTAAAGTCGCTGCTCTTTAAAGTAGTTCGCCGCCACATGCCGAAGCGGTGGTACCGTACTTTTCAAATGCCTTGATGACGTTGGCGCCCGTCCGCCAGCGGTGTACCTCGTCCGGTCCATCGACGAGTCTCTGGCTGCGGATAGCCGTATACCAGCTTGCCAGTGGGGTGTCATGACTGTAGCCAAGTGCGCCGTGGAGTTGCAGAGCAGTGTCAACGACCTGGTGAACCATGTTGGCAAGGAATACCTTGGCGATACCATTCTCTTGTCTTAGATCCATCCCTTTTTCTGCCTTATAGGCGATGTGCAGTAACATCAGTCTTGCTTTGTAAATTTCGGCAGCACAATCTGCCAACATCCAGCGTACCCCCTGGCGATCGGCCAGACGCTTGCCAAATGTGCTTCGCTTGATCACATGCCCAGCGGCAAGATCCAATGCACGTTGTGCCATTGCAACATTGTGCATGCCGTGACGGAGGCGGCCGTATGCCAGTCGGTGTTGGCCCATATTGAATCCCTGCCCGCGACCACCCAGAAGGTTCTCTCTGGGTACAACCAGATTCTCAATATTGATTTCCGAGTGAGACCCGCCAAGTTTCAAGCCCAGCTCGGTATGTGGTTGCATTGTTTCGATATTGCGCAGAATCTGGTAACCGGGGTTGGGCAGTTCCACGATAAAGGTACTGAACTGTTCGTGCCTGGGTGCATCAGGATCAGTTTTTGCCATCACCATGGCAATGTCAGCGACGCTGGCGGATGAACTGAACCATTTTTCACCATTTAAAACCCAGTTGTCGCCTTCCAGTACGGCCATTGTCTGCATACCTGTGGCATCAGCCCCGGCGGCTTTCTCCGTCATGGAATAACAAATACGCTTCTCTCCATTTAAAAGGGGTTTTAAGAATTTCTCTTTCTGATAATCGGTTCCGTGTTCAAGTAATGTCAGCATAGTGGCATCATCAGGACCTTGAGTGTTCATGGCCAATGCGCCAAGAAAACTCTCGCCCAGTTCCATCTGTACCAGTGCATTAGCAAGTGGCCGCAGACCCATACCACCGTGTTCCTTCGGTACAAACGGGCACCAGTAACCCTTGGCCCTGGCCTTGGTCCTTAACTCCGCAAGGACCGATTCGTAGTTATCCGCCGTGCAATGTTCCTCGGCGGGTATGCATTCTTCCTGTACAAACTTGCGTATTTCAGCCCGGATGGCTTTAGTTTCCTCCGGTATCTCGAAATCAATCATGTCCTCTCCTTAAATTCCTGGTCGGTGCGTTGAACTATAGGTGTTGAACTATAGGTGTTGAACTATAGGTGTTGAACTATAGGTATCGAACTATAGGTATCGAACTATAGGTATCGAACTATAGCACTGATATTTCACCGGTAATGCTATGCTTGGTTATTAACAATATGGAGCCAGCATGAGCCAGATAATATTGCACCACTACCCTGAGTCCCCGTTCTCTGAGAAGGTTCGTTTATTGTTAGGGTTTAAGCAGCAAGCTTATTCCGCGGTAACGATTCCAATCATCATGCCTAAACCGGACCTGATGTCACTGACGGGTGGCTACCGGAAAACGCCAGTGCTGCAAATTGGTGCTGACATCTATTGCGACACTGCCATTATCTGTCGTGTCATTGACCGCCTCTTTCCGGAAAATTCGATCTATCCGACAGAAATGAGCGCCGTCGCAACTGCAGCCTCACACTGGACCGATACGTTTTTCTTCCGGGTCTGTGTAGCCGTGGCTTTCCAGCCAAAAGCGCTGGCGAATAGCCCGCTATTCTCCGACCCGAAAGCGGCTTCGGCGTTCATGGCAGATCGGGCACAGCTTAATGAAGGTTCAACTCAGCTAAACATGGATGCATCTATCGCCGTCCCATACTTTCATTCGCATCTTGTGCGCATGGACAACCAGCTGCAGGACGGTGGATTTCTTCTCGGACCCAACCCTGGCATCGTTGATTTTTCAACCTATCACTGTTGCTGGTTTGTCCATGGCAATGAAGCACTGCGTGAAATCTTCTCGGCGTTCCCAAATGTCTCAAGCTGGATGGATCGCATGTCTGCTTTCAATCGACCTGAACTCATGACAGCGATAACCGGAGAAGAGTCCCTTGAGATCGCAAATAGCGCGGAGCCTTCAAAGATTATGAAGGCAGCTACTTCGGCCATTGATGAACTTCATGTCGGTGATCCCGTTGAAGTGATGCCTATCGATTATGGGCTCCAGCCGACGCGGGGAACATTACAGTTATCCTCCCTGGAAGAACTGGTCATCAGCCGAAAAGACGAGAAGGCAGGCCAGTTGGCTGTCCATTTTCCAAGGCTGGGTTTCCAGATAACAAAGGTGACATAACCTTGTTTCAGGCGGTTGCAGATAGTCGCTGCCTGAGCTGCAATACTTTTCGTCAAGGTCGAATACGACTGGTGCTGAAAATAACCTGTTCACCCCTTAACTGGCTCCTGCGCATAAATTTAATCATTGGAGAAAAAGGCGTATGAAACTCGAAGGTAAAGTCGTGTGCACAACCCCATTGCTGTAACTACCTGGCAAGAACTCGTCTTACATTTGTAGACTGGTTTAGATGATTTTGCTCATAAACCCTATCGCCAGCAGTAGCAGCAACAGGATAGCCAAAGCCACGCGAATACTGAGTGAGATAATGGTTCGCTCCGTCCTACCGCTGTCCTGCACCAGGAAATAGAGACCGCTAGCCAGACTGACAATAATGCCGAGCATCACAATGATTATCAGGAGATTAAGCATTTAGTTCCGGAGCAGAGGCACTGCTCTGTAGGATTAAGGACTCAGGATGAGCTCAAGAACTGCCGAAGTCAAACTGACGCTCTAACGTGCGGAAGCACGCAGCAGACGTTTTAGATCGGAGAGCGCACCAAGCCCGTCCTCGTTAGGGGGATACATCAAAACGACGACTCCTTGATGATCGACGATGAGTAATGCGGTCTCAAGCTGCGGTTCACCCGTTGCTTGTCGCAGAGCGTCGACAAGTTTGCCGTCCACGGGCAGCAGCCAGCTTTGCCTATTGGGGACCGGCACATTGTGGTCAGGGCCGAGCAAAGCCAGGTTGACGCGGTGTATGTCGCGCCCCACCGCGATCTGGATACGCTCGGCGATCTGCAACAAGCCCTGACACGATTCTCTGCAGGCCGCATTGCGAAGCACCACCAGAAACCAGTTGCGTGCAACCGCCACGGTGAGCGCGGCACCGGTAACGTCCGTGACACCATAAGAATTCAATCGCAGAGGCGGCGCCAATAGCACACCGTAATTGACGGTCTTTGTCGGGCGCCAGTCGAGTGGGCCCATGGTTAATATCCATGCGACCAGGAGCGGCAGTGCAAACACAGCCAAGAGCATCAGTAACGTATAGCGAGCCTTCCTTCCCTCTGGCTGTGGCGGTGTGTTCATGGCGTACCGATTTTGTCACTTCGTATGGTACTCAAAGCAACCGCTGGTAAGCCAATTGGCGTCATTTTTTGTCGCACTATCGCTTGCCCTAAGAGCGGTTGCTGGAGCGAACCGAATTGCCGTCGAATGATTCAACCGAGTCTGGCGTCAGGTTCATCTCCCAGTAGGAATACAGGGGTAATCGCCTGGCGAGCAAAACTAGCACCGCAATAAAACCAATCAACAGCCCGATCGACAGACCCACGTCCAGTAAATTATCGAGCGGACGATCGTTAGCTGAGAAAACGGGAACCACCATTAGATATTTGTTGATCCAGATGCCCAGGTTGATGCCGAGAGCGACGATACACATCGCCAGTAACGACCGATTGACGAAGGCAAAGATTAAGGCGACAAAGGGAAAGAAGAAACAACCGGCCATCATGGTCCAGTAGAAAGGAGCGTAATGGCCATACATTTGGCGCCACAAGGGGTCACCTTCGTGAGGCAGGTTGCCAAACCAAAATACAAAGAACTGAGCCCAGAAAAAATACAGCCAGAGCAGCATAAAGCCGCTGATTAGCATGCTGAGGTTGCGGATTTGGGGAAGACCGAAATGCGACTCATCCGAGAATCGACCAAGCACGGCTGGGAATGCCAGCAGGGCAGCAGTCCCCGCATAGACGTTGCCGAACCAGAATTGAATAGGGAACACAGTGCTGTGCCAATGCGGGATAAGCATCATGGCGAAATCCCAGGCAAAAAAGGTATTACAGACCACGAAGCTGATAAGCACCAGTGGCGATAACAGATATAACTGACGCTCGACTTCACGATGATCGATATCGGATGCCCCTGCCAGGTCAGGTCGCAGGCTCTTCCATACATAGATCGCACTCAAGCCGTAGAACACCAACAAGCCTAAGAGGTTCCGGATCAGCAACCAGTCACTGTTCAGCCAGGGACTCAGATGTGCGTCAGGGGAGGCAGACAACCAATAGAACAGGTCGACCCTGGCGAAGTAGAAGATCAGCAGGAATCCCACGATGGCAAACGGGAAAAATGCCAGGGTGCTCAGTTCGGCGAATCGGAAGTAGGGCCTGGCCCATTGCCCGTCAGACAGGCGGAGGATGGCGCAAAACACGACGCCAGCCTGGCTCACGCCCATGAGAAACAGAAACGAAACGATAAGCAAGCTGAACTCGGGCCCAGTAGTCTCGGTGCCCGACCCATAAACGGGGCTGCCTAGCACCATGAGGGCGATAAATGCCCGGGGGACATCGCGGCTTCGACGCCGAGGCGGGATCTTGTGCGCTTCTTCTGTGTTCATTTATTACCAAACTCTTGTTTAACGTAATTGATGACATCCCACCGTTCCATTGAACTCAAGGCATCACGGTAGTACGGCATGATTTCGCGGCCGCGAGTGAGGGTGAAAAACAGTTGGCCGTCGGCCTGGTCCTGCGTATAGTCTTCGGTCAAATCCACGGGTGATTTACTGGCGAATTTACGCCCGACCGGGCCATCGCCCCGGCCTTGCTTGCCGTGGCAGACCAGGCAGTTCATCTCATAGAGATACGCCCCTCGGGCCAGCGATTCGGCGGTCACGGCTACCGGATTAGGTATCGCCGCCGCCGCGTCCTTGGCATCAGACATACCTTGCTTGGTTGTTGGCGCAGGCAGGGTTTCGCCGCCCACAATGGGCACTGAATCAGGTGCCGCGGGCGCCGGTGATTCTTGAGGCTTGGCAGACGGCTGATCGACCATATCCTGATCCCAGGGGTAGGCCCAGCCGAGCGTTGCCTGGCCTAACAGCAGCAGGGTAGCGATCGTGCGCATGGCACTGCTCATCAAGCTTCCTCTCATCAAGCCTCCTCCCCCAGCTCACGGACCTGTTCGGCACCGGCATCAAGCAGGATGGTCTCGGCACGTTTGAAGTGTTCGTCGTTGTCACAGGCAACCGCCACCACGAACTTATCGACCGCGGACTCCGGCACGTAGATACGCTCGCGGATAGCGGGTAGCCGCGCACTGATAAAAAACCCCAGTACCGTGAACAGGATGCCGAACAAGATGGTCGCTTCGTAAGTGATAATTAAAAACGGTGGAATGGTAATGATGGGCCTGCCCCCAGTTGGGTGCAGGTAGAGCACGGCGGTTCCGGCAGCTAGCAAAAAACCTGAGATGCCGCCTAGCAACGCGCCAAAAAATGTAAAGTATTTGATCACGGATTTTTTCTCACCGAGCACTTCTTCCACGCCCTCTATGGGAATCGGCGACATCAGCTCCGGCTTGGTGAAACCCGCGCCCTTGAGTGTGCCCGCCGCTGCCAGGGCCGATTGTGGTGCATGAAAAAGTCCTACGGCGAAGTTTTTCATGCGACGCTTCCTTCCGGCATAGCCACAGGTTCGGTCCCGGGGATGTCCATCGTTTCCTTCACTTCGTACATGGACACACTGGGGAAGATCTTGACGAACACCAGAAACAGTGTGGTGAACAGCGCGAAAGACCCCAGTATGATCGAAAGCTCAACCAGGCTGGGTACATACACACCCCAGGCATCCGGTAGGTACTGTCGTGACAGGGAAGTACCGACAATGAGGAAGCGCTCCGTGTACATGCCGATATTAACCACGATCGACAGGATCAGCATGGGCACGAATGAGGTTCTAAAACGTTTAAAGATGCACAGCAGCGGCGCTATCGCGCAGAACAGGATCATCTCCCAGTATAGCGGTGCATAATAACCGAACAATTTGTACTGCAGTGCTTCGTGCTCGGTGGATGCACCACTATACCAGCCCGTAAAAAGTTCGACGCCGTTGATGTAGGTCCAGATCAAGGACAGCACCAGCAACAGTTTACCCAGATTGTCGAAGTGCAACTCGGTAATGTATCGGCCAAAGTCCATGTATTTCCTGAGTACGAACATCACTGTAACGATACCGGCAGTACCGGAGTAGATGGCGCCGACCACAAAATACGGCGCGAAGATGGTCTGGTGCAGCGCCGGTACTAGGGACAACGCGAAATCCCAGGAGACGATGCTGTGTACCGAGACAGCCAGCGGAATAATCAGGACCGCAAGAAACGTGTAGGCCCAGCGCAAACGATGCCATTCCGTGTCGGTTCCGCGCCAGCCTAAGGACAGCAGGGTATACATGTGGTTACGCCAGCCCGTGGTGCGATCTCTAACTGCAGCGAAATCAGGGATGGAACCCATGTAGATGAAAATTGAGCTGCCCGTGAGGTAGGTGCCGATAGCCATTACATCAAACAACAGCGGAGAACGAAAATTAGGCCACATTTCCATTTGATTGGGATAGGGCAGCGCCCAATGAATGAACCAGGGACGTCCGAGGTGCACCATCACAAAGGTGGCGGCCACCATCAGTGAAAAGAGCGTCATGGCCTCGGCGCTTCGATACATGGCCTTGCGCCAACTACTATTGGTGAGGTGCAGGACACAGGACAGCAAGGTGCCAGAATGGCTGAGGCCAATCCAAAAGATAAAGCTGGCGAGATAGGTACCCCATACCTGGGGGTGGTTCACACCGGCCGCGCCAAGGCCATAATAGAGCTGATAGAACCAGGGAAAAAAGAAGCAGAGCAGGGTGACGCCGATAGCAGTTGCCAGCGCGATGTAGTATTTGTGTCCGGTTTCCACAATGGACCTTACGACATCGCGATGGATGTCCGCGTATTGCAGGTCGTTCATTTCAGCCTCCATGGTCATCCTTTTGTGTCAACTTTCTTGAGGTAGACCACGGACGGATCGGTATTAAGCTCTTCCAACACCCGGTAGGCGCGTGGATCGTTCATCGATTTGGAAACCTGGCTTTCAGGATCTTTGCGGTCACCGAAGACTAGTGCCTGGGTGGGGCATGTCTGTACACAGGCTGGCTGAACCTCGCCGTCGCGCACCCGCCTGCGACCGTCATCCTTGGCGTTATCCTTCGCCTGGCGGATTCGTTGAATGCAGAAGGTACATTTTTCCATGACCCCCTTTTCCCGCACGGTCACGTCAGGATTCAATTGCTGGTCCAGCGGGCTGTCCCAGTGATGATCGTTGAAATTGAAGTAACGAACCTCATAGGGGCAATAAACCGCGCAGGAGCGGGTGCCGATACAGCGGTTGTAGATCTGGGTGTTGAGACCGTCCTGGTTGTGATAGGTAGCGCTGACCGGACACACGGTTTCGCAGGGCGCCGAATCACAGTGTTGGCACAACATCGGGATGAAGCGCAACTTGATGTCGGGGTATTCGCCTTCCCAGTAGCGTTCGATCCGGATCCACTTTATCTCCCTGCCCTGGGCGAATGCCTTCTCGCCCACGATGGGTAGATTGTTCTCGGCCTGGCAAGCTGTCACGCAAGCCTCGCAGCCGGTGCATCGGTCGAGGTCGACAGTCATTGTCCAGTGATAGTCGAATTCGTCGTAGTAGCCAGGCTTTCGGTATTTTCGCCAGGAGTCGGCAAATCGTTCCAGGATGCTCATGATGGTACCACCGTTATCGGGATGCTGTTCAGTTTGGTGTTGTGGCGCTCGCCGACTTTGGTAGCGGTCGTTTGCACGATTTCTCTACCCAGCTGACGCGAGGTACCGCCAGTCTTCACCAGCTCGACGCGTCGCCCGGTGGCAATGATCTTCACCCTGGTGGCGCTTAAGGCGAGGGCGCCTGTGTATTGTTCGATCCGGGGACTAAGGATTTCAATCGGATTGACGCCGCGGTTTTCGGCATACCGGCCGTACACGTCATGACCTTGTCCGATGGGCATAGCGATGACGTCGGGCATGATGGCTGGATAGACGTAAACGGGTGCGCGGATCTTCCCGTGGGGGGACTCAATGTCGACGAGATCCCCTTCCGTCAAGCCCAACTGCTTCGCAGTCGACGGGTTTATTTCCACCCAGGATCCGTAGACCACACTGGTCATGGGATCCGGCAGCTCCTGCATCCAGGGAAGATTAGCAGCACGGCCGTCGTGCAAGGTGTTCGAAAGATAAGGGTGCAGGATAAATGGATAGGCGTCGCTCGACCCTGAAAACTCAGGAGGCTGGACGCCAATGCTATCAATGACACCCTCGCCTAGGGTAAATGCGGGATCGCGGTGAGTCTTTTCTCCCCATACACCGGCTTTCAGGACGCCTGTCCAGAAGGACTCGAAACTCTCTGCTCTGGCATCCGGACCGCCACGGTCATAGATCTGGCGCCAGCCGTCCTTGAGACAATCTTTCATGCTGCGCCACGGGATGGTGTCATCCATGCCTAGCCGTTGCGCCAACTGCAGGATGATGTCTCCGGTCGCTCGGGTGTTGTACAGCGGCGAAACCACGGGCTGGGAAACTGTGCCGATGGAGAAACCCACGCCCGGCTCCGGGAAGTCGTCACCCCAGCTTTCGAGGTAGGTATGACTCGGCAGAATGATGTCGGCCAGCGCTGTGGTTTCGTCTCTGAAACTCGATAGGCTTACAATCAGAGGTATCTCCGCCAGCGCCTCCCGGAACCCGGCCGATGGCAGCGTAAACACAGGGTTGGTGCCGTTGAGGATCAAAATATCGATGTTACCTTGCTGCGCATCCTTGGCGAGTTCGAGCATCGTACGATAACTGGCCTGGTGCTTATGCAAGACCGGACCGGCGGGTTCTGGGTTGAACACCAGCCCACCGGCCTTGCCGAGGTTACCCACAAGGTAATTAAGCGCATTGACCGCGACCAGGGTGTCAACGCCATTAATATGGTTACCCGCACTGCCACCAGCAATGGCAAGGCTGGGTTCTGTATGCACAAAAGTGTCGGCTATGCGGGTGATGGTGTCTGTGGGAACACCTGTCTGTTCGGCCACCTGGTTTGTGGTGTAATCCAAAAGTGCTGCGGCCCAGTCGTCGCGATCCGCTCCCTCGTAGTGGCCTTGAGAGACAATATGGTGCGCCAGGCCCAGCGCTAAAATACCTTCTGTACCGGGTTTGGCAGCAATCCATTCATCGGCGGCGGCGCCGCTTAGCGACATTCTAGGTTCGATTTGAACAAACCGTCCCCTGCTATCAGACTGACCCTGTCGACTGTGTCCAAAGCCGAGACTGTGGTGTACCGGAGAAATCCAATTTCCGAGATAATCGGCTCCGAAGGACAACAGGTACCGGGTATTTTTTAAATCGTAATAAGGCAGGCGCTCCTCGCCAAAGAAACGCTGGTTTGCTTCGTATAAAGTGTGCGGATGGTCAAAATCGTAGTGCAGCAGCCGATCGGAACCCAGTTGGTCCATAAAGAGTTCGAACAGTTGCGCCATGTGTCCCCGGATACCCTGGCTCAGCATGCAAAAGCGGTCGCCTGAATGCGCGACCTTGAGCAAATTCAGGCGGTCAGCGACCTTGCCTAGACCCTCATCCCAGGTGATTTGCGTGAACGACGTGGATCCGCGCTGCCCGGTTTGCATCAATGGACCAGTCAGCCGGTCGGGGTTGTATAAAACTTGCAGTCCCGCCTGGCCTAGTGCGCAAAGTCGACCCTGGCTGACGGGATGCGCAGGATTGCCTTCGATCTTTTTGGCACGACCTTCGCGGGTGCGCACGGAAATACCGCATCCGGCCGAACACATAGAGCATACCGTGTTGTACCAGGTGGCGATTCCGGTGCTGAAATCCTCGGGCGCCTCAACATGGGGGATCAAATACTCTATCGGGTGCTTGATCGATTCTCTCAGCATGAACCCGGCGCCAACGCCAACGCCGCCTGCACCAACCAGCTTGAGGAAGTCTCTGCGTTCTATATTTGGCATAGTGCTCTTCTCTTATTTATGACAGGTCCAACAATCCGTCCCGTTCTCGACCGCGTGTTGTTTGTGGCAGTTCAGGCACAAGCCCATTTCCCAAGGACTATCCAACTGAATAGACCCATCGATCGCCCTGCTGGTCACATGAATTCTATCCATGGTTTCAACGGGTCCGTGACAGGTCTGGCACTCAATACCGGCTGCACGCGCATAAGCGCTCACGTGGCGCTTGTGCGTGAAGTGAACGAAATCTGGCAGATCATGAACTTTGATCCAGGGGATGGGCTCTTTGTTTTGCCAGTAATTCATCAGCTTGCGTATCTGCGGCCGTTCCGTTGCGACCTCCAGATGACAGCCCACGCATTTTGAGACGCTGGGAACGCCAGCGGATATGGAACGGCGTGCCTGGGTGTGGCAATACATGCAGGGAATCTCGTTTTCACCTGCGTGGATCTTGTGGCTGAAATCGATAGGTTGTTCCGGGCTGGTGCCCGGAAAGAATGCCGCGTTCGCCCAATAGCCCACGACCAGGCCGAAGAATAAGACGGCGACGATTGATGCCGCTGGCATGAGCGCTCTGAGTGCCGGAACAATGGAAACGTTCATCTATTTCGCACTCCGTCTTATCAATCCCAGGGTTTCACCAAAGTTGTTGCCAAACTCGTGGATCGAGTTGGCCATGTCCACATTTTTGGTCGCCCGTAAGTAGGTGTCGGCCATCTGGTGAATCACCTGGTAGAAGTAGAGGTTCATTTCGTCGACGGTCGTATCTTTAATCCATAGGTCAATCGCGGCAGTCGTCTTGTTCTCGCTATCCCAGACTGACAGCATCATCGATTGACATGAGACCGGGCCGTTTTCTTGCCCCTCCGAGGCTAGCCATTCGATTCGAGTCGGCATGTCGTCGCCATCCAGGTCGACGATCAGCTTGATTTCCGCGGTTCTGGCTGCATTGGGATTAGAGCGTAGACTCATCTTAAAACCAGTACACAAATGTAAACAGAAACAACCAGATCACGTCCACGAAGTGCCAATACCAGCTCACCGCTTCGAACGCGAAGTGGTTTTCCGGTGTGAAGTGTCCGCTAAAACAACGTAGCCACATGACGGCCAGCATGATCGTTCCCAGGGTCACGTGCGCACCGTGAAACCCCGTCAGCATAAAGAAGGTCGAGCCGTAAATTCCTGCTCCCAGGGTCAAACCCAACTCGTCATAGGCATGTATATACTCAACGACCTGAAGTGTCAGGAAGGTCGCGCCCAGAGCCACCGTGATGAGCAGCCAGATTAGCAACGGCAATCTCTGGTTTTTTCGCAGTGCCCAATGGGCGAACGTAACGGTAACACTGCTGCTGACCAGAATGACGGTATTGACGAAAGGCAGGCCCCAGGCTCCCATCGCCTCGGTGGCATCCCCGCCAGGGGTCATAAACAACGGCCAGGTATCGGCGAAGTCCGGCCACAACAAGACGTGTGTTTCCAGATTGTTACCCGCTCCGGCCAGCCAGGGGACAGAAATAATCCGGGCGTAAAAAAGCGCGCCGAAGAAGGCGCCGAAGAACATCACTTCCGAAAGGATGAACCAGGCCATGCCCATCCGATACGAACGGTCGAGCAAACTACTGCTCATGCCTTTGACCGATTCCCTGATGACGACGCCAAACCAGCCGAACATCATAAACGCGATCATGGCCAGTCCGATGAAGAAGATCGGTTGCCCGAAGTTCCCCTCAGCCGCGACCTTTTCGGTGCTCTGGTGGATGAAATTGGCTGCGCCGAAGGCGGTTACAAACAGCGCACACGAGCCGATAATGGGCCAGGGACTCGAGTGTGGGACGTAATAGCGGGGCGCTTCATTCATGACTGCTTATCCACAAGTGCAGCGACCTGAACTTCAGGTACCTTGAACAGGGTATACGACAAGCTGAGGGTGTGTATTTCCTCCGGCAGATCGACGCCGATATAAAACCGGAGCGGCATGTAGCGATCTTCACCTGCTTCCAGGTGCTGCTGACTGAAGCAGAAACATTCGATTTTATGCAGATACTTAGCAGCGGCACCCGGCGCTACGCTGGGCACGGCCTGTCCGGTTACCGCCTGATTGGCGCGGTTGCGGGCATAGTAGTCAGTTGTGTTGATCTCCCCCAATCGAACCCGCAGTTGATGCTCCCCTGGTCGAAATTCCCACGGCATACCATTATTGACATTGGCCAGAAACTGAATCGTCACTTCGCGATCGGAAGCGACCACAAGGGTGTCCGAGATCGTAACAGGGTCGGCTGGGCGCCCGGAGGTTTTGCCGTTCAGCCCGGTCACCTCGCAAAAGACCTGGTAAAGCGGTACCAGTGCGTAAGCAAAGCCAAACATACCCACAGCCAGCGAGAAAAGCAGGACTAGATGCTTGCGCTGATGGTTCTGGGTCTCGGTCATTAAATGGCGTTCCTATTCGTCGAGTTGTGTTCGCTCGCTGTTGTCCATAATCACGGGAAATGGCGGTGGAGTTTCGAACGTGTGCAGTGGTGCCGGAGAAGGGACTGTCCACTCCAGACCGTCAGCACCCTCCCAAACCTGGGCGCTTGCCTTTTCACCACCGCGTATGGTCTTGATCACGATGTAAAGGAACAATATCTGTGTCAAGCCGAGGAGTGCGGCGCCGATGCTGGAAACCATATTGAAATCGGCAAATTGTAGCGAGTAATCCACAATCCGGCGGGGCATACCGGCAAGACCGGAAAAATGCATAGGGAAGAAAGTAAGGTTGACCGCGATCACCGCGGTCCAAAAATGGATCTTACCCAGACGTTCATCGTACATGTGGCCAGTCCATTTAGGCAGCCAGTAGTACACCGCCGCCATGGTACCGAAAATAGCGCCCGGATATAAAACATAGTGGAAGTGCGCCACGACAAAAAAAGTGTCGTGGTATTGAAAATCAGCCGGTACGAGGGCCAACATGAGACCCGAAAAACCACCAATAGTGAACAATATGACGAAGCCGATGGCGAACAACATGGGTGTTTCAAAAGTCATGGAACCACGCCACATGGTAGCGACCCAGTTGAATACTTTCACTCCGGTGGGGACGGCTATTAACATTGTCGCGTACATGAAGAATAGTTCGCCCGTCAGTGGCATACCGGTGGTGAACATGTGATGTCCCCACACTACAAAGGATAAAATCGCGATCGCAATTGTCGCATACACCATCGAGTGATAGCCGAATAGTTTCTTACGGGCAAAGGTGGGGATGATCTGTGAGGCAATACCGAAGCCCGGCAGGATCAAGATGTAGACTTCCGGATGTCCGAAGAACCAGAAAATGTGCTGGAACATAACCGGGTCGCCACCGCCAGTCGCGGAAAAAAAACTGGTGCCGAAGTGGCGATCGGTAAGCATCATAGTGACCACCCCTGCCAACACCGGCATCACCATGATGAGCAGAAAGGCAGTGATTAACCAGGTCCACACGAATAAGGGCATTTTCATCAACGTCATGCCCGGCGTCCGCAGGTTGAAGATAGTGACGATAACGTTGATGGCTCCTAGCACCGATGATATCCCCATCATATGGATGCCGAGGATAAAGAAATCCGTGCTCGGTGGCCCGTAGGTGGTGGATAGGGGTGCGTAAAAAGTCCAGCCGAAATTGGGTGCCCCACCTTCCATAAAGAGCGTAGAGATCAACAAGGTGAAAGCAAAAGGCAGGATCCAGAAACTGAAATTATTCAGCCGCGGCAGGGCCATGTCGGGCGCGCCGATCATCAGCGGGATCTGCCAGTTAGCCAGTCCAACAAAGGCGGGCATCACCACACCGAACACCATGAGCAACCCATGCATTGTTACCATCTGATTGTAGAAAAGCGGCTGCGCAAATTGGATTCCGGGCTGGAACAGCTCCAAACGGATAACCATCGCCATCGCCCCGGCAATGAAAAACAGCGTAAAACTGAGACACAGATAGAGAGTGCCGATCTCCTTGTGGTTGGTCGTCAGCAGCCAACGGGCAATGTATGCCAGCAGTGGAGAGCGCTTTGGAATTACGTCTTGTGCCTGTGCAACCATGGTTCAGTCCCCCTATCTGGCTGCGTAAATGGTTTTTGGTTGAATGACATCGGCGCTAGCATTACCCCAGGCATTACGTTCATAGGTAATCACGGCAGCCAACTCGCGATCGGAAAGCTGCGGTGCCCAGGATTGCATTTCAGTCCCAGCCTTGCCATTCATCACGCGATCGATATGCTCCGACAGGGGTCCTGTGGGGATATCGCCTCCGGCCAATGCCGGGTAGGTTGAACCCTGGCCCATGCCGTCCGCTTCATGGCAGGTCGCACAATG
>SMVA01433685.1_pt1 | contig 15384 bp, 13 predicted proteins | sample 2456451 | NCBI WGS metagenome assembly SMVA01 (sample SAMN11095933, study PRJNA526329) | marine sediment metagenome | biome: Marine sediment; feature: Surficial sediment; material: Deep marine sediment; isolation source: Hadal surficial sediment | place: Pacific Ocean | collected 2014-05 | depth...
ACCCACGGTGGTCCTGGAAGCCGGGCTTACATCTGGTTCATTCAGCTGGGCCCTGGTCCACGATGAAATCGCAGCGGTCACACGAACCTGCGCTTATGATCGACCCGGTATGGACTGGAGCGAGCCTATCAATCGTGTTGCAGATGCTGAAGAAGTAAGTGACCGCCTCTATCATCTGTTAGAACTGGCTGGCATAAATGGGCCGAAGATTTTACTTGGCATGTCCGCTGGTGGGGTTTACGTACGGGAATTTTACAAGAATCACCCTGAAGGTATCGTCGGGATGGTGTTCGTAGATTCATCTCATGAGCAGCAGGAACAACGATTGCCTGCATTTGATGGAAGCGGCACCTATGAAACGATGATAACTGCCTGTCGTATACTGCAACCCTTCGGTTTTATTCGGATGTTTGGCTTACTCAACCAGTTTCTTGATCAGTATGAGCTTGATGACGCTACACGGAGTGCCTTGCTTGCAAATATGAACCAATCACACACCTGTTCGTCAATGTACTGGGAAAGTGAAAGTTTTGCAGGTGAAATCCGGGATGAAAAACCACCGATATCTCTTGGCGACTTACCCCTGGTCGTACTCTCACAGGGTGAAGAACCCAAAGCCTTTCCGGCATTCGGCGTTACACTAGAGCAAGCTATAGCGCAACGAAAAGTCTGGAATGTCCTGCAACGGGAACTAACTGATCTATCGATCAACGCAGAGAGATATGTTGCAACAGAGAGCGGCCATGTTATTCAGCTCGACCAGCCTGACCTCGTGATTGAGAAAGTAACCGATCTGGCACTTCGATTGCGGTGATCTCAAATTATAGGAAGTCGCCAATAATTTCCCGGTTGACTAGCTTACGGTGCCACGCTAGGTTGCAGACATGAATCAAAAGCTGCACACATTTATCTACACCTATCGATTTTCAGGCCTTATTACGTTCTTTGGTGTCGCATCGATCTTGACTCTTATGTTTCTCGCTTCCGGTGTCTTTGATGCGTCTAGGCTTCCACGCTCTTACAACACCCAAATTGAATTGATTGGCCAGATCTCAATGCTGATCATCATGCCAGCCTATTTACTCATGGGCTTAATTTTTGGTCAACGACGATCCCTGCGCCTGGCACTGGAACTGGAAATAGCAGGTGGTTATCAATTTGCAGATCAGATTGAATCTATCCCTGGTAAATATCTTTTAGTGGGCGCAATCCTGGGGTTTGCATATTCACTGCTGAACCTACCAGACATCAATTTCAAAGCACTCCCGGAGATTGAACTGTCGCTCGCGGCGATTGTATTCGGGCAAAATGTCATCTGGATAACAGCCGGTGTGACACTGTCTGCCCGTTACCACGTTGCTCGCATATTCTACTCCGCAGGCAAACAGGTACGGCTGGATATTTTTGAAACCTCAAATCTCAAACCATTCGGACAGGCAGGGCTTACCGATGCATTATTAGTCGTCGTTGCTCTGGCAATTACTACGCTGCAATCAATTGATGCCCAGTTTCGACTCTACAACTACATTACTGCTTTCGCGGTTATACTTCCTGCGATGGCCGTACTGATGGTGACTCCCATGTATTCGTTACACCGTCGAATTGTAGATCTTAAAGTCGCTGAAATGAAGGAAATCAATGCCGTTATTCGTTCTTCATCAAAAGATTTAGATTTGGAACAGATCAATCACCTGGAACCGCTCTTGCAGAGACGGGAACGCCTCGAAGCGATTCATACCTGGCCACTGGATATGTCCGTTATCTCAAGACTATTGCTCTACTTCATCGTCCCCCCGCTCGCCTGGCTTGGCGCTGCATTTGTAGAAATCGTGCTGGATAGTTTAATAACGGCTTCCTAAATCACTCTCTATCGGCCATTCTTTTTACGAACCTGCAGCTTCACAGAGAATCCGACAGGGTCGTGGATTCTCCTTTTATATCAACGACTCAGTATTGAATTTGTCTACTGCTAAACTCTACAGCCCCCGCAGGGTCAACGCCTGGAATTCTACAGTCGGTGCCTACTCCTGATTAATCAAACTCGGATCGCCTCATGAACAATATACAAACAAAACGCTGCATATTCTGTTGGATGGATACAGATTTACAGTGGTTGCGACTACCTCTTTGTAGCATCTGCCGTGATCAGCTGTACGACTTTGCCTGGGTTAGTGGTGTTCAGGTGGCCTTGTTTCTAATCGGTGGGATTGATGGATTGTTCTTCGTCATCGACGAAATTCTCCTGTTCGCTGTGTTGGTTCTCATCAAACATCGAATAAATCCCCCCTGGAGAGAATTATGATGCGCCGTTCAGCGCGTTAATTCTTTTTTCACTCTTGCACCTGTAGTAACTACAGGCTTTATATTGTCCTAAATGGGAAATAATGACTGGGATAGTCGGTCATCTAAATGATGGAGTTCATTGATAAACCTTATTTGAGATGGTTCACATTGTTCGTGACCAGCGGTACTTTGTTGTGCTGTGCATTGCCAGTGGTACTAGTATCCGTGGGGCTTGGTGCTGTGGTTGCCAGCCTAAATTACAATATTCCTGGCCTGATGTTTCTAGCAGAACATAAAAATTGGACATTGACCCTAGCTGGGATATTGCTGGTATTTATGGCATGGGTGATCTGGCGACCTAATCAAACTTGTCCCACAGACCCAAACTTAGCTGCTGCCTGCCAACAGGCTAAAAGCTGGAATCAGAGGATATTCTGGGTAAGTGGAGTGATCTGGGGAATTGGATTGTTCTTTAGTATTTTGTTGTTGCCATTGCGACAGCTATTGGAATTGTAGCGGAGAGAATAAATGAAAAAATTGTTACCCATCATATTTGGCCTGTGGGTATTGGTGGATGTAGCCTTTGCAAGAACCGTCGAAGTTGAAGTACATGGCATGACTTGCGCGTTCTGCGTCGATAGTCTGGAACGAAAGTTCAGAGAGATGGATTCCGTCGAGAAAGTTCAGGTTAGTTTAAAAACAAAAATAGTTCGACTTGAGACCAATGAGAATTTACCTACAATTGAATCCATTAAAAAAGCCGTGCTAGAAGCTGGGTTCACACCCACAAGTATCACCGTGCGGGAATGATACGGACCACGGTCAGAGTTTTACTATACTGCGGTTGCCTTGGATTAAGCTTAGTATCGAGTGCCTACGGAATGGGACTCCGTTCTTTCGTCGCGTTGCCGGTCGACAAGGGCGGCGCTGTCGTGCGACTGACTTACGAGAGAGTAAAGAGTATTGATACCGATACGTTAACAGCCAGCGCTGCATACGGTATTGATGAAAAACGAACTTTGTTAGTAGGTATCCCCTATCGGTTATCACCTTCTGGTAGCAATCGATACGGCGATCTATCTATGCTGTATCGCCATATCGTTTGGCAAAAAGACAGTCTATCTGGGACCAATCGTCTTGGTTTTCTAGGTGGCGCAATTGTACCGACAAACAACAACCGAGATGCCGCAGCTCAAGTGGGGTTTGTTTTCACACACTTCAAAAATCGAAATGAAATTGATGTCGATGTTATGTTCCATGCTGGTTTTGATAATCGTCCCAGCAGCGCAAGATATGACTTATCCTGGCAGCATCGTATCAAACCAGTAGAACATCCTGATTGGGGGATAGTGCCGGAACTGAACGTGGTTCTAGAATTGAACGGTCGTTGGCGTGAAGGGCAAAACACATCACACCAAGTGATTGCCGGGTTGCAATGGATTCATCCAAGATGGGTGATCGAAGGCGGCGTTGCTAAGGACTATCGGCATGGAAACGAGTTAAATTATTTGTTGAGTACGCGAATTCATTTCTAGTTTCTAGAACGCATGTGACCGGGCACTGAAAGAATGCGGCTTCGCTTACCTTTCCTTTTGCAACTTGATACCGCGCTTGATTAACAAATCGTCACCGCGGCAGCTGTAATCGTTGCACTTCGGCCAGCATCAACCGTATAAAGGGAATAAATTCCAGTGGCTTCTGCCTCTCGAGAAATTGTCGTTAGTGTGTTAATAGAGTCTTCGAACCCTAACATCATGCCGATTTTAATTGTCGTTCCCTTTACAATATGGAATTTATTCATGTCGAGGTTAACACGATTAGTCAGCGGATTAGATTTCGCTGGTAATATGCGCAGTGTAATAGCCTTGTGGTAGATTCCAATATCGCATAGAAGAAAAGTGAATAACTGAAAGATGATAAATGTCCAGCGCATCTCAACGATAAAGAATGCTCTGGGTGAAGGTCCTCTCTGGGATTGTGATACCAATTCCCTTTTCTGGGTCGACTCACTCAAGGGAGAAATATTCAGGTTATCCGGGAATGATGAGATCAAATCCTGGTCACTGCCCTGCATGATTGGCAGCCTGGCTATTGTCAGCAATCAGATGGCTATCGTTGCCTTACAAACAGGATTTCATTTCTTCAGCTTTGCAAACGGCGAACTGTCACCAATTTGTGACCCTGAATCCGATAGTCCTGAAACTCGATTCAATGATGGCAAGACTGATCGTTCCGGGAATTTTCTTGCCGGTTCCATGGGGATCAAGATTCGTGATCGCTCAATTGGCGCGCTGTATCGAATCAATTCAGATTTAGAACTGGAAGTACTCGAAGCAGATGTCATCGTCGCCAATGGACCCTGCTTCAGCCCCGACGGCAACACACTCTACTTCAACGATGGACGGCGGCGAATTCTTGCCTACGACTATGACCCAAGCCGCCCACTCAGAAACAAGCGGGTATTCTTTGAAGGAGAAAAACACAATACCAGTTCAGATGGCGCAACCGTCGATACGGAAGGCAATCTCTGGGTCGCCCTGACAGGTTCAAGCGAAATTGGCTGCATCGACCCGGATGGATCACTTATTGAACGAATTCCTATGCCAATCAAACTTCCCAGTTCTGTTATGTTTGGCGGCAGTGGTCTCAATGACCTGTATGTGACGTCTATCAGTAATTCTGGTAATCGAACCAGCGACGAAGAAGGTGCCGGTGGCCTGTATAAAGTAACAGGTATCGGTGCTACCGGCATCCCGGAGAAGCGATTTCAGGGACGAGAGTAGGGTCAGGTAATCGATATGCAACTGAACAAATCCCTGTTACTGGACGAGATTGTTAACGTTCTTGAATCCGCAGTCCAAAATGCACTGGAAGCCGCTGATCAGGCCCATGAAACCGCAACCGATGGCGAAAATATTGCTGAGAACAAATACGATACTCTTGGGCTTGAAGCAGCCTATCTGGCACACGGCCAATCCCAGAGGGCTGCGGAGCTTAAGATTGAAATCACTAAATTCAGAAAGTTACCGCGCACCAATTGTTCACCCGATGATGAAATCAGTATTGGAACAGTGGTGATACTCAATGATAAATCAGCCAGTAAACAATACCTATTTATCGGGCCCGGTGCCGGTGGACTTAAACTGACTCACGAGGGGAAAGAATTCCTCGTTATCACGCCTTCAGCCCCCCTTGGCAAGGCCCTGTTAGGTTGTTACCTACACGACGAAATAGATCTAATACCGGGCACCAGGACCAAGCAATTCGAAATTACCGATATCTTCTAGGGCAACAAAACTTAAAAAGGTGAAGGATCATCCCCTTGATTGCCTTCTGATATCAGAACCTTTTCTTTCTCAAGCACGTCGATTTCACTCTCCGTCATGCCAAGCCGTTCCTTAAGCATTGCCCTGTTGTCATTGCCAAGCACATAAGCACCACCTCGCGGCCCAACATAATGATTGCTGATTCTAAGTGGAGAAGTGGGCACCTTGATGGGTCCATCCTGCGAATCCACATCTATAAAGGCGTTCCTCGCAAGCGCCCAATCAGCATGAACAGTGTCAGCCAGAGGCCGGACAACACCCACCGGTACCTTGATCGAATCCAGGGCCGACTCAAGGCTCTGAACATCTTCAAATTCAAGCGCCCATTCACGCAATTTTGCAACGGCTTCCTCTACATCCATTGATGTCGGCGAAGACCACCCCAGCGCTTCAAGCTCGTGTTCTTTGCCAATAGCACGGGCGACACTAAACACCATGGTGGAAGGGTTGCCGGGTAGCTGGGCAAACTCGCCATTTTTCACTCGTACGACCGGTGCTTTTCCTGGGCGAAAAGGCGACAACTGACCTGCCAGACCACCGTTAATTTCCACAGCCGTGGCTTCATTCATGGCCAGCATTGTTTCGGCCATTGAAGCATCAATGTAGACCCCTTCTCCTGTTTTCTCTCTATGGAACAGGGCTGCCAGGATGCCATTGCTCGCCTGCATACCGACCCCGAAATCGACATGAGATGCTGTTTCAGCAAGTGGTTCAGTGCCCCATTCCCTGGCATTCTGGTGTAGCAGGCCGAGTTCTGCATGAATGATGGGTGCATAAGCACGCCTGTCCCGGGCCGGACCATCCTGGCCATAGCCGCTAATGGAGCAATAAATGATATCTGGCTTCTCTTTGACAATGGCTTCGTAGCCAATCCCCAGTCTGGCAGCAACACCGGGCCGGTAATTTTCAATGACAACATCACACTGCAGGGCCAAATTAAAGACGATCTGCTTGCCATTCTTGGTGCCCAGATCGACGCTCATGAATCGCTTCCCGGCATTCAACTGGGCAAAACCCACGGAAATCCTACCAACCTTTGGCACTCCCTTACGCCACAGATCGCCTTCCGGCGGTTCAATCTTGATGACATCGGCACCCAGATCAGCCAGTGATCTTGTGCAGCTCGGCCCAGATACGACCCGAGTGAGATCCAGTATCGTCACTCCATCCAGCAATCCCTTCATTTCTATCGACCCTGAAAAATAATCCACAGAGGATACCTCAACTGGTGTATCTGTGCGCACTCGACCAGTATCGGTACAAACTGGTACTCTTCTCGGGAGTCATTATTTTTCGGAGATATCAATGAGCGAAATGCACTTCGCGACCGTCTGGGAAAAAATTTCAGATGCACAGCCTGATGCAGCTGCCTTAATCTGCAAAGACACCGTACGCAGCTGGAAGGAATACGAGAATCGGGCAGCCCGAGTTGCCGGATTTCTCGATCAACAGGGTCATGGACCTGATGCCAAGATCGGCCTGTATCTCCATAACTGCAATGAATACCTTGAAGCGCAATTCGGCATTATGAAAATGCGCGGCGTCGCCATTAATGTAAATTATCGCTATCGTAAAGAAGAACTTGTTTACCTGTTAGATAACGCTGACTGTGAAGCACTTGTATATCAGGCCTGTTATGCCTCACAGATTGACGCAATCCGTGAGCAGTTACCCAACATTAAAACCTTCATCCGCATTGCTGATGAATCCAATGAATTAATGAGTGGTGATATCGAATTTGAGCAACTGATCGAACAGACGGAACCGATGCCTAGAATCAAAAGATCTGTAGATGACATCTACATGCTCTACACGGGCGGCACAACTGGCATGCCAAAAGGAGTGATGTACCCGATGGGCCAGATGACAGCAGCCTTAACCCTGGGATGGGGAATGTTGGGCGGATTGGAGGATATACCCGCTACCCCAGAGGCGCTGGCGGCGACTTCTGCTGCAGCCACCGAATCGGGGAATCAACTCGTAAGCCTGACAACCTGCCCATTGATGCATGGCACCGGCATGTGGATTGGCTCCATGATTCCACACATGATGGGTGGTGCAGTAATTACGATTCCGGAGTTAGGTTTAAACCCCGAACTGATGTGGCAGGAAGTTACCCGAAATAAGGCATCCTTTGTTGTCATTGTCGGCGATGCATTTGCCAAACCCCTGCTGAATGAATTGAATAAGGCAAAAGATGAAGGCTCAGCACACGATATTTCCTCTGTCAAAGCCATCATGTCTTCCGGTGTGATGTGGTCGTCTGAAGTAAAGGAAGGTCTTCTCGAACATAACGATATGTCATTGATTGATGCCATGGGCTCAACGGAAGGCTCAATGGGCACATCTATCGCCTCCCGGGGCAATGTAAGTCAAACCGCAAAGTTTGCTATGAATGAAAGCGTTAAAGTGTTTAACGAAAATGATGAAGAAGTTGAACCGGGGTCCGGCGAAATGGGCTTGCTGGGAACACCGGGCAATATCCCCATTGGTTATTACAAAGACCCTCAAAAATCAGCAGAAACCTTTCGCGAAATTGACGGTATTCGTTACAGCTTCCCTGGTGATTTCGCTACCGTTGAGGCAGACGGAAGCATCACCTTGTTGGGCCGTGGCTCCAAGTGCATCAATACTGCTGGAGAAAAAGTGTTTCCCGAGGAGGTGGAAGAAGCCATCAAAAAAGACTCTGCCATTTTTGATTGCCTTGTCGTTGGATTGCCGGATGAGAAATTTGGCCAACGAGTTGTCGCGGTCGCGTCTTTCAAAGAAGGCAGGGAAGTTGACGAATCCACATTAAGGGAAGGGACCCGGGTACACCTTGCCGGTTACAAACTACCAAAGCAGATTTTCTTTGTTCCAACAGTTCAAAGGGCGGCTAACGGCAAAGCGGATTACAAATGGGCGGAGGCAACCGCCGCAGAAATGGCCGGTTGACTCTCGCAATTACCGCCTGGGTATGTTTCGCCGGATAAGCCTGCTCCAATTACCATAAGTACCATGAATAAACCTTAATCAGCGTCCTTTCAAATAATTGGAGATCAACAATAATTTCGTGGTACTTTGGCAGATACATCCACCAAGGAGTGTCGATCAATGGCTCTACCCAGCCTCGCAACTTTATCAGTTTCACCCATTCCATCCCTGTCTGACGAAATAAACCAGATCCGCATGGATACCGCAAAAATCGTTGGGGAGCACATCATCCCTGGTGAAGAATTACTCAAAGCTCCACTGGACAACCCGGAACGACAGTCGCTGGTCCACGAACTACAGACCTATGTAAAGGAAAGCAGCTTATGGGCTCCTCACCTGCCGGTAGAATATGGCGGAATGGGCATTGGCTTTCTAGGCCATGCCTATATGAACGAAATCCTGGCATGGAGCCCCTACTCAAATGGGATTTTTGGCGTACAGGCACCCACTTCCGGTAATCAAAGTGTGCTCATCAAATACGGTACGGAATACCAGAAGAAAACTTTCCTGGAACCGACCATCAGAGGTGAACAAAGTTCGTGCTTCTCCATGACGGAACCAGACAACGCGGGTTCCGATCCACGCTCGATTCAAACAACCGCAGTGAAAGACGGAGATGAGTGGGTCATCAATGGTCGAAAGTGGTTCACCTCCAACGCCGTAAGAGCGTCCTGGGCACTCGTTATGTGTCGAACGGAGGAAGATGACGGCGAAGGTGGCGTTAATTCCAAAATGACCCAGATTATCGTTCCCACCGACACGCCGGGATTTATTATCGAGCGATCTGTCCCCGTCTGGGGCCATGTGGGTGGCAGTCACTGTGAGATCACCTACAAAGATTGTCGGGTACCACTTAAAAATCAACTAGGCAGCCGTGGGTCCGGTCATGCTGCAGCACAGGATCGACTCGGTGCTGGCCGTGTCTATCATTGCATGAATTGTGTAGGCCAGATGGAACGTGCTTTTGACCTGATGGTAAAGCGCTCGGCTGAACGAAAGGTGCACGGCGGCATGCTGGAAGACAAACAGTTCACTCAGGGTGCGATTGCAGATTCATATATTGATATTCAGGCCTCAAGGCTGATGACGATTCACTGCGCAGAAGTCATTGACTCCGGGGCTGACGCCAGAACCGAGATTTCTGCCATCAAGATTTTTGTGCCAAATGCTCTGCACCGTGTTGTCGACAGGGCCATCCAGATTCATGGCGCCTTGGGCGTGTCTGGTGATACACCACTCGCTGGGATGTATCTAGGTGCGAGGACGCTACGTATCGCTGACGGACCTGATGAGGTGCATAAAATTCTGATTGCGAAAAATGTGTTTAAGCGCTATCACGCTGGGATGACATGGGACTTTGGTTCCTAGAACCAAAATGCCAAATTTGTGACTTATTATCTCGACCTTAACCGCCCGTCATCCCGGCCATAGAGCCGGGATCCAGCGGCCGTTGAAGACGCTGGATCCCGCATCTTCACTACACTACGTGCGGGATGACGTTTAGTGGTCACCCGCTAAAATCACCGTCAAGGCCTGATACCCCTTATCAGAATATATCTCAGGGTACTTCGAATGCAGTTGGTCCAGCATTTCCCTTGCACGTTCAAAATCATCCAGGTCCTCCGCAGTAAACCTGGCAGCAGCTAGCAACGCATCGGCCCGCTTCGGGTGATCTGGGAAATCTTCTTCGAAATGTTCTATCAACGTTACAATAATCGTTTTATTGAGCTTTGTCTCTGCGCTCGCCATCAACTTAAGAATGACGTTGGAAGAGGTCAACCTGTAGCTGTGATTATTATTAACATAGCAATATTCCAACACATTCCAGGCAGTACGAAAATCGCCCCTCTTAACCAGCCGTTCAACGAATCCCTGCCCGGCTTTGACCGCGAGTAATGGTTTATCCCACTTGCTAATGCGGGCAAAGAAGTCTGCCTCGGTTTCAAACTTCTCCTTCTTCAATCTTTCCTCAAGTAGCTCCCACGCTTTCTTCACACGGCCAGTATCAGACAATTGGTATAACTCAGTTGTGAATTCAGACAATTCCCTATCGTCGGCTAACCGAACCTGTTCTTCTTCTACCTGCTTGCCAAATCGGACTGGGATCCCGAGAGTATCGGCATTGCTATGTAGTAGGACGCCGAGAGCACGAAACAAAGTCATTAACAACATCAGAAAAACGGCCATTGTCACCAGGTTCACCAAACCCATGTTGACAAATAGTGCCAGGTACCCGGCAAACATCGTTACCCCCTGGATAGCGAGATATTGGACAAAGACGGTGTCCGCTTTAAAATCCATCACTATCCCGACCCACTTCACAGGGTTTAAAGCAGAGATCAGGCTCTCTTCCATAATAATCACAGCCGTGCTGACTGGAAATATTATCAGGCTTGCAATGACGAATAGCAGCTTTAGGTAAGGACTCTCGAGAACGAGAAACAATGAAATGAAGAAACTGATCAAAACCAGCTCCTTGACCAATCTTGACCTTTCAGTTGTCAGCAGATTACCGGAAATTTTCGGAATTTCCTGGTGCCCCATTGTAGTGTATTCGACGATTACGAACAGGTAACCAATAAAAAATACACAGCTGACGTAGGCTAATACTGCCATCGCCACGGCTGCCTGCGGACCCACAATCCGAAACGCACCCAGCATGTAGGAAAATATCAGAGTAAAAAGAATAACAATGGCAATGTTTGCAGCCCGCAGGGAGAACAGAGCTACTTCAAGTGTTTCAAATCTGTCGATCGAGACAGGTTTTATCGCCATAACGAAATCCTGTAATTATAGATCAATCAGATTGCAGCTTTTTATAAGCGACGTCGCCCAATGAATCCGTCACGGAGAGGCCCAATTCATGCGCATCCAGAATCGATGATCGAATGAGCTCTGGTGTAACCGGCATTTGCATATTATGAGTCGAAGGCCAGGCCATCGTGCCTTCCACCAGGGTATTAAGGGCGGCATTGTTGTCGGGGCCTAATGATAATTGACCGAGGTGAACGGGCAGGCCAACCCGAACAAAAAATTCAGCGACACGTCTGGCTTCCTCAACAGATTCCATCATGAGCTGAGTCAATGTCCCCATCGCGACATGTTCGCCATGCAAGTAATTTTCGTGTGCCGCTGGCACTGCGGTATAGCTCTGCGCAATGGCATGGGCGACAGCTAGTCCACCACTCTCAAAACCTAAACCACTTAAAAGCGTGTTGGCCTCTACAACATTTTCCAGACAATCATCAGCCGCACGTTTCGATACCGAATCAATCGCGGCCTCTCCCTGATCAAACAGCGTCTGTGCACAAATTTCACCCATGGCAACCGATGCCAGAGTCGGCCGCGCACCGATGGTCGTTCTTGCATTGGGGTTCTTCAGGCAAACCCGGGCTTCATACCAGGTCGCCATGGCATCTCCCATTCCTGCCACCAGATAGCGCTCGCTGGCATTGGCAACAACGCCCGTATCGACAACAACCAGAACAGGGTTTTCAGGAAAGAACTCGACTCCGCTACTGACCCCTTCAGGTGTATATAAGACACTCAATGCAGAACAAGGCGCATCGTTAGACGCTAGCGTGGGTACCACTACAACCGGAATACCGAGTCGATAGGCAATGCATTTGCCTGCATCAATACATTTGCCACCGCCGACTGCAATCAGACAATCGAGTCTTTCGTCCTCTAAATTACTCACATGCAATTCAATTTCTTCCAGTGAGCATTCACCAGTAAAAATGCTGATAACCGGTTCAATATTTTTGGCTTTAAGTGAATCAACTATACGAACGCCATCTGCGCCCTGGCCCCTTTTCGAGATCAGAATTCCGGCTCGTTTAGCGGTCAGCAGAAACAGGTAACGCCCGATGTGGTCCAGCACACCGTCACCCTGAATGTATCGTTGGGGGGCAACGAGTACTCTTGGCACAAGTTCCTCCTCACCGGTAAATATTGCATGTGGAAAGTAAGCTTCGACATTGGGCATGGAATTCCCCTCTGGGTCTTAAGTCTAGGTTGCGCGGTAGAATTTCTCTTTGGCTCGAACCGGATCAAGTATCGACCAGTCGGTCTTCTCGACCTCATATCCTCCAGGATGCGGTGGTCTCGCCTCAAGACCAAGCATATTCATCACCCGATCATCCTGGTAGTAACTAGCCACAGTGTTCAGCTGAAGCAGTTGGGTTAGTTCCTCCTGCTCCGATCTGAAAGTATCAATTACAGCCTGTTGAGTTAGCTGATCCAATTGTAAAAAGGAATCGTCACCTTGCTGCCTGGACAATTCCTCTATGACCTTGAGCGTCTTCGCCATTACCGGTTCATTATCTTCCATACGCGTAAGAATGCTAGTGAAGATACCTGCGTCTGCCGCACTCGGCATCTCACCTTCCGCTGGAATCATCATATCGACAATGATTGCCAGCACGTCCTGCTGTGCTTTAGAGAATGCACTATCTGTAGTAATAACTTCTGGCATGTCAGTTTCCTAATCAAACAAGTTGGCGAGGCGTTTTTTCATTGAATCCGCCACGTAGAGCGCGAGCGCCTGGATCGTGCTGGTGGGGTTCACACCAGCAGAGGTAACAAAGACACTGCCATCGACAATGAACAGGTTTTTTACATCGTGGCTCCTGCCCCATTCATTCACCACCGAATTCCGCGGGTCGAGTCCCATGCGTGCTGTGCCCATATTGTGCCAACCTGCCGGTTCTAACAGTGGCTGTGACGTGACGCTGTTTGCCCCGGCGGCACGAAGTACTTCCTCTCCCCGTGCGATGCCGTGTTGTAACATCTTTTTACTATTCTCACTTACCACGTAGTTCAATTTTGGTGCCGGGATTCCATCCGAATCCACGAGTTCAGGATCGAGTGTTACGGTATTATGGAGTTCCGGCAGGTCCTCGCAAATAATCACCATGCCTGCATGCCTATCAAACTCCTCCCGGTAGGCTTTGTGATGACCTGCTCCCCAGGGAATCGTACCTGAGGTCATACCACTCATCGCAGTCATAATCGGGCCATTGCCGCGGGTAATTTCCATCGTGTAACCCCGAACGAAGTCACGTGCGGGATCGGTTTCATAAAACTCCTGACTCCAGATACAACAACCACCAGGGCCCTGGTACCCTTTTAATGGTTCATCAAAGGTCCCCTGAACATGTGCATAAGGGTGAAACATTAAATTCTTACCAACGAGTCCACTAGTGTTAGCAATACCATCTGGAAACAAGCTGGATTTTGAATTCAGCAGCAGCCTGGGGGTACCGATGCCATTACACGCAACCACCACAACCTCCGCTTCCTGTTGCTGTTCGACACCATCCTTATCGTAATAGATAACCCCTGTCGCCATCCCCTTGTCGTTAACCGTGATCTCCCTCACCCGGCATCGCGTTTTCAACTCAACTCCCGCCCTGATGGCATGGGGCCAATAGGTAATGTCGGTACTTGCCTTAGCACCCTGCGAACAACCGCTGATGCAATGGCCCAAATTAATGCACTTGTCCCTGCCGTCATATTGCTCGGTTGCAATTGCACTGTCTGAAGGCCACCAGTGCCAGCCTTTTTTATTAAACCCCCTGGCCATTGTTTCACCGAGTTTACCCAGAGGTACCGGCGGCATGACCGCTTCCTTGTCCGGATAAGCCGGGTCTCCCGCGAGGGCCGCAATGCCCATCATTCGATCATTCTCGGCATAATAGGGTTCAAGTGTCGCATAGTCTATCGGCCAGTCATCAGCCACTCCATCTAACGAACTGACCCTGAAATCAGAAGGATGCATACGCGGAAAATGCGCGGCATATAAAATCGTACCACCACCCACACCGTTGAAATTGGCAATCTTGATCGGAGAATCTTCTTCATTAACAGGATAGTCCGTGTCCCTTCCCCTGGTATTCGGGCTGTAGCTAAACTCACCAAAAGACTTCATCTCCCAGTCACGGCTGGTTGTTGGATAATCCGCGGGGTTCACCCAGTCGCCCTGCTCAAGGCAGAGGATCTTCATTTTTGTATCGGCAAGGCTCCAGGCTACTGCTGCACCTGAGGCTCCAGCGCCGATAATCAATACATCTACCGGGTTTTTTGACACTAACAATCCTCTCTCTTAGTCATTACTTAACGTAGGGTAGAGTGTTACACAGTCACATTGTTGTAAGAAAGGGCCTGCCAAATTGAATTATGGATTGAACTGATATAATCTGCGCGCCTCAATGGGGAGGTGTCCGAGAGGGTGAAACGCACGGCGTTTCACGGGACTGAAGAGAGGAGCTGTGCTCCGAGCGTTGATTCAGTCACTGGGTGAGCTGCATGGATGCTTGCTCGAGAATAGAGTAGAGAGATTATAGTTTTACCGGCCAACGGATTTTCCTGCGGAAATTCCTCTTGGCCACAACGTTTGCGCTAAAGCGCAAGCCGTTGTTTGGAGAGGTGTCCGAGCGGTCGAAGGAGCACGCCTGGAAAGTGTGTAAAGCGCAAGCTTTCGAGGGTTCGAATCCCTCCCTCTCCGCCACCCAGTCTCGATCGAAACCCCGGTCACTTGAGAATCGCCGCTGTAGCCCGCAACAAGCGGGCTACATTGAATGCAGAAACGTCTCTACCAGTCTCCAACCGCTCTTTTTTTAGGCAAATAACCAATTCGTCTCCAAAGCGATTTTCGCGGTTCGTTAAGGCCAATAAATAGCTATTTTCGGACATGGTTAGGCGATTTTATGGGAATCGTATGGGTACATTTCTTCCAAACTATTCATCTAACATGCGCCGCTTAGCTCACCAAAGCAGACTAAAACTTGAACGGTTCTAA
>SMVA01405380.1_pt1 | contig 15380 bp, 8 predicted proteins | sample 2456451 | NCBI WGS metagenome assembly SMVA01 (sample SAMN11095933, study PRJNA526329) | marine sediment metagenome | biome: Marine sediment; feature: Surficial sediment; material: Deep marine sediment; isolation source: Hadal surficial sediment | place: Pacific Ocean | collected 2014-05 | depth 0-1...
AGGGAGGTATTTCCGAATTTTTCACTTTTTGTTCATGGGGGTGTAAATTTCGAGCCTTACCGCAAGAGGCTATGGGAATCTATAGGTACGGAAGTGCCCTCAATTGAAACCTACCCCGCATCAGAAGGATTTATTGCATTTCAGGACCTGCCTGAAGATCCGGGCTTGCTGATGTTGTTGAACAGCGGCATATTTTATGAATTCATACCATCTGATAGTTATTTTTCTGAGAACCCCGCCAGGCTGACCATTGATCAGGTTGAATTGGGGGTTAATTATGCAGTGATTATGAATAGTAACGCAGGGTTATGGGGCTATTCACTGGGAGACACAGTAAAATTTGTCTCTCTGGATCCTTACCGGATTTTAATAACAGGTCGTATCAAGCACTTTATATCTGCTTTTGGAGAACATGTAATAGCGGAGGAGGTCGAGAAGGCCATGAATCAAACATCGGTCAAGTTTCCTGAAGTTTCAATTGTGGAATTTACGGTGGCGCCGCAGGTTAATCCGGATGCGGGTTTACCTTTGCACCAATGGTATGTAGAATTTGCAAATAAACCCAACAACTTGTCTGACTATGAAAAAGATTTAAATTTGCAGTTGCAAAAATTGAACAGTTACTACGATGATCTCATTTCGGGAAATATCTTAAAGGGTTTGGAAGTAATTCCTTTAAGCGCCAATGCGTTTCGAAATTATATGAAATCACAAGGAAAACTGGGCGGCCAAAATAAGTTACCCAGACTTTCCAATGACCGTAAGATTGCTGAGTTGTTGTTGCCATACATACAGGCAAAGAACTTTTAAAGAGAAGGAAATAGAAAATAGCAAAAAACATATTGCAATACTTGGTTCTACAGGTTCGATTGGCATTCAGACTTTGGAAGTAATCTCTGCTCATCCTGAATATTTTGAAGTTGAGGTATTGACCGCGGGAAGTAAAGCTGACCTTCTGATACAACAGAGTAAGCGGTTTAAGCCTAATGCGGTGGTAATCAAAGACTCGTCCCAGTACCAAAAGGTGATGGATGCATTGGACCCTATGGATATCAAGGTATATACGGACCATGCATTGGGAGATGTGGTTGCTATGGACAGCATTGATATAGTGCTTACGGCTTTAGTAGGTTATTCCGGACTGCTGCCTACAATTAATGCTATAAAGGCGGGCAAGAATATAGCTTTGGCTAATAAAGAGACATTAGTTGTTGCCGGTCAATTGATTATGGATCTGGCAGAGGAAAATGGGGTGAATATTTACCCTGTTGACTCAGAGCATTCGGCGATCTTTCAATGCCTGATGGGTGAATGGCACAACCCAATAGAAAAGATAATACTTACCGCTTCCGGGGGGCCATTCAGAGGACAAAACCGGGAATTCCTAAAGTTCGTAACCAAGTCGGAAGCATTGAAGCACCCGAATTGGGATATGGGCGCAAAGATTACTATCGATTCCGCCACACTAATGAACAAGGGACTTGAGGTGATTGAGGCTACCTGGTTGTTTGGTCTGAAGTTGGACCAGATAGAGGTGGTAGTGCACCCCCAGTCCATAATTCATAGTATGGTACAGTTCACTGATGGCTCAATTAAAGCACAGATGGGTTTACCAGACATGAAATTGCCAATATTATTTGCATTGTCTTACCCGAACCGTATACCAACTAAATTTCCTAGGCTAGACTTCGCGAAGTATACGCAGTTAACTTTTGAAAAACCCGATCTTAAAACTTTTCGTAATTTAGCGCTGGCTTTTGAAGCTTCGGACAAAGGAGGGAATATGCCATGTGTGTTAAATGCCGCTAATGAAGTAGCTGTAACGGAATTTTTACATGAACGCATCGGTTTTCTTGAAATGTCTGATGTGTTAGAAACCTGTCTTGCAAAAATAACGTACATACAAACCCCCTGTTACCAGGATTACGTGGAGACTGATAAAGAAACTAGAATTAAAGCATTAGAGATAATTAACTGATGGAAACAACAATCATGATTGCTCAAATTATATTGAGCTTGTCAATTTTAGTGGGATTACATGAATTGGGTCACTTATTAGCGGCCAAATACTACGGCATGAGGGTAGAGCAATACAGTATTGGTTTCCCGCCAAAGATATTTGGGGTAAAATATGGTGAAACTATTTACTCCATAGGAGCTATTCCGTTGGGGGGTTTTGTAAAAATATCCGGTATGATCGATGAATCTTTGGATACCGATAAAATGAAAGAAGAACCCAAGTCCTGGGAATTTCGCTCCAAGCCCGCCTGGCAGCGTCTGATCGTGATGATGGGAGGGATAATCATTAATGTGATCCTGGGGATTATCATTTTCATTTTTCTGAACTACCATTTTGGCGAAACCTATGTTACCAAAGACGAGGTTAATAAATATGGCATTTATGCTTTTGACCTTGCCAAAGATCTGGGCCTTCAAACCGGTGATAAAATTGTTGAAATAAACGGCCAGGATTACGAAAAATTCAGAGATATATACGGCGCTGAGGTGATGCTGGGTAGCGAAAGTTATTATACCGTTGATCGCGATGGAGAAATAATAAATATTCCCATTCCAGCGGATTTTATTGAAAGGCTCAATGAGAAAGGTAAAGAAAGTGGATTTATCGACTTGCTGTATCCATATGAGGTGGGCAAAGTTGCCAAGAAATCTGCCGCGGAAAAAGCAGGATTGCTTACAGGGGATAAGATCCTGGAGGTAAATGATCAAAGTGTAATTTATTTTCAAGTGTTGCGAGAGGTGTTACAGGAAAATAAGGGTCAGGAGGTTACACTAAAAATTGAGCGGGATAATCAGCCCATGATGCTAAAGGTTCAGGTGGATGATAAGGGGATCATCGGCTTCTTTCCAAATTCCCAATTGGAAACACACCGCATACAATACACATTTATAGAAGCGGTAAACGCAGGGATAAAGGAATCCTTTCAGGTTACTATTCTTAATATCCGGGGGTTAGGTAAAGTTATTAGAGGAGAAGTCAGCAGGAAATCTGTAAAAAGTGTTATTGGTATTGCTGAATATTTCGGCGGTACCTGGGACTGGAGAAACTTCTGGTTTTTGACCGGTATGCTGTCCATGTGGTTGGCCTTCCTTAACTTTTTACCGATTCCGGCCCTCGATGGTGGTCATGTAATGTTCCTTGGTTATGAAATAATATCGGGAAGAAAACCATCTGATAAGGTTATGGAAGGAGCTCAAAAGTTCGGGATGGCTTTCTTGTTGGTACTAATGGTGTTCCTTATCGGTAACGACATTGTAAATGTTATTTTTGACTAGTGTTGGTCAAGGCTAGTCTTCAGATCCTTCACGGAATATCTCAAACTCTACCCTGCGATTGAGTTTTTTGTCTTCCTCCGTCAGCTCTTCAACAATCGGGCGGGTATTGCCGTACCCTACTGCGCTGACCCGGTTTTCATCTATATTGCCAAATTGGATGACATAGTCCCTGATAGCGGCAGCGCGTTGCTGTGATAACACTAGATTTAATTCGGAGCTGCCATCTGAATCAGTATGTCCGGCAATGTTCACCTTGAAATCCGGGTTGTCCAACAGGAAGTCAATGATCTTATCCAGATCGCCATACATTTCAGGAAGGATATCGGCCTTCCCATTTTCGAATTCCACCGACTCAAATTTTAGTTTGCTTGCCAACGGCTGGGCAGTCCTATGGATCTCTGTATCCCCATCCAGATAGAAAATCTCTTCTATGCGGAAGTAATCGTCACCCTGTATGATCAATAAGTAGTTGTTATTGTTGATCAGATGGAATTGGAAGGTGCCATCCGGCCTTAAAAATTTAGGCGCTACTTCAATACCATTATCAAGGTCAATGATCGAAACAATCCCACTTAGCGGTAAGCCGGTCAACGAATCTAACAGGATGCCCGAAAAGCTGGTGGTAGCTTCCGGCTGGGCCCCCATGGGTAAGGGAAATGAAAACAAATCCAGGTTTTCAATGTTTTTAGTAGTGGACGACGCGTAGTACAGATTTTTGGATTCTGAGTCAATGGTAAAATAGAATTCATTGCCAGTGCCGTTTACCAATGGTCCCACATTCTTTGGTTCCTGCCATTGATTGCCTGACCAAACTGACTTATAAATATCGAACGATCCAAAATTCAATAAGTGACGATTACTGGAAAAATATAAAACCAGATGTCTGGGATGGTAGAAAGGGCTGACTTCGTTACCCCGGGTATTGATCAGTGGTCCGGTATTTTGTGCCGGAGTCCAGGCTCCGTTTTTATCCTTGCAGGTAAAGTAAATGTCTGACAGGCCAAATCCTCCAATCCGGTCTGAAGCAAAATATAGGGTGTCCTCAGTGTGCGATAAGGTAGGATGAGAGTCCCATGAAACGCTGTTGACGTTAACTCCCAGATTTCTGACATTACCCCAGGTACTGTCCTCTTTGATTTCAGCTACGAATAAGTCACAGCTTCCCATTGAACCAGGTGCATGGCATCTGGCAAAATATAAAGTGGTGCCATCAGAAGCAATACAGGCTGATCCTTCATTGAATTCTGTATTTATCGCTTCTAAGGCTTCAGCTTTGGACCAGAATCCATCTGATCCCCGGCTGATAAACAGGTCCTCGTTTTGGGTTTTTTTAGCAGCAACTACTTTTTCGTTTCTTTTGGAAGTAAAGATGAGTAGGTTGTTGTTTAAATTTAATGTAGCGCCGTAATCTGCTTTATCTGAGTTTATGGTATTACCCATGTTTAGCAAAACACCCCGGGGCGGCTGTAAGGTGTCAACTGCCTTGCGGTATTCTACCAGCTCGTAGTAATAATCCAGGGGCACATAATAATCAATCTTATTCTTGTTCAGACTGTCATAGTTGAGTTCCACTTTTTCAATGTCGATGTCCTCCCTGTGGTGCTTAAGCACCAGATTGTAAAGCGCGATAGCATCTGTGCCGGAACCGTAGAGTTCTGTCAATTTGGCCAGTCTCCAAAGAAGGAAGGTATCCTTGTAAAAATTTTCAATTCCAAAATTCCGAACATAGGGTATTAATACCTTGTAAAGCTCTTCCCATTGTTGCTTGCTTTCATACTTTTGGATCTGCGCCCACTCACGTTTGTTATAATAATATTTTATTTTATTTAAATTAGGAAAATGGCCAATGGAGATGTTTTCGGCCTCTTTTTTTTGTAAAGACTTGGATTTATTGAAAAATTTCTTCTTCTCAGGCTTTTGTCCGACCACATAATTGGATGCCAAAAAGAACAGTATAAGAAACGAGAAGAGAAACAATCTGGACACCATGTATTACGCCAACCTTCTACCCAAGGTACCAATATAATGAGAATATATAATTATATTTTGGCATAGCTCTTGCAAAATAGGTACTGCAGTATTAACGAAGAACATATTAAGAAAATTATGCCAAAATGGCACATAGAAAGGTTATATGAATAATACCGATCAACTTTTAAATAATCTTGTTTTTGGTGAGTTGGATGATGATGGTGATGGACTCATACACATCATTGACGCTGATAGAGAGGACGAAGTGCCTTTGTCAAACTTTCCCGGCACATTACCAATTTTACCGATAAGGAACACTGTATTATTTCCGGGAGTAGTCTTACCAATTACTGTAGGGAGGCAAAAATCCATTCAGTTGGTAAAGAAGGCCTATCGTGGGGACCGGATTATAGGGGTGGTCGCTCAAAAAAACAATAAAGTAGAGGAGCCTGAAATCGACGATATCTATCAGATTGGTACAGTGGCAAAGATCATAAAGATGATCGTTTTGCCGGATGGAAATACCACCATTATAATTCAGGGAAAAAATCGATTTAAAATCAAGTCTTTTGAAAAAATACAGCCGTATTTCACTGCTACCGTTGAGTATGTTCAGGAGAAGTTCCTGGTTAAACATCGAAAGGAAACCAAGGCGGTAGTACAGTCTTTAAAGGATGCCGCTTCTAAGATTCTTAAACTCAATCCGGAAATACCACCTGAAGCACAGGTGGCACTGGACAATATCGAAAGTCACACGTTTCTGACTCATTTTCTCTCCTCGAATATTAATGCAGAAGTAGCGGATAAACAAAAATTATTGGAAATTAATGACGGGATGGAGCGGGCCACCTTGCTGCTTGAACATATGCTTAACGATATCCAGATGTTGGAACTGAAAAGAGAAATCCAAAACAAGGTACATTCGGATATTGATCAACAACAGCGGGATTTTTATCTCCGTCAACAAATCAAAGTACTCCAGGATGAATTGGGTCATGAAGGTCCGGACCAGGAAGTGGAAGAATTGAGGGCCAGTGGGGATAAAAAGATCTGGCCACCGGAAATTCAGGCCCACTTTAATAAGGAGTTGGATAAGATCCTCCGTTTAAATCCTGCTTCAGCTGAGTATCCGGTATCATTTGGATATGTGGAGTTGTTCGTTGACTTACCATGGAATGATTTTACTACTGACAGTTTTGACCTTAAGAAGGCCAGAAAGATATTAGACCGTGACCACTACGGGCTGGACAAAGTAAAAGACCGCATCATTGAATATCTGGCAGTCTTAAAACTGAAGCAGAATATGAAGGGACCTATTTTATGCCTGTACGGACCTCCCGGGGTTGGGAAAACCTCACTTGGTAAAAGTATAGCGGAAGCTTTAAATCGTAAATATGTCCGCATGTCTTTGGGTGGAGTTCACGATGAAGCTGAGATCAGGGGGCACCGTAAAACCTATGTAGGTGCTATGCCCGGCAAGATTATTCAAAACATAAAGAAGGTTAAATCATCCAATCCGGTTTTCATTCTCGATGAGATCGACAAAGTGAGGGCTGATTTCAGAGGCGATCCATCATCTGCCTTATTGGAGGTATTGGATCCGGAGCAAAACAGTACTTTCACTGACAATTACCTGGAGGTGCCCTATGATTTGAGTAAGGTGCTGTTCATTGCCACTGCTAATTCTCTTGATACTGTCCATCCAGCATTGAGAGACCGTATGGAGGTTATTGAAATCAGCGGGTATACACTGGACGAGAAGGTAAAAATTGCACAGAAACATCTGGTGCCAAAGCAGAAGAAAGAAAATGGACTGAAATCAAAAGATTTTTCCTTAAATAAGGCAGCATTGGTAAAGATCGTGGAGAAATATACCCGGGAGTCCGGGGTACGGAACCTGGAAAGAGAAATAGGAACGGTGGCCCGAAAAATTGCCAAGTCAGTAGCAATGGAGGAAGAACACCTGAATCGCATCGGACCGGATCAGGTTGAGGAGCTTCTGGGCCCTCCTCCTTTTGACAGGGAATTGTACCAGGGAAATAAAATCCCCGGGGTTGTTACCGGATTGGCCTGGACGCAGTCAGGCGGAGAGATACTGTTTATTGAGTCCAGTTTAAGCCGGGGGAAAGGGAAATTGACCATATCGGGTCAACTGGGAGATGTGATGAAGGAGTCTGCGGTGGCCGCACTGTCGTATCTGAAAGCTCAGGCAGAGCAGTTGGATATAGATTACAGGGTTTTTGACAAATATGATTTACATATTCATGTCCCAGCCGGCGCCGTACCCAAAGACGGCCCTTCAGCAGGTATTACTATGGTGACCTCCCTGGCTTCTATTTTTACCCAGCGAAAAGTAAAGGATAAAATTGCCATGACCGGAGAAATTACCTTGCGCGGGAAAGTACTCCCGGTTGGGGGAGTAAAGGAGAAGATTCTGGCTGCAAAAAGGGCTGGCATAAAGGAAATCATTCTCAGTAACAGAAATAAAAAAGATATTGATGAGATAAGTGAAGTATACCTAAAGGGTCTTAAATTGCATCTGGTGGAAACAGCGCAAGAGGTAATAGATATCGCTTTACTGAAACAAAAGGTAGAAAATCCTGTCAACTTTATATTGCCCCTTGAAGCAGAGAAATAGTCATAAATATGGCGTTGGACGCTGGTAGCTTGAAAGGTTGGTTAAAGCTGGGCATTTGGATGTGGATGTTCTTCAGCTCGCATCAAATGGATGCACAGATGGGTGGCCGAAAGTCCTTTCAGTTTCTAAACTTACCTTCCACTGCCAGGTCTGCATCACTAGGAGGCGTTAATGTTAGTAGCTGGGACCAGGATGGGCAAATGTTTTTGTCAAACCCGGCATTATTGGATAGTCTGGTGGATCGTCATGCCGGGTTGACATATCAGTCTTTGGTTGCAGATATTAGTTATGGTACTTTTACCTATGTTCATGCCTTCGAGACACCTGGAATATGGGGTGTCGGTGTTCAGTATTTAAACTATGGTGACTTCCAGGGGTTTGATGCGTCGGGGGCTCCTACAGGGAGTTTTAGCGGTTCTGAAGTTGCACTGATGCTTGCGTATGCCAGGCCGATTGGGCCCATACAGTTGGGCGCTGACTTGAAGATTATGTTTTCCGGGCTGGCCGGTTATACCGCCAGTGCGTTGCTACTGGATATAGGCGGGATCTTCAGACACCGTGAACAAGACTTAACTGTGGGACTAACGTTTAGGAATGTGGGGGTAGTGTTGTCAGATTTTACAACAACCAGTGAGTCGGAATTGCCGTTTGATGTGCAACTGGGGGTTACTTTTAAACCCAAACACATGCCCTTTCGTTTAAGTCTGACAGGATATAATTTTGGACTGGTGAATGAAAAACTGTTTGACAACACCGGAACCGGGGAGGGCACGCCAACGGAAGTAGGTACCTTTGACGGCATAATGAGGCACATAGCCATAGGCACAGAAGTATTGGTCCATCGGAATTTTAATTTACGGCTGGGATACAATCATCTGGTACGACAGGAATTGAGATTAGCGGAAACCAGCGGAGGAGCTGGACTCTCATTTGGTTTCCTGATGCGAATAAGAAAATTTGAGCTGGCTTATACACACAGTATTTACCATACTGGAGGTGGATACGATTACTTTACTTTGGTAGTTGATTTGAATAGTTTTATAACCAAGAAATAGATCATGTTGAATGACAAGCAGTACCTGACTCCACGAGAGATTGTTAGGGAGTTGGACAAATACATCATCGGACAGAAAGACGCCAAACGCAATGTAGCTATTGCTCTGCGAAATAGGTGGCGTCGAATGAGTGTTACTTCTGAAATGAAGAAAGAGATAATACCAAATAACATCCTAATGATTGGGGCCACCGGTGTAGGGAAAACCGAGATAGCACGTCGGTTGGCAAACCTTGCTGATGCTCCGTTTTCGAAGGTAGAGGCATCGAAGTTTACAGAAATAGGATATGTAGGCCGTGATGTGGAAAGCATGGTACGAGACCTGGTCGAGCAATCGGTAAATTTGGTTAAAACCCGTAAACAGGAAGAGGTAAAGGAGAAAGCAGCATTGTCTGTAGAGGATATTATATTAGATGCACTAATTCCACCCATCAAATCAGGTTCCGCGGTGCCCAGACTGAGTGAGGAGATCACTGATCATCAGGCACCTCAAAACGACTTCGAATTGAATGAGCGTACCCGTGAGCGCTTTCGGGAAAAGATCCGCAGTGGTGAATTAGACCATCGCAAAATCGAGATCAATATTAAAAAAGCCGTGAACACTGGAGTGGGCATGATTGGCGGTGGTATGATGGATGAATCTTCCATGATTAACCTTCAGGAAATGATCGGTAACATGATGCCCAAAAAGAATAAAAAGCGAAAGGTCACCATCGAAGAAGCCAAGAGGATATTGTTGGAAGAGGAGGCGGCCAAACTTATTGATATGGATGAGGTCAAAGATGAGGCCATTCGAAAGGCTGAAAATACCGGGATCATTTTTATTGATGAAATCGATAAGATCGCCGGAGGTTCAGGAAAGCACTCCGGGCCTGATATAAGCCGGGAAGGCGTGCAACGTGATTTGCTGCCAGTGGTTGAAGGAACATCGGTAACTACCAAGCATGGAGTGATAAAGACTGATCATATACTGTTTATAGCAGCCGGTGCGTTTCATGTATCCAAGCCCAGCGATCTAATCCCGGAATTGCAGGGAAGATTTCCTATCAGGGTGGAGCTGGAAAACCTGACTAAGGATGATTTTTATCATATCCTCAAGGAACCCAAGAACGCTTTGACCAAACAGTACGAAGCGTTATTCAACGCCGAAAATGTTTCGCTCAGCTTTCAAGAAGGAGCCTTGCACGAAATTGCGGAGATTGCTTTTAAGGTCAACAGTGACTTGGTAAATATCGGGGCTCGCAGGCTGCATACCGTTATGAGCCACCTGCTTAATGATTTGCTATTTGATATGCCAGACGTGCTTGAACCCAATGCTCAGGTGGTGATTACCAAAGAACTGGTTACGGAACGTCTGGAGAAGTTGGTTAAGACCAAAGATTTAAGTGAGTACATTCTTTAGAGGGTTTTGAGTGTTGAGTGTTGAGTTTTTAGTTATGTTATTGAGTTTTATTTTCCACGATAAACTAGCCATCTACGAATACTGGAATAAGCGTAACAGATCAACCCTGTATAGCACAAAGCTTGATAAGATATTCAACGAAGCTGCCAAACTATTATCTCAACACCCCACCTTAGGTCCTCCAACCAACTATAAGGATATTAGAGTAAAGAACCTTCGAGACTATCAACTGTTTGCGATACTTTTATCCAAAAATAGTTTACCTTAATACTGGTAATCTAAAGGTGGGAAAGCTTCAAGTACCTGAAACCTTTGTTGGCAGGCTTAAGCATGCGTTCAAGAGAACTCAAATCTCAGCACTCAAAACTAAAAAAATTAATCTCTGATTAATTTTTTGCCCTTCGGACTACTCTTTTGTGCCAATTTAACAGCACGGTAGGCATTGACCACTCCGCCGGTTTGACTTAAATTCCCGAATTTTTCCTGCTTTTCTTTACCGGGGACATTTACTTTTTGTGAACGATAGCTTACTGCTGATTTCAGGATGATGTTCTTTATCTCCTCTGCGCTTAAGCCTGGGAAATAGGACATAAGCAACGCTGCCACACCGGTAGTAACTGGAGCGGCCATGGAAGTACCGCTGGCTGTTTGGTAATCCTGATCCGGAGCGGTGGATTTGATGTCTACTCCGGGTGCGAAGATGTCCACGGTGGTTTTGCCAAAGTTCGAAAATGTGGCCACCAGCTCTTCCTGACCTTTCCAGCTGACAGCGCCAACTTCCAGCCAATTGTTAACATTGGTACCGGTGGAAGCCATGGTTTTCGATGGATACTGCATAATTTCCTGAGTGTCATGCGCACTGTTGCCAGCTGCGTGGATGAGTAGTACTCCCTTGGATTCTGCGTATCTAACGGCTTTGTCGACAACCTCTTTGTCAGGACTAAAGCGTTTGCCAAAACTCATATTAATTATTTGAGCTCCGTTGTCTACCGCATAGATAATGGCGTTGGCTACATCTTTATCGCGCTCATCCCCGTTGGGCACCGCCCGAACAACCATTATCCGGACATTATTTGCTACTCCATCAACACCGATGCCGTTCATGCGGTTGGCAGCGATGATACCTGCTACGTGGGTGCCGTGAAATGCAAACGCTCCTTTTACGTCATTGTTGCCATATATTTTCTCATAGGGATCATCGATATTATCGCCAATCACATACCTGGGATTGAATTCCTGATTGTAACCATAGTTTAATGCGGTAGTGAAATATTCATACCCTTTTTCCATCTGCTCAGAATCCAAGCCATTGTCAAAAGCAGTCAATACTATGTCGCGGGCCAAGGTGATTTTATCATCTGGAGAATCCCAACTAGTTAGATCTTCTTTGTTGAGTTCTTCAAGTTCGGTATAGGCTTTTAATAGTCGTTCCGCCTTTTGGTATTGGTCATAAAATTCTTTAAATCTGGCAAACTGCCCTTCCATTTTTTCAACCGTATTATTGTATTCCTTTTGGATCTTATTGAAATATGCCCACTCAGCATCGGCTTGTTGCTGGGCTTCTGTCATTTCCTGGTATTTTACCTGTAGTCTAACATATTCCCGGGTAAGTTCGTAACTGTCGAATTCTATATTGGCGCCGTCCTCACCACCCAAAAAGTTCCATCCATGTACATCATCGATATATCCATTGTTATCGTCATCGATGCCGTTTCCTGCAATCTCATCATTATTAATCCATATAACTTCCTTCAGGTCCTCATGATCAATATCTATCCCTGAATCAATGACAGCCACTACCACGGTTTGAGATGGTCTGCCTTGCAGGAACTCATAAGCTTTCCCGGTGCTGATTCCTGGAACGTGATCGCTTTCAGGGTCTAGTAGCCACCAGCTGATTGGAGCTGTTTTCAGTGAGTCACTATCCCCGCTGTAATTGCGAAGGCGCTCGGCATAGACATTCCCGGATACTGCTAAGGCTATAAGAAAAAGAACAAATCGTTGCATTGTTTATCTTATTTTAATAAAAGGCATCAAATATAACCCCAAAAGGACTATTTTCCTGATAGAAATTAAGGTTAGATGCGTTATGTAAGAAAAATTGCACAATCAGTGAACCAATATTCCATGAGAGCACCAAAAACCATTCCAACAGTATTTGAGAGATACTCACCAACTCACTAATTCTCCAGTTCTACTACCAAATCATCCTGCTCCACAATAACCCCAGTGCCGAGATGCACCTTCTTTACTTTTCCTGAACTCATCGCGGTAACTGAAGTTTCCATTTTCATAGCCTCAATTACGAATAACAGGTGGTTTTCCTTTACCACATCCCCTTCGCTTACATGAACCTTAGCAATACGACCTTGCAAGGGAGCGCCTATTTCGTAATCTTCCACGGCTTTTCGGTGGGTCTCCCGGGTAGCTTTAAAGCTGTGGTCCCGGACCTTAATTCGACGTGTTTGCCCATTCAGCTCAAATGATACTGTCCGCATGCCGTCGATGTCGGGCTCAGAAACAAACAACATCTTGATGATAATGGATTTTCCATTGTCGATTTGTACCAGGGTTTCTTCATCTTGTTTAAGACCGTAGAAAAATCCCAAAGTAGGGAGGTACCACACCTCGCCGTATACTTGTTTATAGGCAAAATAGTCTTCAAAAACCTTGGGGTAAAGCTGGTGGCTTAAATAGTCTAAAAAATCTGTGTGTTCAGAGAATTTCTGCTGAAACCGTTCAAATCCTAAATGAAAATCAACCGGCTCCAGATGCAGGTTGGGCCTGTCGGTTATGGCCTTTTCTCCCTTTAATATTATTTTTTGCAGCTCTTTGGGAAACCCGCCAAAAGGCTGTCCCAAGTTTCCTTTAAAGAACCCAATAACAGAGTCAGGGAATGAGAGTCCACGGTCCGGATTCATAATGTCATCAACAGTTAGATGGTTGGAAGTCATATAAAGTGCCATGTCACCCACAACTTTGGATGAAGGTGTCACTTTAATTATGTCGCCGAATAACTGATTTACGATGCGGTAGTTCTTCTTGATTTGTTCAAACTGTTCCTCCAAACCTAAAGCAATAGCCTGACGTCTTAGATTAGAATATTGCCCTCCAGGAATTTCATGTTCATATACCTGGGCAGTGCCTGCCTTCAAGCCTGATTCAAAAGGATAATAAAATTCCCTTACGTCTTCCCAGTAGTTGGCATATTCATTCAATTTTGTAATATCCATAGACTGTGCCCGGGGATGATTGTTCAGGGAAGCCACCATTGAATTTAAATTCGGTTGAGAGGTCAATCCAGACATAGAGCTGAGCGCTAGATCCACTATGTCCACTCCTGCTTCAATCGCTTTTAAGTAAGTAGCTGCTTGTATGGAGGAGGTATCATGGGTGTGTAGGTGAATTGGAAGGTCCGTGGCTTTTTTTAGTTCGGTGATCAACAGCTCTGCTGCCATAGGTTTTAGCAATCCTGCCATATCCTTTATTGCCAGGATGTGGATCCCTTCATCTTCCAGCTGCCGGGCCATATCCAGGTAATATTGAAGGGTATACTTCTTGTTATCCGGGCTGGTCAAGTCTCCTGAATAGCAAATACAAGCCTCGGCCAATGCCTCCGTGCGCTCCCGAACCGCTCGTATACTCACTTTCATAGCCTCAACCCAATTAAGGGAATCAAAAATCCTGAATATATCGATTCCGGATTCAGCGCTTTTTTCAATAAATTTTTCTATCAAATTGTCAGGGTAGGCTTTATAACCCACTGCATTGGAGCCCCTCAGCAGCATTTGTAATAACAGGTTCGGCATTGCCTGTCGGAATAACTGCAGTCGTTTCCATGGACTCTCATGCAGGAAGCGCATACACACGTCAAAAGTAGCTCCACCCCATACTTCCATAGAAAATATCTCCGGGTGATTTTTGGCGAATCCTTCTGCTACATTGAGCATATCGACAGTCCGTACCCGGGTTGCCAACAATGACTGGTGTGCGTCCCTGAAAGTGGTATCCGTAAACTGAACGGCGTTTGAGTCTTTGAGCCATTTTACAAACCCTTCCCTGCCAAGTTCCTTCAGCCGGTCCCTTGTGCCTTTAGGGTAGTTCCCATAACGGTCAAATGGGGGCACTTTGGGAGTGCGGAATTCCCGCTCTGCATCCAGGTGTTTTACATCAGGATTACCATTGACGATTACATCAGCCAGGTATCGCAGTGTTTTGGTACCTCTGTCCAGCTTTCTGGGTATTTTGAAGAGCTCAGGATGTTTGTCGATAAATTTAACCGTAGCTTCGCCCCTGTAAAAAGTCCGGTGTGAGATTACATTTTCTAAAAAACCAATATTGGTTTTTACACCCCTGATCCTGAATTCTCGCAGAGTCCTATGTAGTCGATATGATGCTCCTTTCAAAGTGCGGCCCCAGGCAGACACTTTTACCAGCATGGAATCAAAAAAAGGTGAAATTCTCACCCCGGGATAGCAGCTTCCTTCGTCCAGACGGATGCCGAATCCTCCAGCATTTCTGTAGGCGATAATAGTCCCATAGTCGGGCTGGAAATCATTCATTGGATCTTCAGTGGTGATCCGGCATTGTATGGCATAACCATTACACTTAATGTCCTCCTGACTGTTGATATAAATGCGTGGGTCATCCAAGGCATAGCCTTTGGCAATAAGGATCTGTGACCGTACAATATCAATTCCGGTAACTTCCTCGGTTATTGTGTGCTCAACCTGAATCCTGGGGTTTACCTCTATGAAAAATATATTCTCATCCTTGTCCACCAGGAATTCCACAGTTCCTACATTGTTGTAGTTTACGAAACCGGTGATTTTTAAAGCATATTTATAGATATTTGCTTTGGTGCTGTCTTTGAGGGTAGGGGAGGGTGCAATTTCCACAACCTTTTGGAAACGCCGTTGTACTGAACAGTCTCTTTCATATAAATGCACCAGATTGCCATAGTTATCTCCCATGATCTGGACCTCAATATGTTTGGGGGAATCAATATACTTTTCAAGAAA
>SMVA01357513.1_pt1 | contig 15367 bp, 15 predicted proteins | sample 2456451 | NCBI WGS metagenome assembly SMVA01 (sample SAMN11095933, study PRJNA526329) | marine sediment metagenome | biome: Marine sediment; feature: Surficial sediment; material: Deep marine sediment; isolation source: Hadal surficial sediment | place: Pacific Ocean | collected 2014-05 | depth...
CGATGCCTATACGCACTCGGTCGAGGAGATGCTCGAGCGCATCGGCCGCTCGGCGGAGCTAGGCGTGACCACGGTGTTGATGCAAGGAGGCGTCAATTCCGAGCTCCCTCTCGAGTACTACCTCGACCTCGTGCGCGGCGTGCGCGAGCGCTACCCCGACGTCACCCCGCATTTTTGGTCGGCCGCCGAGATCGAAGGCATGGCCGCGGTGTCAGGACTGTCGTTGAAAGAGGTCCTGCAAGCGCTCCAAGACGCCGGACAAACGACCCTTCCCGGGGGCGGGGCGGAAATCTTGTCGGAGCGCGTCCGGAAGAAGATCTCGCACAAAAAGGCCGTGACTCACAGTTGGCTCGACGTGCATCGCGAAGCGCACGCGCTCGGCTTCCGCTCGACCGCCACCATGATGTACGGGCACGTCGAGACCGACGAAGACGTCGTCGAACACTTCGACGTCATCCGTGCGCTCCAGGACCTACACGGCGGATTCACCGCGTTCGTCCCCTGGAGCTTCAAGCCCGGCAACACGCCCCTGGTCAAGACAATCCCGCGCCACGCCGGTCCCAACCACTACCTGCGCATCTTGGCCGTTTCGAGGCTCTACCTCGACAACTTCGACCACGTCCAGGCGTCATGGTTCTCCGAAGGCAAGAAGACGGGTCAGGTCGCTCTGCACTGGGGCGCCGACGATTTCGGCGGCACGCTGTTCGAAGAGAACGTCCACGCCGCGACCGGCTTCATCAATCAAGCGTCCGTTGAGGAAGTGAAGACGATCATTCGGGAGGCGGGATTTCGTCCGGCTCAGAGGACGACGTTGTATGAAATCCTCGAGGTTTTCTAGCTTTCAGGCAACGTGAGAAAACATTGCGGCGAAACGCATAGACGCGAACGCGCAACGGAGGCCGCGCTTTTCCCCTGCCCCCGCCCTCGCCCCTGCCCATCCCCTTTCAATCTAGCTTCGTCCCTTTTCGGCCGCGACGAGCTTTCCGAAGTCGGTTTCGCCTTCGAGACACCGTCTTGGGCAAGGGCGGGGGCGGAGGCAGGGGAAAAGCGCGGCGTTCCAGCAACCAAGCAGAACTGCTACTCAGGCCCGAGCGGCCGCGCTAACAGATCCTCCACGGCTTGTTCGGCGGTGACTTCTCCCCGTAACAAACGCTCCATGTGAACGGCGATGGGCATCTCCACCCCGTGGCGACGGGCGAGGGCGACGGCGGCGTGAGTCGTGGAGACGCCTTCGGCAACCTGGGGCATGGCGTTCAGAATATCCGGGAGGCGCTCGCCTTTGCCGAGGGCGACTCCCACCGTGCGGTTTCTCGAGATCTCGCCGGTACAGGTGAGGACCAAATCCCCGACACCCGCAAGGCCGGACAGCGTTGCGCGTTGGCCGCCCATCGCCTCGGCCAGACGTTCCATCTCTTTCAATCCCCTCGCCATGAGCGCTGCTTTCGGGTTGTAGCCGAAGCCGAGGCCCGAGGCCACGCCCACGGCGAGCGCGATGACGTTTTTCAACGCGCCACCGAGCTCCACGCCGACGACATCGTCGTTCGTATAGATACGAAAGGCGCGGGTGGCGAGCCGCGCCTGAACCGCCGTCGAAGAGCCCCTAGTCGCACTCGCCGCCACGAGCGCGGTGGGCTCGCCCCGGCAGACTTCTTTCGCGAAGGATGGACCGGAGAGCGCGGTGAGATCGGGCGTGAACGCGAGCACGTCGGCTATGACCTCGCTCATCCTCAGGAGGGTTCCCTCCTCGAGGCCTTTGGTCGCACTCACGAGCCGCTGCTCGCTCACGAGGTGAGAGGCAAGCTCCTCGACGACGGAGCGCAAGAACTGCGACGGCACCGCGAAAACGATGAGGTCGCGCCCCTCGACCGCTTCGGCAAGCTCATTCGTGGCCACGAGTGTGGCCGGCAGCGGCGCCTCCGGCAAGAACGCCTCGTTGACCCGACGATCTCGAATCGACGCTCGGACCTCGGGCTCGCGGCACCAAAGAGTGACCGCCTCGCCTTTGTCGGCAAGAAGCTTCGCGAGCGCCGTGCCCCAGGCTCCCGCACCGACGACCGCAACCCCCACCGACGTTACTTGTCCTCGCTCAGGATCTGGTACAGAAAGTACGCGAACCCACCCCAGAGACCTCCAAGAACGAGGACCATGGTAACGATGCCGCTCAGCTCCATTTCGAGATTGTACCGCGCCGCCAGCCTCCCGCCTCAACCTATGAGACACTTTCGTGAACGACGCCCGTGGTCGGTGGTCACAGATGATACTCGCACTCGTTCTCGGACTCGTCCTCGTCCTCGCCCTCTCCGCGTTTTTCTCCGGCTCGGAGACGGCGCTCATGTCGCTCGACCGCCACCGGCTGCGACACCTCGAGCGCACCAAGCCCAAAGCCGCGCTCGTCGGCGACGTGGTCGCCCATCCCGAGAAAGTCTTGGGTACGATCCTCACCGGGAACGTGTTCGTCAACACCGCCGCCGGTGCGCTCCTCACCTATGCCGTCACCATCGTCGTCGCGTCTGAAGATCAGCAAGCACGTACGATCTCGATCGCGACGATCGGGCTCACCGCGCTCATCCTCGTCTTCGGAGAGATGCTTCCCAAGAGCCTCGCCGCACGCCACCCCGAAGGCTGGTCGCTTTTCGTCATCCGACCCATCGCAGCACTCATCAAGTGGGGCACACCCGTGGTGTGGCTCTTGACCCGGGTGTCGAACGGATTCTTGTCTTTGTTCGGGGTGAGCACGGGTGCTCTGAGCTCGGCCATCACCCTGGAGGAGATCAAAGGCATCCTCTATGCCGGCGGTGTTCCCGAAGAAGAGCGCGGCTCCCGACGGCAGATGCTCCGAAGAGTCATCGAGCTCGGTGAAAAGAGGGTCGGCGAGATCATGGTGCCGCGCACGGAAGTGGTCGCGGTCGAGAAGAACACCCCACTCGAAGGCATCGTTCGACTCATCCAGAACCGGCGGTTCTCGCGCATGCCCGTCTACGACAAGACGCTGGACAATATCGTCGGACTTCTCTTCGCCAAAGACGTCCTCACCTATTGGGGGGCGCGCATTCCGTTCCGCCTCGACCAGGTCCTAAAGAAGACGTACTTCATTCCTGATTCAGCGAAAGTCGAACAAGCGCTCGAACAGCTCCAGCATCAACGGACCCACTTGGCGCTCGTCGTGGACGAGCACGGTGGGGTCGAAGGCCTCGTCACTCTCGAGGATCTTCTAGAGGAGATCGTCGGTGAGCTGCTGGACGAGAAAGACGAACCAGAGTCGCAAGTGGTCGAGCTTCCGGATGGAAGCCTCCTCGTCGACGGCGCCTTGTCCGTCCGAGATACCAACGAGCGATTGGGTCTCGACATTCCCGAGCAAGCCGATTACAACACGCTCGCCGGCTACGTGCTCGACCGGCTAGGCCATATCCCCGTAGTTGGCGAGGAGCTCGAAGTCCCCGGTGCCCTGTTATCGATCGACAAAGTCTCCGGCCATCGGATCTTACGGGTGAAGGTGCGGAAGATCCAGTAGGGGCGTTGGGGAGAGTCAATCGACGACCGCTCTTCAATCTTCTTCGCCAAAGAAAAAGAGCTCAGAACACGCCTTGGAGCAAAACGGGCGGCCGTTGCGGTCGTAGACGCACTCCATACAGTAGCGGAGGAAGCACATGACACATTTTTTCAGCTCCCGCTCTGCTTCACCAATCTTGCAGTGGCAGCATGCAGCTTCCACGGTCTCGAAACCGCTCTCCTCCAGGGACATTTTCGTGACCTCCTTGACAGGACGACCTAACTCATATAGTATAAAACACTTAGGCCGAAACTACAAGCGATCGGATGGCCGCCCGGCCCTCCTTAATTTTCCGACGATGTTGACGACAAAGGTTCTGCGGACGATTCGGCGCCACACCATGGTGCACCCTGCGGAGCGCGTGCTCATCGGGTTGTCCGGAGGAGCCGATTCCGTCGTGCTGACCCACGCGCTCTTCAAGCTACAAACGAAGCTCGGAATCGAGCTCATCGTCGCTCATCTGCATCATGGGCTCAGAGCGGAGGCGGACGACGACCAAGCTTTCTGTCACGAGCTCGCCGAGGCTCTGCACTTGCCGTTCGTCACCGGGCGCATCGATGTCGCTTCCCGAGCCAAAGCCGCCAAACGCTCCATCGAAGACGAAGCGCGACGATCCCGCTATGCGTTTTTAGCCGAGCAAGCGGCACGGAACGGCTGCGATCGCATCGCCTGTGGCCACACGATGAACGACCAGGCGGAGACATTCATGATGCGTCTCGCGCGCGGCTCCGGGGTGCGGGGACTTTCATCCGTGTATCCTGTTGTAAAAAAAGAGAATGTCGACATCATCCGTCCGCTCATCGACGTGCGCCGCCAAGAGATCCTCGCCTATCTCGAAGAGTGCGGCCACTCGTACCGAGACGACGCGAGCAACCTCGATCGACGCTTTACCCGCAACCGCCTGAGGCATGATGTTTTACCGTATGTGGCGGACGCGCTCAATCCGAGACTTGTCGAGACGCTCGCGCGGAGCGCCGAGATCCTGAGGGACGAAGAAGATTTCATGGAAACTCGGGCGCGGGAGGTGTTCGCGGAGACACGGGCCATCGGCAAAGCCGGAATCTCGCTATCGGTCTCCGCTCTCGACGCCACACACCCTGCCCTCCGCCGGCGGTTGACCCGCCTTGCCGTCGAGCACGTGAAGGGAGATACCGCGAACCTGACCGCGGGTCACGTCGCGGACGTGCTGGCTTTGCTAGAGGATGGAAAAAGTGGCCGTGAGGTTCACCTCCCGGGCCTCACCGTGGAGCGGTCTTTTGACGAGCTTTTCTTTACGAATAAGGCCCCTCGCGGGCGCGAGCAGCGTACAAACGGCTATAATGACTATGAATACCGTTTGCCGATCCCCGCCAAGCTCCACATCACGGAGTGTCGGGGATTGCTAACGGCGCATCTCGTGGAGTCGGTTCGAGCCGGGGATGGGCCAGGCGCGGCCGCGGGTACCGCGGTCGACATCGGAATCGACGACGGGGGCATCGAGGACGGGCTTTCACAGCTCAGAGTCAGAAGCCCCAGGCCGTCGGATCGATTCACGCCGCTCGGAGCCCCCGGGTCGAAGCCGCTCACGCGGTATCTGATGGATCGAAAAGTCGCGAAAAGGGACAGGCGTCACGTACCATTGGTGGTGCGCGCCGGCGCAGATGAGATTCTCTGGGTCGCCGGCCACGCCGTCTCTGAACGAGCGCGACTCGGGGCCGGACGTCGTCGCCTTCACCTCGAATGGATGAGTCAATGACCAAAGGGACAGATCTATCGGTCGTCTACAGCACCGAGGTAATTGGCAAACGTGTGCGCGAGCTCGGCGCTAGCATCACGAACGACTTCAGAGGCGGCAACATTGCCTGCGTCGGTGTGCTTCCGAACTCCATGGTCTTCATGGCTGACCTGATCCGCGCCATCGACTGCTCCCTCACCTGCGATTTCCTGAAGGTGGGGACCGCGGACGCGAAACGCGTGGATGTCGCGTTCGGCCAAGCGAACGATTTCAGTGCCCGTGACGTACTACTCATACAGGGAGTCGTCGACACCGGAGTGACTTTGAGCTTTATCACGGGCCATATCGAAGAAACGTGGAAACCCCGCACCCTCAAGGTGGCGGCATTGATCAACCGCGAGAATCACCGTAAGGTGGACTGCCCTGTGGATTATGCATGTTTCGAGCTTTCGCAAGAGGGCTTCGTAGCGGGCTACGGCCTGGGACTGCACGAACAACACCGAGGGGCGCCTTTTCTCGGACTCGCGGAGAGCACATGATAATCAGTTCGTTCCTATCGACACGCTCGAAATCTTCTCGAACCGGAGGCGGCTCTTGAACTCCACCATGAAGAACTTGATGTTCTGGATGGTTGCGGCACTCGTGATTTTTCTCTTTTGGAGTGTCTCGTCACGCATTCAGAAAAACGAACGCCAGCTCAGCTTCAGCGATTTCATGGCGCAGCTCGATCGCGGTCACGTTGCGAAGGTGGTCATCACCGGCTCCGACACCGGTTCTCAGATCGTGGGCGAGTTCAAAAACGGCCAGTCGATCCGCACGTTCGCGCCGCCGCAGATGGACAACCTCGTGAACCTGATGCTCGAAAAGGGGGTCGAGGTCACCGCCCGAGACGCCAACAGCTCGTCGTGGCTCGGGCATATCATCAGCTGGACGCCGATCGTTATCATGATCGCGTTTTTGATCTTCTTCATGCGACAGATGCAAGGATCGGGCAATCGAGCTCTATCGTTCGGCAAGAGTAAAGCCAAGCTCAGCTCCAGCCAACAGAAAAAGGTGACGTTCAAGGAAGTCGCCGGCGTCGACGAGGCCAAAGAGGAGCTTCGCGAAATTATCGACTTCCTCCGCGAGCCGCAAAAATACCAGAAGCTCGGGGGGAGGATCCCCAAGGGCGTCTTGTTGATGGGACCTCCGGGAACGGGCAAAACGCTTCTCGCGCGGGCGATCTCGGGCGAGGCCAACGTGCCGTTTTTCTCGATCTCGGGCTCCGACTTCGTCGAGATGTTCGTGGGTGTCGGCGCGAGCCGCGTGCGCGATTTGTTCGAGCAGGGCAAGAAGAACGCACCGTGCATCATCTTTATCGATGAAATCGATGCCGTCGGCCGCCATCGTGGCGCCGGCCTCGGCGGCGGGCATGACGAGCGCGAACAAACGTTGAACCAACTCCTCGTCGAGATGGACGGCTTCGAATCCAACGAAGGCGTCATCCTCATCGCGGCGACCAATCGACCCGACGTCCTCGACCCGGCGCTTCTACGCCCAGGTCGTTTCGACCGGCGGGTCATCGTGTCGCTTCCCGACGTCAACGGCCGTGAGGGGATCTTCAAAGTCCACACCAGCCGCATTCCGCTCGCGAACGACGTCGACTTGATGATCCTCGCGCGCGGGACTCCGGGCTTCTCCGGTGCGGACATCGCCAACCTCGTGAACGAAGCGGCCTTGACCGCCGCCCGACAAGGTCAGAAAGTCGTCACCATGTTCAACTTCGAAGATGCCAAGGACAAAGTGCTCATGGGCGCGGAACGGCGCTCGCTGATCATGAGCGTCGAAGAAAAACGCTCCACGGCCTACCACGAAGCGGGCCACGCGCTCGTGGCCGCGTTCACCAAAGAGGCCGACCCCATCCACAAAGTAACCATCATCCCCCGGGGCATGGCGCTGGGCGTCACCATGCTGCTCCCGGAAACCGATCGGCTCAGCCACGACAAGAAATACGTCGAGGCCAAAATTGCCGTCGCCATGGGCGGCAGACTCGCCGAAGAGATCGTTTTCGAGGAGGTCACGACCGGTGCTCACGACGATCTCGAAAAGGCCACCGAGCTCGCGCGCAAGATGGTGTGCGAGTGGGGCATGAGCGAGAAACTGGGCCCGCTCACTTTCGGCCGCAAAGAAGAGCAGATCTTTCTCGGCCGAGACATCGCCCGGCACCAGGATTACAGCGAGGACACCGCGGTCCAGATCGACCAAGAGGTCAGGCGCTTCGTCCACCAGAACTACGAGCGCGCCAAGATCATCTTGACCAAGAACCGCAAGATCCTGGATCGAGTCGCCGACGCACTCCTCGAACGTGAAGTGCTCGACGCCGAAGAAGTGAAAATGCTCATCGACGATCTTCCTCTCAAGGAGCGCGAGCCGAGAGCGGATGCGGTTTCAGACAGGAAAGACGAGCCCGAGGCTAAGGAAGCCGACAAGGAGCGGAAGGCGCCTCTCACCCCGCCCATTCTGCAAAATCCAGGTAGCGTCCCTCAGAGTTAAATCCGGACGCAGTTATAGAGCTCGAAGGGGGCTTCGCCAGCATGGGCGAACGCGGGTAGCGAGCATGAGCACACTAGCTTGCCGTCCCACACTTTTCACGCTCGCGACAAGAGGCTCTCCCTCGGAGAGCGCACGGCTCTCATGGGCGTCGTGAACGTCACGCCCGACTCCTTTTACGAATGTAGCCGCTACCCCGAAGTCTCGGAAGCGATCGACGTCGCCCTCGGGCTCATCGAAGCCGGGGCCGATATCGTCGACATCGGCGGCGAGTCCACTCGCCCCGGCGGTCAAGAAGTGTCAATCGGCGAAGAGCTCGACAGGGTTCTGCCCGTTCTCCAAGGCGTACGTGAGAAAACCGAAGCTCTCCTCTCGATCGACACCTCGAAGAGAGCGGTCGCCGAGCGTGCGCTCGAAGCCGGGGCCGACATCATCAACGACGTGTCGGCGCTCGGTGACGACGGCATGGCCGAAGTGGCGGCACGCGCTCGCGCCGGGGTGGTGCTCATGCATAGGCGCGGCACGCCGGAGACGATGCAGCGGGAACCTGTCTACGACGATGTCGTCGGTGAAGTGAAGGACTATCTGAGAAACGCCGTCGAGCGCGCGGAAGCGGCCGGAGTGTCCAGCGAGTCGATTCTCATCGACCCCGGCATCGGCTTCGGTAAGACCCTCGAGCACAACTTGACCCTTCTGCGTGAGCTCGGCGCACTGGCCGAGCTCGAAAAGCCCGTTCTCGTCGGCACGTCCCGAAAGAGCTTCATCGGCCGCTTGCTCTCGGACACGTCCGCGGACCGCATCTTCGGAACTGCCGGGAGCGTGGCCGCTGCGGCATGGAACGGCGCCGCCGTCGTTCGAGTCCATGATGTACAAGAGATGTCCGACGTCGTGACCGTCGTGGACGCCATCCGCGCGGCCACGCGTCTCCCCCGAGAGCTCGCGCGATGAACGCAATCCTCGAGTTCTTCGAGAGCGTGTCGAGTGACATCTCCTTCATCGCCGTCGTCGACATCTTGTTGGTGAGTTTCCTGTTCTACAAGCTCTTCCAGCTCATCCGCGGCCGGCGAGCGTTCCAGATGGTGGTGGGAACGGTGCTCCTCGTGCTTTTGTTTTTCGCCTCGCAGTGGGCGGAGCTGACCACGTTGAACTGGTTGTTGCGGAACACACTCGCTTATATCGGTTTCGCCATCATCGTTCTCTATCAGCAAGAGCTCCGGCGCGGCCTCGCCAATCTGGGCCGCGCGCCGCTGTTCCGCTTCTTGAACCCCGCCGCCAGCAAAGGAACGCTCGACGAGATTGTCTTTTCGATGCTCACCCTCGCCGGGCGCCGCATGGGCGCACTGCTGGTTCTCGAACGTGATATTGGTCTCAGGAGCTATATCGAAGGCGGCATCGTCCTCGACGCCGTGGTGACATACGACCTGCTCTTGTCGATCTTCAATCCCAAGTCGCCACTCCACGACGGCGCCGTCATCATTCAAGGAGACCGCGCCGCGGCCGCCGCCTGTTTTCTTCCGATATCGATCAACCCGCAACTTTCGAAAGAGCTAGGCACTCGACACCGCGCGGCCATCGGCATCACCGAAGACACCGACGCGGTCGCTATCGTGGTCTCGGAAGAGACGGGCTTGGTGAGCTTCGTGAACGACGGCGCGATCGTATCCGCGCTGGACGGCGACGCGCTTCGTCAGAAGCTGCGCGAGGCCTTTGGACAAGAAGCTGACACGAAACAGGCCAGCGCCGAAGCCGAGGCGAGCACGCCGGCCACGGAAAGGCCGATCTCATGAGAAAACGCTTCATCGAGAACCTTGGGGCGAGCCTTGGGGAGAACCTGGGGCTGAAAGTGTTGTCCCTTCTTATCGGGGTCACGCTCTGGTACGCGGTCGCGCGCGAGCAAGGGGCGGAGTTCGCGTTCTCGGTCCCGCTGGAGCTTCGAGACGTTCCCGAAGGACTCGAGGTCGTCGAAGAGTCCGTTCAGCAAGTCGACGTTCGCTTGCGCGGACCGTCCGAGATACTACGCGGTCTATCGCCCCAGGACCTCAGTGTCGGTATCGACCTGTCCGGCGCCGAGCCGGGGGAACGTGTCGCCTACTTGACGCCGGACGACGTGGCAGTCCCTTTCGGCGCGCGGGTCATACGGGTCACACCGGCGAGCGTACAAATTGCGCTCGACCGCACGCTCGAGCGTACCGTGAAAGTCATTCCCAGAGTTTCAGGTGCGCCCGCCGAAGGCTTCGAGCTGGTAGGGATCACGCTCTCACCTCAGACGATCACCGTCGTCGGCCCTGCGTCCCAAGTGCAAGATCTCACCCAAGTCACGACCGAGCCCGTCTCCGCCGAAGGATTGCGCCAGCCGTACGCGCGCTCGGTGCGCCTCGAGCTCGACCCGCTCGTGCGCCTCGAGCAAGACTCGAGCGTTGAGCTCACCCTCGACGTGCGTGAGGTTCACGTGCGCAAGGAGCTCGACGATGTAACGGTAAGACGGAAGCCGGACGGTGCCGATGCGAACGTCAATCCAAACACGGTGCAGGTTCTCGTCGAAGGACCGAAAAGCCTCGTCGAACCGCTGCGGGCGGACGATCTGGTGGCGGAAGTCCGCCTCGACGGGCTTGCGGCCGGACGCCACCGCGTCTTTCCCGTCGTACGCGTTCTCGGTCCCGTCGAGCTGGCGGCGATCCGCATCATCTCCGTGAAACCCGAAGCTATCGAGGTCGACGTCCGTTAGCGGCGTCGGTGGCACTCGTGACAAAGCTCTTCGGAACGGACGGCATCCGCGGCGAAGCGTACGCGCCGCCGCTCGATCGCTCCACGCTCGCCCGCGTCGGGAAGGCACTCGTTGAAGCGCTACCAGCGAAGAAGCCTCGGATTCTCATCGGGCGCGACACGCGGGCGAGCGGGCCGGATATCGAGACCTGGATCGTGAGCGGTATCGCCGCCGCGGGCGGTCTTGCGACATCCGCGGGCGTGGTCCCGACACCGGCCGTCGCGTTTGTCACCCGCGCCGAAGGCTTCGACGCCGGAGTCGTCATTTCCGCCTCCCACAACCCGTATCAAGACAACGGCATCAAGATTTTCTCGGCGGATGGCGTCAAATCGAGCGAGGCACTCGAGGACGCGATCGAACAGGCCGTCGCCTCGGCCTCGAGTGTGCCGCAAGGGGGAGCCAGTGCGACGCCCCCCGGTGATTTCGAAAGGCTGTACGCCGATCACGTCGTCTCTAGTCTCGGCGAAGGGGTCAGCCTGTCGGGACTCGAAATCGCACTCGATTGCGCCAACGGTGCCGGGTATCGTATCGGCCCGAAGCTTCTCGCTTCACAAGGAGTGGACGTGGTGCCGCTCGCTTGCGAGCCCGACGGCGAAAACATCAATCGCGGGTGCGGATCGACCGCGATGGAGCATGTGGCGGCTTTCGTGCCGGAACACGGTTGCGACCTAGGAGCGGCTCTCGACGGTGACGGCGACCGCGTTCTGCTGGTCGACTCGCGGGGACGCTTCATCGATGGCGATGCCCTGTTGTTGGTGTGTGCACGACGGTTGAAGAAAGAGGGTCGCCTCACCGACGGGGGCGTGGTCGCTACGGTGATGAGCAACATGGCGCTCGAAGTCGCGCTCAACCAAGACGGCATTGCCTTGATTCGTACCAAGGTCGGCGACAAATTCGTCGCCCAGGAGATGGCAGAACGTAATATCATTCTCGGTGGTGAACAGTCGGGGCATCTTATTTTTTCTGACTACGCTTCGACGGGCGATGGGTTGTTGACCTTGATGCAAGTGTTGCGCGTGATCGCGCTCGAGAACAAGAGTCTCGACGAGCTGGCTCACCTTCAGCCGTTCCCTCAAAAACTCGTGAACGTTCGAGTGGGTTCGCGACCCGACATCGATGACGTTCCGGAGATCCGGCGCGTTATCGACGCGGCCGAAAAACAACTCGATGGGCGCGGTCGCGTGCTCGTTCGCTATTCCGGAACCGAGCCGCTTCTCCGGATCATGATGGAGGGTCCCGACGAAGGGGAGATCGCATCACTGACAGAGGACGTCCGCGCCGTCGTAGAACAATCGATCGGGAGTACGCATGATTGAGCTTGGTGTCACCCTCGACGCGATCGCCAACCTACGCGAATCGCGCAAGGCGAAAAACCCGGACCCTATCTTTGCCGCCTTTTTGGCCGAGCAAGCAGGCGCATCCGCTATCAACGTGCAATTGCGAGGCGACCGGGCGCATATCCAAGAGCGCGACGTCAACCACTTGCGTGAAACGGTGACCATCGAGCTCAACCTCGTCATCACTCCGCGCCAGGAGATGGCTCGTTTTGCGCTGGCGGCGAAGCCCGATCGGGTGACGTTCATTCCCGAGCGGCTCGAGAATGCCGGTGGCGGGGGCCTCGACGTCATGCTGAACACCTCCCAGCTCAAAGAACGGATTCGCGAGATGCGGGAAAGCTCCATCTTGCCCGCCATTTACCTCGACCCTTCGATCGATCAAGTCAAAGCGGCCCATCAGGTCGGCGCACTCGGTGTCGAGCTTTCCGCCGAATCCTATGTCACCGCGAGCGGGAGTATCGCGATGGCACGCGACAAAGAGGCCGTCGAACGCGAGTGGCAACGCCTGTCCGATTGCACGCGCCTCGGCGCCAAGCTCGGACTTCACGTGAGCGTGAGCCATGGTCTTTCGCTCAGGAACGCCCCGGCCGTGCTCGGTCTCGGCGGTGTCGCGCGCATCAACGTCGGCCACGACCTCGTCGCACGGGCGGTGATGGTCGGCATCGAGCGTGCCATGGGCGAATGGATGGGATTGCTCAACCGCCCGGAACGCAACGGGAATTGACGACGCGACCGTTTCTCTGCTACTTTCAAACTATCTAGGAAATGCCCTAGAAGCAGTCTTTTAGAGGGAGGCAACACACCGGTGAGCCGGAAGACGAAACACTCCGAAAGCGACGAGAAAGATATCGGCGAGGGATTCGAGAAGTCGACACTTCGCGAGTACTTCGAGTCGATCTGCGTCGCGGTGATCCTGGCTCTTTTCATCCGAACGTTCGTCTTCCAGGCCTTCAAGATCCCCACCGGCTCCATGGAGAACAATCTGCTCATCGGGGATCATCTGATCGTCAACAAAATGCTCTATTCGCCCGCACCGAGCGAGCTCGAGAGGGCCATCGCCCCGATCCGTCGCGTGCGGCGCCAAGACGTCGTCGTGTTCAAATTCCCCGACGACCCGAAGCGGGATTTCATCAAACGGGTGATTGGACTGCCGGGAGAGCGGATCAGAATCGAGAACAAGCAGGTTTACATCGACGACGTCCTCCTCGAAGAGCCCTACGTGTTCTTCCAGGATGGTAATGGCGGACCACCTCCCGGTTTCAGCTCGGATTCGATGCGTGACAGCATGGCCGAAGTCATCGTGCCTGAAGGGCACTACTTCATGATGGGAGACAATCGAGACAACAGCCATGACAGCCGCTACTGGGGGACCCTCGACGGGGATCTCCTCAAAGGTCGCGCGCTCGTCATCTATTGGTCTTATGAATCCGATCGAGAGGCCTACACCAAACAGGGGTGGGAATACGTCAAAGAAGTGCTTTCCGTGATCCCCTACTTCGTTACGAACACGCGCTGGGATCGTTTCTTCCACCTCGTGCGGTAAACCCATAGGAGGGACTGGCGATGAGAAGGTTCAAGAGCGAGCGAGGCGGTGCCGGAATCGGAACGATCATCACGCTCGCCGTTTTCTTGTTCATCGCATACGAGGCCAAGCAATTCGGGCCTCATGTGGTGGCACAGTTTCAGTTTCAAGACGCCGTGGTCGACGCGGCGAAGTTCTCGCGCGCCAAAACGGCCGACGCCGTTCAAAAAGAAGTCCTCGCCAAGGCCACGGAGCTCAACCTCCCGGTCACCCGTGACATGATCAAAGTCACACGCCGGCCGACAAATACCCGCATCGTGGTGCGCTACGACCAGGAAGCGGAATGGCTGCCGGGAAAGATGTACAAGTGGACGGTGGAGCTGAACGAAGAGAGCATTTTGTTTTAGATCAGCTTCCGGTCACCGCGCGCGGTTGCGTTCGTTGATGAAAAAAAGGGGACAGACCCCTTTTTCCCGAAGGAACAAGAGCGACTCGAGTTCCACCACGACGAGGCCTACGGACTCGGTGGTGATCGAAGCGCCGGTAATATCAGACTCTTGTGCGCCGTCCATAATCTTTACATGGCGAAGAAGGACTACGGCAAAAAGAAAATGGACGACTATCGACGCTCGGGCGATTGTGTTCAGTGAGCCGGCTCCGAAATTTGAGCTCCGTCCGGACGGAGCTCCGCACGCACCTCCACATCGAGCTGCCATGTGTGGCGTTTTTCCACTCTCGGCGGAAACGTTTTGTGGGGATTTATCAGGGACCCGCGACCGTCCCCTTTTTGAGAGCTCTACGGTTCGGCTTTTCTCTTCAGGAACGACAGTTTGTCCGATTGGGCTTCGCTTTCGCTCATCAGTTGAATCAAGTTTTTCAAGTTAGCGATGGCGGCGAGGATTGAGTTCAGGACCTGGCGCTTTTGCATCTTGAGCTCGACGATGTCTTTTTCGATCTCGTGCGCGCGCGATTGCGCGGCTTCGACGAGGCGGTCCGCGGCGAGCTCGGCTTCTTTCAATAGCATATGAGACTGCTTTTTAGCATTCTCTTTGAGCTCCTCGGAGGTACGCTGGGCGGCAACGAGGGTGTTCTTCAGAATCTCTTCGCGCTGGCGGTGCTCGGACAGATGCGAGGTTAGATGACGCACTTCTTCCGAGCGCCTTTCGTTCTCGGCACGGAGCTGCTCCATCTCTTCCGCGACGTCGTTGAGAAACGTCCTCACTTCATCGGAATCCAAGCCGCGCAGGGAGCGCTGCTGGAACTCATGGCGTTGGATATCTAGCGGGGTTAGCTTCATTTTTCGTTCTCCATCAAACAACCTGCTCCGTGCTCACCATCTTCTGTGCTCTCGGGCCAAACAATGCCGTCCCCACGCGGATGAGGGTGGCGCCCTCTTCGATGGCGACTTCGAAATCGTGGCTCATTCCCATGGAGAGCTCGCGCCCCACGAGCCCGCGCTCTTGACCGTTGTCGGAAAGCTCGCGGAGACGCTGAAAATACGGGCGCACTTCTTCGGTGTCTTCGAAATACGGTGGGAGCACCATCAAGCCGTCAACTCGAAGATTCGAGCACTCACGCAGCTTCTCGAGCGTCGGGAAGAGCCCTTCCTCCGGAAGACCGTCCTTGGTCTCCTCACCAGCGAGATCGACTTGCACCAACACCGGCTGCACTTTGTCCCGCTCCGCGGCAAGCCGGTCGATGCGCTGACCGATGGTCGCGCTATCGACCGTGTGGATCAGGTCGAAGAGCTCCACCGCCTTTTTCGCCTTGTTCTTCTGCAAGTGGCCGACAAAGTGCCAGCGGACGGACGCGTGGAGCTCGGGCTTTTTCGCCTCGGCCTCCTGGACCTTGTTCTCACCAACGTCAGTGACGCCTGCCCCGACGGCGGCAGCCATCTCCTCTACCGAGCGTGTCTTCGTGACCGCAACGAGTTTCACCGATGACGCCTCCC
>SMVA01069019.1_pt1 | contig 15365 bp, 8 predicted proteins | sample 2456451 | NCBI WGS metagenome assembly SMVA01 (sample SAMN11095933, study PRJNA526329) | marine sediment metagenome | biome: Marine sediment; feature: Surficial sediment; material: Deep marine sediment; isolation source: Hadal surficial sediment | place: Pacific Ocean | collected 2014-05 | depth 0-1...
AACACAGAATACAGCTTAAAAAAGCTTTTTAGCGATGCGAAAGATTTTCTTCCATTGCTTGGAACCGATTACGTAGAATTGTACGTAGGAAACGCAAAGCAAGCGGCTCATTATTATAAGACCGCTTTTGGTTTTCAATCTTACGCCTACGCCGGATTAGAAACGGGTGTGAAAGACAGGGTTTCGTATGTTCTGAAACAAGATAGAATAAGACTCGTCCTTACAACGCCTTTAAATAAGGGAGGTGAGATAAATAGACATATTGATCAACACGGTGATGCTGTCAAAGTAATTGCACTTTGGGTAGATGACGCCACCAAGGCTTATGAAGAGACCACAAAGCGCGGTGCAAGATCGTATTTGAAACCTACTCGTGAGGAAGATGAACACGGGCATATTGTTAAATCTGGGATATATACCTATGGTGAAACGGTCCATATTTTCATAGAAAGAAAAAACTATCAGGGTGTTTTCTTACCTGGATATGAGAAATGGGAGTCACATTACAATCCTCCGGATGTTGGTTTAAAATTTATAGATCACATGGTAGGGAATGTAGGGTGGAACGAAATGAACATATGGTGTAAGTTTTATGCTGAAGTCATGGGTTTCGCACAAATCATCTCGTTCGCTGACGACGATATTGCAACTGAATTCACCGCCTTGATGAGTAAGGTAATGAGTAACGGTAATGGCCGCATTAAATTTCCTATCAATGAGCCTGCAAAGGCGGAAAAGAAGTCACAAATTGAGGAATATCTCGATTTTTATAATGGCCCGGGCGTACAGCATTTGGCATTTTCCACCGATAATATTGTAGCCACTGTTTCGGCTATGCGAGACAGAGGCGTGGATTTTTTATATGTTCCGGAGACATATTATGATGATGTTCTGGAACGCGTGGGAGAAATTGATGAAGACATCGATTTATTAAAAGAGCATGGAATTTTGATAGATAGGGACGAAGAAGGGTATTTATTACAGTTGTTTACCAATAATATATTAGATAGACCAACTATGTTTATAGAGATTATTCAACGCAAAGGTGCACAATCCTTTGGGATCGGGAATTTCAAAGCATTATTTGAAGCTATCGAAAGACAACAAGCCAAGCGAGGGACCCTTTAAGCCTGTAACACATTCAAAACTCCATCGTCTAAAAAGGTGGAGTTTTTGTTTTTGGAACAGTCCTTGCAAATGTCCCGGTGATGACCCCTAAAATGAACATTATGAAACTACTTTTATTTCTAATATTGTGCACTTCGACCGTTTTCTCTTTTGCGCAGGGAAAAGCCTATGGTGACGGAGAGTGGTTTAAATTTAGAGTACATTATGGTTTTTTGACTGCGGGATATGCTACTCTGGAGGTAGGAGAAGAGGTGCTGGAAGGAACTGAAGTATTTCATGTGAAAGGCTATGGAAAGACGGTAGGATTATCACGTCTGTTTTTCAGGGTTGAAGATGATTACCAGACATATATCGATAAACAAAAGGATGTTCCGTTGCGCTTTATCCGAATCATCGATGAAGGAGGTCATACGAAGGACATTCAAATTGATTTCGATCACGAGGCTGGAAAAGCCTTAGTGCATAACAAAAAACATAAAACCAAAGAGTGGGTCGATTTTCCAAAGGATGCACAGGATATGGTCTCAGCATTTTATTACCTTCGTAACCATTTAGATATTGATACCATTGAAGAAGGGGATACATTGGATATGAATATGTTTTTTGACAAGGAAAACTATGTATTTCGTTTAAAATTCCTGGGCCGGGAAGTGATCCGCACTAAATTTGGAAAGGTACCTACCTTGAAATTCAGGCCCTACGTACAGTCCGGGCGGGTGTTTAAGGAAAAAGAAAGCCTGACAATTTGGGTGAGCGACGATGATAATAGAATGCCGGTGTTGATCAAAGCCGATTTGGTCGTAGGATCCTTAAAGGCATCACTTATTGAATTCAAGGGGTTGAAAAATTCCTTCAAAATACAAGTAGATTAAATATGAAAGACCAACCAGAAACCAATAAATTACTCGAACAACTAAAGGATAAATACGATGCTATAGGTCAAGATTTGGATACGCATCTCGAAGGCTTGCTATATGGCGAGCCTATTACCTATTGGGATTATATCCAAACAGATGCCTTATTAAGTCTTCAAATACAGCGTACCACCCTTCCGGATGAGATGGTATTTATTATATATCATCAAATTAATGAGTTATTGTTCAAGATGATACTATGGGAAATTCAGCAAGTATCACATCACAAGAATTTATCGGTGCAGTTTTTTTCTGAAAGATTAATGCGTGTTAGCCGCTATTTCGATATGCTTACTTCCTCATTCAATATTATGACCGAAGGAATGGAAGTTGAACAGTATTTAAAATTCAGGAATACATTAACACCGGCCAGTGGATTCCAAAGTGCACAATATCGTAAAATTGAATTTGCCTCTACAGATCTTATCAACCTCATCGATGCGAGATTCAGGGGAAACATCGATAGAAACACTTCCTATGAGCATGCTTTAGAACATCTCTATTGGCAGGCAGCAGGGAAAAATTTCAAGACAGGGGAGAAGAGTTATTTGTTAAAATCCTTCGAAGAAAGATACAAAAATGAGTTTGTTGCATTTACAAAAGAATATAATACCATAAATTTGTATGCAAAATTTAAAAGTTTACCTAAAGACGATCAACAAAATCCTGAATTGAAAAATGCCATGCGGCATTATGACTATACAGTTAATATAACCTGGGTAATGGCTCATTACAATACGGCCTTGAGATATCTAAGTCATGGTGATGAAACTAAGGAAGCGACCGGTGGAAGTGATTGGGCGAAATATATGCTCCCAAAATATCAGAAACGCATCTTCTTCCCGGATGTATGGACCGCTCAGGAAATTGAAGATTGGGGAAAAAATGTCTAGCATAAAGAACAGTAAAAATTGAAACACCTACTTATAATTGGTCTAATATCTCTGGGATTCGCAGCCTGTGAACCTAATAAAGAAGAAACCCTTACTGAGGACAAGTCGGAAGCTCCTGTAGTAATCCTAAAAGAGTACGGATATACTCTTAACGATTTCAACGTTGTGCGAGATACCATTCGGCCTGGTGATACTTTTGGTGGGATCCTTGATGAAAATGGTGTTTCTCAAAGTAAGATCCTTGAGGTCGCAACCGTTTTTAAGGATAGTTTCGACGTGAGAAGAATAGAAGCCGGAAAACCTTATGTGTTGCTTAACTCAAAAGACTCCCTCAACCAAACCCAGGTTTTTATTTACGAAAAGAACAGGGTAGAATACGCCGTAGTTGATTTGCGTGACAGCGTTTCGGTATTTACCGATAGGAAGCCGGTTTCATATGTGGAAAAGGAAGCTTCAGGGATTATCACCAGCTCACTTTCTCAAACCATGGCTGAGAATAATTTGAGCCCGTATATGACCGACCGACTTGCTACGATCTATGCATGGACCATTAATTTTTTTAAGCTGCAGGCCGGGGATAATTTCAAAGTGGTTTATGCTGAAAAGTTTATCAACGATACCATTCCGGCTGGTTTACACGAAATTAAAGCCGTCTATTTCGAGCACCGCGGAAAATCCCTTTATGCCTTCAATTTTAAACCTGAGGTTGATTCGACCAACACGGTTACCGATTTTTACGACGAAGCAGCAAATAATCTTCGCCGGGCCTTTTTAAAAGCTCCGGTTAAATTTAGCAGGATTTCCTCCCGATATAATTTGAATAGACGCATTGCATACTACGGCTACAGGCGCCGTCCTCATAAGGGAACCGATTTTGCAGCGCCGGTCGGCACACCAATCTTAGCAACCGCGGATGGGATCGTAATCAAATCGGAAAGAAGTGGCGGTAACGGGAATTATATTAAAATCAGGCATAATGGGGCCTATGAAACCCAATATCTTCATATGAAAAAGAGAAATTCGAGGGTAGGGGATTTTGTTCGTCAAGGTGATGTTATAGGATGGGTGGGTATGACCGGAAATACCGGAGGCCCGCATGTGTGCTATCGATTTTGGAAAAATGGAAGACAAGTGGATCCTTTCAAACAAGATCTCCCACCGTCTAAACCTTTGGATATCTCGTATCATGATGCGTATTTCAATTTTATTGAGCCTCTCAAGGTTCAACTGGATTGTATTATGTACTAATCATCTAACTATAAATTTGTTAATAAATTATTGTTATCTAAGCCATTTAGGATCGGGTAGTTGTATAAATTTAACTTATTTTTAGAGATAACTTTTGTTGGTGTTTTTTTACAAATTCAACTTAAGAAAATGACTCAATAGGAATGTTTTAGCAAAAATTACTAATTAAACAATCACTTATGAAACAACTTTTACTATTTACATTTTTATTAGGCAGTTTTGCTGTCTTTTCACAAGGAACCGTTACCGGTAATGTGACCGACTCCGACCTAGGAGGGCCACTATCCGGTGCAACCGTTATCGAAGTTGGAACACTCAATGGTGCCATAACTGATTTTGACGGAAACTTTAGCCTTCAAGTGAGTTCTGATTCTGGAACTATTGAGATAAGGTATATAGGATTTGCAAGTCAATCTATTGCGTTCACCTTAGTTGGGGGAACTATGGCTCTGGGGAATCTTGTACTTCAAGCTGATTCGAATACACTATCGGAAGTAGTCATCGTGGGAGTAGGAATAATCGATTTAGCCGAAGATAGAAAAACTCCGGTAGCCGTCTCCACGATCAAAGGAGAAGAGATCCAACTCAAGTCTTCCGGTAACCGGGAATTTACCGAGGTTATGAAAAATACACCTTCTGTATATGTAGCCAGCCAAAATGGGGGTTTTGGAGATAGTGCCATATTTTTACGTGGATTTGACGATTCGAATACAGCCTTCTTACTGAATGGACAGCCCATCAACAGTGTGGAGGATGGAAGAATGTTCTGGTCCAACTGGGCCGGAATGGCTGATGTCGCTAGTGCGGTACAGGTTCAAAGAGGATTGGGTTCTTCAAAACTGGCAATTTCGTCTGTTGGGGGTACAGTGAACATTATCTCAAGAACTACAGATAAAAGAGAGGGAGGATCTGTACGATTCATGGTTGGTAATGACAGTTTCTTTAAAGGAACTGTCAACTATAATACAGGTTTAAGCGATAGTGGCTGGGGATTTTCCGTGATGGTTGACCATTGGCAGGCCTTTAGAAAATATGCAATCGGTACCGCAGGCCAGGGGCAAAACTATTTGTTCTCTGTTGGTTATATACCGAACGAACAACATACTTTTAATTTCTTGATCACAGGAGCGCCTCAATGGCACGACCAGAATTTCTCAGATAGTCTTGAAGATTTTGAAGAATTAGGAGAAAAACAAAATTCAAATTCAGGTTTCCTTGATGGAGAGCGCTTCACAGAAAGAAGAAACTACTATCACAAACCTGTTGCTAACTTGAACTGGGACTTCGATATTAATGAGAATTTGGATCTATCTACTGTACTTTATGCATCCTGGGGCCGTGGTGGTGGAACCGGAGGTCTTGGTAGAGGAAGAGTTAGAGTAGGAGGACCCGGTGCAAACCGCGATGAGATAGATTTTGATCAAATTGTTCTAAATAATATAGCTACAGCAGAAAATGGAGTTGGTAACTTTAGTGATTCATACATAAGAAGAGCTTCCGTTAATAATCATAACTGGTATGGTTTGCTCTCCAGCTTAAATATTGATGGAGGCGAAAATTGGAATTTCAATGTAGGTTTCGATGGAAGATTATACACCGGGGACCACTTTAGACAAGTAAACAATTTGTTAGGTCTAACTGCTTTCCAAGATAATTTTAGAACAGACAGACCGGATACGTATCAATTCTCCGAGGAGTTCGAAGCGAATCCATGGGTTGCATTGACCAATTTTGCAGATGAAGCTAATCGTACCCAATATGACTATTCTGAAACTATTAATTATTTAGGAGGATTCGGTCAGGCTGAATACTCAACAGATGGTTTTTCAGTATTCTTCCAGGGTGCACTTTCAACACAATCCTTCCTAAGAGAAGGTAGATTCTTAGGAACAGGAAATGGTCTAGGGAAATCTGAAGAGTTGAAGAAAACCGGATATAATTTGAAAGGAGGATTTGGGTTTGACATAGATGAAGAAAACGCTTTGTTTTTTAACGGGGGATTTTATTCAAGACAACCTTACTTAGATAACATCTTTGCAGATATCAGAAATTCGAATGATCTTGTGAAGCCGGATGTTGACAATGAAGAAATTATAGGCCTTGAGACAGGATATCGCTATGAAGCCGGGCACTTTAAATTAAACATAGATGCTTACTTCACCGAGTGGGGAAATAGATTCATTAGCGTTAATGGTCCGGAAGTAGGTAAAGAAGAAACATCTACATATAGAATGACAGATGTCACTCAGGTTCACAAAGGTATCGAGGTGGATATCCAATATCGTCCGGACGGTAACTGGACACTTCGTGGGTTTGGCTCGGTTGGAGATTGGAGATTTGATGGAGTAACGCCTTTTACATTACAAAATGATGATACCGGGGAATTTATTATAACAGATGGACAGGTTAACCTAGATAATGTAAAAGTTGGTAATGCTGCTCAAACTTCGTTTGGTGCCGGACTTACGATCAAGTTCTGTGATGGGTTAAATTTTGACCTGGATTATAATTTCTATACGGATCTGTACGAATTTGTCGATCCTCAGGACGTGGTAGACACTGCATTGACAGGAATGCAATTTCGAGCCACTAAGCTACCCTCTTATAGTGTGGTGGACACAGGTTTAACCTATAAATTTAAAGTAGGTGATCAAAGACTTACCTTTAGAGGAAATGTATTTAATTTGTTTAATGAGCCCTATATCAATCGAAAAGATGCTTTTGGTTATGTATTAGGGGTTGGAAGAACATTTAATATGAGTTTGAAGCTGGATTTCTAAAAAAGTATTTTATTACCAAAAATACCAAGCCGCTCTCTTTGTTAGGAGAGCGGTTTTTTTATACAATAATACCTATCTTTGAGATCAACATAAACTATACTAACCATGTACACATCAGTTCAATTTATACATTCCTGGTGGGCCTATTTAACCCTTTTTATAGTACTCATAGCCACCTTAAATGCGCTGGCAGGGTTCTTCGGAAATAAGGACTACCAACCCAAGGATTTTCGTCTTTCCCTTTTTGCATTGATCGTAACTCATATACAGTTTTTAATTGGACTGCTGCTATTTTTTGTCTCTCCTTCAGGTATGAAGTCCATTTCAAACAACGGGATGGGTGAGGTGATGAAAGATTCAAACTTGAGACTATATGCAGTTGAACACCCTATGGTCATGATCTTAGCCGTTGTATTTATTACCATAGGCTATTCCAAACACAAAAGGAAGTTGGTCTCAAAACCAAAGTTCAAAGTACTGACGATTTTCTACACAATTGCTTTGGTATTGATGCTGAGCAGGATCCCCTGGCAACAGTGGTTTTCCTAAAATGAATTGTCTGTTCGAGCCGAGCGATGCGCTGAGCAAATCGATCTGTTCAGAGTTAAAAAAATGATATGTAAAGGAAGTTTTCGATTACCTGCCCGTTCTTCAGGCGGGCGCTCAACCAGACATTAACGCAGCTGTTTCTTTTCAGTGGTCTCCTTTATAAGATAAATGTACACCGGAAAGTGGTCACTATACCCACCTGTAAATGCACCATCTGCGAAACTTCGGTATGGGTATCCTTTGTATTTTCCACGGAGATTGGCGAGATAGGATTTATTGAAAATACCTGCTTTGTAAAATCGGTAAGAGAAATAGTCCTTTTTGGTTAATTCCGTAGAGATTATCATCTGGTCGAATAAATTCCATGCGTCTCTCCAAGCTAGTGTTCCGAGTCCTTTCTTATGCATTTGTTCCATAGGATTATACAATTGCATCAATTCTAGATCATTCTTTTGATTTCTTGTCTTAAGGACGTCTTTCACACTTGGGCTCGTGGGGTCATCGTTTAAATCGCCCATGATAATAATTTTGGCATAAGGGTCTTCACTAAACACAGAATCAACCAATCGCCTGTTAAGACGAGCGGCTTTTATTCGCTTATGACGACTACGTGCTTCACCACCTCTTCTTGAAGGCCAATGGTTGATAATGATATGGATCTTCTCACCGTCCAGATAGCCACTCACCAACAATTGGTCACGAGTAAATACACGTTTGGAAGCGTCATTATCGTCGTATATTTTTAGTTCGTAATTGTTGTATTGAGAAGGTGTAAAAACCTTCTTTTGATATAGCAAAGCAACATCTATTCCTCGACGGTCAGGGGAATCAAAATGAATAATACCATAGTTCTTGGTCATTAATGGTTCTTGATTGATCAGATCCTCAAGTACCCCCCGATTTTCAATTTCGCATACACCCATCAGAATGGGAGATGTCCCGGTAACATCTTCTCCAATTTCAGAGATCACTTTTGCCATGTTTTTAAGTTTGGCGGTATAGATCTCTTCTGTCCAATGGTCTTTACCATCGGGAGTGCGATCATCGTCAAAAGTAATAGGATCATTTTCAGTATCGAATAGGTTTTCAAGGTTATAAAAAGCCACAGTGATCACTTTATAGGTTTTAGTTTCTTGTGAGAACAAGGTAAAAACTGATAAAAAATATGGCATCGTAATGCGATACAGGACATTCATGATATATAAAAATTAAAAAAGTGTGTAAATAGGCTTTGAAGTGCAAATCAAATGTAGTAAATCGGATTTGAATGTTTACCTGCAATTCACGAATTGAGACAACAACTTCAATGTTTATAGCATGTTTAGCTTGATATATAAGAATTGGCTTCTAACTTTGTTAAAAATTTTGAGTCTTCCCGGTGTTTTGATTCCATCGCTCTCAGTGATGAGAATCGGAAAATCTTGAAACATTATTGAATATTCAATTTACAGAGAACCTAGTGTCTTCATCAATGTTTCCAACAACGAGAATTAATACGATGGCAATTTAAGAATCAAGTTGAATCGTTAAATGAGAAGACAATCAATAATCTTCTGTCTGGTTTTATTGAGCATGTTCACTATAATGGCTCAGAGCACTATAGTAAAAGGGCGAATAGTGGATATGAACTCCAGCGACCCTGTTTCGGATGTAGAAGTATACATTCAAGGAAGCGATCTCAAAGTATATACTAATTCCAAAGGACTGTTCTTAATCACTTCAGCTATTCTCCCGCTGGGAGAACAAATTTTAGTAGTGAGTAAACAGGATTATATAAAACAACTCATTCCTATTTCAATCCAAAAAGGAGAGATGATTAACATAGACCCTATTCTCCTTCAGCTCGATTTATCCGAAGTTGAAGCCCAAATAGGACTCATTAGCTTATCGGACGATGAACTAAACCAAGATGAGGGAACGGTGTTTACCATTTCAGGATTACTGCAGGCCTCCAACGATGTATATCTGAATGCGGCTGCCTACGATTTTAGCGCTACTTTTTTTAAACCACGTGGTTTGGACAATTCCTACGGTTCAATATTGATCAACGGTATTATGATGAATAAACAATTCAATGGACGTCCGAATTGGGGAAATTGGGGAGGATTGAACGATGTTCAAAGGAATCGCGAATTTTCTATGGGTCTTGGTGCAAATGACTACTCTTTTAGTGACATTGCGGGAACGACCAATATTATAATGAGAGCTTCCCGTTATCGCCGGGGAGGACGTGTTTCATTTGCAAGGTCCAATAGAAGCTACGAACTAAGAATTATGGGAAGCTATAACAGCGGCATAACCTCATCCGGGTGGGCCTATTCAGTTTCTATAGCAAGACGTTATGGTGAAGAAGGATTTGTAGAGGGTACGTCATATGATGCAAATTCGTTTTTTGCATCGGTAGAGAAGAAGTTGAGCGATAACCAAAGTTTGAACTTGACCACTTTTTTTACCCCCAATCGTAGAGGTCGCTCTACGGCAATTACTCAAGAGGTTCGAGATATAAGGGGGATTAAATACAACCCAAACTGGGGTTATCAAAACGGACAAATTCGCAACAGTAGAATTCGAGAGGTAAAAGAACCGGTGCTATTATTGAACTATTATTGGAAAATTTCGGAAAACATCGAACTTAACACTAATCTTGGTTACCAGTTTGGCACCATAAAAAATAGCCGGATCGATAATAATGGGACAAGACTTGTTGAAACCGGTGATGGTCAACAGTTCTTTGCCGGAGGTGCAAGAAGTCCATTAGGGAATTACTATCAAAGGTTACCCAGCTACTTTCTGAGACATCCGAATCCCACGGCCTATGATTATCAGTTGGCCTTTCAGGCCGGGGAGGAATTTATTACTAACGGGCAGTTAAATTGGGCGGATCTTTATCGAGCGAATTTAGACGGTCATGGCACTGCCAAAAATGCGACCTATGTAATACAGAATGATGTGATCGAAGATGTTCAAATTTCGGCAAACACCATTTTTACGACCCAAATAAATAACAATCTCAGCCTGAATGGAAATGTTACTTATCGAAGTTTGATGAGTAATAATTATGCCGAAATAGCCGATCTATTGGGGAGTGCAGGCTATTTGGATATCGATAGCTTTACCGAGGCTGCTTCAGGAGATGGATCCGGCGAGCTTCAGACCGATTTGGCACAATCTGACTTGCGGAATCCCAATCGAATCGCAGGAGAGGGAGAGCGATATAAGTACAACTATGAGATCAATGCTGTAGTATTTTCCGGTTTTGTTCAAGCACAATTCAAATACAATCGGATTGATTTTTACATAGGTGTTTCCGGAGGTCAAACAACCTACCAACGTACAGGTCTTTTTGAAAATGGGAATTTTCCAGGGGCACGTTCGTTTGGTGATAGTGAAGCCTTGAATTTTACATCATTTGGGGCTAAAGGAGGAGGTATCTATAAAATAACAGGGCGCCATTTGATCGAACTCAATGTTGGTTATTTTCTCAAGGCACCCGGTATTCGTAATTCTTTTAGCAATGCCCGGCAAAACAACGATGTTATTATCGGACTTGAAGAAGAAAAAGTTCAAAATTCAGACCTGAGTTATATCTATCGTTCGCCAATAGTCAAAGCAAGATTGACAGGTTTTTACATTACTTTTCAAGATCTAACCGACTTAGGTTTTTACTTCACTGAAAATATTTCCAGCCTGGGAATTGGGCAAAACGCGTTTGTACAAGAGGTATTGACAGGAATAGATACGCGTAGCATGGGTTTAGAAATGGGGATAGAAGCACAGCTACTGCCAACATTTAAACTGAAGGCTGCGGCTTCTTTTAGTCAGTTTACTTTTACCAATAACCCTCATTTATACCTTACAAGTGATGATTTTGATGGGGCGCTCATCTTTGGAGATGGCTCTGCTAAATTGAAAAACTATCATGTGTCAGGTGGACCCGAGCGAGCTTATCAAATAGGTTTTGAGTACCGCGACCCCTATTTCTGGTGGGTGGGTATTAGCGGGAATTATTTCTCTAATGCCTATATCGATATTAACAACCTGGCACGAACTTCAAATTTCATAACCGACTTTGATGGCCACATCTTTAATGACTATGATGAAGAACTGGGACGTGACCTCTTAAAACAAGAAGAATTTGATGATTATGTATTGGTGAATGTTGTAGGTGGCAAGTCCTGGAGGGTCAACAAATATTATGTTGGCTTTTTTGCGACCGTCAATAATGTGCTGGATCAGGACTATAGAACCGGTGGTTTTGAGCAAGGGAGAAATACCAATTTCAGAAAAATAAAAGAAGATAAAACAAGGGAAAACGGTCCAATTTTCGGAAACCGCTATTTCTTCGGAAACGGTACTACCTACTATCTCAATGTATATGTTAGGTTTTAACGATCAGATCGGAATTATAAATAAACTATATCATCATGAAATGTTCAACTCTCTTCAAACTCACCCTCCTTTTAATGATAATTCTAATGGTAAATTCTTGTGTTGAGGCCGATGATTTTGAAGTACCTGATACAGCCATTGCTGAGATAAACATTGAAGGAACCGAAATTACAATAAACACGCTTCGGGGGTTATTGATCCAGGAGCAAAATAACAATGAAAATAATTTTCTTTCTTTTTCTGAAACCGATCAATATATTTCGGGATATGTGATCTCGAATGATGAAGCCGGCAATTTTTTTAAAGAACTGATCCTTCAAGATGCAACTTCGAATCCAACTACTGGAGTAAAAATATTAGTGGACGTGAATCCTTTATATACCTCTTATGAATTCGGAAGAAAGATCTATGTAACTCTCGATGGCCTTACAGTTGGATTCGATAGCGGAGTTTTGACCCTCGGAATTCGAAATGGAGGATCGGTGGAGAAGATTTCCAGATCACAGATGGATAAAATCATAACTAGAGATTCGGTAGTTGGGAAGATAATTCCGCTACCGATGACAAGAGAAGAGTTTAGTTCCGAAAAAACCAATCTCTATGTGCAATTGGAGAACGTGCAATTTCGAATCGATGAAGTAATTGGAGATGATCATAAAACGTTTGCTGCAGAGCCTACCGATGAATTCGACGGTGAAAGGAGATTAGTATTTTGTAGTAATAGAAGAAGTGTGATCTTCAGTACCAGTACTTTTGCCGATTTTAAAGCCCTGCTTTTACCCGTTGGTCGGGGGACCATGGATGCGATACTTACCTACAATTTTTTTGGGGAAGACTTCAATATGGTTGTTAACGACCCAACTACCATTTACTTTGAAAGTAGCGATCGTTGTGATCCTGTGAACCTGGATTGTGGCATAGCCAATAAAGAAGGCGGCAACATAGTTTTTGGAGATAATTTTGAATCGCAACAGAACAATGATCCTATTGCTGGAAACGGATGGACCAACCTGAGCCAGGAAGGAACAAGACTGTGGGAAGGATTTGATGGCAGTTCCAGTAATCCTCCGTTCGGCAAAATTTCCGCTCAGATAGGATCCTTTAATTCTGGTGATAAAAGCACCATCACCTGGTTGATCACTCCTCTTATCAAATTTGATGAGTTAGTGAATGGCACTTTGACTTTTTTAACGTCGACCAGCTTTGCGGACGACAGTATCCTGGAAGTATTGGTTTCTACCAATTGGGACGGCTCGACAGAGGATATCGATTCTTTTGAGTGGGCGAATCTAAGTGCAGCCAGAATTGCAAATAACACAGATCCGTTTCAGGATTATATTCCATCCGGTGTGATAGACCTCTCTTGCATTGAAGGAGATGGTTATCTCGCCTGGAGGTATACAGGAAGTGGTGATCCGGACTTTGATGGAACCTATGAGCTCGACGAAATTGAAATTAGATCGAACTAGAATCACAATACATAATTCAAAAACCCTTCCACTAAAGTGAAAGGGTTTTATTGGTTGAAACTACTGGTTAGTACTGGGGATAATTATCTTAACGTTCTATGATATTAAACTCAGATCGTCTGTTTTTTTGATGGTCCGCTTCCGTACAGTTACCACCACAATTTACTGCCGGATGGTCGAGACCAAAGCCTTTACCGCTGATACGGGAGACATCTATTCCTTGAGAGATCACATATTGTACGGTGGATTGCGCACGTTTTTCAGATAGATTCCGATTGTATTCTGCTTTACCGCGCGTATCTGTATGACTTTCCACAAGGATCTTCATATTTGGATACTTCTTCATGATTTCAACCAGTTTGTCCAATTCGAAAGCAGCCTGTGGTTTGATGTTGTGTTTGTCGTAGTCAAAAAGAATAGGATTCAATTCAACTTTATCATCAACTATAATTGCCTCTATAGGACGTAGTGCTATCGTTTTGCTCAGTTTTCCGTTAGGACCGGCTTCTACAAGCAGGGCGTTGCTTTCAAAACCATGCATAAATGCTTGCACGATGTGGTCTTTATCACATTCAGCTAAGAGGTTTCCATGTCCGCTCTCACCGGTAGTTTTTGTGCTCAAACGGTTTTCCATAGTATCGTACAGATCTAAACGAGCTCCAAAGATAGGCTCATTGGTATATTCATTGACCACACTAATATCCATTTCCACTTCACAGGGAGGCTCTATGGCTCTTATCAAATATATATCGTCTGCACCCTTTCCTCCTTTTCGATTGGATGACATAAAACCTTTTTGTGTATTAGGGTCGTAGATGAATGCGAAATCGTCACTTTCACTATTTGCACCTTTCCCAAGATTTACAGGGTCGCCAAATCCGTTTTCACTGGCTTCAGCATAAAAACCATCCAAGCCTCCCAGGCCTTGATGACCATCACTCGAGAAATATAGATTGCCAATACTATCGATATAAGGGAATACTTCTTTTCCTTCAGTATTGATGTGATTTCCCAGTCGCTGAGGTGTTCCAAAGTTTCCTCCTTTGTCGATGGACACTCTATAAATGTCTGATCCTCCTTTTCCTCCGGGCATATCACTTACGAAGTAAAGGGTATTCCCGTTGGGACTAAGAGCGGGATGGCCTGTGGAGTGTTCGCTGCTATTGAAGGGCAGTGAAAACACACCTTTCCAGGCTCCGTCAACCCATTCAGTATAATATATATTTATTTGATTGATACCCTCTTCATTTTTCTTAAACTTTCCGTTCAAATAGTCATTTCGATCAAAATACATTCGTTTTCCATCTGCCGTGATAGCAACATTTCCCTCATGGAATTTAGTGTTTACGTCCCCTTCCAATAAAACGGCATTTTTAATGGCATCTCCTACCAATTTTGCCTTGTAAATATCTAAGAAGGGTTGTTCGTCCCAATGGTATTTCTTACGCGATGTATTTCTTGTTGAAGAAAAATAGAAGTCATTTCCAACTACAACACCCCCAAATTCTGAATATTCAGTATTTATATCTTCCAGGTTTTTCACTTCATATCTAGCGAAATCCTCCATGATCTGAGGCACATAGTTCGGATTTTTCATGAACTCAGTGGCACGGGAATCATTCGGGCTTAGATCTGAAAACTTCTTCATCCAGGTATTGTACTCACTGAACTTACCATTTGCTTTTAATGATTGTGCATAGTTGTACACGGGTTCCGGTTTTACTTTACGGCCTTTTACCACTCTTTTGTAATATGTTTCGGCTTTTTTGGTATTGTTGATATAGTAGTAGCTATTTGCCAATCGCTCAAACACATAGCGGCTACCTTTACCCTGTTTGAGAAGTTTTTGATAGGCTGTTACAGCATTGGTATAGGCCAACCTATCGTATAATTGGTCTGCTTTTTTTGTGTCCTTATTTTGCGCGGCTGCAAAGGTTACTGTGAATATTAGAAAGAGTATATATATTTTTTTCATGGGTATGAACTTAAATGTTA
>SMVA01368061.1_pt1 | contig 15365 bp, 15 predicted proteins | sample 2456451 | NCBI WGS metagenome assembly SMVA01 (sample SAMN11095933, study PRJNA526329) | marine sediment metagenome | biome: Marine sediment; feature: Surficial sediment; material: Deep marine sediment; isolation source: Hadal surficial sediment | place: Pacific Ocean | collected 2014-05 | depth...
TGCCAGAGTCTGTAACTGCTCTATCGCAGCGGGCCGATAGACATCGGTACTGGCGACCATAACGATTTTCTTCTCTATCTCGATCAGGCGACGGGCGAGCTTGGCTACGGTTGTGGTTTTACCTGCACCCTGCAATCCGGCCATTAAAATAGTCACCGGTGGCTTAGCATTTAAATCGATACCAGCGTGCGCATCACCCATTACTGCGACAAGCTCGTCATTTACTACCTTAATTAAGGCCTGCCCCGGCGAAAGGCTCCCGATGACTTCCTCACCCAATGCTTTATTCCGCACAGACTCGATAAAATCTCGCACCACCGGCATCGCAACGTCAGCTTCTAGCAATGCCATACGTACTTCGCGCAAACTATCACCGATATTATCTTCGCTCAAACGCCCCTGCCCGCGCAGGTTTTTCAGAGTCCGGGAAAGACGATCAGTTAGATTTTCAAACATGGTAAATACAAAGAGGAGATTAAAGGTATCGCAAGTATAGCAATCAGGGGGTCTGAACCGTTAGGATAAAGCAGGATTCCGAGGCAAGATTCTCAACTTATAATTTAAAGATTTCTCCGCCATTTAGGCGTTTCACATTGAAATCAGGCATGGCTTCGACACATTCTCGGTAAATCAGGTCTTCCTCGCCGGGTTTAAAATGAGTGAGCCAGATATCCGGGCGGTGTCTCAGCTTTTTAATGTCTTCGCCGAGTAGCGATGGACAGTAATGTTTTGCTATTTTACTGATTTCCATCTCGCTATTAGAAAATGCAGATTCGACGAACATCATGTCGATGTGATGATAACCATTCAACACATCCCACAAATTGTCGTTGGTTGTGGTATCTCCACTAAATACGACTGTGCGATTACGCGTGGAGACACAGTACCCGACTCCCGGAACCGTATGATTGACCGATACCATTTCAAATTCACGCGAACGGATGGTAATTTTATCGCCCGGTTTCATCGCTTTAAAATGGATTGACGGATTATCCCGGGTGGGGAGCTCGGAGAAATCGGGCCATATTATCCAGTTAAAAATATGCGTCTTGATTGCGTCGATTGTTTCTTGCAGAGCATGCACGATAATGGGTTCGTCGTGGACGCCATACATGCTGTCTGCAAGCAGTGGTATACCTACGACGTGATCCATGTGGGAATGGGTAAGGAATATATGACGTATTCCCGTCATACTATTTAACGGCAGATCACCCAGACCAGTACCAGCATCGATCAGCACATCATCGTCGATTAAAAAACAAGTTGTTCTTAGATTAGCCCCTATACCACCGGCCCACCCGAGTATTTTTATTTGCATTAATCTTTTTCTGGTCGTTTTCGTTAAATGTGACGATATTGGCCTGCACCTGTTACTGCTAGTTTATAGCAAAATCTAAAAACATTTTCGACGCAATTCGCGCAATCTCGTGGAAATAAGCGCGGAATAATTCACATTTTTTGGATCCGCCTGAATTTATTATGCGACTGATCACAAAATCACATGCACCCCGGATGGCTCAGCCTATCTCTCGCGCAATAAAATTCGATATCTGAGTCGGGCAGGCTAGTGCGATAGCATAAATTTTCAGTTACACTAGTGCTCTGACAATGTGATAACGACGGATTCAGAGCTACCCAGATGATACAAGACAAGGCGCAGCCCGCAGGGAATGGCATGCCCTTTACAAGGGCTGCACCAAAAGTAGGCGCTTTAGGCGACGCCGGATTGGATCATCTGGGTAGCTCCCTTCGGGCGAGCCGGGAAGCAGTTACGCGCTGCGTCGCGCCTCTTGACAAGGACTGGGCCATTGCCCGCGAGGCGCGCCTTGCGATCAACTGCTTCTCGATTCGCTGAACCCGTCATTATCACATTGACAGAGCACTAAGACATCAGCCATGAATAAAAAGCGATGTTCCTGACCATAGCAAGCGTTCTCGCCACAGTTTTATACTGCCTGTCCGCATTTCTGATATTCAGGCAATTTGGCGATCAATCTCAAAAACGGTGGAAACCATTAGCCCCCGTATTGCTGGCAATATCAGTACATGCCGTGGTGCTAAATCAGACAATTTATGGTCCCGCAGGATTGAACCTGGGCTTTTTTGTCGCTTTCTCGTTGATTTGCTGGCTCATTTCAATCCAGATTTTACTTAGCAGCATTTTCTACCGGGTCGAAAGCCTTGGAATAGCGGTTTTTCCTGTCAGCGGCCTGGCCAGTCTGATTTCGACTATGGGCTATTCCGAACATTTGATTACTACCGGAAATGCATCCATACAGGGGCATATCATGGTGTCCGTGATCGCCTACAGCCTGATTATGCTAAGTGCCTGCCATGCCACTCTGCTCGCTTATCAGGATCATTTGATTCGCTCGCACAGTCCAGGCGGTTTTATTCGATTTTTACCGCCGCTGCACGAAATGGAAATACTGCTATTCCAGCTTCTTAGTTTCGGCTTTATCGCGCTAAGCGCTTCCCTGATTACCGGTTTTGTCTTTCTTGAGGACATTTTTGCGCAGCACCTGGTTCATAAGACCGTGCTGTCTATCGTAGGCTGGATTATTCTCGGTATCCTGCTATTCGGCCGCTTCAGGTTTGGCTGGCGTGGCAAAACTGCGATTCGTTGGACCCTGTCTTCATTCGGCTTTTTAATGCTGGCTTTTTTTGGTAGTAAACTTGTACTCGAGTTCATCCTCTAACCCTGAACACGCGCCTTGAACGATATACCGCTTTATCTGCTACTGACTATACTTTTTGGCTTAATTCTTATGTCGGCTTTCTTTTCCGGCTCTGAAACAGGTCTGATGCGACTTAATCGGTATCGCCTTAAACACCTGGCCGAGAAGGGTCACGGTGGTGCGAAGCGCGCACTCGAATTGCTCGATCAACCCGATAAACTGATCAGCCTGATCCTGTTGGGCAATAATTTTATCAATATTCTTATCATTCAGCTTGCCTCTTATGTCGGTCTTAGATTATATGGCGATATCGGATTAGCCATCGCTACTGGCGTTTTAACGCTGGTACTACTGATATTTGCCGAAGTAACACCCAAAACTCTGGCGGCAAGCAGACCCGAAAGCATCGCCTTTCCGGCTGCTTATATTTACAAGCCCCTACTACGAATACTATCTCCATTGGTCACAGTAATCGACTGGCTTTCAAAAATGGTCCTCATGCTGTTACAGGTGTCGGAAAAACCCCATGAAAACGATGGACTCACCTCCGAGGAACTGCGGGTCGCTGTGAACGAAACCGCCGGGCTGATACCCGATTCCCATCGGGAAATGCTGCTTGGCATACTAGATCTGGAAAAGGTCAGCGTCGACGATATTATGGTGCCACGCAGCGAAATTATCGGTATAGATCTGGAACAAAACTGGAACGATATTCTCAAACAAATTACTAAACTGCCTTATACCAGAATTCCAATATTTTCAGGTAATATCGACAATATCCTTGGCATCGCGCAATTGCGTAAAATATTACCTTTAATGATGGCCGACGAATTTAACCAGGAAAGTCTGACAAAAATAATGCGCAAGAGCTATTTCATCCCGGAAGGAACGCCACTGACTACACAATTGCTCAATTTTCGCAAAAATAAACGTCGCCTGGGATTTGTTGTCGATGAATATGGTGACATTCAGGGACTGGTCACGATCGAAGATATCCTGGAAGAAATTGTCGGCGAATTCACCACCGATCCTACCGCCTGGCACCAGCCTTTCGTACAGGATGAAGACGGTAGTTTCCTGGTCGATGGCTCTACGCATATCCGCGAAATCAATCGCAGCTTGAATCTGGATTTGCCTAGCGAAGGGGCCCGGACTTTGAATGGCCTGATCCTGGAGCATATGGAGTTCATTCCCGAAGCGGGCACCAGCCTCAAGATTAATCACTACCCTATCGAAATTATGCAGGTGAAGAACAACATGGTGAAGACAGTACGACTGTTCACCCAGAAAATCCTGCCCCGACAAACTCCCAAAGCCGAATCGACCACCGATGGCTAGAGCGCAGTCGGATTTTCGATGCTCCGAATGCGCCAGTAATTTGCCCAAGTGGTCGGGGCAATGTCCAGAATGTAAGAGCTGGAACTCAATCGAAGAAATACCAGTAATTGCGCCAGCCAGCAATCGCTACAGCGTCTGGCCCGGAACCAAAGCAAGCGCCGAAGTCATACTACTCAACCAGATTCCTGCACTAGATAAGCCTCGATTTAGCTGCGAAATACCCGAGTTAGACCTGGTATTAGGTGGCGGTCTGGTACCTGGGTCGGTGATATTACTGGGCGGGGATCCGGGCATAGGTAAATCAACTATTTTGTTGCAGTGCCTGGCAGAAATCGGAAAACAAAAACAGGCACTGTACGTGACCGGCGAGGAATCGCTGCAACAGGTGAGTCTGCGCGCACAGCGTCTGAAGCTACCAACCGGACACTTGAAGTTACTGAGTTCAACCTGTGTAGAAGAAATTATCGCGCAGGCTATCAGCTGCAAACCCGAAGTGATGGTCATCGATTCGATTCAAACTATTTTCACTAATAGCCTTCAATCCGCGCCAGGCTCGGTCAGCCAGATTCGAGAAGCCGCCGCATTGCTGGTCAGGCTAGCCAAGCAAAGCAATATCACGATATTTCTGATTGGCCATGTGACCAAGGAGGGGCAATTGGCAGGACCCAGGGTACTCGAGCACATGGTAGATACAGTCCTCTACTTCGAGGGCGATAGTTCGACCCGCTACCGGGTGATTCGTGCAGTAAAAAACAGATTCGGAGCGATCAACGAACTTGGGATATTTGCCATGAGCGACGAAGGTTTGAAGCAGGTGAGCAACCCATCGGCGATATTTCTTTCGCAGCATGATCAACCGGTTTCGGGGAGCGTTATCATGGTTTCACGCGAAGGAACCCGACCAATTCTGGTCGAAATTCAGGCTTTGGTTACCGAAAGTCACACCGGGCATCCTCGCCGTATCAGCATAGGCCTAGAATCGAATCGGCTGGCCATGCTGTTGGCAATATTGCAACGTCACGGCGGCATTTCGCTATCCGATCAGGATGTATTCGTGAATGCCGTCGGTGGTGTACGCATTTCAGAAACCGGTTCTGATCTGGCTGTAATACTGGCGATAGTGTCGAGCTTTCGCGACAGGCCAGTCAGCAATCATTTGCTGGTATTTGGTGAAGTCGGCTTGTCTGGCGAAATCAGGCCAGTGCCGAATGGCGAGGAACGGCTACGCGAGGCGAGCAAGCATGGTTTCGAGACCGCGATAATACCGAAGGCTAATATGCCCCGAAAAACAAAGATTAAAAATATGAAATTGATACCCGTTAATCATTTGGCTGACACTCTGGATGCATTATAATTTTATCTATCGATGCACTTGGGAATTGAAGCATTTTCGCCTGTTCGAAACTAGAAAAGAGTAGTATCGCACCTGCTTTAATATTCTAATCCTTATTATCGTCATTCCCACTTTCGCAGGAAGGTCGGGCTAATCTAAGTATCATTAAATGTCGAGTACCAATATGCCTAAATCTGACGACAAGTTAAAAGATTTCGAAAAATCCTTGAACCAGTTGGAAAAGATCGTATCGCAGATGGAAAGCGGCGAGCTCGGGCTCGAAGAATCGCTCGCCCAGTTTGAAAAGGGAATCACCCTTGCCCGATCTTGCCAGGATACTCTCGCCAAAGCCGAATTACGTGTCGAACAGCTGATAGAGAAAAACGGGCTACCGCAAGCCATTCCATTCGAAGATACAGATGAAGATTGATTCAAATAAATTCGAACCTATGCTCAAGGAATATCAACTCAGGGTAGAGCAAACCCTGGATCGGTGGCTACCGGATGCCGAGGTCAATCCGGTCGAATTACACCAGGCAATGCGATACTCGGTTATGGCACCTGGCAAGCGCGTACGACCGATACTAGTTTACGCCACTGCTTCGGCACTGGGTCTGGATCTTAACCTGGTAGACGGCGCTGCTGCTGCAGTCGAAATAATCCACGCCTACTCGCTAATTCACGATGACCTGCCAGCTATGGATGACGATGATTTACGCCGGGGTCGCCCCACCTGCCACCGAAAATTTAATGAGGCGACTGCGATACTGGCCGGGGATGCGTTGCAGGCGTTAGCATTTTACATATTGAGTCACGACACCGATATGACCAGCAATAGCGATTCCCGGTTGCAAATGATAGAAAAACTTTCCCTGTTTTCCGGGTCTCGTGGTATGGCAGGTGGTCAGGCGATCGATCTGGCGTCAGTTGGCAAAACGCTCAATATCGCCGAGCTGGAAACCATGCACATCCATAAAACTGGCGCGCTGATTAGAACCTCTATTCGGCTTTCAGCATTGAGTTCGCAACAACTTGATGCCGACCAGTTTAAAGCCCTCGATAGCTACGCTAAATATGTCGGTCTTTCATTCCAGGTACAGGATGACATACTCGACGTGATTGGCGATACCAATACTCTGGGCAAGCCCCAGGGTTCCGACATCGAGCGCAATAAACCGACCTATCCATCGGTAATCGGACTGAAAGCCTCACGCGAGATAGCCCTTGAGCTACACCATAATGCGCTGGAAGCATTGTCGATATTTGGTGAGGAAGCGGAAATTTTAAGGTATATTTCATCCTGGTTCGTGGAGCGCACTCACTAAAATGACATCCGAAAATTTTTCGTTACTGGAAAGTATCCAGTTCCCCGCGGATTTACGTGCGCTCGAGCAACGCCAATTACCCCAACTGGCGGATGAATTACGTGAATTTATTATACAAAGCGTATCCAAAACCGGGGGCCACCTAGGCTCAGGACTCGGTGCGGTCGAAATCACCATCGCGCTACATTATCTATTCGATACACCGCATGATCGCCTGATCTGGGATGTTGGTCATCAGTGTTATCCGCATAAAATACTTACCGGTCGGCGCGAACAAATGTCCGGACTACGACAACAGGGGGGGTTGTCCGGGTTTCCTAAAATAAGTGAGTCCGAATACGATCATTTTGGCGCTGGGCATTCTAGCACCTCGATCAGCGCCGCTCTGGGTATGGCAATCGCTGCCAACGCTCAAGGTATAGATCGGAAAACAGTAGCCGTCATTGGTGACGGCGGTATGACAGCTGGCTTGGCTTACGAAGCACTGAATCACGCTGGTAGCATCGAAACCGATTTGCTGGTGATATTAAACGATAACGAAATGTCGATATCACCCAATGTCGGCGCTATGTCGAAGTATCTGGCCCGTATCTGGTCAGGCAAGATTTACACCAGTATGCGTGCCGGTAGCAAGAAACTGCTGAAAAAGATACCCTCGGCCTGGGAACTCGCGCGCCGCACAGAAGAACATCTGAAAGGTATGATGGTTCCGGGCACTTTGTTTGAAGAACTCGGTTTTTCGTATTACGGCCCAATTGACGGCCACAATTTGAATGATCTTATTGGCCTGATCAAAAACCTTCAGAAAATCCCTGGCCCCCGAATTCTTCATATCGTGACACAAAAAGGCAAAGGATATGCACCGGCTGAAGCGGATATCTGCAAGTTTCACGGCGTCGGACCATTCGATCCAGAAACCGGCCAATCGCCCTCATCCACTAAAACCGGCGTGCAATCTTATACCCAAATATTTTCCGACTGGCTGGTGAAAAAAGGCCATGAGGATCCACTCCTACAGGCGATCACACCGGCGATGCGAGAAGGTTCGGGGCTAGTCGAGTTTTCCCAACAGATGCCCGATCGATACCACGACGTAGGAATAGCAGAGCAGCACTGTGTTACCCTCGCTGCGGGAATGGCGCGTGAAGGGTTAAAGCCGGTGGTGGCGATTTATTCGACTTTCCTACAGCGCGCATACGACCAGTTTATACACGATGTAGCGGTGCAAAATCTGGACTTGTTGTTTGCAGTCGATCGAGCCGGTATCGTAGGCGCCGACGGTGCGACGCATACCGGTAGTTTCGACGTTAGTTTTGCACGCTGCATACCCAATGCTATTTTGCTTGCACCAGCAAACGGCGAGGATATGTTTGAATTACTTAATGCCGCCTATCACTACCCTGGACCTGCCCTTATTCGCTATCCGCGCGACAGCACGATTAAGCCTGCCACTATTAATACCAGCGTGGCTGCTGAAATTGGCAAGGGTAAACTGGTTCGAGAAGGTTCTGATACGGCGCTACTGGTATTCGGTACTCTACTCAATTTAGCTCTCGAAGTAGCCGAAGAACTCGATTTAAGTGTTGTCAATATGCGCTTTATCAAACCATTGGATCAGGATTTAATTGCACAGCTGGCCTCTACCCATAAAAACCTGGTGGTCATTGAAGACAGTTCCATTGCAGGTGGGGCTGGCAGCGCAGTACTCGAATTTCTCAACGATCGGCAAATTACTATCCGCTGCCTGCGTCTTGGCCTGTCCGACATCTTTCCCTCGCACGGCAGCAGGGAACAGGTATTGCAGGAATTTGGACTCGATAAATCAGGCATCAGAGAATCAATAATCGATTTTATGCGTGACTGAGAATCAGGATAAAATGGCCTTTATTCCCAAAAATATCTGAATTCCCTGAAAGAGCCTTAGCTATGGCGTCTTTTATAATATTCACATACAATAATAGCTGGTCTGGTTGCATGGTTTTTATCAACATTAGATCAACCTATTTTTAATAGAGAGTAGTTATGTCTGACTTTGTGACTGGCACTGTTAAATGGTTTAACGATGCCAAGGGTTACGGTTTTATTTCACAGGAAGGTGGGAAAGACGTGTTTGTTCATTTTAGTGCTATTCAGGGTGATGGCCATAAAACGCTTCAGCAAGGACAAACCGTTACGATGAAAGTTGCCGATGGTGCGAAAGGCCCCCAGGCCGAAGAAGTATCACCTGCTTAACCCAATTAGTTAAGAATACCTGACGCAGGCGCAGATCCAAATAATATGGGGGGGAGCGCTTTATAACGAGTGATAGCACTCTGCTATCACCGAGTAGGCTCGTTTTGGCATTAACTGGGGTGAACTGCTGTAATACCCATACCATCGCTTAACTTAAAACTGACCCGATAGTCTGTCGATTTATCAGCCCGTAAATGCGAAAATAGGTCGATGAGTGTTTACCTAAAAACGCAGCGGAAGTATAATAACCTACTAAATTACTTGGGTATTAATATGCTAGTTTTCTCGTTTTGGTGTACATTACAGACCATGATAAAGGAAGTTTATCTAAATTCACTGCCTTTGAGTGAGGCGCCTCGATGAGCCAAAATGCCACTACTGTGTCGACAATCCCTGACGTTCAGGGTCGAGCAGATACGCGCCAGTTAGCGATAAACAAAGTTGGTATTAAAGATATTCGCCACCCTATTATCGTTAAAGATCGATCAGAGGGGGTACAGCATACCATCGCTCAATTCGATATGTACGTGTTTTTGCCCCATCAGTTTAAGGGAACTCATATGTCCCGTTTTGTACAAATCCTCAACGACCACGAAAAAGAAATAACAGTCAACTCTTTTAAGGAAATGCTCAAACAAATGGTGGATATGCTGGAAGCAGATTCTGGAAATATCGAAATGCGCTTCCCCTATTTCGTAAATAAAAAAGCACCAATTTCCGGTGTTGAATCACTGCTCGACTATGATGTCACGCTGATAGGTGAAATAAACAAGGGTGTTACCAGTACTCGCATCAAAATTCTTGTCCCGGTGACAAGTTTATGCCCCTGTTCGAAATCCATCTCCGACTACGGTGCTCACAATCAACGCTCACATGTGACGGTAAATGCCAAAACAGAGGGGTTTATCTGGATAGAGGAAATTATCGACCTCGTCGAGAAACAGGCCTCATGCCAGCTTTATGGTTTGTTAAAACGACCCGACGAAAAATATGTCACTGAACAAGCTTATGATAATCCTAAATTTGTCGAAGATATGGTGCGCGATATCGCTGGAGAACTCAACAAGGACGAACGTATCCGCCAATACGTACTGGAATCAGAAAATTTTGAATCGATTCATAACCACTCCGCTTACGCGATGATCGAATACGACAAAGACGCGTGAGATACCCTGGTTACCAGTCTTCCAGAGCCTGATTCGCTGATTCGTTGGCTGGCCTTACCACGATTCCAGATTGCGATATCGAAAGCCGATACTTTGCACCCTGTTTCATTGGAACAAATACACTTTGCCCAAAGTAAGCGTCCAGAAAGGGTAGTTTAGATTTCATCAGCTGTTTCAATTTCCAAATATTGATTCCTTTTTGCTGTCCCGACAACTGGTAGGCGCTGGGCACCAGCGAATTAGCCTGTTCTATGTTGGAGTAACGTCCACTTAGGCGTTCTAGTTGATAGTAACTGTCCAGACCAATGATGTTGGCCCATCCTTTCCATTTAAGAATTCGCACATCAAGGCGCCACTCGTCACCTGACAACTGAAAATTATCCTGCCCATTCACTATTACAGACTGGTCCGTATTAATGAATTCGAGTAGAAATTTTTGCTCCGCAACCTGTTGGATTGATATCTCGGCAATATCCTTTTCAAAGACTAGTCGGTTATAGGTATTTAAATTGGAGAAAGCCAGTACCGATACAACAAGAATAAGTAACGCAATCATAGTCAGCATACCGTGCAGACTAGCAGTGATAATTTTTCGGTCCTTTATCCTGCTTAAGGTCAGCGAAATTAGAATCACAACCAGGATACCGAGAGCAATAACTAGATACCCGAATGGGTTCATAGCCCAACAATCCTAAACCTGGATGACTCAGCTGGATGTGAAAAAGCCGGGCAATTTCCTGGCGTTCGTAGTGAAATTAAGATATTCGAAACCATCTTTTGGGTGATAAAGGGTTTGTCGAGTTTGCTGGGCACGTCAAGTGTTCGCCTGAAAGTACCTACATTTGGTAAGAAGGCTTTGTAATCCAACTGCATTTTGCAGCTTAGACCGTGATCCACCCAAACCCGGATTCCTGGTCGGCCAATACTGGGCTCGGAATGTCATCGAGCTGACTCAACTGCTGTGAAACAATATTCGGGCAATTATTTTTTGCTGATATATGCCCGGCTATCAAACAATTCAGACTCGAGGTATCTATCTGGCGCAACAGCTTGAGTGACTGATCGTTCGATAAATGGCCGAGGTCGCCTGATATTCGTTGCTTGACTGGAAAGGGATAGGGCCCAGTATCGAGCATCGTCTGGTCGTAATTAAATTCTAACAGCAACCCGTCCAGATGATCATAAGCCTGGATAATATGGGCGGTAATATGGCCCGTATCGGTCAAAATTCCCAACCTTTTCCCGCTGGCAACGTGGTGAAACACATACTGAACCGGTTCGCCTGCATCGTGCGGAACGGTGACGGGCAAAATGTCGAAACAGCCAATTTTAATCGATTGGCCTCCACTAACTACCTGATAAGTAAAGCTACTGTCGAAAACAGCGCGCGCGGTGCCGGTAGTCGACCAGACTGAAATATCGTATCGAGTGGCAAGCCGCTCCACACCAGCGCCATGATCTGAATGTTCGTGCGTGAGTAAAATGGCATTGATATTTTCTGGAGCAAGATCAAGCTTTGACAAACGCAGCTCAAACTGCCGCAGCGAAAAACCACAGTCTATCAAAATAGTCGTCTCTTCGTGACTTACCAGAGTTGCATTGCCCTTGCTGCCACTACCCAAAGACGCTATTCGCATGCCTGGCCACCCCAAAATAATCGCTTATTCTGCAATAACCCGGGCTTCGGGACATAGCGTCGACCGTCAATATTGCGCTGGATTGCATGTATGCAAATTTTATGCATCATTGCGAGAATGTAACTCCATAGAAAATCTATATAGTCGCCTTAGCCGATGCATTAGGGCAGGATGCCCGTAAGTAGAATAACGCAGGAGCAGTTATCGAGGAGCATTTGCCATGGAACACTGGTCTGCCACATTAAATTCACTATTAATAAAGCTATTGATATATTATTTTAGATGCTCGTAAAGCAAGCTCAAAAATTGGATGCCTTCGGGTGAGGTTTCAGCCTCGCCGTCGATGTTTTCGATGCTTATTCGAGTTGATTTGTGGCTCTCTTCCGACAAAACCAGAACGATCTGCTTTTTCACCATTTTGGTCTTAGTAGAAAATAGCGAAAGGAAACCCGTATCCTCCACTTCTATATCCACATTGGTATTAACCCGAATCATGCCATCGTCGCTGAATCCACTTTTAAAACTAGCCCTAACCACTTCAAATTTCATGCGTTCCAGCTGATGCAAGGTTCGATACCAGGTTCGCGAATACCCTTCCTGAACGAGCAAATAAGATTCGTTCTCTCCATAGTCGGTGTGAAATGAGGCTCTTGGGGCAAAGAGTTTAACGTTTTCCAGCTGTTGCTCGACCTGGGCACGCTGCAAACCCAGGTAAATCATCAGGCGTGAAAGCATCTCTACTTCCAGTTCGGTTTCTGACTGGCTAATAATCCATTGGGGACTGCTATATTCCCCAATCTGTTGCGTAGCGAGTTTATATATGAATTCGGTACTCCGGTGAGAAATATAGATTCGAAGGCCCTGTTCGGGGCCATCTCTCGATATACGTGTCCTGAATTGATCCTGCCTGGTGGACAATTCTTTAGAAGAGAATAATGAAGCAAAAAAACCCTTGCCACCTTCTTGCCTGCCCTCTTTATTGAATACCCATTCAGTCTCCATGATGCCAATCACCGGTTCGTCGAGTGCTAACGTAAAGCCCTCTGATGCCCAGAATTCCCTGATCAACTGGTATAACTCATCGACCGGTGCGTCCAGGCTAAGCCAGTAAAAGTCTGCAAAGCCTTCAATTTTTAATGCTTCTACAATGGCTAATACCGGTATCTTTTTCCTCGAGTCGGGATCGTCTGATTCGCTAAAAAAAACGGCCGGCAACTCAAAAGCAGAATTAGTACTGTCGGTAGTCAAATCGGGAGGTATTTCCAGCCCAGGCGATACTCGACTATCGAGATAACGTAAATCTGACGACGAACTGCTACAAGCCACCAGATTGGCCAGCATAATAGCGACCAGTATAATCAACCCCGATTTCATAAAGCACCACCAGCGATTAACGCCTTGCGTACTGAATCCTGGAACTCTTCTGCCAGCACAGTCATCGGAAGACGCATATGCGCTTCACCAAAGCCAATTTCCGCAACTGCCCACTTCACTGGAATCGGATTCGACTCTATGAACAACAAGCGGTGCAATTCGGCTATTTCCGCATCGATTTTACGAGCCTCCTGTGACTTACCTTGGTAGGCAAGACGGCACATTTTGGCCATCTTTGCAGGTACAACATTGGCGGTTACCGATATCGCACCATGACCACCATTAAGTATAAATTCGCAGGTAGTAGAATCATCGCCGGTCAATAGTGCGAAATCGTCACTGACCAGCTTTTTAATTTCGGCGAGACGTTCCATGCTGCCAGTGGCTTCTTTAATACCAACGATATTGCTCACTTTTGCCAACTCGCCGATAGTTTCGGCCAGCATATCGCAAGCGGTTCGTCCGGGTACGTTATAGAGTATCTGCGGGATATCTACTGCGTCGGCTATGGCCTGGTGGTGTAGTACCAGGCCTCGCTGGGTGGGTTTATTATAATAGGGCGTTACCAGCAAACAGGCATCAGCTTTTACCTCTTTCGCACAACGGGTTAATTCGATTGCTTCACTGGTCGAGTTAGCGCCAGTACCAGCAATCATCGGTAGGCGCTGGTTAATTATTTCCCGGCTACGACGCAAGAGCTCGCAGTGTTCATCGGGGTTCAATGTTGCTGACTCGCCAGTAGTTCCCGCAATGACCAGACCGTCACTTCCCTGTTCTACGTGAAAATCTATTAATAATTCGAGCTGTGCATAATCCACGGCACCATCACCAAGCATCGGCGTCACTAACGCCACAATACTACCTTTAAACATGCCGCACCTCTGCACCACTGAATAACAAATAAGCCGCGTATGTTATAAAGACTGATGCTAATGTACAAGTAATAGTCGTCAAGTTCATCCCCGATAAATCGCGACGGCACTGATCATCGGTAGCGGTGCTTTCAAAGGCTCCCTGAGTAAATTTTATAATAGTTCGCCCTGGGAATCGTCTTCACCCTTCGTATCATGGTCTGTCCAGGCTTTAATAATGGCCTGAATCAGCGTAGCGAGCGGAATCGCAAAAAACACCCCCCATATACCCCAAAGACTTCCAAAGAAAACAACCGCGACGATAATCGCAACTGGATGCAAATTAACCACTTCGGAAAACAACAGGGGTACCAGCAAATTACCGTCCAGAAATTGAATGAGCGCATAGATCGCGATCAGATATCCGAAATCGGATGTCGCACCCCATTGAAAAAAAGCGATTAATGCAACGGGAATTGTCACTACGGTAGCCCCCACGTACGGCACGATCACCGACAATCCAACCAGCAAACTGATCAGCAAAGCATAATTGAGCCCCATAAAGGCGAACGCAATAAAAGACGAAATCCAGACGACAAGTATTTCGATAAATTTGCCTCGTACATAGCTGGCAATTTTGGAGTCGAGGTCTGCCCAAACTGTTGTTACTAGTCTGCGTTCGTCGGGCAGAAAATTACCCAACCATCTTAGGATCATATCCTTATCCTTGAGGAAGAAAAAAACCATCAAGGGTAACAGGATTAAATAGACGAAAAAGGTTATCACACCGACTACCGATGCTAAGGATAAGCTCACGACCCGCTGCCCTAAATTGGTCAATTCGGTGCGTACAAATGTAAATATATCCTCTACCTGTTCGGTAGAAACATAGTCGGGATAGTCTTGCGGTAACTGAGATAATAGCTGCTGGCCTTTACCAAACATTGCGGGCAACTCACGAATCAACTCACTGACCTGGCGCGATAAAAGCGGTAACAATACTAAAAGAACTATTAATATAGTTGCCAGAATTAAAGCAGTGACAATACTGGCGGCGACTGTTCGGCTCACCCCGATCTGATCCAGCCTGTATACCAGGCCTTCAAATAGATATGCGATGATGATTCCAACGAGGATAGGCATAAGATGAGCGTTCATCACCAGGATGAGCAATCCGCCAACAATCAGTATGAATGCGAAAATAATCGTCTGGGGATCGGTAAAGTAACGCTCATACCACTGTCTTAATAGATTAATCATTTTGTAGATACTGTTCGTATTGGGTTTGAAATGTGGTTTCCAGCTCGTCAATCACCTTCGATGCTTCTTTCCCTTGCATAATATGCTGCCCCATCAACGCCGAGGTATCGCTGAGCAATTTGCCTTCGTCGAGCATGTAGTAAGTTTTCTTCAGTCGTTTAATCGCTGCAA
>SMVA01192718.1_pt1 | contig 15360 bp, 14 predicted proteins | sample 2456451 | NCBI WGS metagenome assembly SMVA01 (sample SAMN11095933, study PRJNA526329) | marine sediment metagenome | biome: Marine sediment; feature: Surficial sediment; material: Deep marine sediment; isolation source: Hadal surficial sediment | place: Pacific Ocean | collected 2014-05 | depth...
GTGACGTTATCCCGATCGTAGCCGGTGCGCCAGTCGCCCTGCACGCCGAACCACGCCTGAAACCAGCGTTTCGACGCGACCGCCGCAAGGCCGAGGTTGCCGTCCCATTGACCGTCGCTCGTGACGAGCGTCGCGCCGCGCGCCCAGTAGCCGAAATTCCAGCCGCCGCCGAGCAACGGCACATTGCCGTCCCGCGTGAACACGCCGTCACGATCAAGACGCAGCCAGAATGTGCCGTCGATGCGATCGGTATCGACATAAGGCATCGTCTTGATGCCCGCGTCGATCAACTGATGGAAGCCGTTCTGAATTCGCGCCCCGCCGATCTCGCTGCTGTAGCGAAAGCCGCCCCCGACCTCGATTGCCTGCTCGGTGTTCCGACCCTTCCGGTGCGCGAGCCGGTAACCGAGGGAACCGCTGAGCTGATCGAGCCGACCGGGATCGCCCTGCTGCGGCTCCTCGAGCGTCAGGATGCTGTGATCGACGACGACGTTCCAGCGCTCGGCGACCGCGACGACCACACCGAACTGCTGCGTTCGATAATCATCCACCTCGCCGCCGCGGCCGAAGAAATCGTTGCCGAAAAATATTTCGACCTGCCGGTCGAGTCCCGGCGGCAGCGCCGGTGTGATCCCGGGAATCTGTGCCGCGTGCGCGGGACGCCCGACGATGAGTACCCCGAGCAATAGCGCCAGGCTCGTCAGCGTGCGTTTTTCGGTACTGCGGCGGGGCAGCGTCACCATTGATCGATATGCAGAACTTCGTCGAGCGGGTTGCGGAGTGATTTTCGAAAGTTCGTGCCGATCGAATAGGCCGTCGCGATCAGCGCGACCTGCGAGATCTCTTCGTAGGGGATGCCGAGTACGTCGGCGGCCTCACGCTCGTACATCAGGTGACAGGTCGTCCACGCCGTGCCGAGGCCACGCGCCCGGGCCGCGAGCATGAAGCTCCAGGTCGCCGGCAGGATCGAACCATAGACGCTGGCGAGAGCCACGCCGGCGAACGCGCCGCTCATCTGGTCGACGCGACCACTGATGCACGGGATGACATGCACCGGGACGCGGTGCAGGTTGTCGACAAGATAGTCGGCCGACTCGGCGACGCGGGCGAGCTGATCCTTGCGCGCCCCGGCCTCCTGTTTCGCGAACAGGTCGAAGACCGAGTTCGGCGCCTGCTTGTAGAGCGCCCACGCTTTCTTGTAGATGCCGGCCAGTGCCGCACGCTTGTCGGCGTCCGTCACGACGACAAAGTGCCAGCCCTGCGTGTTGCCGCCCGTCGGCGCCTGTGTCGCAATCTCCAGGCATTCGCGGATCACGTCGGCGCCGACCTGCCGCGTAAGGTCGAGTCGTTTGCGCACTGCTCGAGTGGTCGTCAGCAGCTCGTCGGGCGTCAGGTCAATCTGGTTCATGGGGACTCCGCGGGATCGAATGTTGTGCCGCGCCTGCCGCCGGGACTGCCCCGAGCGGCGCGGGAATGGTGCCCGGGGCCGGACTCGAACCGGCAAGGAGTTGCCTCCGAGGGATTTTCATACCACTACAGCTTTCGCTGCTGCACGGACGACTCTGAATCCTGTATAGAAAGAGTGCCGTCCGGCATTTGGGGTCTGGACTTTCTCTTTGCCCTATCGATGCAGGTACGTCGCATCGACTTAGGCAGGAGCCGTCAAGTCTCTACACTTTCCCGGTGATCGGCGTGCCGATCGACCGGGCTTAGCTCGGGATTGCCACCGCCTCGCGCGCTGAGGTTCCCCCGAATTTGACTCCATTCACACCGACCGTTTCCGGGCCGGGTGCTCAATTTTATTTAAGTCCCTTGCGTCTACCAATTTCGCCACCCGGGCGTGGGGAGACATTGTAGCGGATTCGTAAAGGGGCTTACATGCCGGGCTGTCGGCCTGCCAGGCATCGCGTCCAGTCTCTCCCGGCACCACGATCAGCGTAGCGCCACCAGCGCCAGCTGAATGCCGAAGCTGAAAACAGCAACCGCAGCGGCATAGCCGACCGAACGATGAGCGGGAATTTCGAGCAGTCTCCAGACTGCGAAAAACGTCGTCCCGAGGTTTCAGGGTACCGATTGGTACGTTTGAAGATCTGATTGCGGTCGAGGCCGCCGCGAAAACCACGTGTCGGCGCTGCGATATCCTGGCAGGCTAATTAAATTCTCGAACGGGTTACACTCATTCCGCTAGCCCACTCATCATGAAATTACCTTTTGATGAATTGACGGTAATCAATTAGCTCGAAGGAATTTTGGCATGGTACCCATTTATACAGCCGCTGCAGTTCAATCGAACGTGTGGCCGGTCTTTCCGGATCGTTCAGGGGAACCGGTGATCGAGAACATGACGAAAAATCTCGATCGTGTGATCGCAATGATCGAACGGTTGGCGGATTGGAACCCATCGAAGATCTATCTTTTGCCGGAGTTTTTCATGACCGGCGCCGGCAGCGTCGGAAAATCAGCGAAGAATCGGGAGTTGCTTTGCGTTCGAATTCCTGGCCCGGAAATCCAGCGACTTTGCGACCTTGCCAAAACGGTTGATGCCTACATTGCAGGTATGGTGTGGGAGATCATGGATGACTGGCCGGATCGTTACTGGAACACCGCTTTTATTTGTGATCCCAACGGCGAAGTGGTGCTTAAATACCATAAGCACTATGACCCGCTCGGCAAGACGAAACCGGGTGATGTATTAGAGGAATACGTAGATCGCTATGGAGAGGACGCCCTGTTTCCGGTCGTCGATACGCCGATCGGGCGCATCGGGTGCCTGACGTGTTACGACATTAATTTCCCCGAAATGGCCCGGTGTCTGGCATTAAACGGGGCTGAAATTCTGTTGCACCCGACCTCTGAAGGTCGCGCCCCTTTTTTGCTCGAAGACGAAGGCGGCTGGGAAATCGGAAAACGCAGCCGCGCCTACGAGAATCTTGCGTATCTGATTTCAGCCAACCAGGGCAGCTTCCTGGGTAGTGATTTTCCCAGCGAGCGTATGCGGGGGCGTTCTCAGATCATCGATTTCAATGGTCGGGTCATGACCATCGCCGAGACTACCGGAGAAGCGATCCTGCAAGGCGATATCGAGATCGAACGATTGCGTCAAAGGCGTTCACAGATGCAAATGAATTTTCTAGCGCAACTTCAGACAGAGCTCCATGGCCGGCAATATTTACGCAAGCAGATGTGGCCGGCAAACCTGTGGTCGGAGACGCCGCCACCGAACGATATGGCCAACATAAAGTACGGTATGGAACTCATCGGCAAGCTTACTCAGGATGGCACGTTTGTTCCGCCGGCCGCGGAAGCTATGAAAAAGAAGAGCTATGTTTGAAACGGATACCATCCATTCAGAGGAGACCAAAGGAACATAAAATGATTCCAACGTTTCGCGCACTCGCCCGTCAAACTATTGTCCGACCGATTACCGAAGACATCATGCCCCGCGAAAACGGTCGGAAGATCATCAGGGATAACCTCGATGCCGGTATAGACATAGAAACCGATGTTTAATTTTACCGCCCGGTGGGCCGCCAAAAACTACCAACTTCGACTTCGCGAACAACTGGGCTGGGCGCTCGGTTCGACGGGTACGGGCATCATGATTGGCGCACTGACCGGTTACGGGCTCTATTACATGACCAATTATTTGGGCATTGCCGCGGGTCTCGCGGGGTCGTTAATCGGTCTGTCCAAATTCTACGACATGCTCAGCGACCCGATCATGGGGCAAATTAGCGACCGCACTAAAACGAGATGGGGGCGCCGTCGCCCTTACCTGTTGGTCGGTACGTTTGCCTGCCCATTGGCCCTGTTGGCTTTTTTCCACCTGCCGACTTTTGAGAGCAGCGCCCTTACGATTGCGCTGTTATTTTTTGTTCTGCTGCTTTATGCGACCGCATTTACGTCCTTTAACGTGCCGTACTTCGCGATGCCCGCTGAGATGACATCCCATTATCACGAACGCACGGTAATCATGTCGCAGCGCGTATTTTTCTCGACTATGTCCGTAGTTTCCATTTCTGTTCTTGGTCCCTACGTTATTGAGTGGTTTGGTGGCGGCGTTGCCGGCTACAAGGGCATGAGTTGGGTTATGGCCGGGTTGGTATTTATGGCAATGGGTGCCACCTTCTTGCTCACCAGAAATGTTGCCTTCACTTTAAGGTCTGAAAGAGGCGACTATCGCTTTCGCAATCAGCTAAAACTTATACTGGGCAATAAGCCATTCTGTACTTTCATCGTCGCGAAGTCATTGATCTTCATCGGCTCGGCATCGGCACAGGGCACTCTTCTTTTCATGGGGCAGTTTGTTCTGGGTCGGGGTGAAATGATTCTGGTCGGCTTTGGCATTGGATATACTTTAGGGGTGGCCTTCTCGTTACCGATTTGGACTCACCTGATAGCCAAATTTCTGGGCAAGCGCAATGCTTTCAGAATCGCCTCTATTTCACTGGGCCTGGTCATGTTTACATGGTGGTTCGCCACGCCCGACGAATCACTGATCAATTTTTATTCGCGCTTCTTTTTGATGGGCGTATTTTCGGCCGGCGGATTGATTTCAGGATCCGCGATGCTGCCCGACATCATGGAATATGATCGGCATAAATCCGGTGTAAGCCAGGAGGGCCTGTATGCCGCGAGCTTCAGTATGATCGAAAAAATCGCCTATACGGCAGGACCTGCGATGCTCGGCTTGCTGCTTGGAGCCTCGGGATTTATTTCTGTTGAAAAGGGGCAATTCGTGGATCAACCGGAGGCGGCAATTACCGCAATTCGTGTGGCCGTTTCCATCATACCGGCAGTTTTGTCGATTATTGGCGGCCTGATTATCGGGTTTTACGATCTCGATGAAGCGAAACTGAAGGCCGCCCAAACCGGTGCCGCCGAAACCACGTAGACTCAAAACTGCATCCTGATATGCGGTATTTTGCGCGTTTCATATCCGGTAAAACTGGTATTACCCTTATGAAACAACAGGTTATTGTCATTAATTGGCGGAGAGGGAGGGATTCGAACCCCCGGACCCTTGCGGGTCAACGGTTTTCAAGACCGCCGCATTCGACCACTCTGCCACCTCTCCGCAGACGCGTCGTTGGGTGCGGACGCTATTCTAGTTGAGCGGGCTGTGATCAGAAAGACGGCCGGACGCATTATTTCCGACGGTACCGGGGTATCCCTGCTATCGCCGTCCGTATTCGGAGACGGCGCCGATGACCGGCTCACTGCCGCGGCAGGGTCCCCTCCGCGGCGACCCGATCTGACCGGCGCGACAACGCAGGGCATTTTCCGCGATAATCGCGGGACTCGAGTGCGGCGATGACGTTGTGGCAATTTTTGCCATCGTGCAACATAATGAATCTGCGTTGTCAATATGGAAATGCGCGCCGAGTAATACGGACATACTCAAGGACAAGCATGAGTACCCCAAACGACACCGCATGAATTAACGGCTCATCAGAAGCCGGGATCGCAACTAATCCAGAGGATACGCGAGAATGCTGATAGCAGTGGTAGTGGTTCTGTTGGTAATCGGAACCGTTATTTTTCATTTCGTGAGCCCGTGGTGGTTCACACCGCTCGCGTCCAACTGGGACATGATCGATCTGACGATCAACATCACGTTCTGGATCACCGGCGCGGTGTTTATTGCGATCAACCTGTTTCTCGCTTATTGCCTCATCAAGTTTCGCTACAACAAGAACCGGCGCGCGCACTACGAGCCTGAAAACAGCAAACTCGAAGGGTGGCTGACCGTCATCACGTCGGTCGGGGTCGCGGCGATGCTGGCGCCCGGTCTGATCGTCTGGGCCGAATTCGTCCAGATTCCCGAGGATTCCGCATCGTTCGAGGTGGTCGGCCGGCAATGGCTGTGGGAATTCCGCTTCCCGGGCGAGGACGGCATACTCGGCCAGGTCGATGCCAAGCTCGTCAACGCCGACAACCCGTTCGGCATGCAGCACGACGACCCGGCGGGTCTGGATGACATCCTGATCGACAGCAATATCGTGCACCTGCCGATCGGCCAGCCGGTTACGGCGCTGCTGCGTTCTCAGGACGTCTTGCACGACTTCGCCGTCGCCCAGTTCCGGGTCAAGATGGACCTCATTCCGGGCCTGGTAACGTATATGTGGTTCGAACCGACGAAGCTCGGCACGTACGATATCCTGTGTGAAGAACTGTGCGGCATCGCGCACCACGCTATGCGCGGCAAGGTCGTCATCGACGAGCAGGCCGACTTCGAGACGTGGCTGGCCGGTTACCCGACCTACGCCGAAACCCTGGAGATCGCCGCCGGCGATCCGGCCGTGGGGCAGGCGCAGTATGCCGTCTGCGCGGCGTGTCACGGCATGCAGGGCGAAGGCATTCAGATGATGAACGCGCCGAAACTGGCCGGGCTGAATAGCTGGTACCTGCGCAAGCAGATCAAGAATTACCAGGCCGGTATTCGCGGCACGCACGAAGACGATATTTACGGCCGCCAGATGCAGCCGCTGGCCGCGACACTCATAAACGACGCGGCCATCAATAACGTCATTGCCTACATCGCGACGCTGCCCGACAACCCGGCGCCGACGACGATCAGCGGCGACGTGGAACGCGGCCAACGAATCTACCGCAACTGCGGCTCCTGCCACGGCAGCGAGGGTCAGGGGGTCTGGTCGGTCGCCGCACCCCGTCAGGCGGGGATGAGCGACTGGTACCTGGTCGCCCAACTCAAAAATTTCCAGCAAGGCATTCGTGGCCAGCATCCCGACGACGGCTTCGGCTGGCAGATGGGGCTGATGTCGGAGATCCTGCACGACGATCAGGCGATTGACGATGTCGTTGCCTACATCAATACACTATAAATAAGGTAAGAACTGCATGGATGCATGCATTACGCCAGGCGGCGGCGGTTTCCAGAGGAAGCCCGGCCTGACACAGACAAACGCCAACAGGAGGAACTGATGGCATACGTTGCGATCGCCGATCAACAAGAGGAGCTCCACGACCCGCAGAGCTTCATTGCGAAGTACGTCTGGAGCCAGGACCACAAGGTCATCGCGATCCAGTATTCACTGATCGCAATCTTCGTCGGGTTGGTGGCACTCGGATTGTCGGGGATGATGCGCTTGCAACTCGCATTCCCGAATGAGTTTTCATTCATCGACCCACATAACTATTACCAGTTCGTGACCATGCACGGCATGATCATGGTGATCTACCTCCTGACCGCCCTGTTCCTCGGTGGCTTCGGCAATTACCTGATCCCGTTGATGTGCGGCGCACGCGACATGGTGTTCCCGTACATGAATATGCTGAGCGTCTGGGTATATCTCCTGGCCGTGATCATCCTGCTGGCCAGCTTCTTCGTGCCCGGCGGCCCGACGGGCGCCGGTTGGACCCTGTACCCACCGCAAGCCATTCTCGAGGGCACGCCGGGTTCCGGCGGCGGCATCGTGCTGATGCTCGTGTCGCTGATCGTCTTTATCGTAGCCTTCACGATGGGCGGCCTGAACTACGTCACGACCGTGCTGCAAGCCCGTTGCCGCGGCATGACCCTGATGCGCATGCCGCTGTCGGTCTGGGGCATCTTCACGGCCACGGTTCTCGGCCTGCTCGCGTTCCCTGCACTACTCGTCAGCGGCATCATGATGACGTTCGACAAGCTGCTCGGCACCAGTTTCTTCATGCCCGCGCTCTTATCGGTCGGCGGAGACGTGAGCACCTACGACGGCGGCAGCCCGGTCCTGTTCCAGCACCTGTTCTGGTTCTTCGGGCATCCGGAGGTCTACATCGTCGCACTGCCGGCTTTCGGCATGGTCTCGGATATCATCAGCACGCACGCACGCAAAAATATCTTCGGCTATCGGATGATGGTCTGGGCGATCGTTGCAATCGGGGCCCTGAGCTTTGTCGTCTGGGCACACCACATGTACGTCAGCGGCATGAACCCGTACTTCGGCTTCTTCTTCGCGACGACGACGCTGATCATCGCGGTACCGACGGCGATCAAGGTGTATAACTGGGTGCTGACACTGTGGCAGGGCAACATCCGGCTGACGGTGCCGATGTTGTTCGCGATCGGCTTCATCTTCACGTTCACGCATGGCGGCCTGACCGGCCTGTTCCTCGGCAATGTCGCGGTCGATCTGCCACTGTCCGACACCTACTTTGTCGTCGGCCACTTCCACATGGTCATGGGCGTATCGCCGATCCTCGTGCTACTGGCCGCGATCTATCACTGGTACCCGAAAATTACCGGGCGCATGCTCGACGACACGCTCGGCAAGCTGCATTTCTGGCTGACGTTCCTGGGCACGTACTCGATTTATCTGCCGATGCATTACCTCGGCTTCCTCGGCGTCCCACGCCGCTACTACGCCTACGGTGTCACGGAGTTCATGCCCGAATCGGTGCAGACGGTCAACATTGGCATCACGGTCGCGGCGTTGATCGTTTCCGCCGCCCAACTCGTATTCCTGTTCAATCTCTTCTGGAGCTACTTCAAGGGCAAGCCGTCCGGTGGCAACCCGTGGGAGAGCACGACGCTCGAATGGCAGACGCCGCAGACCCCACCGGTCCACGGCAACTGGGGCAAGGATCTGCCGGTCGTCTACCGCTGGGCATATGACTACAGCGTGCCCGGTGCCGTGGACGACTTCATCCCGCAGAACAAACCGAACGACGACACCACGGGTGAACCGCACGAGACGGGCGACGCAGAGGGACTGCATTCGTGAGCCTGATCGGTAAATTAATGACCAAGCCCTGGGTCGGGGGCGGGGTCGTCGCGACGGAAGACAGTCTGACAGAAGCGATACCGCCCGCGAAAATCGGGTTATGGCTATTCCTGTGCACGATCTCAGCCGTGTTCGGGCTGTTCATGGTCGCCTATCAGATGCGCATCGTGCTGACGACGGACTGGGTGTCGATTCCGAAGCCGACGATCCTGTGGCTGAATACCGCCCTGCTCGCCATGGCCAGCGTCGCATTCGAATGGACGAAGGCCGCGGCACGCCAGAAAAAGCCCGGCGGCATCCGCGCGAGCCTGCTCGTGGGCGGACTGCTGACGATGGCCTTCCTCGGCGGGCAGCTGCTCGCCTGGAACGAGCTCGTGGCATCCGGCTACTTCCTGGCCGCAAACCCGGCCAACTCATTCTTTTACCTGGTCACCGGGCTCCACGGCCTGCACCTGATCGGCGGGCTGGTCGTCTGGGCGCGCACGACCTGGCGCGTGTTCGCCGGATACGAGGTCACGTTGAGTATCGAGCTATGCGCAACCTACTGGCATTACCTGCTGCTGGTCTGGATAATTTTGTTTGGTTTGCTGTTATCGACCTGAGGATTGATGCGTATGGCACAAGAAGAACTGAGTCCTGACGGAACGGCCGTCGCCCTGCCCGAGGGCTGGGACGGCGTCGTCGCGGACTGGTCTGCCGACAAACAGACGTTCTCGGTGCCGTGGGGCAAGGCGATGATGTGGATCTTCCTGCTCAGCGACACATTCATCTTCTCGTGCTTCCTGACCGGTTACATGACGGTCCGTATGTCCACGACTGAGCCGTGGCCGATCCCGAGCGAAGTCTTCGCGCTGACATTGTTCGGCGAAAGCATCCCGCTGATCCTGATCGCGATCATGACCTTCATCCTGATCTCCAGCAGCGGCACGATGGCCATGGCCGTTAACTTCGGCTACCAGAGGCAGCGCAAGAAGGTCGCAGCATTGATGGTGGTCACGGCGCTGTTCGGCGCATCGTTCGTCGGCATGCAGGTATTCGAGTGGACCAAGCTGATCGTCGAGGAAGGCGTACGGCCCTGGGCCAACCCGATGGGCGCGCCGCAGTTCGGCTCGTCGTTTTTCATGATCACCGGATTCCACGGCCTGCATGTCAGTGTCGGTGTCATCTATCTGCTCACCGTTGCGTTCAAGGTGTATCGCGGAGACTACGAGGAAAGGGGGTACGAGATCGTCGAGATCACCGGCTTGTACTGGCACTTCGTCGACCTCGTCTGGGTCTTTATCTTCGCGTTGTTCTATCTGTGGTAGGGGGAAGTATGTCAGCCGAAGCCGGAAAGACACATCCGATCAGCCTGTACCTGAAAATATGGGCGCTGCTGTTCGTCCTGAGCGCCTGTTCATACGCCGTCGACTACTTCGATTTCCAGGGCTATCTGCGCTGGTTCCTTATCATCGTCTTCATGTGGCTGAAAGCGGGCCTGATCGTTGCGATCTTCATGCACATGGCGTGGGAACGCATGGCGCTGATCTATGCGATATTGCTGCCACCCCTGTTCCTGATGGTGCTCGTCGGCATGATGGCCATCGAAGGCGGTTACACGACGCTGACGCGTATCCTGTTCTTCGGGCCGGGATCCGCGCCGATCGTTCACTGATTGATAATGGCTCAGTCACTGTCAAACGCCGATTCTTGACGCCGGTGGTCGAGCTGGTAAATGATCTCCGCCCGGTCTTCGGCGGGCAATTTTAGCCAGTTCGAGATCTCGTCGATGGTCCGGAAACAACCCTGACAGTATCCTGTCTCGGCATCGATGACGCAGATGTTAATGCAAGGCGAATTGATATTTACGAGCGAGGGCACGAGTGGGGGCACGGCTGATCCGGGGCTGTTGCCAGCGAACTGATAATCGGGATTATAGGTGAAGATTAACCGCGTACCGATGGTCTGTGTTTTTACCGTGCTGGCCGGACCGGCCATGGCGGTCGAGATTGTCGATGCCACGGTCGACCGGAAGGACGGACGCTATCATGTCAGAGGCGTCAGCATCGTCCAGGCCTCTCCAGAGTTCGTCTACCAGACGATCATGGACTATGACAATTTCCACAAGCTCGCCGGCGGCCTTGCGGAGACCCGGTTCGTCGACAGCGAGGTTGACGGCGAACTGCTGGGCTATACCCGCTTCGAATCCTGTTTACTGTTCTTCTGCAAGACCGTCGAGAAGCTCGAGCGGATCGAAGCATTGCCCTATACCGAGATCAGGACCGAAACATTGCCGGACCAAAGCGATTTCGAATTCAACGAGACGCGCTGGATCCTGACCCCGGAAGGCGACGGCACCCGGCTGACCTACGAGGCGGAGTTCGAACCGGACTTCTGGATGCCGCCGTTGATCGGCAGCTGGGTCATCAAGCGCAAGCTGGTCGCAACGGCCGAACTCATCGGGCGGCGCATCGAGTACCTGGCGGAACACGGGCTGACGCTGGCCATGATCGAGGACCCGGACGCCGACCCATGAACGGAAATCCGGGCCACTGCCTCAACTGCGGGGCCACCCTGACCGGCGCGTACTGTGCCACCTGCGGCCAGCGTGCAATCGTCCACAACATCAGCGTCTGGGAACTCGTCCGCGACCTTGTCGAGGAACTCTTCGACTTCGATTCGCGACTATGGCGCAGCGTTCTGCCACTGCTGTTCCGGCCGGGTCTCATGACCCGCGATTACCTCGCCGGCCGCCGGGCTCGCTACGTCGCGCCGCTGCGCCTGTACCTGATGCTGAGCGTCGCATTCTTCGTGCTCGCCGCCGTGACGGGCCACGGCATCAACCTCGTCGTGGACGAGGCGGACCTGCGCGCGATCGCCGAGCAGGACCTCGACCCGGAAGTTGCCGGCCGGGTCGAAACTGCCATTCAGCGACGGGTGGATCGTGAACAGGGGCTCGAACCGGACTCGACCTCATGCCAGCAGATCGAGATTACCGGAGACTTCGCGGCGGCCCATCTGCGCGATCGAATCATCCGCGCCTGTGAGAAGGTTGCCGCCGACAGCGGCGCATCGCTGGAGGCGGCCGCCGTGGACAACATTCCCATCATGATGGTGGTTCTCATTCCGGTGCTGGCCCTGATCATGAAGCTGCTCTATCCATTGTCGCGGCGCTACTATGTCGAGCACCTGCTGTTCGTCGTGCACTACCACGCGTTCGGCTTCCTGCTGCTGACGCTGCTGATCATCGCGCAGACGCTGGGGTCGGCCATCACATGGCTCGAATCTCCGGCTCGCTGGCTGGCCATCGCCTGTGGGTTTTACCTGGCGGCCTATCTCTACGTCGCGATGCGCAAGGTCTATGGCCAGGGTCGCACCGCCACGGCGCTGAAGTACCTGTTGCTGGTTATCGCGTATTTTGCCTGCCTGGGACTGAGTCTGACCGGCACGATCCTGTACACGGCATTCACGCTGTAATCAAAAATCGCTCGCATCGATGCCGCTCGACAGGTCGGTCCATGCGTTGCGTACTCTGTCGACCGACCACCGGTGGTGCGGCCAGCCAGGTGATATCCTCGCGCACATGATCGTCGCAATCCGAACCCTAGGGCTGGCCGTGCTGCTCATGCCGGGCATGGGCAATATCGCCATAGCCAACGAGCTGGCCGGCGAAGCTACCAGCGACGCCGACGCGCTATGGGAGCTGCGCATTGCCGCGTTCGGACGCTACGGGCCGGCTTACCCGGCTTCGGAGGAGAACCAGGCCAACTTCGTTCCGCTGCCGATCCCGGTCTATCGCGGCCGTTTCCTGCGCCTGTTCGAGGACAGCGAGAACCCGATTCGCGGACGCGTATTTCAGCGTGACCGCATCAAGCTCGACCTGGACTTCGACCTGACCTTCCCGTCCGACAGCGACGACATCGATGCGCGCACCGGCATGCCGGACCTCGACCTCCTGGTCGAGGTCGGCCCCGAACTCGAGCTGGAGTTCGCCCGGCAGGATCTATACACGGGCCGCTGGTATCTGGCGCTACAGGCCCGACTCGCGACGTCATTTGACGGGCTCGACCCAACGTATCGTGGCATCTCATTCAGCACCGAGCTGCGCTACATCGCGCAACTGACGAGCCGGGATGAGGCGAAGCTGCGCATCACGCCGACGTTCGCGACCGGCAAGTACATGGATTACTACTACCGGGTGGCCCCGGAATTCGCGACCCCATCGCGCGCCGCCTATGAGGCGAAGCCCGGCTACCTCGGGACCGATATCACGGTGAACTGGACGCGCAATTTTTCAAAGAACCTGTCCACCGTAATCGGCGCCCGACTCGGGCTGTATTCGGGAGCGCGTAACGACGACAGCCCGCTGTTTACCGAAGATGTGACCAGCACCGTCTACGGCGCCATCATGTACAAGTTCTGGGAGAGCAAGCGGCGTGCTGTACCACGGCCCGACGAAGGTGATTAGAGACCGGGGTCAGGCCCCACGACCATCGACGAACGTAATAACCTGCTCTTCCCGCGCCGCCGAGATCCTGGCCTCCTCGTACGCATAGGGCTTCGCCTGACCCGAACGGTCGATCGCCAGCCCGTCGAAATCGAAGCGCCTCGAATCTGCCAGCTGACTCAGTGCAACATTCTGCAACGAACGAAAGACCCCGGCGACGCGGCCCGGCTGCTCCCGCTCCCATTCGCGCAGCATCCGCTTGACGTTCTGGCGCTGCAAGTTCTCCTGTGAGCCGCACAGGTTGCAGGGGATAATCGGGAACTTCCGGATCCCGGCGTACTCTTCCAGGTCGTGTTCCTGACAATACGCCAGCGGGCGGATCACAACGTTGCGACGATCATCCGACAAAAGCTTCGGCGGCATTGCCGCGAGCTTCGAGCCGTGAAACATGTTCAGAAACAGCGTCTCGACGATGTCGTCGCGATGATGGCCGAGCGCGATCTTCGTCGCATCGATCTTCTCGGCAAACGCATACAGCGTGCCACGCCGCAGACGTGAACACAGGCCGCAGGTCGTCTTACCCTCGGGGATCTTCGCCTTTACGATCGAATAGGTATCCTGCTCGACAACGTAATACTCGAGGCCGAGTGCGTCGAGGTACTCCGGCAAGACATGCTCCGGGAAGCCCGGCTGCTTCTGATCCATGTTAACGGCGACGAGCTCGAACTTGACCGGCGAGCTCCGCTGCAGGCTCATCAGGATATCGAGCAGCGCGTAGGAGTCCTTGCCGCCGGACAGGCAGACCATGATCCGGTCGCCGGACTCGATCATGTTGTAGTCAGCGATGGCGTTACCGACGTTGCGGCGCAGACGCTTCTGCAGCTTGTTGAATCGCGTTTTGTCCTGCTTCGATAATTCCTGCACGGCTCGGTACCTGACCTGAAATAAGAAGCGATATTACAGCAGCCGTGCCCCTAACCGGCAAGCCTCGCCGCCGACTTACGTCCGTGGACGAGTCGCCATGACGATAGCGCGCACCGGAGCCGGATGCCCTTCGACGGTGCGTTCCGGGTCGTCCGGATCGAGCGCGTCGGCCAGCGACTCGAATCGCATCCACTCGGTCGACCGCTGCTCATTCGTCGTGGTGCGCTCGATGTGGACGACCTCCGGCGCGTCAAAGCCCGCCTCGATCAGCCAGGCCTGCAGCAACTCGATCGTCGGCACGATCGAGACGTTGCGCATCCGCGCGTAACGCCCATCCGGCTCAAGTGCGGGCGCGTGCGGCGGCCCGACGACGAGGGTCTCGATAATCACGCGGCCACCGGGCTCGAGGCACCCCTGAATCCGGGCCAGATGGGCCTGCGGATCGCGCCGGTGATAAATGACGCCCATCGAGAACACGGCATCGAAGCGCGGCCCGGCCGGGAATTCCTCGAAGCGCAACGGCAACAGCACGTTGCATCCGGCGATAGACGAGAGGTATTTCGTGACCGCGCGGTGTTGCATGTTGAACACGATGCCAGGATCGACGCCGAGTACGAACGCGGCGCCGGCCTCCAGCATTCGCCAGCCGTAGTAACCATTCCCGGCGCCGACATCGAGCACCCGAGCTCCGTCCAGATCGCCCAACGCCGCGCGGATCCGCGCCCACTTCCAATCCGAGCGCCACTCGGTTGCGATGTGCGTCCCGAAGAACTCGAACGGACCCTTGCGCCAGGGATGGAGCTCGCGCAGCGCATCTGTCAGCTGCGCCGACTGCCCGTCCCCGAGGTCCTCGCGTACCCCGATGCGCACGGTATCGCCGAGCGCATAGTCACGCGGCTCGAGCTCCGGGAGTTCGGCCAACGCACCGAGCCAGCGAGCCGCATCGCCGTGATGGCCGGCACCGAGCCGCCTGGCACACTCGGCCATCACCGCACCGAGTTCCGGATACCGGCCGACGGCGGCGAGCCAGTCCGCGGAATGCTGAGGATCTGCCACCACGCAAGCGTAGCGCGAATCCGGCGTATTCGCGCAGCTTGTTGCAACTCATGTCAACCGATTCCCCGTTGCTTCGTTAGCGGGTCATATGAACGAGATGCATCCACTGAACCCTTTACGGGTGGCGCTCCTCACCGGGGTACTCGCCGTCGGCTGCGCCTCACACCCGGAACCGATTATCGACACCCAGGGCATCGACATGCGCCACTACGAGCAGGATCTGCAGGACTGCGA
>SMVA01223869.1_pt1 | contig 15356 bp, 14 predicted proteins | sample 2456451 | NCBI WGS metagenome assembly SMVA01 (sample SAMN11095933, study PRJNA526329) | marine sediment metagenome | biome: Marine sediment; feature: Surficial sediment; material: Deep marine sediment; isolation source: Hadal surficial sediment | place: Pacific Ocean | collected 2014-05 | depth...
CCTGATCCGCGTTAGCGGCGATGAGTTCGGTGACCGGTGGTCTGATAACACCCACTTGACTACGTGGATCGTGAAAATTTATCGTGTCGGCACCTGCCTGGGTCTGCACGTAGTAGACACCACTGAAATAGCTGTTGGGATGGGCATGAGCAGCGTGTCCTCGGCCGGGTGCGTTGACGGTTGCCCAACACGCCGTAATCTCGAGGTCTCGGTGTTCGATCTTCAGAAACTCCAGCACACCCGCGGCGGTGGAGTTGATGCACTGGACCAGTTCGTCGAGCCCTGTCAGCCTATGTAGATCATGGCTAGACTGCCACGACTGACCCGCGTCGAGGTCGGGAATTAAGCCATCCAAGTGATCTTTGATGCGACCATTCAAGCGACGCCACACCTTCGGAGCTAATCGAGTCTCCCACACGAACGTGGGGAACAGCGACAGGACGTCAGAGCGCTTGCCAACGTGCTCCTTATTCGCCATTCGGGTAAGTTCCTGGTGTCGTTGATTTCAAACTGTCGTCACTGTACAGGCGGAGGTTGTTTATTCTGGTCTTTCTGAGCGCTTTCAACAACAGATCGAGAAAAAACGAGGTAACGGATAAATTAAAGGCACTGAAGACAGTACTTGCCGAAGCGGACATTCGCCTACCGCGATGATGGGGTAAACTCTGTCTCCTACAACGATCTCGGTCGGTCCATGGGGCGAATCATGAGATTTATCGCTGCGATGTTGGCGTCTCTCTGCCTACCCATCGCCACGTCTGCACACCATGCGTTCTCGGCGAACTACGATGTGGACAAGATCGGCACCGTCGAGGGCGTCGTCGAAGAAGTGTTCTGGGCTAATCCACACGTCCACTACTATATCCGCGTCACGACCGGGGACCGCGAGGAACTCTGGGACGTCGAGGACGCGAATCTGAACAGCATGGCAAGCCGCGGTTGGAACCGGAATACGATCAGCGCAGGCGATGAGATCAGGGTGACCGGACGCGTGGGCCGGGATGGCAAACGCAGAATTTGGGCCGGTGACATCGTCCGGGCAGACGGCCGACCCCTGAAGTAGCCTTCCCATTCGGTGATCCTGGCTCCCGGTCATGCTCTTATGGAGACCAGTCATGTCGAGTTCTAAAACTTTCCTCAGTATTACGACGCTTGTCGCGTCGGGTCTGCTGGCTGGCACCGCTTCCGCCCAGACGACCGATTTTTCGGGTAGATGGCTTCTCGGGCTGGATTCGACCCCTAACGCCGACGACAGCAACCTGGAGCTTAGGGTGCTCGGCCTGGATCCTAGTCCCGATGTCGATTATGGACTCTTGGAGATCAGCGAAACCAGGGATGAGTTGCGGGTTTTTATCGACGGCGGCCCGGTCAACGTGCTCAGAGTGGACGGAAACCAGATCACGTTCGACTTCGACTGGACAGACAGCGGCGACATCGTGCACGTAACGGAACTGGCCGGTGAGTTTACCGACGGGCATTTTACCGGCGAGATGACGGAGGACGGCGAGAAGACCGGAATTTGGTTTGCGACCACATGGACGGAAAATCCGGATATCGGCACTGATCCGAATCCCGTGGATATCTCCGGTGTCTGGCTGAGCCTGTCCCGCGGCACTCACAAGGATACCTTCGACCTGACTGCGACCGGTGCGGCTATTAACGCGGCCTACGACCCCATCTACGACGACCCGCATCTTCGCTGCGTAACCGGTGGGATGATCCGAATGGAAGACGGCCCTTTCGGCCAGGAGATTATCCAACGGGACAACTACATACTCGTTCTGTACCAGTACTTTCATGAGGTACGGCGCATCTGGATGGATGGACGAGATTTCCCCGAGGACATCGAGAACGCCTACCTCTCCATGGGCTACTCCATCGGCCACTGGGAAGGCTCCACGCTCGTCATCGAAACGCGCGGTATGAAACCGACCGTATGGGATGCTTCCGGCATGCCGACTTCGAACTCGGCCGTCGTCATCGAGCGAAAATATCTCGATGGCCAGGGGAGACTGCATGCCGAGTATTTCTTGCACGACCCCGCTAATTTCAGTCGGCCCGTCTACCGCCACGCCTACCGGGAACGCAGCAACAGCGCCGAGCTTACAGAGTCATCCTGCGACCCGCACTCGTTCTATCGAGGTCTGGATCTCGAAGACCGGTTCGACGAATACTGGGGGCGCTCCAGCAGCCGATTCTAGATCGTAGAGACCTATTGGGCTCGCACGCCGTCTTGATTGCCGCCGTCTTGCGCAGGTAGACTGCTGGATCAGGACCGGAACGGAATAATCATCATGGCCAAGAACATCAACACAGTGAGCGGATTGGCGGCAGCGCTGGTGCTGTCTCTCTTCGCACTGCCCGCACTGTCCCAGCCCGTTTACTCGACAGAGTTTCTCACCGACATCCCGGTGGGCAGCAGAGGGATGGTCAGCGGCCCTGAGATCGGTGAGCGAATTCCCGATTTCGAAGCCTACGATCAGAACGGCGACCTGGTCAGTCTCGACGACGTCATGGGACCCAACGGCGCGATGGTCGTATTTCATCGCTCCGCCGACTGGTGACCCTACTGCAAGACCCAGCTCGTGCAGCTGGAAGCCTCTCTGGACAAGTTCGCGGACGAGGGCCTGGGCGTCGTCGCCATCAGCTACGACACCGTCGAGATTCTCAGGAGTTTCTCGGATCGAATGGGTGGATTTCGTTATTCCACGCTGGCTGATCCCAACTCGGAAATTATCGAAGCGTACGGCATACGCAATCCAAATCCGGAAGCCGGAAGCCGTACCGACGGCATGGCATTTCCGGGAATATACATCGTCGATGCCGACGGGATCGTGCAGGAAAAGTTCTTCCAGGACAGTCATCGGATTCGTACCCCTGCCGAGACCATCCTGTTCAAGACCTTCGGCGCCGACGGTGGCCGGCGAACCGAGGTGCAACTAGCCCAGTTCGACTTCGTCGCCTACGCGTCCCAGGATGACTGGCGGCCGGGCAATACGATCACTCTCGTAGCGGATATCGCGCTACCGGAACTCATGCATCTCTACGCCCCGGGCTCCGACTATACGGCGATCGACCTGCGCATCGTGGAAACAGACCACGTGCTGATGGGCGCGCTCACGCTGCCCGAGCCCGAGATCCTGTATCTCGAGCCCATCGACGAGCGCGTTCCGGTCTATCACGGCACCGCCCGGATTCAACGCGATATCAGCCTGTCGCCGGCCTACCGGGAGGACAGCATCGCGGTGGATGCCGTGCTCACCTATCAGACTTGCGATGATGAGATCTGCTTCCCACCCGCTGAGTTCGAACTGACGTTCGAGTTCGACGTGATCCAGAACGACAGACAACGCGCGCCCGAAGAACTCCGTCACCCGGAATAGATCCACGGCGGTCGCTGCCCGCTTCGTGGCAGTGACCGCCGAGGCCTGAGGAAGCGATCCTGTTTAGCCGAACGATACTCCTCGTCTCCTTTATCCTGCTGCCCATCGCGACGACTGCCCACCACTCCAGAGTGGAGTACATCGACGGCGCGATGCACGAGATCGAGGGCGAGGTGGTCAGGGTCGTCTGGAGAAATCCCCATATCATGATCACCGTCAGAGTCGAGACGGCCGATGGCACGGCGATCGACTGGGTGCTCGAGGGACCCGGCGCGGGGACCGTGAGACACGAGGGCCTGATCGATGGTTATGTGGTAGAAGGCGATCATGTCAGAGCCGCGGGCCAACGATCCGACCGTCGTGAGCACTGGCTAAGACTCGCTCGCGTGCTGGCTCCGAGCGGCACCGAACTCGTCTTTACGAGCACGGGGCCACAATGGTCAGCTGACTTCATCGGCGGCAGCCGCGAGCAGGAAGCCGAAATCTCCCCAGACGCAGCCCCGCCCGACGGAATTTTCCGCGTCTGGATCTGGACCGGCGGGACGCCTTACGAGGTGACGGAGTTGCCGCCGTTGACGCCCGAGGCGATGGCTGCCTACCAAGCCTACGATCCGCTCAGAGATGACCCGGTTCTTGAGTGCACGCTTCCCGGAATGCCACGGGCCATGACGATAGCGGGATCTCGTCCGCTTGAGTTCCAGCGGCGCGGTGGAGACATCGTGATTCATTCTCAGAACTACAATCGGATACGAGTGATTCACATGGACGCGGGAGTCGACCCGAACGACGTGGAGACGACGCCGCTAGGCTATTCGCGCGGCCGCTGGGAGGGTGAGACGCTGGTCGTCTCGACGAACCGGATCAGTTACCCGTTCTTCGATCTACCGCCGTGGTGGGGCATTCCGCAGACGGAAGCCATCGAGATTGTCGAGCGGTTTACCCTCGACGGGGACACGCTCGTCTATGACTTCCGGGCCTATGACCCGACGACATTTACCGAGCCGATCGACAAGCCTGGCTTCCTGGTCTGGACCTGGCAGCCAGGGCTGGAGGTCGAGACCGATCACTGCGAACCTTATTACGAAGATCCTTAGACGGTATCAACGGCTTCTAGTTAGTGAACTCCTTCGACCCGCGACGCGCGTGTTAGCGCGGACCGATCGACCGGTTTGCCGTTCTGCCAAACGGCGAAAATCCTTCGGGAACTGGTGATGTCGTCCAGCGGGTTGGCGTCCAACACGATGAAGTCGGCTTTCTTGCCTGCCTCGAGGCTGCCGTATTGCTGGTCTATCCCGAGTGCGCGGGCCCCGTTGATGGTCGCGGCCTTGATCGCCTCCATCGGCGTCAATCCTGTCTCCACGAGCATCTCCATTTCGCGGTGGGCCCAGAGACCTTCAAACCGGCCCGGCTGGCCCGTGTCGGTGCCTACGGCGATCGGAATACCGGCATTGTGAATCTTGAGCGTATTCCGCTTCGAGAGTTCGAACGTCGCCCTCAGTTGGTCAATGTTCGTTTGCGCCGCCACTTCCTGCTGGTACTCGTGGCTGCGGAGCCCGGCTAAGAGCGCGGGCTCGAACACCGCATCCAACGTCGAATCCGCCAGGAAGTCCGGGTTCTCGCCGTAAACGTAGTACCCCTGGTTACCGACCAGCCTCGCAACCTGAGTGACGCCGTGTTCTCGGGCAAGATCGAGGAACTCCTCGTCCACTTCTTGATCCCGAATGCTATGCGCGAACACGTCGACTCCCCGCCGGAGGAGTTCCTTCGCGTCTTCCAGGTAATACATGTGGGCGAAGACTTTCAGTCCGTTCTGATGCGCTTCATCGATGATGGCGCCGTACATCTCCGGCGAAAACTTCTGCAGGCTGCCGAGGCCGTCGTCGACCCACACCTTCAGGACGTCTGGACTTCTAGTTGCAACCAAGTCTCGGACCATCTGACGCGCTTCGTCGGGATCCGCGGGCCTGTTCAAGTAGGCGTTCGTGGGCTGCCAGCCGTCTACCGGCGCAAAGCCGAAGGTTCCGGAGTGCACGCGAGGCCCGCTCACCAGCCCGGATTGCTGATCGCGCCGGTAATCGTCCATGGCCGCAGCATCGTTGCCGAGAGAAGCCACGTGCGTGACACCGTAGTAGAGATACGCTTTGGCATCCCGGTCAACGTTTTGTCTGCTGTAGTTTTCTATGTTGGCCTGCATGCCGTCTCGCATACCGACGTGCACATGGATGTTCAGCATTCCAGGCATGATGGTCTTGCCGGACAGGTCGATGACCACGGCCCCGGCCGGAATCGTGACGCTAGCACCCGTGCCTATGTCGAGAATCGTATCTCCCTCGAGAACGATCACCGCATCGGGCAGAGGCGTGTCCGAGATACCGTCAATGACGGTTCCGCCCTGGAGCACCGTGACTTGGCCCCAAACAATGGTCGAACCGAACAACGTGACAACGGCGATCAGCGCGCCAGCGTTTAGAGATGTGCTGTTTTTCATGGTTTTCGTCTCCGCTAGGGCCTGTCTTCTCGGTCTCGAATCGTCGCTCAGCGATCCGTGGGCTATTCCCAAGCGGATCGAAGCGGCAACCCGGTTAGAAAATCCGGGTTCGCGCCTTCCCGAGGTCTGAACTTCTGCGGCCTGCCGTTGTTCACTTCAGCGAGATAGAGATTGCCTTCTTGATCGACGCTGATGCCATGCACATTCCACATGGCGCCCGGCCATTGGCCTTGGCTACCCCAGGAATACAGGAAATGCCCCTCCATATCGAACTTGACGATTTTGCTCGTCGCGTTGTCTGCAATCCATAGATTTCTATCAGCGGCGAAGTAAAGGAACTGCGGTGTCGATGGACCACCCGTGCTGAACTGATGCAGAAATTCACCGTTCTCGTCAAAGACCTGAATCCGCCGATTGGTCCGGTCGGTCACATAGACTCTTCGCGTTTCAGGATCCACCACGACGCCGTGGACCGCATTGAAATATCCAGGTCGCGTCTCATTGGGTGGGCTGCCCTCCTCACCCCAGGCCAGTAGAAACTCACCGTTCCGATCAAACTTGACGACTCGGGAATTCGCATAGCCATCCGCTACGAATAATGTGCTGTCGGGGAGCCAGGCTAGAAAGGTCGGTCTGTTGAAATGAGTGGCATCGGTGCCAGGCTCGCCGGGTATTCCCAGGGTTTGAACCAGGCGCTGCCCGTCATTCGAGAATTTGTAAACGGCATGTTGCCGATCGTCCACGACCCACACATGCTTCTCTGGATCGTAAGGATTGATGGCGACAGAGTGTGGTCGTCTGAAGATGGAATCCCACTGTGTCCACTCCTCGATAATATTACCTGCCGAATCGACGACGATCAGGCAATGCTCCCAGCGCGCATCGACTCCCAACGTGCCTTGCCAACCGTTCCAGCCATCCGATCCGGAGTTACCCGGGCTTGTCACAGGGCCGACCGATGCATTCCTAAACGGGGTTGCAGATACCGGGAACGACAGGCTTGGGCCGACATCCGGATAAGGTACTTGCTCGGGACGTTCCAATACCGGCAGCTCGCCGCGCAATAGGATGAACACGCGATCCGGACTCTCCGCGAAAATGCCCTGCACGGCGCCCCAGGTCCAATCGTCGTGCCCAGGCAGTTGCGCAAGTGGCTTCGGCCAGTCCGGTACGACCTCGTAGGGCCCGGTGTTATCTTGACCACCAACGAGTCCTGGGACCGCTGCAAAACTTGAATTGACGACGACTGGTGGGGGGTTGCCGGGGGCTCGTTGATTGGCCAGAAAGAATCCAACCGCAATCCCCACCAGAGCTGCCACTGCTATCAGCACGGTCTTATTCATCGATTATCCCCATCTGTACCTGATCCGCATAGACTGCTTCGACTTGAAATCCCTTACGGCGCTTGATCTCCTCGGGGGCGAGCCCGGCTCCCGAATGCTTGTTGAGTGGCATGTTACCTGGATGAGGCGGTAATCTCCCGCGTTGGGCTGAGAAGAGCGGCCCGATGTCGTACAACGACGCTGGGCTATACGCCGGATGGGGAGTTATGGAATCATGGGGCATTCCCGAGTCCGGGGAAATCGAGTGAGGCAGAAGTGATGAGAAAGCTCGGAATACTGATTCCGTCGATGGCGCTGGCGTTGCTGGCTGGGCTCCCCGTATCCGCCCACCACAACCCGGGGTACTACTTCGACATGGCCGTGGCGGTCGTCCACAGCGACGCGACGGCGGTGTCGTACACGGCCGCCAATCCCCACGGTCGGATTATCTATACGATGACGGACGAAGAGGGTAACGAGAGCGAATGGGTTGCCGAGCTTCCCGCCAACAACATGATGCGCCGCTTCGGCGTGACCGGCGATATGATCAGCCCCGGAGACAAGCTTACTCTAAGGGGTAACCCGGGCCGGAACGGCGCGACGATGCTTCGGGTGACGCACGTGCTTCTGCCCAGCGGAGACGTCGCCACGTTCTACGCCCCGCAGGGGAGCGGTTCGCTGGAAGACCTACAGGTAGACTGAGCGGCTTTGCAATTCAGTCGCGGCAGGCAGGACGACTGTCGATCTTCGACCCAGTGAATTACTCAAGCGTGTAACGTCTCGAGACTTCCGGGTTACACCCGAATCCCAGCATCTCGAAGTGTGGTGCGTAATACCATTCCACCGCGCCGGTGAACGGCTCCGCCAGATATTCCGGGTCCTCGAGAACGAACTCGATCAGGATTCGTGTTCCGTCTTCGCTCAACGCGTAGCGCTCAACGACATGCTTGCCGGCGCCGGAAGGGACGCCCTCGTTGCCTTGCTGGCCGGAGATCGGTGCCCGGTGTTCCCTGAAAAGCGTGGTATCGACGACCAACACATCGTCCTCCCACCAGCCGATCGAATGGCCCTGGTTGGAAAGCTCGCCGTTCTCAGGATGCCCGCGTCCATCCAGGTAAATTGTCCGTTCCGCATTAAACCGTTCGTTGCGAATGATCATCGTACTATCGCGTAGCTCTATCTCGCTCAGGTAAGGCGCGACCAGGATCGACGGTAAGGGCGCGGCAATGCACTGTGCCGCGGGGCTATCGAATCTGACATCGTACCGGGCAACCGCAGCGTCCCCCTTCTCGGTCAAGATGACCTCGCCCCACCCCGCGTAATAGCGGTCGTAATCTGCGAAGCGCATCTCCCATAGCCCGGAGAAATCAGAGGCGCTGGCGAGCGATCCGAGATCGTCTGTCTTGCGTAAGAAGTAGGACCTGGCCGACAGGACGGCACCGTCTTCCCGTTCGATCGACACCAGTAATGCGTGTTTCCTCTGAACGTTCCTGTCGGGATTCGCGCGGACAGCCACTGGGTCTCCAACCGCGAGTGAGTCCGGCGTCCAGCCGCTACGAGTCAGAATCGGTGTCGCATCGGTTTCGATTTCCCACTCGACGATTTCGCCGGCGTCACCGTCGGTTTCGACGAGGATGTAGACGTGCGGGTTCGTCCAGCTAAAGGCGCGGACCGTACCCCGAAAAGCGACCACCGATTCTCGGTCGAAGATCGCGGCACTGTGATGCGCTGACGCGGGTGACACGACGATAATCGTCATCGCGACGATCGCGGCGCACGTTCTTCTAATCATTGATATCCCCCCGATAACCGCGATCGTTTCTCGCTCGGATCGAAGAAGACACGCCGCGGCAGAACGTCAGGGCCGGCAGTCGGCGCCCGTTCGCTCTCCGTTGATCCAGGCAGCGAGCATTCGCCATTCGGGATCGTCCTGGGTCAACCACCTGCGAACCCCGTTGTGCGCGTAGTCGCCGCCGCCATCGGGGTGCAGGGGATGCATCAACAGGCGGCTCTGAGTCGGGCGTCCGGGCTCGATCAAGCGGTTGATGGCGTTCCAGGAGGCTTCCGGATCCGTCTGCGTGAACTCGTTGACGTGGCAATTCGCGCACGCGAGGCCGCCCGGCGTGACCTGGAAAAAGATCGGTTGTACGCACGCCCGGAAGAATTCGTAGTCGACATCGGGAGCTGATTCGATCAGGCCTTCCGAGGGCGAACCGGTACGCACCCACTCGGCCAGCGTTTGCCACTCGGGATCGTCCTGCGAAGCCCAGACTTTACCGCCCGTATGTAAGGCGTTACCGCCCGCCTCGGCGCTGAGCGGCGTCCGCAACAGGCGGCTGTTCTGGGGGTCGCCGGGCGCGACCAGACGCGAGACCACGTCGAAGTTTCTACGCGACTGGGCCTCGGTCCAATAGACGCCGCCCTCCTCGTCCACCTCGAGCGACTCGAGCATCAGCGGCGTATGGGTCTGCCAGGTGTGACACATGACGCACGCCGGGTCGCCCGGGTCGGGAGGCAGGAAGTCCCCGCGCGACTGAATGAATATCGGCTCCACGTTGTCGCGATAGAACTCGAAGTCGAGCCCGGTCTGTGCCGCCGCGCGCCCACTGAACACAGTGACCGCAAGTACCACCAATCCAACCCGCGCTGCGCGACGGAACCGCGTCCAGGCCACTCCACTCACCGTGCTGTTTCGGCCGGGAGAATATGCGTGGAGTTTCGCTTCGGCCCGAAGCCCACCGGGATCCGCGCGACGATTTCGTGTGTTTGCAAGTCCACGGCGACGGTCTCCATCGAGCCCACGAGGCTGACGTACAAGGTTCGGCTGTCGGGCGTCGCGGTGAGCCACTGCGGGGACGGTCCGACCTTTATCCCGCCGAGAAACTCGAGATCGGGCAGAGACCATGCGTAAACACGACTGTCGAGCCGGCTGGCGTACCAGAGCGCGGACTGATCGGGGAGCACGAGGAGCCCATGGCCCGTTCCGTCCTGGATCCCGTCGAAGTTCTGCTCCGAGACCGGCCGCGGAGGCGGGCTGATGAAATCGACGACCGCGCGTCGATCCCAGTCCACGATGAAGAACCCGTTCAGTCGCGTCGCCTGGGCGAACACACGCTTCGGCGAACCGTCGGCATTGGACTCGATGGCCATCGGGCGCACGCGGTGGCCGCCCAGCGAGATTCCCCAGACGACTTCGTCGGTACTGGCGTCGATGACCTGAATCGTCGGCTCGTCCGCCGTGGCGGGCGTCGCACCGAGTCCCACGACCACGTATTTCTGATCCTTCGTGACGTAGACGTTGTGTACGCCGTGCAGCACCGGGATGGATTTGACGACTTCGTGGGAGTCTAGATCGATGACGGTCACGAAGGCTGCGTCGCGAATACCGACATAGATTTTTCGAAACGCTTCGTTGATCACGAGCTTGTTCGGCCGTTCTCTAAGGGGGATGCGCTCGACAATTCGAAGCGTCGCTACGTCGACTACGTCGACGGTATGGTCGTGTTCGTTGGCGAAATAGTAGTACGTCCCGTCAGGGTGATTGACGGCCGCATGCGCGCGAGGTATGCCCTCGATGATGCCCACGACTTCGTTGGTGTTCGGGTCGATGATATGCACATCGGTTCCGGCGGAATTGGTCTGGATGATGCGGACTACCGTATCGCCCTGAGCTGCCAGGGACGCCCCGAACAGGCACGTTCCCAGGCACGTTGCGAGAACTCGTCGCTTCGGTTGGAGGTTATTCATTATTTGGCCAGCGGGTCCGGGCGAACCTGAAAGTGCACCACCAGTGGTTTCGCGCCCTTGCCGTCTTCGTGGAACCAGGGCGTGCGATCACCGCTGGACACCCACAGACCCCGGCCTTTCCAGCCGGCATCCGGGTCGTCGATCCGCCCATCGAAACCCTTGCTGTAAAAACCGAGCGGATAGGGGATTCGCATCGTGACCCACTCACCATCGACCAGAGCGTGCACACCGTCGTAGAGGTTGGCCGTCGAGATCGGTGTGTTGTCACCGAGCCCCGACGTGTTGTGCTGATCGACCCAGGTGTAATAGCTCGATTCGATGCTGTACTCCGGCAGTTCCGGGAAGCCGGGGCCGGGATAGCGGTGCAGCGTCCAGCCCTCCGGGCAATGATCTCCGGTCGCCTCCGGGCCGTTCAACGGTCCTTCGCACTTGCGGCGGTCGAACTCGGCCAGATGTCCGCTGGCCAGTGATCCCCAGATCACGCCATTGCGATCGATGTCGGCGCCGCGGATCCCGAAACCGGGCAGCGGCACGTTATACACCTCGGCGATGGCTGTCTCCGGTGGGTTCGAGCCCATATCGATTCGGACAACGGAACCCGGATACGTTCGATTGGATCCCCAGATCGACCCGTCCGCCGGGTTGGGCATGATCGCGTAGAAGCCTGCCCTGATTCGCGTGTCCAATGCCGGGTCCAGCGGTTCGCCGGGTTCCACGTACTCGTCACGCTTACCGTTGCCGTTGGTATCCAGGATGGCCGCGGTCCAGCCTTGGGACAACGCGGCGTCTCCAGTCTCATCGAACATCTTGGTATCGAGCCAACCGACGACGTCCCCGCCGCCACTCGTCCACAGCGTGTTGTTCTCATCCTCGGCGAACTGCAGATGGTGTGTAGAGAAACACGTATCGACGAACGTGTATTCGCCGGTCTCGGGGTCGCGAACCGAGAGATTCCGCCCGGTACGTGTCGTTGGGAATGCCTTCGCGGACGGGTGGTCGGATCCCTCCCGGCAGAAGTCCGGGTTCTGCGGCCCCCTGACCCGGGCCGTGTACCAGACGCGCCCCCGGTCATCGAGCATCGGGTTGTGCGAGTTCGCCTGGCTGTCCCAGATTCTCTCATCGCCCCAATACGGGGATGGTTGCACGACCGGCGCCGAATGCGTGGTCGGCGTGTCGGCATCACGAACCGGGGCCTTGAATGTCGTCGCCATGTTCGTCATGGGATCGAGAATCGGGAAGTTATCGGTAGAGAGTTCGGGCGAGCCGTATATCGAACCGTAACCGTTGATCGTCGGGTTACGCCGGTCGGTCGAGGCCAGGTCGTGCAAATAAGTTTTGGGGTCGGCCCAGTCTCTGACCGTCGCGACAATATTGCGTTCGATGCCTTGGGGACGCTCGGGTATGAATGCCGGGAGTTCGCCAGCCGCGATGCGGTCGGTCCAGTCGGCGAAGTACTTGAACGGGACACCGGCGAGATCTACGGCTAGCGGCCTGATCATGTTTCCGCCGGCCTGGCCCGACTGGATGCGGCGTATCCACGCCTCCTCGGAAGAGTCGAATTCCCCGAGTTCTTTAGGAATCGTGCGTGTCGCGAGGTTACCGAGCTGATGGCAGCCAATGCAGCCGTTACTCGTCATCGTGTTGCGATAGCGGTTCAACCCGCCCTCGATATTCTCGAGCTCACTCTCCGGAGGGAGGTGCATCATCGCGTACCAGGCGATCGCCGGATAGATCTCCGCCGCGACTGCGGCGCTCGGTGCAACGATGGCGGTCAGATCCACAGCGTCACCGGGCTTCGCAGCAACCTTCTCGGAGTCGGCCAGGCCATAGCCTCGAACCCAGACCTGATAGTCTGCGTCCGGCAGGTCGGGAACGACATAGTGCCCATCGTCGTCGGTCACGACGATCTTGGCGTACCGGGTTTGAAAGTCGTCCGTCTCGGCGATCACCCACACGCCGGCCTCGGGGCCATCGGCGCTGATGACGACACCGCCGATATCATCGCTGTCGATGTCCACTGATTCCTGGGCTATCGTGGTCGTCGCCCACGCCAGAACCAGCACAATAATTGAGACTGCGCCCAACCTAAGGAACTCGAGTTTGGTATTCATCTCCCCTCCTTAGTTATTGAGGGCATAGTACGCCTCTGAATGAGTCGAGGTAAGTCGTCCGAACGCTTATTGCATGATGATGACGTCGGGAACCAAAGTTGATGACCCGACTTTACTCATATTCCACCAACTAACCGGGGTCTACGCTACAGCCGTTTGGCGACAGTCGATAACGTATCCTCTCGCCCTCCTCGTCGAGAAACCTCAGCGACTGCTGAAACTGCCCAGGCGGTGGCGACGCCGGGGCCACTGTCACCTCCAACACATAGAGACGTCTGGCGTTACCGTTCAGGTAGATCCCCGCGAAGGTCCGGGATCGGTCGGCATTCGTGATCTGTAGCTGATGCCCCTCTACAAGATCGATGTGCGACCACGCGTCATAGGTCACGTCACCGCCTCTCTGACGGAACTCCCTGGCTGCACGGGCGACCGATGCCCGCTGATCATTGATCCACGCATTCGCTCCGCTTGCCGCTTCTGTCTTCTCCATCTCCGCGTGAATCCTTGCAGAATCCGTGAAATCCACTACGGTGACGGAGTAACGGGTCGAACTGGCTTGGACGGTGTAAACGCGTGCCGGGAAGATCGCGTCGAATTCGGAGGAGTAGCTGAACGCCTCAACCTCGGGCTCACTCGGGAAGTTCACGCTGAAGCGATCGTCCAGACTGACATACTCGAACCAGTCTTGTGCGAAGGATGGCCCTGACAACAGTATGGACAACGTAACCGGAATTGCCCTCAGATTCCGCATGAGTCTTCCCCTCCTAATTCTTGGTTAGCTGGCCCGAGTCGGTCCGTCCAGGTTGTTGAACCGCGGCAGGGTTGACTCTAGCTAAGTCAGCGCCCAGCAACTTCTCCCTGGTGGCCCACAGAGATTCGGTAGAACCCTCTACCGGGAGGTCATTTGCTGATAAGCGCCTGCCGTGGAGCGAATCAGTTGCAGGATCTCCGCGCTTAGCTGCGTATCCTGAGTTCCGATACTCGGATTGGGAGAATAATGATCGTGCCCGATCAACTGCACGACACGCGGCATTTGACCGTGGTCGACGGTCAACTCCCGTACGAGATCCACGAACGAGTTCTTCGTCGTGGCACTGTCGAAATCCGATATGGATATCAGTACCGGAATGTCTGCCCGTTGTATGTTCCCGAGCGTCGAGATCTCCGGCCATGTCGACAGATCTTCCCCGAAGTAGGCGAGACGGCCGTCGGAGGGATCGGTGCTATCCGCGCCGTAAGTGCCCGATACGAGCACCACTCCGGCGGCAGTGGGCGTGCCGGGATCCAGGATGTCCGGCCTGAAGGCGAAAGCCGCCACATGGAACGCCGCAGCGGATTTTCCGATGACGAATATCTGATTGGGGTCGCCGCCGTAGGCACTGATATTTTCTTTGACCCATGCGACTGCCGCGCCGACGTCCTCGGATCCAGCCGGCCACTTCGCCTCCGGAGCGAGCCGGTAGGTGGCGTTGACACCGACGAGCCCAAGGCTCGCGAAGTAGTCGGCCACGTTGCGACTGGCCTGCCTGTCCCCGCGGACAAAGCCGCCGCCGTGAAAATACATGACAACCGGCATCGGAATGTCACCGTAACGGTATTTATCGGTATGCACGTCGAGCCGGTGGCGTTCATGAGGTCCGTAGGCGAGATTCTCGACGACGTCGAGTTCGCCTAGCTCATAGACCCTGGGCTGGTCGGCATACAGTGCCGATGTCTCTTGTGCACCGGCGCCCCGTGCAACGATTCCCCGTATCTGCGCAGCCAGCCCCATGGGCATCTCTCGTCCGACGGTGTCGGCATGACTTCGCTTCTGCTCGTCGACTCGCCCCCAGCGAAACTGCTGGTAGGCCTGAGCCGACTCCGCACAGGGCTGCAGTGCCGCCTCGCGCGCGTAGTAGACCGGCGAAATCCATGGAGGCGCCCCGGCCAAGCGGTGCTCACTCTCCACCGTGATACAAAGATCCGGCCGGGATTCCGGGCTGATCTCGCCGCTCGGCCCGACGGTCCAGAACTGTTCCGCGGCAGCAGTGCACTCCTGAATATACAGATCGCTGCCTGCGGCGATGCTTTCGGCCGCCAGGCACCGGTCGAACTCGGGCGCGCTGATCTGCCCTGTCCCGGTCCACTCGAAAATTTGATCAACACTGTCTTCGCCGTACTTACACGAGTGCATCCGAAGATGGCCGTCCACATTGATGTTCGGTGGGTGGCCGGGCACATCGAGACAATAACCCCGCGTCTCATTATTCAGCGTGTGGGCCGTCTTGAGAAAAACGCCCTCAGCCTGCCCGATGACGGGGCCCCC
>SMVA01171582.1_pt1 | contig 15353 bp, 13 predicted proteins | sample 2456451 | NCBI WGS metagenome assembly SMVA01 (sample SAMN11095933, study PRJNA526329) | marine sediment metagenome | biome: Marine sediment; feature: Surficial sediment; material: Deep marine sediment; isolation source: Hadal surficial sediment | place: Pacific Ocean | collected 2014-05 | depth...
CGACGCCAGACGACGTGCGAGACGCACGCGGAATTCAAGACAGTAGACTTCATGATCAAGAGATCAGCATTCGCGCTCACGGCCGCGATGGCGTTGAGCCCGCCGGCGATTGCTCAGGAGCGACTCGAGGCGATACTCGGGAGAACTTCGTGAGCGACCTGATCATCCGGACCGAGGGCCTTACGAAGGATTACGTTCTGGGGGCTGAGACCGTCCGGGCGTTGCGTGGTGTCGATCTGACTATTCACCCGGGTGAGTTCGTCGCCATCATGGGTCCTTCCGGAAGTGGTAAGTCGACCTTCATGAACCTCATCGGCTGCCTGGATACGCCAACGGATGGCCACTATTGGCTGAACGGTATCGAAGTAAGCGACTTGAGCGAGGACGAGCTCGCCCGCATACGAAATCAGGAGATCGGATTCGTCTTCCAGACCTTCAACCTGCTCCCTCGAGCGACTGCGCTCCACAACGTCGAGCTTCCTCTCATTTATGCAGGTGTGGCAGCGAAAGAGCGCAGGCGCCGGGCCGAGGATAAATTGGAGCTCGTTGGTTTGAGTGACCGCATGGGTCACCGACCCCCTGAGCTCTCCGGGGGACAGCGGCAACGCGTGGCCGTCGCCAGGGCGCTCGTCAACAATCCGGCTCTCATGCTGGCGGATGAGCCCACCGGAAACCTCGACTCGGTCACGGGCGCGGAGATGATGGACATCTTCGTGCAGTTGAACAGTGAAGGACAGACGATCGTGATCGTGACGCATGAACACGATATCGCAGAATACGCCAAACGACAGGTCCACCTTCACGATGGTGTGATCGCGAAAGATTTCGAGAAAGCGCACACGGAGCTACCCGCATGATGCAGATTCGAAGCCCTCGGCCCTGGAGTACGATTCTCCTCCTTCCATTGATTCTCGCCTGTGATACGGGGGAAGCGGAGGAGGCACCGACGCTCCAGCGGGCGACTGTGACCCGCGGTGACCTCATGATCACCGCGGAAGCAACGGGGCTCGTCGAGCCCATTCGCGAGGTAGAGGTGAAGTCGAAGGCGTCGGGTGAGATTCTTCGCCTGCACGTCGACGTCGGAGACGAGGTTGCGCCCGGAGCCCTCCTCGCCGAGATCGATCCTCGAGACGTCCGCAACGCATCCGACCAGGCGGAAGCCGACCTCCAGGTCGCACGTGCAAGGCTCGAGATCTCCCAGGCCCAACTGGGGCGCTCGGAGCTGCTCTTGGCCTCCGGAGTCATCTCCCTCCAGGAGCATGAGAGCAAGAACCTGGACTTCGCGAACTCTCGGGCGACGCTGGTGAAGGCCGAGACCAACTATGAGTTGAGCCAGCTCCGCCTTAGCGACGTGATCATCCGTGCCCCGATGGCGGGCACGATTCTCCAGAAGGACGTCGAGGAGGGACAGGTCATCCAATCCGCCTCCCAGAATGTCTCGGGTGGTACGACTCTCCTGATCATGGCCAATCTCCAAATGATGCAGGTGCGGACTCTGGTGGACGAGACCGATATGGGTGAAATCCGGAAAGGCATGGAAGCCATTGTCGACGTAGAGGCATTCCCGAACCTGACCTTCGTCGGAATCGTGGACAAGATCGAGCCCCAGGCCGTGGTGCAACAAAATGTCACGATGTTTCCGGTGATCGTGACGCTCGATAACGCGTCGGGACTTCTGAAACCCGGTATGAATGGCGAGGTCCAGATCGAGATCGCCCAAGCACCCGGCGTACTCTTGATCCCGAACAATGCCGTGGTGAATCCGCAAGACGTTCAGCCGGCTGCGATGGCCTTGGGTCTGGACCCTGATGCTCTCGACATGGGCGGTCTGTTCGCCGGTGGCCGTGGGCGGGGTAGGGGTGGTCCGAATGCACGCGGCCAGGGTGGACGCCCGGGGGGTGCCCGACCGGGTGGGGCCCAGGCTGGAGCCGGGCAACCTGGGCGTGGGCAGGGCCGTGGCGCGCCTGACGGCGGTGTAGCGGCGACGTCACCGGACGGTGGCCCCGGGCGTAGCGCCTCCGACTCACTGAGGGCGAGCGTGGACAGAGGAGAGATCTCACAGGACTCGGCTCGGGTCCTCATGCGTCAGTTGCGGGGTGACACCGAAGGAAGGGGATTCCGTCCTCAGCAGGCGGGTGAAGGAGCCCAAGGGCTCGCGATGCAGAGAGCCACGCGGCGCGCCTTCGTGTTCGTGTTCGGGGAGGATGGAGTGCCCACGCCCCGCGCGATCATGATCGGGCTCAACGACTGGGACTTTACGGAGGTCGTCAGCGGATTGGAGGAAGGGGAGGAGATCGCCGTGATTGGAGCCGCACAGCTCCGCGCGACTCAGGATGCGTTCCTCGAGCGCATCCGATCGAGGTCGACACCGTTCGGTGGTGGTGGCCGCGGTCGGGGAGGTCGTTGATCCCATGCTGATCCGGGAGATCATAGGGGTAGCACTAGGGGCCATTCGGGCCAACGCGCTTCGCTCGTTTCTGACGACCTTGGGGATCATCATCGGCGTTGCCGCGGTCATCGCCATGGTGGCGTTGGGCGAAGGGGCTCAGCGTCGCGTGGAGGAGAGGATCTCCCGCATGGGCACCAACGTTCTGACCATTCGGGCCGGCCAGCGATATTTTGGGGGTGTGTCCACGGGCGACACCGAGGACCTCACGGTGGAGGACGCTGAGGCTCTCCGGGACGAATCGGGAGGCCTCCTCAAGATCTCGCCGGAGGTGAGTTCCCGGGTGCAACTCACGTACCTCCGGTGGAACTCCAACAATCAGGTTCGAGGCGTTTGGCCCGATTATTTCGAGATGCAGAATCTCAACATCGAGCATGGGGAGATCTTCAACCAGGGGCACGTGCAGGGGCGTCGTAGGGTGGCCGTGTTAGGGTTCAGCGTGCCCGAGTCGCTCGGCACACCTCCGAGTGTCCTCATCGGCAAGACGGTTCAGATTCGTGGCCAGCCGTTCGAAATCATCGGTGTGCTGCAAGAGAAGGGCGATGCGGGATTTTCTCGTCCCGATGACGAAGTTCTGATTCCGACCAGTACGGCCCAGTTCAGAGTTTTCGGGGGACGTCGGCGCCTCTCGTCGATCTATGCTCAGATCCCCTCCGCCGAGGCGATGGACGCGGCGTTCGGTGAGATCGACCGCATCCTCCGAAGGGTGCATCGGATTCGCCCCGGAGAGAGCACCGACTTCAGTATCCGAAACGCGAGTGACCTGGTGGCGACGTTCAGCGAGACTACGCAGACGTTCACGATGCTGCTGGCGGGGATCGCGGGCATAAGCCTGATCGTGGGCGGCATCGGTATCATGAACATCATGCTCGTGAGCGTGACGGAGCGGACTCGTGAGATTGGTGTGCGCAAAGCTCTGGGGGCCACCCGCAAGGCCATCCTCTTCCAATTCCTCATCGAGGCCCTGGTTCTATGTGTCATGGGGGGGGTTATGGGTGTCGCGCTGGGGGTGGGTGGAGCGGAAATTCTCACGCGAGTCGTGAATTGGGACACGGCCGTCGCGCCCCAGTCTGTCGTGACCGCGTTGTTGTTCTCAGCCGGAATCGGGCTGTTCTTCGGCATCTGGCCGGCTCAACGTGCGGCGAAGCTCGATCCGATCGACGCCCTCAGGTACGAATAGGGTCGGCCTACCGCGAAAGCGTGACGAAGAGTTGAGCCCGCCTCCGGATCAGCGAAAGAACGGCGCCCCGTTCCAGGGAGTAGACCCGGTTCAAGCGGTCTCGAAAGGACCTGAGGTCTTCGATGTCGGAACCGCCGACTCCCGTAACGACGTCGCCCGGGATGAGTCCTGCCTCGGACGCGGGAGTGCCACTCAGCACTTGGATGACCAACACACCACGGTCGGTGCCGAAGTATGTCGCGAGCTCCGGGTTCATGTCGCTGAATTGAGCACCCCCTACGAAGTTCCGACCTACCAAGTGCGCCGTCACTGGCCGGCTCCACTGGACGGTCGCGCGTGCATCACCCGCCGCACGCATGCGGCTCTCTCGCTCGACCGAGCCGATCTCCGCCAGGCGCATCGCGAGCCCCGACAGTTCTTCGGTGACGCGAGCGTCGTCGGACTTCAGGCGATCGAGCTCACGATCGGCTAGATCGGTCCCTCGGGTTCGACGTGGCACCACCTGTACGATCTCGAGCTCGCGTCGACGGGTCGCCTCGTGCACGTCGTTCAACTGCTCCCGTAACTGCACGATCGCCGACTTTACGGAATCCGCTGCGACAGAGCTCAATAGCAAATATTCGAGAGGGAGCGCCGAATCGGTACTACGAACGGAGGTGTATCGGCTAGTGGGTCGAACGGAGGACACCACGAAGTCGGTTCGGGGCAGAGACCAACGCTCTAGCGAGTCACCTGTCATCACCCACGTCATGCGCCCACCGGGACCTGTCGCCCACGAAAATCCCCGCGCCATCGGAGCCCCGTCGGTGTCACGGGAGGACTCGGGCTGGCGCTCACGGGTTTCAGGGCGCGTGCGGGTGCGGTGACGCACCGCATTCGCGCGCGTCTGATCGAGGATGTGGACGGAAGTTCGCTCGACGGAGTCACCGGCGATCAGAAGCGTGACATAGTCTCGCGTAGCCCACCGGCTCCTCGCCAATACGAGTTGTGCCCGAAACGATGTCCTCACGGAATCAAGATAGGTCGTCAGGCCCACTGGGATGGGTGGCAGACTCGGACGCGTCGCGGTCGTTAGTAGTACCTCACGACTCACCCTCCCTCGGTCCATCCCCAACCGTACTCGTACCCGGGGTCGGAGGTCGTCGGTGAAGTTGCTCCACCGCTCCATCGTGAGACGTTCTCCGTCGATGGAGTGGATGACGTCACCGGGGATGATGCCCGCCAGAGAGGCCGGCCCACCGTCCACGGTACGGAGAATGCGCACCCGCGCATCGGGGGGGGCGCCAGTCCGTTCGGTGAAAGTGACCCTGACACTCAAACCCATCCATCCCCGCTCCGCTATGTCCACACGCTGGTCACGGAGAATCCGCTCAACGGTCCTCTCCTGGCTCAAGCCGGAAGAAGCCGAGAGCAGCGCGAGGCCTACCGAAAGACCCAAAGCACGGAGCAAGTGAACGCCGATGGCGGCGACGGTACGCCGCGCCCGACCGTGCTCCCGTGGCGGAGTCAGGACGTGTTCTACCGTCATCATCAGAACCAATCGTCGTCCCCACTGCTCGAGATCATTCGGAGCACCTCCTGGCGTTCGGCCAGCACGTTGACCAAGAATCCGTTGAAGAGCGGATCCGCCGGGGCCAATCGCAACGCTTCCTGGCTGGCCGCGAGCAGTCCTTCGAGCGCCGTCACTCGACTCAAGGGATCCTCCAATCGTGGCCCGTCCCTCGCTCCCGTCAGCTGCCGGAAGCGCACGAGTGACTGCATGTATGCCTGTTCGGCGTACTCGACGGCGCGCGCCGCTTCATCGGCCGACGAGATCTGAGACATGGGAAGAAGCATGCTCTCGAGAGAGAGAGCGTCCGGCGTCGCGCGCTGCGCGACGGCCAGGCCGAAGCCGGCCCCACCTAGAAAAACCGTGACCGCAGCGGCCGCCTGCATCCACGCTGGAGCTGCCGCCAAGCCGAACCGTCGAAAGGTCTCCGGCGTTCGGATGAGTCCTTCACTCACGAGCCGCGCCTCCAAGGATTCCCAATCACCCGGAGGAGGCCGAAGGGCCGCCAGGCCCTCGAGTGCTTCGGCCTGGAGCCTGCACGCCCTGAGTTCCTCGGCGCAGTCTCGGCAGTCCTTCAGATGGTCCCGCTCATTTGGATTCGGTCGCTCGTCGACGAGACGGGCGATCGAGTCGCAGGTCAAATGCTCCATGCTTTCAGTTCCTCTTGATCGTTCTGTGAATCCGACTTCCGTGAAGAATCCAGATTCTTCAATAACACCCTCATCTTAGCCCGCGCCTTGAAGAGTTGAGACTTCGAGGTTCCGGCGGCCGTTCCGAGCAGTTCACCGATCTCCTCATGCGTGTACCCTTCAACGTCGTGGAGAATGAGCACCTTGCGCATCCGTTCCGGCAGGAGGTCCAAAGCCCATTCGAGTCTCTGGCTGAGCAGTGCGTCCCGAGACGGCGCAGCGACGGCAAGAGACTCTGGCATGGGAGCTTCGCGCTTGTGGCGGCTCTCCGCTCTCCGAACGGCCTGCAACGCGGAATTCACGGCGATCCGGTGAAGCCATGTCGAGAACCGGGCCTCTCCCCGAAACGTGGGGAGTGCCCGGATCGCCCGGATCCACGCCTCTTGCGCGTAGTCCTGCGCCAGGTCGTCGTCTCCGGCGATCCGGCGCACCACCGCGTAAACGCGCGGGGAGTATCGCTCGTAGAGCGCTCGAACCGCGGGGCCGTCCCCCTGGCACGCCTTTCGCAGCAGCTGTGCTTCGTCCATTGTCGCTTGGCTCAGGTTGTCCTTTACCGTTGGAGTCGCCGGCCTCGGCAAAAGGTTGCACGAAGCCCTCGGGTTCACATACGGTTGCGTTATGATCGAGTTCCGTGAGTTGACTAAGACGTACGGTCCAATCCATGCCGTCGAGGGTCTCTCTTTCCGCGTGGCCCCTGGCGAGGTGTATGCGCTGTTGGGGCCCAACGGGGCGGGCAAGACCACCGCTCTTCGTTGCTTGGCGACGCTCCTGACGCCGACGTCGGGAGCCGTCTATGTCGATGGAGCCGACGTGCGCGAGCGGCCCCTGGAGGTGCGCTCGAAGATCGGATTCCTCGCGGCTTCGATGGGCCTATACGAACGACTCACGCCTGTTGAGCTCCTTTACTACTTTGGTCGACTCCAAGGCCTCGAGGAGCCCCAGCTCGAACGGCGTGTGAGCGACCTCGTCGAGGTTTTTGGCATAGCCGCCTTTCGAGACCAACGCTGCGGGACGCTTTCCACCGGTCAGGGCCAGCGGGTCTCGGTCGCTCGCGCCGTGGTCCACGATCCGCCAGCGCTGGTCCTGGATGAACCGACGATGGGTCTCGACGTGCTGAGTGGACAAGTCGTCTACCGGTTCATCGAGGGCGAGCGTGAAAGGGGCAAGGCCATCCTGTTTTCGACCCACCACATGACGGAGGTCGAGCTTCTCGCCGATCGCGTCGGCGTGTTGAGTGAGGGCCGCCTCGTAGCAGAGGGAACGCCGACGACCTTGCTCGAGCAGACGGGTGAGCCGAATCTCACCAAGGCTTTTTTGGCGCTGGTGAGCGAACGCTCATGAGGATGGCGTGGGTCGTTTTTCAAAAGGAGCTTCGCGAGACGCTCCGTGATCGTCGCACGCTGCTCATGATGGTGGTCGTGCCTGTACTTCTGTACCCGGTGCTTCTCGTGGCGACGGAACAGCTTGCCTTGGTGGGACTCCGCCAGCTCGAGGCCGAGTCGGCTACGGTTGGGATCGCGGGATCGGGGTCGGTGGACATCCTCAGTTTTCTGGAGGGTCGTGAAGGCCTCACGGTGCTTGACGTGCTCGATCCCGTAGAGGCGATCCGTGCCGATTCCGTGCAGGCGGTAGTGGTCCTTGGACCGCGTCCGATAGCGGGTGCCACGCAGAGCGCCACGGTGCTCTACAACGCGGCCGATGAGCGCTCCCGCCGAGCGAGGAACGTCCTCACCGACGCACTGCGAGCTTGGGAACGAGATCTGCTCGCGGAACGGCTGGCGGAGCGTGGCCTTCCCCTGAGCTTCGCCACGCCTCTGGTGTTGGCCGATTCCTCCGTGGCGCGTGCTGAGGAGCTGGGCGGGTATACGCTCGGCAGGTTCCTGCCCATGCTGCTGATCCTGATGACATTACTGGGCACGTTCTATCCAGCGATCGATCTGGCCGCGGGAGAAAAGGAGCGGGGAACCCTGGAGACGCTTCTCACCGCTCCCGTGCCCGCCGGGCAGATCGTCGTCGGCAAATTCCTCGCGGTTGCTCTGATCGGCGTCGTTGCCGCTGCCCTGAACCTGGCGAGCATGTTGCTCACGTTCCAGACGGGCCTTTTCCAATTCGGAGGCGCGCTCGACATCGAGTTTGCGCTGCCGTTCGGAGCCCTGCTGATCATCTTCGCGACGTTGATCCCCCTCTCCCTTCTGTTCGCATCGCTGTTCCTGGGGATCGCGGTCCGGTCGCGATCGTTCAAGGAGGCCCAAACTGCCCTCACGCCGCTCTATCTCGCCGTGATGATGCCCGCCCTGCTGCCGGCGTTTCCCGGAATCGACTTCACGGTGGCGCTCGCCGCTGTTCCGGTGGCGGGTGTCGGCCTCTTTTTCCGGGAGCTGATGGCGGGGAGTCCGCCCGTAATTCCCGCCGTAGTCGCTGTGGTTACGACGGCACTCTGGGCCGCAGCCGCTCTCGCTTTCGCGTCGGCGTCCTTCGGTCGAGAGGAGGTTCTGTTCGGAGATGGGGACGCCCGCGTGCGGGCGTCAGGTAGCCTATTGCAGCGTCTTCGCCGTATGGCTGGCCCGTCGGGGGACACGCCTCAGGTGGGGCAGGCGGTCGGGTTAATCGCCGTCGTCGGAGCTCTATTCTTTTACGTGGGCTTCCCGTTGCAGGCACGATTGGGTGAGAACGGGCTGTTCCTCTCTGAATGGCTCCTTCTTTTTCTCCCCGTATTGGCGCTCATTTGGTGGGCCCGCCTGAATGTCCGCGCTACACTGTCGCTACGCCGCCCGCGCCTCCGACACGTGTTCGCCGCACTGCTCGTAATTGCCGGCGCTACCCCCGTGGGGTGGTTCCTCGCTTGGGCGCAGGGATTCGTTCTGCCTGTCCCGTGGGAACTCCTCGAGGGACTCGACGAACTGATCACGGCGGACAGCCCCTCCCGCCTCCTGTGGCTGCTAGTGCTGTTCGCCCTCACTCCGGCCATCTGCGAGGAAGTCGTCTTTCGTGGTGTGCTCTTAGCCGGCACCAGGGGTCGGGCGTCCATGCTGCGGGTCGCGATCCTGAATGCGGTCGTTTTCGGGGCTTTTCACATCTCCTTCGAATCCGCCTTTCGCTTCTTGCCGACCGCGTGGTTGGGATTCTTGCTGGCGTGGGTCGTCATGAGCACGGGCTCGATCTGGGTGGGGATGCTCATGCACTTCGCCAACAACGCAAGTATCGTCTTGATCGCGTCGGTACCGGCGCTTCGGGCTTGGTTCGAGACGGCGGGGGACGCGCCTCCGTGGATTCTATTGCCCCCAGCGGTGCTGAGCATCTTTCTCGGACTCCGGCTGCTGGTGCCGTTACGCGCGAGTACGGAGGGGCTCGACGCCCGGTTGGAACGACCGCAGGAGTCGGAGTGACGACAGGGGTTGGCGCTGCGGGCCGCTCTCATATCTTCAGCTTTGAGTCGCCACCCTCTGACCACCTGGACACTATGACCGAGCATCCCAAGCAGCTCCGTGGGGCCACGCATCTCGAGTGCACGTTCACCGGCGATACCGTCGAAAGTGAAGCTCTCCATGGGTTGTCGGCGGCCGGGAAGCCGTACTTCGCTCGATACGATATCGAAGCCGTGCGGACGGGGTTTCAGCCCTCCGATCTCGCTTGCCGCCGGTCGGATCTTTGGCGCTACGAAGAGGTCTTGCCCGTTCGTGATCGCCGCTGCCAGATCAGCCTTGGAGAGGGCTGGACGCCCCTCATCGAATCTCCTCGTCTTGCGACTCGCATGGGTGTCGGTAGGGTCTGGGTCAAGGACGAGGGACAGAATCCGACGGGCAGCTTCAAGGATCGAGGGCTCTGCCTGGCCGTGTCGAGAGCCAAGGAATTGGGTGCGACAGAGCTCGCTATCCCCTCGGCCGGCAACGCAGGGGGCGCCGCGGCGGCATACGCTGCCGCAGCTGGACTGCCGGTCCACGTGGTAGTCCCCACGGACACACCGGCCCCGATCATCGCCGAGATGCGAGCACTGGGAGCTGACCTGCAACTTCTCGATGGCCTCATCACCGACTGCGGCGCGGTGGTCAAGAAGGGTGTCGAGGAATTCGGCTGGTTCGACCTCTCCACGCTCAAGGAGCCATACCGTGTCGAGGGCAAGAAGACGATGGGCTACGAGATCTTCGAGCAGCTCGGAGGGCGGCTGCCGGACGGCATCGTCTACCCGACCGGGGGGGGCACCGGATTGATCGGCATGTGGAAGGCGTTCGACGAGATGGAAGGTCTGGGTTGGATCGGCCCCGAGCGACCCAAGATGTTTTCGGTTCAGGCAGCAGGATGCGCTCCCATGGTCCGTGCGTGGGAGCAGGGTGACGATGCGGCAGAGATGTGGACCGATGCCGCCACCTACGCTTCTGGACTCCGTGTACCCGGTGCGGTCGGTGACTTCCTGATTCTTCGCGGCATTCGGGAATCAGGCGGGGCGGCCGTCGCGATCCGTGATCAAGACATGGCCGAATGGGTCTCCATCTTGGGTAAGGCCACGGGTATCTTCGCCGCTCCAGAGGGGGGCGCTGTGGCTGCCGCCGTTCCCGCTTTGATCGAGATGGGGGCGCTGGACGCCGATGCGGAAGTCGTGCTCTTCAACACCGGTAGCGGCCTAAAGTACGTTGGAATGTCACCTCTTGACTGACGTGATGAACTTCGTGTGGCCGGTGCTGTGGTTTGGCTTCGGCGGGATCGTTGCCTTCGTGTGGGTCTCCATGCGCCTCCGCATCCGGAAGGCACTCGAGGTGCCGCCCCCGCAAATAGACGACGACGACGTGCGACGAATCGTTGAGAGGGGATTTCTCATCACCGACGATCCCGAACCGCTAGACCTGGACCAGATCCGCCGTGAGGAAGAGGACTTTTGGGGAGAGAGTTGGGACGAGGCGGAAGAGCTCTAAGCGCTGCGTAGAGCCTCGGCTACGTGCTATGGACTCATCCGATAATAGAACCCAGGTAGGGGGATCGGACGCCGCCTGAGTGGAGTGTCGTCTTGGGGGTCGGCACGCCGGATCCACACCCCTTCGTTTACGGCGATGCTCCCGCCGAGAAAATGCCTCCCCGCGAAGTTCCAGTCTGCGCCGACCGGCATCCTCAGTACCAGGCTCGCGCCCGTGTTTTCTCCGTCCGCCCGTGAGAGCGCCGTGACATTCCACAGGCCGACGCCGAGGAAAGGCTGCACCTCTCCTCCGCCGAAATATTGCTTCCCCGTTACCGCGAGACTCATCTCCTTGAGCGTGAACGTCGCGAGGTTCACGTCTACGCTCTGGTTGCCCCACCGAAATTCGAAGGACAATCCCACGAGACCGATACCGCCTGCGGTGACCCCGAACCGAAAGAGCATGCCTTCACCGTCGGTCGACGACTGCGGCGAGGCGGATCCGGGAAATGCGAACAAAAGGCCGATCCATAGCAGGCCTATCTGGAGTCGTCGGCGATGGCGTCCGAGGCAGCCCCGGTAGGAGCTTTGGTAGGAGCCTTGGTAGGAGCCCTGGTAGGAGCCCTGGTAGGACTCTCGATCGATGGAGGGTTCTCTAGTGCGTCGGTCGTTCATGGCGCCCGAGTATAGAGGAATCCATGACCGGGGTCTATCCTATCCATGTCGCCCTGCTATCATTGGCGAACTGGCCGTGATCCCCTTACTCGGGCGGACGGATTGACCATGGGCCGTGGCGAAAATTTTCTGTGGGGCCGGCGGTGTGTCAGGGCTCTCGCGGGCATTGCCGCGCTCCTTGTGGGGGCATCCTGTACGCCCCCTGATGTACCATCCCGCTTGAGTAGGCCGCTTCCCGAGGCGCTCCTCGCGCGTTTGGAGCCCGATTCCGTCCGAGTTCGATTCGTTCGCGAGGGGTTGTCCTACCACTACCTATGGTCGCCGAAGGGTCCCTGGGCGATCCATATGCTTCGGCTTGATCTGAGGCGTTGCGACCTGGGCTTCGAGGTCCTGCCGGCGGGACTAGCCGATCCGGGTGGGCCCGGTCTTTCCACGGTCACCAAACTCGTTCGTGACGCGGGCCCGTTGGTCGTCGCGGCCGTGAACGGCGACTTTTTCACGCCCGAGGGGAGGCCGGTCGGACCTGAGGTGGCTGTCGGACGCCTTCTTTGGTCCCGCTCGCGCCCTGCCTTTGCCTGGCAACCCGGTACGGATCCGTGGATCGGCACGGCCGAATTGGACGATGGGGGGTTGTCCGCAGGGTCGTGGATTCCCGCAGAACAGGCCGGCCAAACTCAGGTGGTGGGCGGTTTCCCGGAACTCTTGGATGGCGGGCGTCCCGTATTGGGGCTCGCCCTGGACCGCAGTCAGGACTTTGCGTCGGTTAGACACCCACGCACGGCCGTGGCGTACGATCCGGCCGCGCAGACGCTCTGGCTCATGGTCGTGGACGGCCGGCAGGGTGCCTACTCCTCAGGGATGACCCTAGAAGAAGTCACAGGCACCTTCGAGTCCTTAGGCGCCACCGAGGCGCTCAACTTGGACGGAGGAGGCTCATCCGTCATGGTCGTGCACGGTACCGCTCGCAGCCGTCCTTCGGACGCAGACGGCGAGCGGGCGGTCCGCAACGCACTCGCGGTCGTGAGCGACCCAGAATACTGTCGGGCACTCTCCGAGACGACACCCGCCACACTATAAGGCGGCTCCTAGGCCCACGAAGAGGGATCTTCCCGGCTCCGCCCCAGGCCTGCCCATAAGCGCCTCAAGGGAGGAAGCCCGTCAAGCGGATTCGGTTCTGCCCTCTGTTCCCTTCGGCCACGCCGAATTAGTGTGTGGCGCCGTCGTATGTGTCGGCTTCTTCTGCTAGCTCGGAACTTCTGAAACAGAAAGGGATGACGGAATGAGAGGTAGATCAATGTTCGCGATGCCGGTTCGCATGCGCGTGGCCCATGGGCTCGTGACCGCCCTGATGGCCATCACGATGCTGCAACCGTGGACGCCCGAAATCGCGGCGCAGGAGCCGTTCGATTCGATCATTCCCTTGGACTCCATGGTGATTACCGTCCTCCGTGCCACCGATGGATTGGGCCGCGCGCCCTACGCCGTCTCAGTGCAAAGCGGACGGGCCCTGCAGCTTGGCAACACCGGCTTCTCCCTCGACGAAGCGCTTCAGGGAATCCCCGGCGTCCAGATTCAGAACCGGTACAACTACTCCGTGGGTGAGCGCATCTCCATCCGGGGTTTCGGCGCCCGATCCCAATTCGGCGCGCGTGGCATCAAGATCTTCGTGGACGGAATTCCGGCGACCATGGCAGACGGCCAGTCGACCCTGGACCATCTCGACATCGGGGCGCTCGGGCGCGCCGAAATCATGCGTGGGCCGTCGGCGGCCATGTACGGCAATGGTGGTGGTGGCGTGCTGAGCTTTCAGACCAAGGCGGCGCCCGAGGTACCCGTCCGCGAGGAAGCCACAGTAGTCTTCGGCGAGAACGGGCTCATGCGATTTCAGAGTACGACGGCCGGTACGACAGGGGGAACGTCATACCTCCTGAATGTTTCGCATTTGACGTACGACGGGTTCCGGACCGTGGGGGATCCCGCCGATATCAGCGCGGTGCGCTCCGAAAGCGCCGACAGCAGCTTGTACGGGCTGGCCACGCGCCTGAACATAAACGGTCAGGTTGGAATGGAAGCGTACGGAGGACGACTCCTCGTAACAGCCAATTTCTTCGACCTGGCGGCGGAGAGCCCTGGCGGGCTGACCGGCGACGCCATATACGCGGACAGTTCACTTGACGCGCGCGGCGGCGGATTTGGAAACATCGCTAGGAACGCACGGAAGGATCTGCATCAGGGGCAGTTGGGGGCGACATGGACCGGGCCGATCGGAAATCTCAACGCCGAATTCGTGGGATGGGGGCTCTTCCGGAGGATGGATAATCCCATTCCGCCGCGGATCATCGACCTCTCGCGGAACGCCTTCGGCACCCGTGTCATGGTATCCGGCGGTAGCGATTCGGATCGGGTCACGTGGGCGGCTGGTTTCGACCTCGATTTCCAACGCGACGACCGAGTGGAGAGCGCCAACTCGGGGGGTACACGGGGTGCCCTGCAAAAAGACCAGTTCGAGACTGTCACCGCCGCCGGGGTGTTCCTCCAAGCTAGCACCTCGCTCGGTGAGTACGTTTCGGCCGTAGGAGCACTGCGTTACAACCGATTCAACTTCGGGGTCGAGGATCGGTTGGGTGATCTGTCCGGGGACCGGGTCATGGACGCGTTGAGCCCCACCGTGGGCCTCGTTGTCCGGGCAAGCCCGACACTGTCCGTCTTCGGAAACTTCGCGACCTCGCTAGCAACGCCCACGACAACGGAATTGGGCAACACGATCGATGGAACCGGTGGCTTCAACCCCGATCTCGATCCGCAGACCGGCAATACCGGAGAGATCGGAATGCGCGGTCAATCGAGCAACCGCTTCAGCTATGAAATGAGCGCGTTCCTTACCAAGCTCAAGGACGAGCTGGTCCCGTTCGAGGACTCGACGCAGGCCGGCCGCACCTTCTTCAGGAACGCTGGGGAATCGACGTACAAGGGGCTCGAGGCCTCGGTGCAGGCGGTGCTTCCGAAAGGTGTGTTCGGGCGACTCTCCTACACGTTGGTGGATGCCAAATTCGATGAATTCGTCGTGGACGGCAACGTGTTCGACGGCAATTCCGTCCCTGGTGTTGCCAAGCATCGTCTCGAGGGACTGGTGCGTGTGAGCCGAGGCTCATGGTTCGGTGAGGTCCGTGGCGACTACGTGGGAAGGATCCTCACGAACGACGCCAACGGCTCCCAGACGGCGGCGGAAGACTACACGCTTTGGGACGCGCGGACCGGTCTCTCCGGCCAACGTCTCGGTAACATCGAGGTGGCGCCCTTCGTCAGCGTTACGAACATTTTCAACTCCGTTTACGCAGCCGCCATCGCCGTCAACGCCTTCGTCGCGCCCGGAGCGCCACTGTCGGCGGGTCGATACTTCGAGCCGGGTCCGAGGCGAGCGTTTTCGGTAGGAATGACCGCCACGTTCCAGTGAGGCTTTAGACCGGCCGAAACAGCTTACGCCAGAGTTGCTGAAGTTTTGCCGGTGCCTGTCTGGGGAACGTCATCGGTGTACCGTACCGGTTGAGCCACCTAAGGTGTTACTACGTCTTGGCGGAGAACGGTCGCAGCCTCGGGAAAGCGCAAGCGAATAGGCTCTGATTCGACATCGTTCCAAGTCGCGATGACTTCGACCGTCGTGCCTAGGGGGCCGCAAGCCCAATAGAGCCCATCCTCTCGCTCTACGGTCATGTTGGACCACCAATACATGGTATTGACCACCCGGGGTGGGACGAAGCTCCCGGGCGCAAGGCGGGTGACCTCCCGCCAGGTGATGCTGAGACCCGCACCGACCGCCGGATTACCCGCGGTGTCGTGAACGTAACCGACGAGAACACCCTTGTCCTCTGGGAGCTCTGGTTGGTCGCAAAGTGAGAGGAGAAAGGCGAGGAGACCGTACGACTGCAGTC
>SMVA01452253.1_pt1 | contig 15347 bp, 8 predicted proteins | sample 2456451 | NCBI WGS metagenome assembly SMVA01 (sample SAMN11095933, study PRJNA526329) | marine sediment metagenome | biome: Marine sediment; feature: Surficial sediment; material: Deep marine sediment; isolation source: Hadal surficial sediment | place: Pacific Ocean | collected 2014-05 | depth 0-1...
CCCCCATCGTCCGATACCGCCATAAACAATTGCGCGTGTTCATGCTTGTATATTTTCCTCGGCCTTGGCGGCGCCTTGAGAAGCGAGTCCGGAATTGTCAGATCGCGCATCTCGATGTCTTTGCGCATTTCCGCCGGGGAAATTGGTTTACCCATGCGGACGAATTCCCGGTTTCGTCCGTCAATCCAAACCGCGTACACCTTACCGTTCGGGCTCGTCGCGATCGTCGCGAAGGCGTGATTGACCGCTAATTCGTCATCGTTGAGTCGCGCCGACGCTATGAAAGCGCTGTCCTGGTCCGCATGGGCGGTGCGCATTTCGCCGGTCCTGAATTCGGGCAGTGTCGCGGCCCAGATCGCGGTAATCGAGCCGTTCGGTGTGACCGTAAACTTGGTGCGGTTGTCGCCGCCGTAAAAGTGGACGCGACCCGGTTGGTCGTTGATCCGGCGGGACTGATCCGCTGTCGAGTCTTTGTTGTTCAACTCTTCTATATAAGCGTCGCGGGAACGGGGTTTTGCCCCGGCTTCGGTCCAGCTCATCAGAATCCGGCCGTCCGGGGTTGCAACGAGAAACTGATCGGCCGGATTTCGCTCGGTATTGCCAATATTGATCGTGTCTTCGAAAATCAGCGCTGTGGTTTTCGACGTTTCGATGTTCGAGCAGGCGCCGACGCCGAGCATCAGTGTTGCCGCAATAATCGTTACGCTATTTTTGATTTTCATGAGTACTGCCCTCCGTTCAAGGTCTGCTGAAGCTGCACTGCTCGCGCTCAGGGACTACGCAGCATCATCTTGCCCGATCACCAGTTGACTCAGGTGACGTTCCAATACGTCCTGTTCCATTGCGCCAGCAATCACGTCGATGACCGTGCCTTTCGCATCGATGAAAAACGTATAAGGCGGACCGATCACACGGTAAGCGCGGCCGACGCTGTTATCGCCGTCGATGACAATGGGAAAGGTCAGATTGGTCTCCTGCGCAAGGATCTCGATGGCGCCCCGACTGTCTTGATAACCTACGCCGAGGACAACAAAGCCTTGCGTTTCAGCCTGAAGATGCGCCTCCTGAAGCAGCGGCAATTCCGTCAGGCAGGGCCCGCACCACGACGCGAAGAAATTCAACACCACGGGTTTGCCGCGAAAATCAGACAGCTGGAGCGGTTTTCCCTGCAAATCCTTGAGCCGAAAGTCAGGCGCCTTAGTGCCGGGTAGGGTGGCCCCGGGCGTCACAATTCCCAACTCGAGATTCACGACTGGCTGCCCTGCAATGAGCCCGGGGGGATTTGCAGCGACGTCTCCGGCCTCGCTGCCCCCGGAGTATGGCATGAGCATCGACAGCACGACGATGACCCGCAGGACATACCCGTTGTGCTCTATCTGAACGGCGGAACCGTCATTTTGCCGTCTTACCATGATCCTAATACCTATCAAACCATCGTATCAGACCCACCAGGGGTGACAACCAGCACCAGGAGGATGCACGAATTGCCGCGATGCGGCACGACGGTTTTCCTTCAGCCTTCTGATAATTGTCCCGCGTCAATTTCAGGAGCGGGCCTTGGTCCGCGAGATTCCTTCCAATGCAGAGCAAAGCCATAAATGACCGGTAGGATGAAAAGGCAAAGCAGGGTCGTTGTCAGCATCCCGCCCACCATCGGCGCGGCAATGCGCTGCATGACATCCGAGCCGGTGCCGGTGCCGAGCATGATGGGTAATAAACCGACGATAGTTGACGTAGCCGTCATGGCAACGGGGCGGACCCGTTGCGAAGTGCCATCATAGACCGCCTGCATGATCTCATCTTTGGTCAGGGCGACCGTGGTTGCCTCGCCGCGGTGAAAGGCCTCGGTTTTCTGACGTCGTCGCTCATCTACCGTAGTATCGATGAAAGTCAGCACCAGGACACCGGTTTCTACGGCCACGCCGGCGAGTGCGATGAAGCCCACAGCGACCGCGACCGAGATATTAAATCCGTACCAATAGACGAACCAGAAGCCGCCGATCAGACCGAAAGGAACCGACAACATGACCACGATTGGGGCCGTGACGTTGCGAAAGTTAAAATAAAGCAGCAAAAAAATCATGAATAGTGTCATCGGGATCACGACCCGTAGTCGAGCCGCTGCGCGCTCCATGTATTCGTATTGCCCGGACCAGATAATGGTATAACCGGCAGGGAGTTCGACTCGATCTGCCAGTACCTGCTTTGCTTTCGCCACAAAGCCGCCGATGTCGGATGTCTTTAAATCCACATAGATCCAGGCGTTGGGCCGGGCATTTTCACTTTTGATCACCGGCGGGCCGCGCGTGAGTCGAATATCGGCAAGCTGACCCAGTGGGATTTGCGCACCGGTGGGCGTGGGGACCAAAACACGCCGCAATCGCTCGGGATTATCACGTAATTCACGCGGATACCGCAGGTTGACGGGGTAGCGCTCCAGGCCCTCGATGGTCTCCGTGATATTCATTCCGCCGATCGCCGCCATGATCGTATCCTGCACGTCACCGACGGTCAGGCCGTATCGGGCTATCTCTTCGCGGCGGATATCGATATCGAGATAGTAGCCGCCAACAGCCCGGTCGCCGAACGCGGACAGCGTCTCGGGCATGGTTTTCATGGCCTGCTCGATATCTTGGGAAATTCGCTGCAGAACATTGAGGTCCGGCCCGCTGACCTTGATTCCGACCGGCGTCTTGATACCTGTCGAGAGCATGTCAATTCGTGTCTTGATCGGCATTGTCCAGGCATTCGCGAGACCCGGAAACTGAATCGCGGCGTCCAGCTCCCGAATCAAATCCGCCGTGGTCTTTTTAGGATCGGGCCACTCGTCACGTGGCTTGAGCCGGATAATTGTTTCGATCATGGACAGGGGCGCCGGGTCCGTCGCCGTCTCGGCCCGACCTGCTTTACCGAACACCGATCGTACTTCGGGGAAAGTCCGAAGAATCCTGTCGGTCTGCTGCAGTAATTCCTTGGCCTTGGTAATCGAGATCCCGGGAAAGGTCGTAGGCATATACAGAATATCGCCTTCGTCCAGCGGCGGCATGAATTCGCTGCCTAGTTTTGAGGCGGGATAGTAGGTCAGGGCGAGCAACCCTGCGGCGACGACCAGCGCGGTTTTTCGCCAGCGCAGGAGGCCGCCGAGAACCGGCGCGTGGATTTTATGTAGCCATCGGTTAAGCGGATTTTTTTCCTCCGCCATGATACGACCGCGAAGGAGGTAACCGGTGAGCAGTGGGGCCAGTAGAATGGCGAGGATCGCGGCCGCGGCCATCGAATAACTGCTGGTAAATGCCAGGGGCTTGAACAGCCTGCCTTCCTGCGCTTCGAGCGTGAAGATCGCGAAATAAGACACCACGATGACCAGCAAGGAGAAAAATAGTGCGGGCCCTACCTCGCGTGCGGCGGCACCGACGGTGTGCCACAGCTCCGGGATCGTCAATTCCCGGTTAACTTTCGCTCGTGCCCGGGCCAGATGTTTATGTGCGTTCTCCGTCAGGACGATAGGTCCGTCGACCATGGCGCCGATCGCGATAGCGATCCCGCCAAGGGACATGATATTGGCATTCATGCCTTGCAGGCGCATGGCGATAAACGCGATCAGGATGCCGATCGGGAGCGATATGATGGTGACCAGCGCTGAACGAACATGCGCGAGGAAGACCATGCAGACGATGGCGACCAGAACAAATTCGATCATCAGCGTTTTACTAAGATTGTCTACGGCGCTTTCGATCAGATCGCCGCGATCATAGACGGGAACGATTTCCACGCCCTCCGGAAGGCCTGCTTTGAGTTCCTCCAGTTTTTCCCTCACGCCACGGATCGTGGCGAGCGCATTTTCTCCGTAGCGCATGATGACCACGCCACCGGCGACCTCACCGATGCCGTCCAGCTCCGCCAGACCTCTGCGTAATTCGGGACCGAGTTGAATGTTCGCGACGTCCTTCAGGCGAATCGGTGTGCCGCGGCTGTCCATGCCGACTGCGATAACTTCCAGATCTTGCAGCGACTTGATGTAACCGAGTCCGCGCACCATGTATTCGGTTTCGGCCATCTCGATCAACCGGCCACCGACATCATTATTCGAACGCATGATGGCCGTTCGGACTTTGCTTATGGGGATGTTGTAGGCCACCAGCATGTTCGGATCGACTTCGACCTGGTATTGCTTGACATAGCCACCGATCGAGGCGACCTCGGCAACCCCATTGACGGTCTGTAATGGATAGCGCAGATACCAGTCCTGAATAGAGCGAAGTTCGGCCAGATCAGTTTGCCCGGTTCGATCCACAAGGGCATATTCGTAGATCCAGCCGACGCCCGTCGCGTCCGGTCCCAGGGTTGGCGTCACCCCGGCGGGCAGGCGCCCACCGACGAAATTGAGATACTCCAGGACGCGCGAACGGGCCCAGTACATGTCCGTTCCGTCCTCGAAAATAATGTACACAAATGAGAGCCCGAAGAAGGAATACCCGCGCACGATTTTTGCGAAGGGAACGGAGAGCATCGCGGTCGTCAGCGGGTAAGTGACCTGGTCTTCGACGACCTGGGGTGCCTGACCGGGAAACTCCGTGAAGATGATGACCTGGACGTCGGAGAGATCCGGAATTGCATCGAGGGGTATTGTTCTTACTGCCCAGAGCCCCGCGGCCACTGCGAGCAAGGCTGCGATAATGACCAGGAAGCGGTTTTCCAGGCTGCTATCTATGATGCGCGTAATCATTCGCTGGTCGCCCGCATTTTGGCGGCCGCCTCCCGCAGCTTTGACTCCGAGTCAATGAGAAATTGAGCGGAGACCACCACGTCTTCGCCCGGCGCGACGCCATTTATGATCTGTGTCCAGCCTTCACTGCTGACTCCGAGTTCTACGGCGCGGGGCTCAAATTTCCCGGCTTCGCGTTGAACAAATATCTGCTCTCGCGTCCCGGAGCGGATAATCGCTTCGGAGGGCACGGCGATGACGTCAGGCAGGACCTTCGCCTCGATCGCCACATTCGCGAACATCGCCGGCTTCAGTACCAGTCCAGGGTTGTCGAACTCCATTCGAACCTTGATGGTGCGGGTCCGGTCTTCCGCGTAGGGATAGATATAGGTCAGCTCGCCCTGGAAGGTTCGACCGGGCAACGCCGTGACAGTCAAATTGGCCGAATCACCGACAGCGATCCAGGAAAGTTCATCCTCGTAAATGTCCACGTAAACCCAGACCGTCGACAAATCGGCAATCGCATACAGCTCGGTCCGGGGCGTGACGTACTGGCCTTGCCGGGCGCCTATCTTTAAAACGATGCCATCAGCCGGGGAGTGAATATGGATTTGCCTTTTGATCTCCAGGGTCTGCTCCAGCTCGTCTAGTTGGTGCTCGGGCATGTCGAAAAAACGGAGTCTGTCGATAGATGTTTTCACGAGTTCCTCCGCACCGCGGCGCACATCCGGGAACGGGCTTTTCTGCAACCTCTCCAGGTTCCTCCGGGCCACCACATATTCCTGTTGTGTCGAAACGAGTTCTGGCGAGTAAATACTGAGCAACCTGTCGTCCTTGTTGACCGGTTCACCGGTCGTGTCGATGAAAAGCTGCTCGATCCAGCCTTCCACCTTGGGATGCAGCTGGACGAGCGATCGCTCGTCGTAATCCACCCGCCCCACGGTTCGGATCGCATGGCCCATGGATCGACGTTCCGCCTTCGCGATTCGTACGCCAATGCTTTGGACGGTGACCGGATCGATCCTCACGACGCCCGCCGGGTCCGAGCCTGAACTATCGTCCGCATAGACCGGCACATAGTCCATGCCCATGGCATCCTTGGTTGGCACGGGGGAGGTGACCTCCGCATTCATGGGATTGCGGTAATACAACGGCTTTCTCGGGCCGGATGCGGAAGCATCGCCCGTCGCGTCCGGTGCGGTTCCGGTAGTACCAAGCCAAAAACCACCCGCAGCCGACACGGCGATGATCAGAAAAATATTGAGAAATTTTCTATTCATAAAGTTTCTCCGAACCGACCGAGGCGGCAAGTTTTGCGAGTGATTGCTTTGCTCGACTCAATACCTCCCAATAACTGATTTGTGCGTTGTACAGGGTGATCTGGGCATTCAAGACGTTCAGAAAATCGACTTTGTTGACCTGGTAGCCCGATAGCATTGCCGATACGGTTTGTTGCGCTTGCGGGATGATGGCAGTGTCGTACAGCGATACCTGCTCACGTGATGCCTGATATTGCGCAAGGTTTTGGGCAATCGCGGCCTGAACCGAACGGAGCGTATCGTTGAACCGGTGTTTACGCTGAAAATATTCACTGCTGCGTTGCTCGACAGCCTTGCTTTGTTTGCCTCTGGAATAGATAGGCAGGTTGATGCTAAGCATGAAAGATGCAAAATCGGCGCGACTGCTACCATCCGGATTGTTCCCGTCTCGAAAACCATAACCCGCGCCTAACTTGAAGTCCGGGTAATAGTCTTTTTTCGCAAGGTCCAGCCGTATGCGGGCGGCCTCTGTCCTCTCCCGCTGCACGTCCAGCAGTGGCCGCGCGTCCAACGCCGCTTGTAGCAGTTGGGTTTCGCCGGGCACCTCGGGTAAATTTATGTTCCGCGGTGCTTGTGGTATCCGGATGGGCTCATTGGCGGGCCTGTCGAGTAAGGCGTTGAGGACGGCCTTCGATGAACCCCGCATGCCCCGCAGGGGCAGTTCACGGTTCAGAAGGCGTGACAGTTCGAGTTGCGCGAGCAGCACGTCCTGCTGCAGTCCGTTGCCGACTTTGTACTTCGTTTGAGCAATTTCGATGAAATCGCGCATCACCGCCTGATTCTGATCGACGATTACCAAAGCATGGTCGAGGTAAAGCAGTTCCCACCATGCGGTGCGGACATCAGCTGCCACCTGTAATCGTCTGTCCAGCACTCGCTTCGCCGCCGCAGCTGCTTCATATTGCGCGGCCTCCCGTTTCAGACCGAGTTTGCCCGGAAACGGAAAGGCCTGGCTCAGCGTGACTTGCATCTGAGTCATCGCTTCCTGGTCACGATCGAAGGTGTCGGTCGGCAGGTTCAGCGCATTGAATCCGAGCGTCGGGTCCGGCAGGGTGCCAGCTTGTGACGGCACGGCGCCAAGCGCGTCAGACTGCGACTGTAGTTCGGCAAGTCCCTGATTATTGGCGAGTGCGATCGCAAGTGCGTCTTGTAACGCCAATGGCGCTGAGCTCGAAAATGATGGCGGCTGCCTGGTACCTTCGTCGTCGACCGGTGATTCGGCAGCAAATGCGTAACCGGTACCCAGCGCCAGCAATAGCTTTGCAGTAATCAATCTATTTTGCAGCATGTCTCTGCCTTGCTTCGATAGCCGACGGGTCGAACACTCACTTGTGAGCCACCGGCATGTGATTCACCCCAAGCGGGGCGTTTTGGAATCCCATTAAGCTTTGGGAAAGTTTTGGCGACCGGTCCGAACAGACCGGTTAAGGGCAGGGCGCTATTTCAGAAAGACGCAGAACTGCAGATACAGCGGTGGTGAGGAATGGATGCGAGAATCAGATTTATTGCGGATAGACGGGTGCCCCGACGCGAGGGCCAGGTCAACAGGCAACAGAGTGTGTGGATCGGAGAAGGGTCGAGTGCTTTCCGCCTTATGGTCTATGGCAGTGTCGCTAATCAAATTATTCGTCGTCGCGCAGGGATCCGCACACAGTGCGGGCACATAGTCCGGGCACTCTGCGCACATCGCGTAGGCCATCGCACATGACAGTGCCGCAATATTGCTGATCAACAGCGCAACCGCCACTACGAGAAAGCGTTTGAATCGATTATTTCGTCTGGAGCTATACACGCGGGCCAGTTTAACATCATTCAGGCTTGTCCTTTTGGTGCCGAGTTCACGGATACGAGGGCTGCCGCCTGGTTTCCCGCAATCATTGCGCCGCAGGCATTTCAAGCAGGCTTAGTTGGATCGGGTGATGGTCTGATTGGATTCCAGCTTTGCAGTCATACCCTCACGGGGGAGACACGATGCGGAATAATCTTTACGCGGTGGTCGACTACAACCGACAAAGAACGATGCACCGGGTCACAATTTGTGGTGACCGGCCGCGATAATTAAACAGGGTCGAACCGCGGTTAATTCAAAAATCCGTTGGACCTGATCAAGCCTATAAAATTGAAATAACCTCGGCTCGACCCCGTTTATTTGGCTACCATAGGCCGGGATATGAGCACAGTCATAACCGATGTAGCCGGGGTTGCCGAGGGATGAATTTAAGTCAAACATGCCTTACGGCGAGTCTGCGGTTCGTGTTGGGCAGCTGTCTGATCGCGTCCATGACGATCGTCGGTTGTTCGGCCGTCGACCAGGTTCGGTACGACGCCGAATTCACCGCGATAAGCCTGGGTCCCAACGACCTCGAGGAAGGCGGGATCGGGTTTCTGACCCCTTCTGCCGCAACGGGGCGCGAAGCGGACAAGCAGGCTCTGGCGATGAGTTTTGCGAAGAAGCTTCAGGAGATGCGCCCTGACATCACGGTCGTGCCACTGCCGGAGGTACTGAGCGCCGTCAACGCCGCCGATCTCGATAAAGAATACAAGCAAATGTATCGTGATTACCTGGACACGGGGATCCTGGAGGGGTCGATTCTTCGCCGGTTCGCCGAACTGGGCAGTATTCGTTATTTCGCGCAGCTGAGCCTGGCCAGTTTCACCCAGGGGAGCCGGGGCAGGTTTAGTTTTTTCGGGTTGTCGATTTCCCACACCGCATCGGCGAACCTGCGTGTTTTCGTTCAGATCTGGGACGCTCGCAACGCGAAGATCGCGTGGGAAGGCTATACCGAACTCAACTACGCGTACGAAACCAGCGCTGAAAAGCCGGTGACGTTTCATGATGTGGCGGAATTGGCCGCCGAAAAAATGTTTGCACAGTTGCCTGAAGTGGAAGAGAAATGAGCGGATAAAAATGAGGCCAGAATACGGCGCCGGTCATATAGAATGCTTTTCACAATGACTCGAATCTCACGATAAGGGCGCCCGTCAGACAACGCGTATTCCCGTTACTGGTTTCAATATCAATCGTGCAACAAGGTCCGCGATGACAAAATTCTTTTGGCGGAAGATTTTTATGACCAGGATGGCATTCTGGTCAAGTCGATGACTGCGTTGGAAATCGGCGGCCGTGTAATCGCGATTCGCCAGTGCAATGATCGAGATGACGCCTCTGTTTCGGGTGACGCCGAACGCGTTTGTTAACCTGTCGGACGGTAGCGCTTTATTGCAATTTGTAACCCAGAATGACATTGCGGAAAACGTGCTCTTGTTGGGCGCTGTCAATTTACCGGTGGGTCCGGACGGCACTGATTTCGGGGGCATTGAGACGGATGTTCCGGGCCAGTTCCTGTCGCGGGGGCTCGGATTCTTCGCGCAACTCGCAGGGTACTTCCAGGTCCGGGTCATCGTTGGTTAATTCACTTTTCTACCGGAATCAAAAACTTTCCGGACAATACTCGCTTAGAACTACCGAAAGCATTTCCAGTCGAACGGGTTATCGGAGTATGATGACCCCATAGGACCGTCGCGAACAAACACCATCTGGCCGCGCAGACAGATCAGGAGAATTGCCTGCTCCGCGCCCGGAAGTGCCGGTCGAGGGGAAGTGCATGTTCAGATTCAGGTTCTCGAACAGGTTCACCGCCGTCTTCATGGCGTTCGTCGTGTTGCTGATAGCGGGTCCGACAATCAGCTGGGCGCAAATCGAAGAAATTGTTATCACGACGCGCAAGCGTGAGGAAAATCTGCAGGAAGTTCCAATCGCGGTCAAGGCGATCGGCGCCAAACAAATCGAACTTCAGGGACTCTATAATCTCGAAAAGATCGTGACGCTGGACCCGAGTGTCTCGTTTCAGAATAATTATAACGCCGCCGACACGAGGATTATCATTCGCGGCCTGAGCCCGACCCGGGGGCGCGCGAATGTCGCATTCCTGGTTGACGGCATCGACATCACTTCGGAAAACACGATCGCGGCTGGCGCGGGGTTGCTCGCGAATCGACGCCTGCTCAACGACGTCGAACGCATTGAGATCGTGAAGGGTTCCCAGAGTGCGTTGTTCGGTCGGGCCGCGTTTACCGGTGCGATCAGTTACACGACGAAGGAACCTGGCGATGCATTTGAGAGCAATGTTCGCATCGACGCGGCCGAAAACGGATTGCTTGATATCGGCGGCGCAATTGGCGGTCCGGTGCCAGGTCTCAGGGATGTCCTCGGGTTTCGGGCCAACGGGGTCTACTGGACCGATGATGGGTACTATACGAATAGTGTGTCCGGCGAAACCGTCGGTAGCGGTGAGGGCTATGGCGGTGCGCTGGTCGGCGTCTGGACGCCGGGGAATTCCTGGAAGTTGAAGGCGCGCGTAGAGTATAGCGACGACCATTACGATCCGGTTCCAATTATCCGTATTCAGCAGGCGACCCCGGTCCCTTACCCGGACAACACCACCGTCCGACTCGCGCCCGACCCCGACAACATCACCGACGATGACACGCTGACCCTGGCCGGCAATATGTCTAACGCAACCGCCAACATGCTGGATCACGGCCTGTATTGCGCCGAGATATTGCCGCCCCCACCTCGGGACCAGAGCGGGAACCTGCTCGTGACCGGGCCCGAGCTCGTGGACGCGCGTCAGCTCGCGCTGAAAGAAATGTTCCCCGACTACCCGACGTTTCCGGCCCATGTGCCGGACCCGGACAATAGCCATCCTGACGACAGCATTCTATGGAAGAGGGCGCTGAGCGATGGCTCGGATCCTCTGAAGCCCGGTTTCTGCCTGGCAGACACTTACAAGACCACACCCGGTCAAGTGGTCGAGCACGGCGAGAACCCGGCGACCGGACGGGATTACGACGGCCAGGATCTCGAGACGATGCGGGCAACGCTGAGTATTGATTTCGACCGTGAATTCGGCACGTTCACGTCATACACCGGATTCACCCAAGCAGACGGATCGGTCAGTCTCGATCAGGATCCCCGGACCTTAGGCCGACCCGACGCCTATCTTCAGACCCAGGGCGGCAATACGATCAAGGATGTGAACCAGTTCAGCCAGGAGATCCGTTTCGCCTCCAACTGGGACGACTCACCCGTCCAGCTCACGGTGGGGGGCTTGTATTGGCAGGAGCAACGGGAGACGAATGATCAGAATTTCATCACCAACTGTTTCCTGACCGGCAAGGGGGTCGTTCCATCATCCCCCACTGGCAACGGACTGATCCTGGACATCCCGGGTCTGTGCGATGGCGGCGATGCCGTCAACAATCCCAATGGTTTCGAGGGTCCGACGGTTGACAGCTGGCAGGCCTATTGGCAGCAGTTGCAGCCGCACCCGGGGTCGACGTGGGAGGCGGATACGGAGCATAAGTCGATTTACGGCATGCTCGAGTTCGACCTGGCCGAGAACTGGGGTCTGACGCTCGAAGATCGTTACGTCGTCGATGAGACATTCACCCTGAGCAAACCGAATTTCAGCTCCTGTACGAATTTCGCATTCGGGATATTTGGCGGGGCCACGGGGATTCTGCCAGGGGCCTGGCTCGACGAATCAGAGAACCCCGGTTTCAACGCGCTGTGCACGTCGGATGGATTTTTCGGAGACCCGGTCTTTTTCGAGGATCTTGACCCGGGTATCCAGGCACACTATTTGCCGCCGAACACAGGCTGCGAAAAAACTGCGGGCGTGCTGCTGCCGGGACAGCCATTAAAGACGAATGGTATCGACCCGTTGGAGCCCGGCGGGGTCGGCCGCGAGGACAATTTGCCGCTCAGCGTGGACACACAGGGCTGCCCGTGGGGCAACATCATGGGCGACGTGAATTCAGACTGGCATGCGCCCAAGATCACGCTCGACTGGTTTGCGACCGATGATGCGATGATTTATGCATCGTGGGCGAGGTCGGTCAAGCCGGCCGGTATCAACCAGGTGTCATCCGGCGGCGCGGCCACGACGATCGACGAAGAGAGGTTCGATCCCGAGATTATGGATTACTGGGAAATCGGGACCAAGACGTCGTGGGAGGCGGCCGGCTTCCTGACGCTGAACGGCGCGTTTTATTTCCAGGATTACACCGACAAGCAAGTCGGCACCCAGATCCTGGTGCCCGACGGCTCGGGCGGTTTTCGCTCGAATCCACGCGTCGTCAACGCGTCGTCCGCGGAAGTCTGGGGCCTGGAAATCGAGGCCGTATGGCAACCTCGCATCCTGGAGGGTTTGGTATTCAGTGCGGCCTATACCTATCTCGATACCCAGTACACCAATTTTATTGACGAGACGACTACCTTCACCCGGGCCGCGATGGCCGGTAGCTGCCCGGTGGTCTGGAAAGATTCGAGCAATGTAACGGTAGCGACCGGCACGGTGAATCCGAATCCCGATCCGCTGGATCCGATCTATGCCCCGAAATGCGCGCTGGACCTGTCCGGCAACCAGCTCGAACTCGCACCCAAAAATGCGTTCGTTGGACAGTTCAGTCTGATACGGCCATTTGCCGACAACAACGTCGACTGGACGGTCGGCCTGGACGCGATATACCAGGACGAGCGCTTTCAGGATCAGGATAATTTTACCAAACTGGAGGACTACTGGCTGTTCAACCTGCGCGCGGGGCTCGTGTCCGACAAGTGGGATCTCATCTTTTATGTCAATAACGTGTTGGATGACGATACGATCCGGGGCGGTGGTAGCGGCCCCGATTTCGGCTGGCCCATCAGCGATATGGGATTCTCGGCCGGCCTCGTGCGGAATCATCATTTTGGACCGTTGCCGCCACCGCGTATATTCGGTGTCAGGCTGAATATGCGGTTCGGCGCCGGGTCCTGAGCCGGTTAGCTCGACTGTAATGTGCGTGTTTCTATGGTCGAGCCACCGGTAAAATCTCGTGCCCAGCGGCCGAAGACTTCAGCGGGCAGCGGTTCGCTGAAATAAAAGCCCTGCGCGCGCTCCACGCCGTTCTCGCGTATCCAGCGAAAGGCGGCGCCATTCTCAACACCCTCGGCAACGCATTCGAGCCCGAGATTGTGGGCAAGGTCGGTTGCGGCCCGAACGATTGCAGCATCCGCGGCGTTGTCCGGTAGCTCAGAAATAAATGAACGGTCGATCTTGATTTCGTCGACGGGGAGATTTTTCAGTTGTGCGAGAGATGAGTACCCGGTACCGAAATCATCGATTGAAATTTTAATGCCCATTTCGCGCAAACGGCGCAGCACAGTTGTCGCCTGGGCAAAGTTTCTGACCATCGCCTCCTCGGTGATTTCGATAATCAGACTTTCAGGTGCTACGCAGGCTTCCTGCAAAACGTCCTGGACAAACCACGGCAAATCATTGTCGAGCAGGTCCTGCGCCGAGAAATTGACCGACAGCGTCAGATCGAGGCCATCATTCCGCCAGCGGGCACATTCCCGGACTGTTGCCGCCAATGCCCATCGGGTCAGAACAGAAATGTTTCCGGATTGCTCGAGGATCGGAATAAATTCGTTTGGCCCGAGCCAGCCGAAGGTCGGGTGGTCCCAGCGGACCAACGCTTCAGCGCCGCAAATAGAGCCGTCGCTAACCCATACTTTGGGCTGGTAATAGAGCTTCAGTTCCTGATGCCGGGTGGCCCGGCGCAAATCCTGTACCAAAGTCATGCGGCGCAGAAGTTTTTCCTCGTCGCCCTGGTGGTAAACAGCGATTGGCTGCTCCGTCCGGTTGCCGTGGCTGCAAGCGATCGTCGCACGATGCAGTAACTGATCGTGGTGTTCACCGTGATCCGGGTAAACAGCGATTCCAATGCCGGGACGCACGGTTACCGTGATGTCCGGAAGTGCAACATCGGTCCCCAGTTTCGCGATGAGTTGGTCGGCAACATCGGTGGCTTCATCCGAGCCGAGGCCAGGAAGAATTGCAAGAAACGAGTCGGTCTCAAGGCGGGCGAGGGTGTACGGCGATGCAAGGTATGAGCGTAGTTGGGTGGCTGCCTGCCGAATATAGTCATCCGCAATATCGTGACCCAGGGTCTCGGCAATTTCGGTCAGTGCATTGAGCGTTATCACCATCACGGCGAGCTGGCAATTCTCGCCACGTGCACTGGAAATTTCGATACCGAGACATTCCAGTGCGAAGTCGCGATTATGGAGTCCGGTCAGCGAGTCGTGCCTGGATTGATAGGATATTCGTTCCTCGCGTTGAGCAATTTCATTCTGCATCGAGTTGAAGGCTTCGGCGAACTGATCGAATTCATCTCCGGTATGGATGATCACCGGTTCGTCGTAATTACCGGCCTGCATGCGCCGTGCGGCATCGACCAGTTTCTTGATCGGCCGGGTCAGCGTGCGGGAGAGTAGTACGGCACCGGCAAGGGCCAGCAACAACGGAATTGCGCCGAGCGCGATCGCTGCAGTCTGTAGAAGCTGATATGGCGCCATTGCATCGGCGACCGAATTAGTCAAGAGGAGGGTAAGTTCGCTGTCACCCGCATTCAACGGCCGCCCGATGACGAGATGTTCAGCGCCGGCGATGCTTATAGTGGACGGCTCACTGAGCGATACGAAAGCCGTTGCGCTTGCCATTGCATCCCGGGTGGGACCCGTCAGTGAACTCGCGATCATTTGAGGAGGGCCTTCCCCGCTGTTTTCGACAATAGACGCGTGCAATCCCGTCAAATCGCTGAGCCTTTGTGCATAGCTGTCGGTGATGGCGAATCCCATCGCCAGCCAGGCCACGGGAAGCGGAGCGCGGACCGGCACGGTAAATATTTCGCACCCAACGCCGTCCACGACCAGCGCAGTTTTGCCGAATTCGTTATCGCGGGCCGGGCCGAGAAACTTTTGGAATTGGCGACTGATTTTTGTCGCGTCCCCGGTCGATGCGATCAATTGCCCGTCGATGTCGAATAGCAGCGCGATATCGGCTCCGGCCCGGCGCGCGTGATTGGCCAGTGCCGATTCGATCGTCGGTTTGTCTCCCGTGGCGATCGCTCGCTTAAAACCATAGTCTGCTGCCAGCGCGCTGACGGTGTTACCGAATTGGGCTGTACGACTCTGATTGGTTTTCTGAAATATCTCGGAACCCGCTTCCAGCGCCAGGATGGCGCGGGCGGAAACATCGCGGTTGGCCGTGACCAGCACCATTGCTACGGTCCCGATTTGGCTCAGCAATATCAGCGTTGCGGCGACCGCCAGAATCTTGAATCGCAGGCTCAGCATGGGTTTCCCTGGCTCCCCCAAGGTTATATCGCTCGTTCGATCGGGCTCATGCTAAGCCCTGTAGCGGTCGGGTTATGTGAAGTCGATCACGTACTACACCGATATATATAACTAAGGTGTAAATCACGCTAAATAGGGG
>SMVA01190046.1_pt1 | contig 15343 bp, 11 predicted proteins | sample 2456451 | NCBI WGS metagenome assembly SMVA01 (sample SAMN11095933, study PRJNA526329) | marine sediment metagenome | biome: Marine sediment; feature: Surficial sediment; material: Deep marine sediment; isolation source: Hadal surficial sediment | place: Pacific Ocean | collected 2014-05 | depth...
GACTTTATAATGGGAAATTATTTTTCCAATCATATTAAAAAGTACAATTCTCTTTTTGGAATGTCCAGGTGAGATTCGTAGGGGCGTTCAAAAAGGACGTCTTTGCGAGCGTTTCTTGCGAAGCAATCTACTTCGTAATCATGAGATTGCTTCATCCCGCAAAGAACCGCGGGATTCGCAACGACATGTCTGGACTTTTACTTCTCGTTACAAAGCTCCTGCTTTGTAACGCAAGTCTACAAACCCAAGTTTTGGCTTATTGAAGCAAAGCTTCGAAAACAATTCCTTCCCAAGCAGAGCTTAAGGAAGGAGGGAGAATTTTGGTAGCCGAAGTGGCCACACTTCGGGTTCGGTAGGCAAAAAATGTTTGGTTAGGCCGAGAACTCTCGGCGAGTTCTGCAACAAAGAGAGCGGAAGGCGACCCCGTCCCGATTTTCCTGCAATTTTTTTATAATAATGAAATCGGGAGGAGGCGCCTGAAGCCCGTGAAGGATCCCTCGCCCCGTTTTTCAGGGCGAGGAGCCGGAACGATTCCCCCAACACAAGTGTACCTCACCGAGTTTGCTTCGCTGACAAACGCTCGCAAAGACGAACACCTAATCTACTTTGCCGCTTTGCGGATATAAATACTGCCGTTATAAGTCGAGAAATAGAACTCTGGCCCGCCGCCGTTAATGGTGCCATAAATAGAGCTTTCGATCTTGACCTTTATTCTGCCGCCGTGCTTACGCCTGTCTTCTCTTATCAACCTCGGCTTGTCTTCCAATTTGATGTCGAAATCACTATACACTTCTCCCTGCTCGGATTTCATTTTCACGTTGGCTTTTATATTGTCCGGAAAAGTTACATCCACCCGGCCGTTAAAAGAGACAAACGACATCGGTTTGTCCGAAGTGATGTTATCAAACGTCACTTCGACTTTGCCGTTAGTGGTGTTCGCAACAACGGAGCCGGAGATATTGATAGCCTTAATTGAGCCGTTGACGTTATTTAATTCAATTTCGCCTTCCATACTTTCAACTTCAATATGGCCGTTGTTGACCGTGGTTAATTTCAAGGAGGTTTTGTTCGGCACTTTGATATCTATATCTACGGTGCGTTGGTGCGACGATGCGCTTATGGTCATGCGGTTGCGCTCTTCTTCAACAGACAGCCCGGTAGTGGTAATTGCCAACCGCTTTAAGCCTTCTGAATTCCGGTTTGATCTCCTGGAATATTTTCTGGTCCGGGTGCGTGCCTCGATAATGATTTCATCACCCTCGTACCCTTTCACGGTAATTGAGCCGTTGGTGAGACTGACCTTGATAAATCCCGGTCTTGAGGGGTCGCTAAAGGTCAGGCTCACCCGGTCGACGGGTGGGTCCTGGCTGAAAACCGCGGACGTTAGAACAAAAATCAGGGTTATAAAAAACATAAATTGGATTTGCTTAATCATTATTCGATCACCTCATTTTTTTGTTAACATAAATGTCACCATTGAAACCGTCAAACTCAATTTCCGGGCCGCCTTGGCCCACACGTGCGCCAAACGCTTTGTCGGCTTTATAGACATATTTGCCTTTGCGCCGTTTGGTCTTTGCGTGACGCGGCGAAAGGTAGTTTACATCAAAATCTGTGTACACATCACCATTGAAGGTTTTAAAACGAAAATCAGCTTCGAGTCCGGCCAGAAAAGTGACTTCGATTTCGCCGTTGAGCGAGCCGAAATAGCAGTCATTTTTGGGGTTTTGCTCGAAGTCGACGGTTACGCCGCCATTGAGTGCATAAATCCGCCCCGAACCGGAGAGGCCGGTTGCCTCAATTCTGCCGTTGATGTTGTGCAAATCATAGTCGCCGGAAACGTTTCTCACTTCGATTGTGCCTTCATTTATCGTTTTGAGATAAACGTTGGTGTTGCGGGGTACTTTGAGCTTGAAATCAAAAGTCACGTCGTATCCGTCGTGCCGCCAGCCGCGGTGGTTCATAGAGCCGTCCCGACGGCGGTAAGGCGTGTCCACATAAAGCTCAATGGTGTTATCCTGTTCCGTAATTTCCAGGCGAATCTTTTTTCTCGCCAGGTCGATTCTTTCCTGCGAACTCGCAAAGATGGTTTTGTTTACTACCAGTTGAACTTCTTTGCCGTTATATCCTTCCACTTCAATACTGCCGTTGATGTTATCGACGATGACCTCTTTTTTTCCCGAAGGGTTCGAGAATTTTAAAGTCCTTTCGATTTTCTCTTTGACTTCTTTTGAGAAACAAGGGATGCTAAATGTGAAAATAAATATTAAACCTAGAACGGACGTTAACCGCGAATTATTCATGTCAATCACCTCATTAATTGACTATTTTCTTTATTTATTGATTGATTTTCCATTTTGACGGATTGATTAAGTAAACATAAATATCTACTTTTGAATGCAAGTAATTGCAAATTCACTTCACTGCATGTTCAACGAGCCAACTCGACAGGGTCTCCAAATAACCATCAGCGAACCACGGCCATCCATTTCCACCTCCGTGATGACCGCCCAGCCTGATTCCGTGATTAGCTTTGGGAAAAATCTTGATCGTATAATCTTTATTGCCGGTTTTTGACAATCCTTTTTTCCAATTTCTGACCGCTAAATCAACCGGTCCATCGGTATCATTCTCACCAAACAGCAGTAGAATGGGAAATTTCATTTTTTCAATATCCGGTACTGGATTGTAAGTCGCCACCCAGCTCCAGTTATGTCTGTTCTTTTCTGAAGGTAAAATCTTGTCTATTGCAACGAATTTGTACCACTCTTTCTTGCGGGCGATTTCAATGGCCTGCAAAAGTTCATTTCTTTTTTGACCGATTCTTAAATAATTGAAGTATTTTCCCAGCAAATCATTAGCCTCAGTTTTGTCGACTTCCGAAGCTCCAGCGTGGTTGAGTGCAATTTGATAGGAATACATTTCTTCCTCATAGGGAGTTGCGCCGCCTCCTGAAACCATAATCATGAAAGAGATGTCATCTGTCTGCGAACTGGCAACGCTCGCGACCCAGCAACCCTGGCTGTGCCCCCAAAGGCTGACCTCCTGGATTTCGGCCTGGCTTTTTAAAAAATCGATTGCAGAAATCGCATCCTTGGCAAGATCTTGTAGCGAGGATCGGGTCCAGTTGCCCGTCGACTTACCGCTGCCGCGTTTGTCGTAAATCAGGCTCGCGATCCCCAATCGAGCTAAACGATCTGCAAAAAAGAGATTTTGCCAGCGAGTGGCCTGTCCTGAGCCATGGAGAAACACAACGGCAGTTCGTGGCGTTTGATCCTCCGGAATGACAAGAGTCCCTGCCAGGGTGACGGCACCGTTGTGAAATTCAATTTCTTTTTGCGAATAGGGCAGGGGTTCAGGTTGCGACTTTTCTATTCGAAATTTTGCTCTGCTATCGTGCCAATTCAAATCGCCCGAAATTGTGTTCCCTTCTAGGGTTCCGTTTATGAAATTCCAATCGCCCAAAATCGTGCCTGAATCAGCGTCAAATTCAAAATTTTGGAAAGGTATTTTGAGCATGCCCAGATCGGGCAAGCTCCAGTTTCCAAACAGAGAATCGTTTTCTGTCACCAGATCTAATTTGATACTCGTTTCTTCATTGTTTAAAATTGCTACACCAGACCAGTGTCCTTCTAGTGAAGATTTATGCACAGAACAGACCGAAATAGTTGCAGTTAAAACAATCAACGAGAATACACGAAAAAGAATTATCATCAGTATTTTCTTCATTATATTTTGTTAAAAGTATCAACTTGTTTTTTGAAATTAAAAATAACTTCTTGTTCATTTTAACTGCTTAATCGCTTTTCCGGCTCGTCTGCGGACAGTCTGGTTAAACATCTCGTTGTTCATTAAAAGTTTCAGTGCGCTGACGGCCTGTTTTTCTTGCCGCTCCACAAACAGCTCAATTAAGGCAATTTGGGTCAGGGGCGAGGTTTGCCGGGTCAGCGACTCGATTAAACCGGCACGAACAACTTCTTCGTCGTAAAAAATAGAGAGTGCGTCGATGGTGGCCAATCGTACGTTCAGATTGGAGTCATAGTCTAAAGTATTCAGCAGCGTTTCAAGAGTCGTTGCTTCCGGCTGAGCGACGCGATAACTATAACTCACTCCCCGCAGCCGCTCACTTGAAGATTGATTTTGCAGCAATGCAGTAGCCACCATTTGTCGCAAGCTGTAGACCTCGTTGCGCAGGACCATAAGATCTTGATTGCCCTGAGAAGGAGCCTTCATCGCCAGACCGCTTATTAAACCAATAATCAAAAGCGCCAGGGCAAGCCCGAACTGAAAAACCGGCTGCTGCGGCCACCAGCGACCGAGTGAGTTATTCACTTTCTCCCGCCACCCAAGGCGGATTGCCGCGACATTTTGCCCGGCCTCATAAGCCTCAAGCATGGCGTAAAACCGTGCTTTTACGGTCGCAGGAGGAGTTGCCTCGGGGAGTTTACCCAATTTCTCCCAGGTTGTGCCCAGGCTTTCGAATTCAGCTTTGCACGCCGAGCAACTCAGCAAATGCTCTTCGATTTTTGAAAGTGCGCTGTCGTTTAAGTTTCCACCTAAATAGTCAGCAATTTGTCGTGTGACGTGTTCACATTTCATGACGCTCTTTCTCCCGATAGTTCGAAAAAATTATCTCTTAACCTCTGCATTGCGCGATGAACTCTTGCCTTAATCGTGCCTTCAAGGCAGCCGAATATTTGCGCAATCTCTGTATATTTTATATTTTGAAAGCGGCTGAGCACCAACACCTCCCGATCCTCTTCAGGAAGTCTGGACAAAGCCATATGCAACAGTTTTGCTTCCTGCTCCTTTTCAAAATGTTCGCTTGCAATCAGGTCCCGGCTGATCAAATCTTCCGATTCGTCATCAGCGTTCTCGAACTTTTTCTTTTTAAAATAATCAGCTCTGGAATTGCGGGCAATTTGAAACATCCAGGTGGTAAACTCGCTGCTGCCTTGGTAGGTATTCCGGTATTTTAATATACGTAGAAACACCTCTTGCAGTAAATCCTCGCTGGCCTCCCGGCTGCCTGTTAACCGCAAAAATAAATTATAGAGAATCTTGTGATGCCGTTCAAAGAGAATGCCGAGCTTTCCCAAATCACCGTCTTTTACTTGAAACATCAGTTCATTATCTGTTGGAGAATGCAATCGTATTTGACCTTCCTGAGACTTGTGTGTTAATATACACTTGTGTTCCGTGAAAAGGTTACAACAAAAGGTTACAACAGTTAGGTTGGAAAGGTAATAACTTTGATTTAGGAATTCAACATTGAGGGAATGAAAATTAACCACAGATTAACCAAGCGCGGCGAAGGCGGCAATCAAATAATTAAGCCACGGATTTTCACTGATTGGCACAGATAAATGTGTTTAGAAAAAAAATGGAGAATCATTATAGCAATTTGAAATTTGTAGAACTTTTTAAACATCTGTGAGAATCAGTGTCCATTGTGGCTAGGAATTTTAGCCTTCCGATAGATGCATTCGGGAATGTAAACTATAAATAAAATGATTATCTCCTTGAATAAGCGATTTGCTCCGGGGTCGGTTCTGAATTAGAAGAAACCACATTCAACGATTCTAAGTCTGCAACAAATTCACTTAGATTAAAATAGCGTTGTTCCGGATTTCTGTTGAGGCATCGTTTTAGTATCTCATCTAACTGGGGAGAGTGCTCCGGATAGAGGCTGCGCAAAGAAGTGACGGAACCATTCAAATGGCGGGGTTGAGCGGATGATTTCCCATAGCCGTTCAGAGGAAGTTCATCGGTTAATAACTGCTGTAAAATAACCCCGAGAGAATAAATATCCGCGCGGCCGTCAAAAACTTGATTTTCACTAAACAACTCGGGCGCGATAAAGTAAGAAAGATAAGTAGCCTCAGACTCATCAATTTTGGGTAAATAAGCAGCAATCCAGTGGTGGCAAAAGTCATCAATTCTGAGCTGGCCGTCTTCGACGATGAAAAGACTGGAAGGGTTAAGTACACCATGAATGATTCCAGCGAGATGGGCCTGGCGCAGGATCGTAGAAACCCGGATGAGAATATCAATCACTTTTGACAGGTGGAACGGATACTCTTCGTGTATATGAAGGCTCAATGACTTTGAATCGATCGGTTCTGAATCAATAAAATAGTGCCCATTTTCCTTGCCGAAGCTGTATACTTTACAAATGTTTTTATTGTCTAATTTACCGGCAACACGCGCACCCTCTAAAAAATTTTCTGCACATTTATCGTCACTTAATTCTCCATTGAGTACTTTCAAAAATCTTCTGTTCTCATCTATTAGATTCAGAGCTTCATAAACCGTAAAACAAAACTTGCGGCAGATTTTCCGTATAACCTTATAGTTTTTCAGATTTAATCCGTTCAATGTATTTTTAACCTTTTATTTTAAAAATCATGGGTATGTTAGTATATATCGATAAAAAGTAACAAATCCTTGACTATAACGGTTATGATTTTAAGGCTGAGCCCGGAAGGCCAATAAAAAAAGAGCCGCCTTAAACTTCGAAGCGACTCTTTTATGGAAGGACCAGTGACAATTTAATTATCGGACAAACGAAATTGACCTTGCCATTTAGCTCGCACTTATTTTAAAATGTTGCAATTTAGTTGCATTTACTCTTTTTATTTGCTAAAGTAAGTCACCCGCCAAAAGTAAAGAAAATTCATACTACCCATCAAAGTAGGTCAATTATGGCAGAAGACCTCATTCTACAAATTGTTTTTTCAGATATTCTGACGACACTTTTAAAATGAATAATAAGAAAGTTTCGATGGTCAAATAGCTTCCTGACGCAAGTAATTAACCGTCTCATCCTACCAACTAAAACGGAGGGAATCATGGATTTTCTAAACAAATTCTCGGGGATAGCTCACTGGCTGCCAAGGGTATCTTTGGCGGCTACTTTCCTGTATCACGGGGTCACAACATTGCCGGGGCAGAAATGATGGCTCAAATGATGGGAATGCCTGTTGTTGCGGTTTATTTGCTGGTGCTTATGGAAGTGGGCGGCGCCTTGCTCATTCTTTGGGGTGGATTCGGTCCCTGATTGGGCCACCTGGGTTTCCGGTCTACTTTTTTCCGTGGTCATGCTTGGTGCAATTGTCATGGTGCACGGTAAGAATGGCTGGAACTCCATCAATATGGGCCCGGACATGCCGGGTCAAGGTATGGAATTTCAGCTGTTGATTCTTGCCACTGCCCTCTACTTTGCTTTTCAAGGCAACAGTGCCAACGCGGCTGCTTAGCTCAAAATAGTATCCAGTTTTTCAGTGTGGCAGGGCTCATGAATTGATCTCCTGTCACACGAATTTAAATTCACTTAGAAATGATATGAAAAATTCAAAGATTCTTGCGGAAACTGCTGCGTGGCTGATAACATTGTTCATGTTTTCGAGTGTTGCATGTGTCTCTGAACCAAATGAAACCGAGGCCAGTCAGCAGCCCAAACCAGATGTTGAGCAGCGATTAAAAGAACTTGGCGTCGAGTTGCGGGAACCTTCTCCCCCGACTGCGAATTTCGTACGCGCCGTTCGAACGGGCAGCCTGGTTTTCCTGGCGGGTCACGGACCGAGCAAACCGGAAGGCGGATTGGTAACCGGAAAAGTTGGCGCCGACCTCAACCTGGATCAGGCAAAAGAAGCTGCGCGTCTTTCGGCCATCAGTTTACTTTCCTCTCTCAAAGCTGAAATCGGTGATTTGAACAAAGTTAAGCGCATTGTCAAAGTACACGGAATGGTCAATGCGGTTCCGGATTTTACCCAGCATTCTCAAGTTATGAACGGCTGCTCCGATTTTCTGGTCTCGGTTTTTGGGCAACGGGGTAAACATGCCCGCGCGGCTGTTGGCATGGGTTCATTGCCCAGAAACATGGCGGTCGAGATCGAGATGATTGTTGAAGTTGAGTAAGCTCCCCGCCAAAAATAAGAAACAAGAACGCACGCAAAGGCGCTAAAGCCTGTCCTGAGCTTGTCGAAGGGACGCAAAGTTCACGCTCAGAAAAAATAAAAAAAGCTTTGCGGATCCTTTGCTGCTCAGCGTCTTTTCGTGGAGATTTTTCCTCTCTCCGATCAGACCCTACTTTTTCCCTTGATTTTACAGAAATGAAAAAGTATTTTTAAACTGCTTTTTATTCTATTCAAACTTCTATTTACTTCTACTCAGTTCAGTAAGTCTTGAAAAATTTTTCCTGGAGGAAGCCATGAAAACACTTCTCAACATCAAGCATCTTTTCAGTTCGCTGATTCTCTCAGTTTTTTTCCTGCTACCACAAATTCAATTAGCTCAGGACAGCAAGGCATTTAAGAAAAATGCAATCGAAAAAGCTGAAGAACTGCAGCCTTTAATCAATGAAATCTCCAGCACGCTTTGGAATTACTCAGAGACAGCGCTTAAGGAAACTCGCTCAGCAAATTTCCTCATCAAAAAGCTCAGGACCGCCGGGTTCAAAATCGAAGAAGGAGTCGCGGAAATGCCTACTGCTTTTGTGGCGACTTACGGATCTGGAACCCCAGTCATTGGCATTCTCGCGGAATACGACGCCTTACCCGGAGTCGGTAATCAAGCGGTTCCGGAACGGCTGGCTCGCACAGATGGCGTCAAATCGGGACACGGATGCGGTCACAATTTATTCGCTGCCGCCAGTGTCGGTGGGGCCATTGCCATCAAGAATGCCTTGGAAGAAAACGGAGTTCAGGGAACGCTCAAACTCTTCGGAACGCCCGCTGAAGAGACGGTGGTTGGAAAAGTTTACATGGCAAAAGCCGGCCTTTTCGACGGACTCGATGCGGTCATCGATTGGCATCCCTCCGATGAAAATAAAGTAAAAAATCAGCCGGGCCGGGCTATGAACAATTTTGAAGTTGAATTCTTCGGGCAAGCGGCTCATGCAGCCGCGGATCCCTGGAATGGTCGCAGCGCCCTCGATGCTGTCGAACTCATGAACTACGGCGTCAACCTCATGCGCGAGCATGTCAAACCCACCACCCGAATGCACTACGTGATACCGAATGCCGGTGAAGCGCCGAACGTGGTGCCGGAATACGCCAAGGTCTGGTACTACGTGCGTGACATCAATCGGGAGGAAGTGCAAAAATATTACAATCGTATTTTGAAAATCGCCAAAGGAGCCGCTTTAGCTACCGAGACCACACACAAAGTTCATTTGATAACCGGCGTTCATGAATATCTTCTCAATCGGCCGCTGCAGGAAGCGATGCAGAAAAACCTTGATTGGGTCGGTGCTCCTGAATTTACCGAAGAAGAGCAGAAATTTGCTCGCACACTGCAGCGAAATGTTGGGAAAGAGGAGACGGGTTTTAGTGCTAGGATCGAACCTCTGGAAGATCAACCCGGTGCACCGGAAGGGGGCTCAACCGATGTCGCTGAAGTGAGCTGGCTGGTGCCAACTGCAGGATTCCGTATCGCCACGGCAGCACAGGATGTTCCCTGGCACAGTTGGGCAACCACCGCCTGTCATGGCACCGAAGCGGGCCGGAAGGGAGCACAAGTTGCCGCCAAAGTCATCGCCGCTACCGGCGCGGATCTTTTTACCAACATGGATTTGCTTAAAAAAGCTAAGCAATTTTTCGAGAAAGCAACGACGGGAAAGCCTTACATTTCTCCTTTGGATGAAGGGGAATTAACCACAGCAAAGTAATTGCGACATGCTTCCATAGGAGTTTAACATGCAAAAGAGCAAGATGGTTTTAATTCTATCCTATATTCTTTTCACCACCCACTTATCATTTGCTCAGGAAAAAGAGCAAATCACTATTGAGTGGATTTACAGCGACAAAAGCCGTGAGCTGACTGCGGTACCGAAATTTGTCTGGCTGAATGATAACACTGCCATTCTTTATGATGTGCGCAAGCCTGAAGAAGAAAGAACTTTTGAAATACTCGATCCCGCTTCCGCAAAACGCAAATCTATTCTGGACATGACCGATGCTGTTAATAGCTTCAAATCTTTTATTGGGAAGGAAGATTCAACGTTTATTTTACAATGGCCAATCTCTTTTGATGGCGATGGCAAGCGCGCGCTTTATCTGTTCGAAGATGATATTTATTTGCTTAACCTGGCAGAATCGAAATTTTACCGAGTCACGGATACCGAGGAAAAAGAAAAATCAGCCAATTTTTCACCGGATGGCAAAATGCTGGCTTTCGTGCGGGCGAACGATTTATATGTTTATGACATTGCAACAAAAAAAGAACAGCGTCTGACCACGGATGGTTCGGAAACCACCCTGAACGGCACCCTGTCCTGGGTTTACTGGGAGGAAATTTTCGGACGCCGGGATATCGGCTACTGGTGGTCGGAAGACTCGAAGGCAATCGCTTACTTACAGACAGACGAGTCGCCGGTTGCGGTCATGCATTACGTCGATTTTAAACCGCAAGTGCCACGGGTAATCAAGCAGCGCTATCCGAAAACCGGTACGGCTAACCCTATCGTTAAAGTCGGAATTATGGAGATCAAAAACAGCAAAACCATCTGGATTGATTTGCCGGACTATGAATACCTGGCGCGGGTAAAATGGCTGCCGGACAACAAACAATTTGCCGTGCAAACCATGAACCGTGCGCAAACCGAGCTCAACATGTATTTCGTCGACCGGACCACCGGCAAATCCAAACACATCATGAAAGAAGCTGATGAAGCCTGGGTGAACATCAACGACGATCTGTATTTCTTGAAAAATAGCAAGCGCTTTATCTGGCAGTCGGAACGGGACGGTTATGCTCACCTCTATCGATTCGATATGAAAGGGAGGCTGGTGAATCAGATTACCCAAGGCGAATGGGCCCTGCGTTCTTCGGGCGGCCCTTTCTGGCTGCGGAAGTCGGTTTCAGCCATCGACGAGAAGAACGGCTGGATTTATTTTACCGCGCTGAAAAAATCCTCAGTTGAACGGCATCTTTACCGCATTAAGTTTGACGGCTCCGGGATGAAACAAATGACCCCTGAAGACGGCATCCACAAAGTCACATTCAGTCCGAACAGCAAATATTATTTTGATAGCTTCTCCAACGTAACCACTCCGACATCTCTTTCACTATACGAAAACAATGGCAGGCTTAAAAAAGTCCTTGCCGGCGCGCGTACTGAAATGGCAGCAAAGCTGGATGTGCAGACCGCCGAGTTGTTCACCATTCCAACTTCAGATGGCTTTCCCATGCCCGCTGAGATTCTAAAACCAAAGGATTTTGACCCCAACAAGAAATATCCGATCATCTATCATATTTACGCCGGGCCATCAGCGCCGACAGTTTTCAATGCCTGGACTACGGCACGTTACTGGGACCAAGTTCTGCTGCGCAACGGTTATTTAGTTGTCCGCTTTGACCACCGCAGCGCCACCGCCATCAGCAAGAAGCTGGAAAATCGTTTGCTCAACATGATGTCCGGGCCCATTGAGCTGAAAGACATCGTCGACGGGGTGAAATGGCTCAAGTCGCAACCGTATGTAGACGCTGACCGTTTTGGCATCTGGGGCTGGAGCGGCGGCGGCAGCTTTACCCTGAATGCCATGACCAACTCCCAGGAATTTAAAGCTGGAATTTCAGTTGCGCCGGTGACCGACTGGCATTACTACGATACCAAGTGGGGAGAGTTTGCACTGAAACGGCCTCAGGACAATCCTGAAGGATATGAAAAGACTTCCTATTTGAAAAGCGCCAAAAATCTGCATGGCCGCCTGCTGCTCATACATGGTACTTACGACGACAATGTGCACCCGCAAAACTCCTGGGCCTTTATCGAAGAGCTGATTCAAAACAATGTGCAATTTGACATGATGTTTTACCCCATGCGCAAACACGGCATCTCCGACCGCCCGGCACGAAAGCATTTGTTCACGAAGATGGTGGAGTTTTGGCTGGCGAATTTGTAAGTTTTAAAAAGGAATAAATTTCTTATTCTTTTTAGAAAAAAGTTAATCCAATTGCTAAGAGTCTCGATGAAGTAACATCTAATGACAACACAACGGAGTTGAAAAGTCGATTGAATAAACTCGCCATAATTTTGATGGGAGATGAGAATTCTTAGCGCTCTAAGATAATCAACAGGACAAAGAAAGGAGCAAAATTAGCTCAAGAAGTTGCAAAAACAGACAACAAAATTGCGCAATGGCTGGCTTTGCCACAAGTACCAGATTTGTTTTTAGGGAAGTGAAAAAAATATTTGGAGAACTAAATGAAATCAAAAATTATCCTGGTTCTAATTTGTTTTTTAAGTGTACAAGTTCATTCTCAAGACTGGTCTCAGTGGCGCGGGCCCAATCGTGACGGCGTGATTTCAGCTTCTGAGGTACCCAAAGAGTGGCCTGAGAAGTTAGAACGCGTCTGGCAAATCGAAATTGGCGAGGGCCATTCGTCGCCGGTCATTTTCGATAACAAAATATTTGTGTTCAGCAGACAGAACGAAAAAGAGGTCATCACCTGCGTCAATCCAACAAATGGCAAGACGATTTGGCAGCAAAGCTATCCGGTTCCTTATACCATGCATCAGGCTGCTTATGGTCACGGTAAAGGCCCAAAGTCCACACCGATTGCCAGCCAGAATGCCGTTATAACTTTGGGAATCAGCGGTATTCTGTCCTGTTACAACACAGAAAACGGCAAACTGAATTGGCAGAATAAGTTTGCGGATGAATTTAAAAGTGCGGCCCCTTTATATGGTGCGGCTATGTCTCCTCTTACTTCAGATGGACTGATGATTATCCATGTCGGCGGCCACAGCGATGGCGCTTTGATTGCCGCTGAGGTACAAACGGGCAAAGTCAAATGGAAATGGACCGGAGACGGGCCGAGCTATGCCTCTCCAATGATTACCACTTTCGCTGGTACCAGGCAGGTGGTAAATTTCTCAGAGGAACATATCATCGGGATTGATTTTAAGACCGGAGAGCTGCTGTGGCGAGTGCCGTTTAAGACACCCTGGTTGGTAAGCTGCGCGACGCCACTATTGGTTGACAATGATTTAATTCTTACCGGCTACGATCAGGGTATGATGAGATTAAAAGTGGATAAGAAGGGCGAAACCTGGTCTACCGAAAAAGTATGGGAAAAACCAAATTTTGGCAATTACATGAACACACCGGTTCTTTTTAGCGATTTAGTCGTTACTTTTGCAGATAGGAACAAAGGACAATATGGCATTCTGGACGCAGGTACCGGGGAGATTTACTGGCGAAGCAAAGGCAGGCAGGCCAGCAACGCTGCGCTCATTCGCGCTGGGGAGTTGCTTCTAAGTTTACAAACAGATGGTAGATTCATTATTTCCAGACCCAGCAAAAATGGCCTTGAAATTGTGAAAGAGTATACTGTGGCGGATTCGCCTACCTGGGCACACCCGGTGATTTTTGACAAAAAGATACTTATCAAAGACAAGACTACTTTGGGGCTCTGGAGTCTGGAGTAACGCACTATTAAAATGAAAGTAGACGATGTAACTTTAGATATCAAAGAAGTGGTTTTGAAGTAAGAAAAAATTAGCGAAACTCGTCATTATTATGAATCATTGAAGACATTATTGGGTATTTTTTTAGACCTCTTTAACGTAGAAGCCGTGCAATTTTCTAATAATCCTTATTCAAACTTCCAGGAGGAGTCATGAAGATCTGTGTCAAGTACGGCTTGGTCTGTTTCTTCTCCATTTTACTTTTCTTACCCTCAGCAAATGCGCAAACCGAACTCCGCTGGCGAGCGCTGCCCAATGCGCCCGGCCCGACCGGATCACGTTTTGACGATGTTTTTTTTGTGAACCCATCATTAGGCTGGGTGATAAACGGCTTCGGCCAGATCTATCGAACCACTGACGGCGGGGAGAGTTGGGAACTGCAATTAAACCAGCCGCAAACGTTCTGGCGAAGCATCGGCTTTGCAGATTCGCTGCGAGGCTGGGCGGGTAATCTTGGCCTGTTTGAGCAGATGCCCCGAGTCACCGATACCAATATGCTTTACCAAACCGTAAACGGCGGCAAAACCTGGACGCCGGTTTTGAACCTCCCGGAGCCAAAACCTGAAGGTATCTGCAGCATATGGGTGGTAAACGACTCGGTGGTTTATGCCACCGGGCGTTTCTATAGTGCGCCCCGGGTTATAAAAACCGAGGATGGCGGCGCCAGTTGGAAAACCATCAACATGGAACCCTTTGTGGATCGGTTGGTCGATGCTTACTTTTTTAACGCTGATTCCGGTTTTGTAGTCGGCGGTGTCGGTGATTTAACGGTTTCAAGCGGCCGTATTTTATTTACATCTGACGGCGGCGATAATTGGGAAATTCGCCACACGACAAAACAGAACGCGCACTGGTGTTGGAAAATCTCCTTTCCAACCCGGGAAGTTGGCTACATTTCACTGGAAACTTTCAGTTCGGGTAGAACTTCTTATTTTTTGAAAACAAAGGATGGCGGGCTGACCTGGGAAGAAAAGCTTTTGTTCGGTGGCTACCATGAACAGGGAATAGGCTTTGTTACCGAAACTCTGGGGTGGGTTGGGGGAGATTCTCAAACCTATGAAACCACAGACGGCGGCGAATCCTGGACCACAATTCCATTATTTAATGCCCGCTTGAATAGAATTCGCATGTTAAGCGACAATATAGGTTACGCTGTCGGTGCAACTGTCTACAAATATTCCCGCGCCAACATCACTTCGGTAGAGCTGGTCACGGAGATTCCGGAAACTTTTCATCTTGCGCAGAACTATCCAAATCCGTTTAACCCCTCTACCCAAATAAATTATTCTTTGCAAACCTCTGCGATTGTTTCTTTAAAACTTTATGATTTACTTGGTAACGAAGTTCAGACGCTGATAGATGCGTTTCATCTTGATGGAACCTATTCAGCAACGTTTTATGCCGATGATTTGGCCAGCGGTATCTATTTCTACAAATTAGAAGCAGACGATTTTGTGGCCACAAAAAAGTTGCTGCTTATTCGGTAAACCAAACACGGACAAGCAAATCTCAAAAAACAAGCTACGAATACAAGCCTGTCCCCGGAATGTTCACCGATTAAAAAATTCGGGGACAAGTTTAGTCGGGGATAAAACTCAAATCCCAAAACCCAATGTCCAAATAAAACCATAACTTTCAGTGAATTTTTTTGTTTGAAACTTGGTTTTTGGAAATTACTTGTTATTTAGGATTTGATATTTGTGATTCAAATTCTGCTCAAAAGCTTGTGCTCGAATGCTTTTATCGAGTATCTGCAGAAAATAACTTGTCAGATACTAATTTGGTTCATTATGGTTGCAAAGTCCAAAGAAGTATTTGCCAGAAAAAGGAAAATCCGAAATGTAGGGGCGTAAAATTTTACGCCCCTGC
>SMVA01064693.1_pt1 | contig 15342 bp, 9 predicted proteins | sample 2456451 | NCBI WGS metagenome assembly SMVA01 (sample SAMN11095933, study PRJNA526329) | marine sediment metagenome | biome: Marine sediment; feature: Surficial sediment; material: Deep marine sediment; isolation source: Hadal surficial sediment | place: Pacific Ocean | collected 2014-05 | depth 0-1...
GCGTACTGGTCGCGCATCAAGCGGATTTCGAACGCAGTTTCCTTTGCCGGGATGTCGATTCCTCGTTCGGAAGCGCACGCTTTCTCGACACGCAGGTGATCCTGTCGCTCACCCACCCCGACGCTCCGGACTTGCGACTCGAGACGTTTACGCGGTTGCTGCTCGGGCGTGAGGAACGCCATCGCGCCCTCGACGACGCGGTCGATGCGGCCTGCGTATTGGGTCGAATCGCACAGGCTGCGCAGGATCACGAACCCCGTTATGTCGAGGCCCGACGGATCCTCGATCGGCATCTGGGGAGTTCGGCCTGGCGCGCCTTGCTGGCGGCCGAGGGGACTGCGCGCACGGGGATGCGCGTCGAGGGTGCCTTGGACGTTCCCGCCGCGGTCGAGGCAGACTTCGATTTCGTGGCCTTCTCCCGGAACCAGGCGGAGAAGGAGAACGGGGACGCCCTTGACGCGGCGTCCGAGACTCAGGCGGATTCGCGATTTCTCGAGATCGGGCCTAGCGACGAAGATCCGGTGCCCTTTGAGTTGCAGGCGATTCTCGATGCGCTGTCCGATGCCGACCGGGGAGAACGCCATTTTCCGGGCTATTGCGTGCGCGGGGAACAACTCGACCTCGTTCGGGAGTTCGTTCGTCTGTTCTCGGACGGAGGGGTTGCGAAGCTCGAGGGTGGGACCGGCGTCGGGAAGTCACTGGCGTATCTGGCCGCCGCGATTCCCTTCGCGATGTCGCGGGCGAAGGAGGGAATCAAGGAACCGGTCGTCTTGTCGACGCGGACGAAGCTCCTGCAGGACCAGCTGCTCAGCAAGGACATCGCGGCCGCCGCGCGTTTTCTGGGTTACCCCGATCTTCGGGCGCTTTCGATCAAGGGGCGTGCAAACTACGTGTGCGAGCGTCGGCTCTCGGCGACGCTTGGCCAGGCGCAGGATCCCGCGCTGCTCGACGACTGGAAGATGGACTATGCGCTGCTCGAAGCCTGCGCGCGAATTCGTCCCCACGGTGAGGTGGGCACCGTCCCGGCGGCGCTCGTTAGGCAGTATCCGAAGCTGCGCGAGCTCTTGCGATCCAGCGTTGCGGCACGCGCCGATCAATGTTCGCGGGAGCAGTGCTCGCACGAGAGGCGATGCCCCTTCGGTCGCCATCGGCGCGCGCTGGGCCTCGCCCATCTGGTCGTCGCGAATCACGATCTCCTGCTGCGCTGGCCGCCCGACTATCCGAGCTTCGCGTATGTCGTGATGGACGAGGGACACGAAGTCGGAGGGGTGGCCGAGGAGGTCTATGCCCTGCGTGTCCGGCCGGAGGATCTCGCCGAACGCCTCGACGAACTCTTCGGGTCGCCGGTCCGCCGCGGACAGCAGCGTTATGCGAGTCGGGGTCTCGTTGCCGAGCCCGCGAGTCGGAGCGAGGGCGCGGCGGTGCAGCAGAACAGGCGCGACCTGATGCTCGAGTTGACGGGGCTCGGGCGGACGATCGCGGATGTTGCGGACGCATTCGGGGGGGTGGAGCTTCCGGCCGATGTGGGGAGGAAATTTCCGACGGCCGCCGAGCTGTCCGGGAGTGCGGCGACTCGGCTCGAGGCGATCGCGCGCCATGCCGAACGCCAGGGGCCGGCGAAACACATCGCAGTCGGCGAGGACAAGAACGGTCGGCCGACCACGCCGGAGCGGGATCTCGACGCCGAGGAAGAAGCGGCTCGGACGCTCTCCGTTCATGCCGAAGCGTTAACAGGTGCTGCACATGCTTTGAGGATGGCATTCGAGCCGGGCAACGACGACTACGTGGGGGCCTTCGAGGGATTGGAGAGTCCCTACGATCATTGGTCGCTCGTGTTGCGTCCGGTCGCTCCGGGGGAGGCGTTTCGAAGGGAGTTCCTGGGCCGCGTCGAGGGGCTGGCTGTGGTTTCGGCGACGCTTTTCGTGGGCGGGGATGATCATGCTGCGCTGGGCGAAGTGGGACTCGCGGGGAACGAAGTCGAGCAGAGTTGGAGCTGCTCCGTGGGTTCGCCCTTTCCCTACGAGCGGGCGATGCGGGTCGTCGCAATCGAACATGATTCGGATCTCGTCGAGGAGACCGCACAGACGCTCGCGATCCTGGCACGGCGGTTGCGCGGCCGGACGCTCGGGCTCTTTACGAGTCTGGCGCGGATGCGCGACACCGCGGACCGTCTGGCCCAGCTGCTCGAGGGCGAAGGAATCGAAGTCCTGTTGCCGCGGCGCTCGGGCGACGACCCCGGAGCCCTCGTCGAGCGCTTTCGGAAGGCGAAGGGTGGTGCGGTCTTGCTGGGTGCACGGCGCTTCTGGCAGGGGATCGATGTGCGGGGCGACGACCTGCAGGCGGTCGTGATCGAAAAGTTGCCCTTCGATGTGCCGACGGAGCTTCGCCGCCGGCGGGACGACCGCCTTCGGGCGGCCGGAGAGAATCCCTTTAGCCGGGCCTCGCTCGGGCGCATGCTGCTCCATCTCAAGCAGATGTCCGGACGGCTGATTCGAAGCGAGACGGACCGGGGTCTCGTCGTGATCGTCGATGCCCGCCAGGATCGGAGCTATTTCCGACGCCTGGTCGACGCGTTTCCCGAGGGGACAAAGATCGAGATCCTCGGCCGGCAGGAGCTTCCCCGAATTGCCGACGAACTCAATCTGGGTGAATAAGGCTACAATTCGCTTGTGATGGCTCCGAAGGCGCCGGCGAGCGTCGGAACGGACCTTTTCCGCCCCGAAGAATCTGCTCCGAATTGCGCGTGATCTCCAAGAAATTGCGAGAGATTTGCACTTCCAACCGCAATCCCCCGCTACTTTTGTGTGATTGGGTCCGGTCTCCTGGGATGCGCGCCGGGGCGGCCAGATTCGGCAACGCAGCGAGCGTGTCCGGATGGTTCCTGAGCGGGCCTTATTTCTCGGGACGGTGAGTGTCCCGAGAGGGCGGGTTTCTCGGGGGATTGGGTTGGCTTCACCCCCAAGGGTTGCGTCCCGAGGTCGACGCAATCCTGTATTTGCCGCAGCGGTGGATGCAGGGACGGCGGCGCGAAATACGTGCGACGAGACAGCGTGCGCTGGAGCCGAGAGTAGACTGTCCACTGAATCGCTGGCGGATCGAAGGGGAGTGAGTTGGGAAAGAACGAATCCGGAGCGGATTTCCCGGGCAACGAGTGGGCGCTGATCCTGGGCGGGTCGAGCGGTTTCGGTCTGGCGACCGGCAAGCGCCTCGCCCGCGGAGGGCTGAACGTCCTGATCGTGCATCGTGACCGCCGCGGCGCGATGAAGAATATCCAGCCGCATTTCGACGAGTTGGCGGGAATCGCCGAGGCGAATGGCCGCGGTTTCCATACCTGGAATGCAGACGCGATCGCCTCCGACAAGCGCAGCGAGACGCTCGACGAGATCGTGCAGGCCATCGGGCCCGAGGGCCGGATTCGCGTGTTGCTGCATTCGATCGCCTTTGGCAATTTGAAGTTGATCGCTCCGGAAAAGGTCGAAGCGCGCTCGGCGGGACCCAATCTGGCGGAGCGGCTGGGCGTGGATGCCGGAAAGCTGACCGAGATCGCCGACGAGCTTTTCGAGGCTGGCGAGGATGGACTCCATCCGCTCACGAGCGCGCCGGTATATCCCGACAGTTCGTATCTCGACGAAGGCGACTTCAGCCGAACCATCCTCGCGATGGGAACGAGTCTGCTCGGCTGGACCCAGGAAATCTTCAAACGAGGACTCTTTGCACCCGATTCGAGGATCTTCGGGCTGACGAGTGAGGGAAACGAAGTCGCCTGGAAGGGCTATGCGGCGGTTTCAGCCGCGAAGGTTTCCCTCGAAGCGCTCTCCCGCTCGATCGCCCTCGAATTCGGACCCTACGGAATCCGCTGCAACGTGATCCAGGCCGGCGTGACGAATACACCTGCGCTGCGGGCGATCCCCGGCAGCGATCAGCTCAAGAGCCAGGCTCGTCTGCGCAATCCGGGAGGTCGCCTGACGACCCCCGAGGACGTCGCGGGCGTGATCTACCTTCTCTCGCAGGACGAAGCGAGCTGGATCAACGGCGAGGTGATTCGCGTGGACGGTGGAGAGCATATCTCCGGGTCGACGAGGTAGATCACGATCACTTCGGCCATTGCGACCCCCTGAGTCAATCAGGCCGCTCTGGCTGAGGCTGACCGTACGAAGAGGGCACAACCGTGGGCTTGAATCTGCTCGGACTCGGACATTTCAATCCCGAGAACGAGATCACAAATCGCTTCCTCGAGGATCTCGACATTGGCACCAATGACGAGTGGATCATGGAGCGAACGGGCATCCGCAGCCGTCGGACGGCGCTGTCGCTGGACTATATTCGTGAGACGCGGAACGCCGATCCGCGCGGTGCGATCGAGGCGGCCGAAATCTCGAACGCCCAGATGGGCGCGCGCGCGGCAGAGTTGGCGCTAACGCGCGCTGGAGTCGCTGTTTCCGAGGTCGGGCTGCTGCTCGGCGGCGGCTGTGCGCCCAACACGGTTTCGCCCGCCGAAGCCTGCAATATCGGAGCGGAGCTCGGGGTCGAGGCGGCAAGCCTGGACATCAGCTCCGCGTGTTCGAGTTTCATCGCGGGTGTGTACATGCTCTCGATGATGGATGAGGCGAAGCTTCCCGAGATCGTCCTGTTGGTGACCGCCGAGCCGATGACCGGCACGGTCCACTACGATGACCGCGCGTCGGCGGTGCTCTGGGGGGACGGGGCCCTCGCGGCCGTCTTTTCGACCCGGCATCGCGGCCGAGCGGAGCTGATCGGGCAAACCTTCTCCAGCGATCCCAGTGGCCATGACACGGTCGTCGTGCCCCGGCTCGGACATTTCCGCCAGGAGGGCCGCACGGTCCAGACCTTCGCCATCCGCAAGACCTCGGATCTCTACCTGGCAAGTCGAGAAAGCCTTTACGAGGAAGGCCGAAACTTCAATTTCATCGGTCATCAGGCGAACCTGCGGATGCTCGAGTCGGTTTGTCGCCGTTGTGAGATTCCGGAAGAACTCCATCATACGAATTGTGAGTTCTTCGGGAACACAGCCGGAGCCAGCTCGGGCAGTGTGATCTCCCAGCTCTGGGACAAATGGACGCCGCGGGACGATATTTGCGTCGTCGGTGTCGGATCCGGTCTGAGTTGGGGAAGCTATTTGATGCGCTTTCATGATCCTGGCTCGGAATGACAGCAACCCTCAACCCTCTCGCGTGAGGATGCGCGGAAAATTCTGCGAAACCGCCATTTTTTGGACCCCTTGATCGGACTCGCAATAGCCACGGCGAACGCCAGGAACGACTGAACGAGAATGCTGAGCCACGAAGAATTCAAGAGCCGCGACCACTTCGACCAATCCGACTTGCTCGGCTTTGCGTACGGCCGTCTGATCAAGGATCCGCCGGAGGGCTTCCGCGCTCGTCTGCCGGTCCCGCCGATGCTGATGCTCGACCGCATCGAACACATCAGCGCTGAAAAGAGTCGGGGCAAGATGAGCGCCTCGCGCGACGTGCGCCTCGACGACTGGTTCTTCCACTGCCACTTCCTGGGCGACCCCGTGCAGCCCGGCTGCCTGGGACTCGACGGTATCTGGCAGCTGCTCGGTTTCTATTGCAATTGGCGCGGGGGCGTCGGAGCCGGTCGTGCGCTGGGTTGCGGTGAGGTCGAGTTCTTCGGCCAGATCCGACCCCACGACGGCGTGATGCGATACGAGGTCCAGATCAAGCGATACACGGAGCTGAAGAAGGCCGGCGCATCGATGGTGATCGGCGACGCGCAGGTCCTGATCGACGACGAGGAGATCTACACGGTGAAGGGTGCTCGGGTCGGGCTCTTCCGCGATATCGACTATCCGGATTACCCCGAGAAGTCGCAGAATTCCCGTGGCGGAAGGATGGCACGATGAGCGACGAGAGCAGCGATCAGCCCGTCGCGCTCGTGACCGGCGGTGGAACCGGAATTGGCGCTGCTTGTTGTCGACGTTTGGCCGCCGAGGGTTTTCGCGTAGGCATCCACTATCGATCGAGTGAGGAGAAGGCGCAGAAGCTTTCGGCCGAACTCACCGGTTCGTTCACGATCAAGGCCGACCTGACGGACTCCGAGAGCCTCGATGAGCTCGTGAAGGAGCTGAAATCCCTGGCGGGTCGCGTGGACGTGCTCGTGAACAACGCGGGTTATAACGTGAACGCGCCGATCCTGGCGATGAATCTCGATCAGTACGACTCGGTGGCGAGCATGGCCCGGGGGACCTGGTACCTGACGAAGATCGTGCTCCGGCGCTTCATGTTGCGGAAGGGGACCGGGCGCATCATCAACATTTCGAGCGTCGTCGGTCATACGGGCAATGCCGGACAGATTCCATACACGATGGTGAAGGCGGGTCTCGACGCGTTCACCAAATCGCTCTCCGCCGAACTCGTCGGTCGCGACATTCTCGTCAATTCGATCGCTCCGGGCTTCGTCGACACCGAGATGACCGAGGTGCTACCCGACGAGATCCAGCAACAGATCCTCGCGAAAATTCCGCTCGGGCGTGTCGCGGCCGCTGACGAGATCGCCGATGTCGTGGCGTTCCTGGCCACCCGCGGTAGCTATATCCACGGCAGCGTGCTCCACGTGAACGGAGGCATGTATGGCGGCTAGTGAGGCGTCGGGCGATCTCCTGCTTCCCGAGGAAGTCTTGAAGATGGTTCCCCAACAGGAACCCTTCCGGTTCATCGACGAGATCCTCGAACTCGACGCGGAGCACATCGTCGCGCGTTACACGTTCGATCCCGACGCGGATTTCTATCGTGGACATTTTCCCGGAAACCCGATCACGCCCGGAGTGATCTTGATCGAGACCGCGGCGCAAGCCGGCGTCGTCGCCTTCGGGATCTTTCTCTACGCGCGGGATACCTCGCGCGAAGACGTCGGCAAGCTGCTGACGATCTTCACGGATTGCAACATCGATTTCTCCGGTGCCGTCCGACCGGGAGATCGCGTCACTACGACCGGGCGGGTCAAGTTCTGGCGCCGTAAGAAGCTGCGTGCCTCCTTCGAGATGAAACTCGATGACGGTACGATCGTGTGTTCGGGCGAGCTGTCGGGAATGGGAGTGCCGCGATGAGCGCTCATGAGAATCGAAAGCGGGTCGTGATTACGGGGCTCGGCGTGATCGCGCCGAACGGCAACGGTGTAGGCGAGTTCGAAATGGCGCTTCGCAAGGGGCGCTCGGGCCTCAGGCACCAGGAGTCGATGGCCGAAGCCAAATTCGGTTGCACCGTTGCGGGTACGCCCGAAGGCGTCGACGAATTGTGCGAGGCGACGTTCAGCGAAGAAGAGCTGATGGGGATGAACGGAAATCAGCGTTATTCGAGCCTCGCGGCGATCGAAGCCTGGCTGGATGCGGGCCTCGAACGACCGGCGCCGGATTCCGACGAAGTCGACTGGCGCTCGGGTGCGATCCTCGGCACGGGCATCGGGGGCATGGACACGATCGCCGCGAAGGTCGTGCCGCTGACCGATGCCGCCAAGGTTCGTCGTATGGGCTCGACGGTCGTCGAGCAGGTGATGGCGAGCGGGATTTCCGCGCGCATCTCCGGACAACTCGCGCTGGGCAATCAGGTCACCACGAATTCGAGTGCCTGCAGCACCGGGACCGAAGCGATTTCGATGGGGATGGAGCGGATCCGCGCCGGTCTGGCGGATCGCATGCTCTGCGGTGGCGCGGAGGCCGCGAGCCATTATATCTGGGCGGGCTTCGACTCGATGCGCGTGCTCAACCGAGGCTCGAACGACGAACCGGAGAAGGCTTCGCGCCCTCTTTCGGCGAGCGCGGGTGGTTTCATCCCGGGTTCCGGGGCGGGCGTCGTTCTGCTCGAGAGCCTCGAGAGCGCGCTCGAGCGCGGTGCACCGATCCACGCCGAGCTGATGGGGGGTGGGGTCAATTGTGGCGGCCATCGCATGGGCGGCAGCATGACCTCGCCCAACCCGACGAGTGTGCAGAGATGTATCACGGAGGCCCTGGCGGATGCCGGCATTCGCCCGGAGGAAGTCGATGCGATCAACGGCCACCTGACCGCGACCGGCGCCGATCCCACGGAGGTCGGCTCGTGGGCCCGAGCGCTCGGGCGGGAACCCGGTTCGCTACCGCCCATCACGGCCACCAAGAGCATGATCGGTCATGCGCTCGGCGCTGCGGGCGGAATCGAAGCCATTGCCTCGATCCTGATGGTCGAACGGGGCTTCGTGCACCCCTCGATCAACTGCGAGGACGTGCATCCCGAGATCGAGCCCCACGCTTCGTCGATTCCACATGAGATGATCGAAATGCCGGATCTCGAGGTCCTGGTGAAGGCGGGCTTCGGGTTTGGCGACGTGAACGCGTGTCTGGTCTTCAAGCGGTACTCTCAATCGGGGTAGGTCGAACGAGGTCGGGTTATTAACTCGATCGGAGAAACCGATCGGGGCAAGGTATTCGGAACGGATCTTCGAACGGTCGCGCGCTGGCGTGGGCCGGATCGAAAGATCATGAAGGAGTGTAAGTTCGATGGAACAGTCGGAAGTCATGGAACGTGTCGTCAAGATTCTCACGCCCTGGGTCAAGGACGAAGCAGCGCTGGGTGCTGTCTCGATGGAGACGAATATTCTCGAGGATTTGAAGGTGAATTCGGCGCGACTCGTCGATGTCGTGATCGCCTTCGAGGATGATTTCGACATCGAGATCGCGGATGAAGACGTCGACAAGGTGAATACCGTCGGCGATGCAGTCAACCTGATTTCAGGGAAGCTCTAGACCGGTCGCGGTCGGAACGAGCACGGCGCACGACATGTCCTCGGAAATGGACGGTGGACAGAATCCGCAGACGGATCGCACGGGCCGCGTCACACCGACGTCTACACAGGCCCCGGCGACACACGCCCCGGTGACGCAGCCCTCGGCGACTCCGGCCCTGGCGACTCGTCATTCGGCGATGGCTCGGCGGCACGCGCGACAGCGGGTCGCGAGCATGCTTGCGGGTCCGATCTGGGTGTACGCCTCCGTGCTCCTCATGCGTTTCTATTTCCGCTACCGGATCGTGAACGTGGCGGAGCTGCGCAAGCAGTATCGCCGGCTTCGAGCGCAATCCGACACGCCCATGCTCATCTGCGCGAATCATCTGACGCTCGTGGATTCCTTCGTGATCGCGTTGGCACTCGGATCGGGCAGCTACTGGCTTCGCCATCCGGACGAGCTGCCGTGGAACACGCCGGAATCGACGAATTTCGGGCGAACCTGGTTCGAGCGAACGCTGATCTTCCTGGCCAAATGCATTCCGATCACGCGTGGTGGAGCGCGAGAGGAGGTGGGTGAAGTGCTCGAGCGCGTGAAACACCTGCTCGGCCGGGGCGAAACGGCGCTGCTCTTTCCCGAGGCGGGGCGGAGTCGATCGGGCCGCGTCGAAGAGGCGGCGGCGGCCTGGGGTGTGGGTCGAATCGTTGGGGCGGTACCGGGCTGTCGAGTCCTGTGCGTCTATATGCGGGGCAGACACCAGGAAACCTGGAGCGACTTTCCGATGAAGGGCGAATTGATCGATGTCGAGATCGTCTGCATCGAACCCAAGAGTGATGCCAAGGGCGTTCGCCGGTCGCGTGATCTGGCGCAACAGATCGTGCGGCAACTCATTCGCATGGAGGAAGGCTATTTCGATGCTCGGCAATGACGTTGTCGACCTTCGCGATGCGGATGCAAAGCCGGAGACCTTTCGGCCGCGTTTCGACGCGCGTGTGTTCGCTCCGGTGGAACGCCGAGCCATCGAGCGCGATGCTCAACCCCAGGCTCGCCGATGGGCGCATTGGGCGGCCAAGGAAGCGGCCTATAAACTGGCCAAACAGATCGACGCGACTTTTGTATTCTCACCGTCAAAGCTCGTCGCCCATTTCAATGCGCCGGTCGATGGGTCTGCAGGTCGCGTGGAGCGGTGTGGGACGCTCGACCTGCCGAAGATGATTACACCCGGCGTCCGCGAACTCGAATTGCGGAGTTTTGAAACCGCCGACTGGGTCCATGTGTTGGCCTTGCCGGCGGGGTCGGATTGGGAAGCGGTCGTGTGGGCGGTTGCGCCGCTCGAGGTGATGGCCGATCCGAGTGCCGCGGTTCGAAGTCTCGCCGTCAATCGGATCGCGCAGGACCTGGGTGTCGAGCGTGATCGTGTGACGATTGGCCGCCGGGGTCGGATTCCAACCGTCTCGATCGATGATTGCGATCGCACGATGGCGATTTCGCTTTCGCATCACGGCGGCTGGGTCGCGTGCGCGATGAGGCTTCGATGTGAGGAGTCCTTGCCGAGGGATCGGACGGGCTGTGGTGGTGTGATCGTTAGTCGCAAGGCGATTGGCGGGAGAGCGGCGCTCCAGGGGGCGAATACGATGCTTTTCGGAGTCGATCGATGAGTGAAGGTGGGGAAACGGAAGTGGAGACCAACGAGGGACCGAAGCGCCGGCGAATCGAACGACTGGCGATCGTGAATCGAGGAGAGGCGGCCGTGCGCTGTCTCCGCACGGCCAAGAGCCTGCGCGCACTCGAGGGTTCTGGACTCGAAGTCGTCGCACTCTTCACGCCGCCGGATCGGGATGCGTCCTTCGTGCGACAGGCGGACCGCGCGATCGAGTTGTCGGCCAAGGATGGAGCCGTCGCGGCCTATCTCGACCACGATGGGATCGTGAACGCACTTCGTAGTGTCGGAGCGGATGCGGTCTGGCCGGGTTGGGGCTTCGTGGCAGAGGATCCCGTCTTCGTGGAGCGGTTGGCGAGCGAAGGAATCATCTTTCTTGGGCCGAGCGCCGAGGCCATGCGATCTCTCGGGGACAAGATCACCTCGAAGCGGCTGGCCGAGAAGGCCGGTGTGCCCGTGACCGAATGGAGTGGCGGCGAACTCGCCAATGAACAGGAAGCGCTTCGCCACGCCGAGCGGATTGGCTTCCCGGTCGTCTTGAAGGCGACCGCGGGGGGCGGCGGTCGTGGGATCCGAATCGTCCACCAACCGGAAGACATTGCGGAAGCGTATCGTTCGGCCCAGTCCGAAGCGGCTTCTGCTTTCGGGAACGGGACGCTCTTCGTCGAAGCGATGGTGCAGGGCGGTCGGCATATCGAGGTCCAGATCGCCGCAGACGAGCACGGCAATACCATCGCCTTTGGCTGCCGCGACTGCTCCGTGCAGCGCCGACATCAGAAGGTGCTCGAGGAGGCGCCACCGCCGGGCCTTTCCGACGAACTCCTCGGTCGGCTCGAAGAATCGGCCATTCGGCTCGTCGAGCATGTGGATTATTGCGGGGTGGGAACGGTCGAGTTTCTCCTGACGGGAGACGACTTCTTCTTCCTCGAGGTGAACCCCCGCCTTCAGGTGGAACACGGCATCACCGAGCTGATCGCCGGTGTCGACCTCGTCGAGATCCAGATTCGTATCGCGCGGGGCGAATCGATCGGTGAACTCCCCATTAGGCGCCGTGGCATCGCGCTGGAAGCGCGTGTCTGTGCCGAGGATCCAGATGAAGGATTCCTGCCTTCGCCCGGTCGGATCGCGCTCTTCGAGCCGGCGCTTGGGCCGAATACCCGGGTCGATTCGGGTGTGACGACGGGATCCGTCATCCCCTCGGATTTCGACTCGTTGATCGCGAAGGTGATCACGTTCGGCGACGACCGGGCCGAGGTGATCGCGCGTCTGTCGTCTGCCCTGCGTGATCTCGAGCTCGTCGTCGAAGGCGGCGCGACCAACAAGGGCTATCTGCTCTCGATCCTCGAGAGCGAAGGCTTCCAGGCAGGTGGCGTGGATACCCAATGGCTCGATCGATGGAGCGCCGAGCGTCCGGCAATTGCCGAATCGCATCCGGAGCTGGCAAGCGACGCCCTGGTCGCGGCGGCGATTCTCTCCTATCAGCGTACGCGTCGCACGTTGCGCACGGGTGTCTTCGGCGGACAGGGGATCGACCGGCTGTCGTCATCCGAGGGACAGCAAATCGATCTCACATTCGGGTCGGAGAGTTATCGGCTCAAGGTCTACGCGATCGGGTCCTGGCGCTATCGGGTCCACCTCGAAGGCGTCGCAGTCGGCGCAACCATGCGCGAAGAGGGCGAGCATGCCGCGCGCATGATCATCGACCAGCGCGTCCGACGAATCCTGTTCGACGCCAACGATCGCGGACTGAGGCTCGAGGTGGATGGTCATCCGCTGCGCTTTGGCTCGCAGACGGCCGGCCAGGTTCGATCGAGCACGCCGGCCGTCGTCGTCGCAATCCAGGTCGCGGTCGGCGATACGGTCGAACCGGGCCAACCCCTCGGTTTGCTCGAAGCCATGAAGATGGAGATCGGTTTCCAGGCACCGGTCGGCGGCACGATCAAGGAAATCATCGTTCAAAAGGGTCAACAGGTTGCGGCCGGCGACGTGATGCTCGTGATCGAGGAATCTGCGGACGACGAGACGGGGGGCATAGCGCGAAGTCGCTTGAGCCTGCCGGATCAAGTCGATCCCCTCGCGCTGCTCTTTCGGCCCGAGGACGATAATCCGCTCGGCCAGCCCGATCTTGAAAGTGCGGACCAGTCGGCGCTGCTTCTTCGTCGTGCCGCGATCGACACGATTCGCGAAGAGGTTCGTCGCGTGCTGCTCGGATATGACGCCAATGCTGCCCGCGCGGAGTCGCTCACCGCATTTCTCGAGGCTCCGCTTCCCGAGAATATCTCCGAGAGCTTCAGCCGAGAGTTGGCGGAGACCCGCCACGAGGTCACGGCTTTCGCCGACGTCGAGATTCTCTCGATCCGAGCGCCGAGCGCGTCGATCTCCGGCGAATCCGGCCCCTCGAATAGCGCCCGGTTGCGGATGCTCCTGCGGCGTGTGGAAGCCGAAGGTGCGGGAATCGACGAGGGCTACCTAGAACTCGTTCGCGTGGCGCTCGGCCATTACGGGGTGCCCGACCTGAGCGCCACCGACGCCTTTCGTCGTGCGCTCTTGCGGATTCTTTCGTGCCAGGCGGACAAGGCGCTTCGGCTCTCGTTGATTCTCGGCGTGTTGCGCCGAGTCACGGCAGTCGCGCAGAGCGGGATCTATCTGGGGGACGACGAACAGCTTGGACGGGCGCTCAATCGAATCGCGCGATTGCGGCCCCAGGTGACCGACCCCGTTGCAGATGCGGCGCTCGAAGCCTCCTACGTGATCTTCCAGCAGCCTGGCATCGAAGAACGAGCCAGGCGTTCGTCCAGCGCCGTCGAGGAATGGCTGGCAGCCGCCGAGATGGATCTCGTCGCTCCACCCTCCGGCGTGTTGCTCGAAGTTGCTTCGTCCCCAAGGCTGGTCTTCGAACGCGTCGGTCGCTGGATCGCCGGGGAGGATCCGAACCGACGAGCGATCGCGCTTGCAGCCCATGTGCAGAGACGTTATGCCCCGAGCCGCCCCGAAGCCTATCGCGCGGTGCGGGTCGACGGTGAGCCCATCCACTGTGTGGAGTATCGGGGTGAAGGCAAGGGTGTCGTTCTCGCGGCGACCGGGGTCGCCGCGGATACGTCGCTCTGGATGGATCGTCTGGTTCGCGGAGCCGCATCGCTGCTCGAGCGCGATCCGGAAACGCCGGTCCTCGCCCTCGAATACCTGATTCCGGCGGAGTCCGAGATCAACTGGGATGTGACTCTCGGGGAGCTCGAGGCCGCCTATCAGGATAGTTCCTTCGACTGGCGCATGACGATCGGTTTGTTGACGCCGGACGGCGAGGACGATATCTATCGAACGCTCGTCCATCGAGGGGATCGGCTCGAGCTGGCGACCGAGCACCACGATCTGCATCCGGAGACAGCGACCCGAATCGACCTCGCTCGTTATGCCGACTTCGAGCTCGAGCGAATCAAGGCCGACGAGGGGATCTACGTATTCCACGGTCGTGCTCGAACGGCACCCGGGGACGAGCGGATCTTTGTCCTCGCCGACGCGCGGGATCGGTCGCCCGAGCCGGGGCGCGAGCTCTCTCATCACCTCGCGACCTTCGAACGGGTCTTCAATCGCGCGGCGCGTACACTTCGCATGGTCCTGCAGTCGCACGATCCACGGCGTCGACTGCAGTGGAACCGGATTGCGATCTTCGTGGCCCCCGCGATCTTCGTCGAGCCGGACGTGGCGAGTGAGATTGCACGTCGACTCGCCCCCGCCACGCGCCATCTCGGACTCGAAAAAGTCGTCGTTCGGCTGAATCGCCTGAATCGTGAGGATCCGGACGCCCCGCCGATTCCCCGCGAGCTCGTCATCACCGACACGGGAGAGCAACTCGAGGTCGATTGGCGAGCTCCGCATTCGACCCGACTGGCGCCGACGCAGGAATATCAGCGCAAGGTTGTCGCCGCGCGTCGTCGCCGCTTGATCTATCCCTACGAGATCGTGAAGATGCTCACGAGTGAATCCGAGAATGGCACACGCTCCGATGGGCATTTCGAGGAGTACGATCTCGACCCCACGAGCGAGCAGCCACTGGCCAAGAGCGTCGGGGATCGACCCTACGGCGAGAACGTTTCGAGTGTGGTCTTCGGGCTGATTCGAACACCGACGGAGAAAGTGCCGGAGGGGATGCTTCGGGTGCTCGTCCTGTCGGATCCGACGATGGGAATGGGATCGCTGGCCGGACCGGAATGCGATCGGGTAATCGCCGCATTCGATCTAGCGGAATCGCTCGACGTACCGCTCGAATGGGTACCGGTTTCGTCAGGCGCCAAGATCGCCATGGATAGCGGCACGGAAAATCTCGACGCGACCGCACGGGTCGTTCGGCGCATCGTGACCTTCACGCAAGCGGGCGGCGTGGTGCACGTGATCGTGCAAGGCGTGAACGTCGGCGCACAGAGTTATTGGGATGCTCTGGCGACCATGCTCATGCATACGCGCGGCGTCCTGATCATGACGCAGAACGCGTCGATGGTGCTGACGGGTCGTGCCGCGCTCGAAGCCTCCGGGGCCGTTTCCGCCGAGGACGAGATCGCGATCGGTGGCTTCGAACGCATCATGGGTCCGAACGGTGAGGCTCAGTACTTCGCGCGGAACCTCGGCGACGCCTATCGAATTCTCTACGAACACTATCGATACACGTATGTGGTCCCCGGTGAGGCCGGACCGCGTGAGTTTGCGACGAGTGATCCTCGGGACCGTTCGATCGGGGACACGCCAATCGAGGCGGACGATGCGGATGGGCTGGCGACGATCGGCGAGCTCTTCGACGACCAGACGAACCCCGGACGCAAGCGTCCGTTCTCGATGCGCGCGGTCATGAACTCCGTCGTCGATTTCGATGGTGGACGTCTCGAGCGCTGGAACGCCTGGGTGGGCGCGGAGACCGCAATCATCTGGGACGCGCATATTGGGGGGAGGGCGGTCA
>SMVA01374674.1_pt1 | contig 15335 bp, 14 predicted proteins | sample 2456451 | NCBI WGS metagenome assembly SMVA01 (sample SAMN11095933, study PRJNA526329) | marine sediment metagenome | biome: Marine sediment; feature: Surficial sediment; material: Deep marine sediment; isolation source: Hadal surficial sediment | place: Pacific Ocean | collected 2014-05 | depth...
GGTGCTAATTAGAATTGCAGGAGCCCGCCCAGCGGGCGATGTCTCAAATCCGCTAAAATACCGGAACATTGCGCCAACGCTTCAGCCCACGGTCAGGAAGCTCGTCTTTATGGGACAGCAGTGGGTCGAACCGAGGTTTTTGACAAGAAACCTATGTTCGACCCCGGTTTATGCAGTTCAGGAAAAGAACTTGTCCAGTAGCGGGCTATATCCTTGCACCGCTGTGCGCTGCATGTAAAATGCCAGGCCTCTGGCACCGCCCAGCTCTTCACCGCCGCCGGCGCGGCCGGGCCCGCCGTGCACCAGCATTGGCATCACCGTGCCGGGGCCCGGTGAGATGGCGGCAACTTTGCTGCTGCCGTGTGTCAGCCTGCCGTTGAATGGGGCAAGCCCGACCAGCATCTCACGGGAGAAGTTGCGGTCATCGGAGTACACCGACGATACGAGCGAGCCGCCGCCAGCGGCAACCATGTCGATAAGCGTTGCGACATCGTCGTAAGGTAAAACAGACACGACGGGACCGAAGATTTCCCGATCATGCACGATAGCAGCCGCTGCGACATCATCCACGCGAAACAGGTGTGGCGTCAGAAAGTATCCCTTGCCCTTTTCAACACCGACCAATTCCCCCACTTCCAGGCTTCCCGTTACCCGGGTTGCCTGTGCTTGCAGTGCTTCCAGTCCTGCCCTGACATCAGTGAGCTGATTCGCGCTGACAAGTGGTCCCATGCGAACAGCGGATTCGGACGGATTACCAACAACGACATCTTCCAGGCGCTCCTTCAGCGCGTCGCAGAAAGACTCCAGTTTTGCCGGTGGCACAAATACGCGGCGAATTGCCGTGCACTTCTGCCCGGCTTTCTGCCGCACGTCAATCGACACCTCATTCAGCATCATTTGCCAGGTCTCGCTGCCTGATTCGACGTCGGGTCCCATCACTGCAGCATTCAGACTGTCGGCTTCGATATTGATACGCACGGATTGCTGCGTATGCGCGTCCAGGCTGCGCAGCAACGCCGCGGTATTCCCGGACCCGGTAAAAGCAAGCACATCCTGTGGTTGCAGATGATCCAGCATGTCGCCGACAGAACCCGCGATGAAAGAAAATGCACCTTCCGGCAGTGCGCCAGACTCGATCATGATCTCGGTCATGCGACCGGCAAGTAATGCTGTGCTGGTCGCCGGTTTACTGATGACCGGCATTCCCGCAAGTAATGCAACTGCCGCCTTCTCGATCATTCCCCATGCAGGAAAATTGAAAGCATTTACATGTACGGCAACACCCTGCATCGTGGAATAAATATGCCGTCCGGCGTATCGCGGTGTCCGGCCAATCTGTGTTGACTCGCCGTCGTTGATGATGTGCCGGTCGCCCAGTTCTTTACCGACATCGACGTAGGCCAGCAATGTCGCCGTCGCACCGTCGATATCGAACTTCGCATCGTTTCGCGTATTGCCGCCATTGGCGATCGACAGCGCAATGAATTCTTCCCGATGAGCGAAAAGGGCCTCGTAGAGTGCCTGGAGAATCTCTGCCCGCGCTGCAAAAGTCAGCGATCGTAATGCCGGCCCACCAACAGTTCGGGCGAACTCGAGCGCCGCAGAAAAATCGATGCCACCGGTAGAGGTCTCGGCAAGCGGTGCTTCCGTTGCAGGGTTTAACAAGGTAACCGACTTGCCGCTCCCTTCCTGCCATGTACCGCCGACAAAGCTCTTCAGTTTTACGCTCATTCGACTATTTCACTTTTAACCAATAGGAAATCAGTCCACCAAGCGCCATCGGCACAGCGAAGATGTAGAAGTTGGCGGACATACTGAAACCTGCGGCGATCAGAAATCCCGCTGCAGCCGGGCCAATTACCGCACCGGATCTGCCCAGGCCGATTGCCCAGCCAATGCCGGTGCTGCGAATTTCTGTGGGATACACCTTTGCCGCGATTGCGTACAGACCGGTGAAACCTCCTTGCTGGAGAATGCCGGTAAAGAAAATAATTATCAGCAGGAAATTAAGCCGGTTTGGTGCCGCAGCGAAAATCACCATGCAAATGGCAGACAGCGACAGAAAAACAAAAACCAGATTGGTCAGTCTCCAGCGAACGGAAAGCGTACCTAGCGTAATGATTCCCGTAACCCCGCCCAGGTTGAACAAAAAGAAAGCCAGGTGCCCGGTCTCAGCTGAATAACCTGTTTGTTCCATCAGTTTGGGAATCCAGCTCATGAGGAAATACAAGGTGGCGAAACACATGAAAAAAGTAGTCCACAGCAGCAACGTTGTAGTCCGGTATTCTTTCGCCAGGAGCGCGGCCATATTTCCGAAAATACTCTTTGACTGCCGCGCTAATTGCTGCGCAACAACGGGCAACGCGTCAAGCGTATCCTTTCCCAGCTTGCTGAGAATATGGTTAACGCGTTCAAGGGCGTTCTCTGGTCGCCGCTCAAACAAATATTTCAGCGATTCCGGAATATAGATCCATGCAATAAATCCCATGGCGAGCGTGACGCTGCCACCGAGCCAGAACATGCCACGCCAGCCGTACTCCGGCATGATGAATCCCGCAACGACTGCGGTCAGCGTTGCGCCAAGTGGATAACCGGCAGTTGTCAATGCAACGGAGAGTGATCGATATTTTTCAGGGCTGTATTCTGCCGCCAGCGCTGCCTGGCACGCGAGCATTGCGCCCGCTCCCAGGCCACTTATAAATCGCAGGATCATGAACTCTGTCAGGGTACTGGCGTTTGCAGTGAACAGTATCGATACGCCAACCAGGGTCACGCTCAGGATAATAAGTTTGCGGCGCCCGATGATGTCCGATATCGGCGCGAGGACCATGGCGCCCACCATCATGCCGGCCAGCGCAAAACTAAAAATCAGGCCCAGTCTGTCCGCTGTTAGCTGCAGCTCCTGAGAGACACTGCTGGCGACAATTGCCATCGCCGTAATATCGAAGCCATCGAGCATATTGAAGAACATGCAGAGCCCAACAACGAGCAATTGCTGTCCACTGACCTGACCGTTATCAATAACTTCGGCAACGACATCAACACTTGGTGCCGGGGCCGCAGGATCAGACATAACATTTACTCCACATGCTGGAAACGCTATATGCGTACAGATTGGCGCGTGTGTCAATTAAGAGATCACTTTGCTCGCTGTGCTACACGATTGCCCGGGGTGTGAAACACACGAGTGCGTCAGTTCGATCGTGCTTAAGCGGAATTAAAATGCATGTTATTTCGTTTTTACAGCACACCAAAAAGCCGCGCATGAAAACCCTGATCTCTTGCTGTACCGTAGCAAGACAACAACGGTTGGAGTATCGAGATGGCGGGTAAAGATTCTGCGGTGCGGACTGAGCTCTATATTGATGGCGAGGATCGGGAGCCAGCTGGTGACAAATATTATCAACTACACAATCCTGCGCGCCCGGAGGAGTTAGTTGGAGAAGCTGCAAGTGCCTCGGTCGGTGATGTTGATGCGGCTTGCAAGGCGGCGCACGCTGCTTTCCCGGCATGGGCAGTACTCACTTACGCAGAGCGTGCTGACTACCTGACAAAAATTGCGGCGCACCTTACTGCAGACGAAGCCGATCTGAAATTTCGCATCAATCTGTTTACGCGTGAACACGGTAAGGTGCTAAGGGAATCTACGATCGAGATGACGCGCCTCGGCGATCGCTTTACGTATTGCGCTTCATTGGCGAAGCGGTTGGCTGCTGATGATAAACTGCAAGGTCCGCCATTCGATACCATTATTACGCGCCAACCACGCGGCGTCGCTGCGCTAATCGTGCCGTGGAACTGGCCGCTCTCTATCCTCGGTGCGAAGTTGCCCCAGGCCCTGATAGCGGGAAACACCTGCGTTGTTAAGCCATCACAGAACGCGGCGATGGCGCCAACACTGACCATCAAAAAGATTGCCGAAATGCTGCCAGCAGGCGTCCTGAATGTTGTAACGGGACCCGCATCGGTAATTGGTGATCCGCTCTTGTCACATCCACTGGTAAGAAAGATCAATTTCACGGGCAGCATTCCGATTGGCAAACATGTCATGCGAGTTGCGGCGGACAACCTTACACCGGTGACGCTGGAGCTCGGTGGTAACGACGCCGGACTATTTCTTGAGGATGCAATACTTGATGCGGGGGCTTTCATGCGCATCTACCTGGCAGTATTTATGACGTCAGGGCAGATTTGCATGTCGCTGAAACGGCTGTACGTCCATCGGTCTCGTTACGAGGAATTATGCTCGGGCCTCGCTGCAGTGGCGTCGCGCATGGTAGTCGGTGACCCGTTGCTGCCGGATACAAATATGGGACCGTTGAACAACAAGAGTCAGTATGAAGTAGTGACTGGCATGCTCGACCAGGCACGTGCACAAGGGGCTGATGTGCAGGAGTTTGGCAATGTACCGGACCAGGATCTTTACGACGCTGGATATTTCCAGAAACCAACACTGGTTTTCAATCCGGACCCGGATCTCGACATCGTTAAGGAAGAGCAGTTTGGACCTGCGTTACCGATTATCCAGTTTGATACCGATGATGAGGCGATTCGACTGGCGAACGAGTCGAAATTTGGCCTGTGTTCGTCTGTATGGAGTGAAGACAAACAAAGAGCAATGCAGGTCGCACGACAGCTCGAGGCTGGTTATACCTACCTGAATGGTCACGGGCCGCTGGCGCAGGATAATCGCGGTCCGTTCGGTGGGTTCAAGGAGAGTGGGATCGGCAGAAACCTGGGTTATGAAGGAGTTCTGGAGTTTCAGGAATATCACAGCATTTCGGCACCGAAAGGCTGGTTGCTGTGAGCAAAACGATTGCTGTTTTGGTCATGATTTCGCTGCCGTTGTTGTCGCCGACTTTGAATGCTCAAGAGACAGTCAATAACCCCGACCTAGTCATGGACCTCACATGGGAAATCGGTTCATGGACGGACATCTGGCGAATTGAGAAATTTTCGAGTGCCGCCGTTGACACGGATGTCAGCTACTACATTTACCTGCCGCCGGGCTACGAAGCGAGTTCAAAGCGCTACCCGGTCCTCTATTGGTTCCATGGTGCGTACGGTCGACCCTACAGCGCCACGCCGGTCGTGCGCCGTCTTGATGACGCAATTCGCACAGGTAATGCGCCGGAGATGATTGTCGTTAGCAGCATGGACCCAACCGGATTAAGCATGTGGACCAATTCAAAAGACGGCCGACTGCCGATGGAGACCATTTTCGTTGAGGAGCTGATACCGCACATTGACAAGAACTATCGAACGATAGCTGATCGAGCAGGACGGGGAATCGAGGGCTTTTCCATGGGTGGTTATGGCGCGGCCTACCTCGGGATAAAGTACAACCAGCTGTTCTCGTCGGTATCCATTCTTGCCGGTGCACTACACACACCTGAGACGTTTCGGGAACGTCGCCGCGCAATCTTCGATAACGTATTTTCCGGTGATATTGATTACGCTCGCGAAACTTCGCCGTGGCAAATTCTGGACCGTAAAGCCAATAGCCTTGAGGAAGGGCTCAGCATCAGGATTTTTGTAGGTGCGGATGACGGTCTGCTAGCGTGGAACAGAAATTATCATGCTGCGCTTGAGGAGCATGGCGTTGAACATGAATGGGGTGTTGTGCCTGACAGTCCGCATGATCTTGAGATCGTCATGACAAACTGGGAAGGTAACTTCTTCGACTACTATCGTCGTGCCTTCGGAGAAAAATAGGCGAATACAATGGCCAAGCAAAGAGTGATCGTGGTAACCGGCGCAGCATCCGGTATCGGAGCAGCAGCTGCCCAATTGCTAAAGGAGGCGGGCGACACAATCATAGGCGTCGATATTAAGGAACCTGCTGCCGGTAATGTTGATCAGTTTGTTGCTATGGACCAGAGTGATTCAGCTTCCATTGATGCGGCCATCTCTGAGATGCTGGATGACATTGATGGCCTGATCAACAGCGCCGGCGTACCGCCCGGCCCGAAACACTCGCCGGCCATGGTGTTAAAGACCAATTTCTATGGTTTGCGTGAGTTCACGCAGAAGTTACTGGCGAAAATGTCGAAAGGCAGTGCCATCGTCAACCTGACATCAGGTGCCGGCATGGGCTGGGCGCAGAACATTCCTCTATTGCAGGAGGCGCTCGCGATAAAAGAGATAATTGACGTCGACGACTTCGTTACGCGCCACAAAATTCACAACAGCGGCATCGAAAACCTCGCAGCTTACCCGCTTAGTAAACAACTGCTGATCGTGTGGACTGCCGGCGCTTTCCCGGTCTGGAAGGAGACCGGTGTGCGCATGAACGCGGTTGCCCCTGGTGCCGTCACCACGCCGATACTGGATGATTTCCTCACCGCTTTCGGTGAGGAGTCCGCCAATCGGATGCGGGCGATAGGCGCGTCCAGCGCTTTGGATATCGCGAAGATAGCGGCTTTGTTACTGGACCCTGCTTACGAGTGGATCAATGGTGCGACAATTCCGGCAGAGCGTGGCGCAATAACTTACGGCGGGATATCGAAAATGGGTCTCGGATAATCGCGCGTACAGGAAGTATTTGTGTGCTGATCGGATGCATGTAGTTAGATTGAGACAATCAGCCCGCTGGGCGGGCTCCCACAGGTGCTAATAAGACATGTAGAGCCCGCCCAGCGGGCGATTCTCCATCGTTTGTATTAATAGTCCCGGACATAACGCGACTGCGTAATCTGCGCGAGTATCGAGATAGCAATCTCCGCCGGTGATCGTCCCCCCAGTGGCAAGCCGATCGGGCCGGCAATACGTGCCAGCGTTTCCGCACTGAATCCCAGTTCGGCCAGGCGCTCCAGTCTCCTGATGTGATTTCTCTTGCTGCCCAGGGCACCGATGTAAAACGCATCGGATTCCAGAGCTGCCTGCAATGCGGGGTCATCAATTTTGGCATCATGACTGAGCGTGATCACGGCGGTTCGGGAATCGGGTGACAACTTCTGCAAAGCTTCTGTTGGCCATTCGTGGCTGATTTGTGTATTCGGAAAACGCGCAGGAGAAGCGAATGCCGTTCGCGGGTCGATCAGTTGCACTTCATAACCGGCGATACGTGCCATTGGAATCAGCGCTTGTGCAATATGCACCGCACCGACAATGATCAGCCGTGGTGCCGATGAAAATGTTTGCAGCAGGTAGTGCTCATTCGCATATTCCGCTGTTACGGCACCATCACGAGCCAACGCTTCCCGGCCACGCTCTATGAGTTGCGCGGGTATTTCGGCGACGTCACCGTGAATGCCGGTGTCATCGATCAGCACCTGGTAACCGTTGCCAAGGCCGCGTAGCAGAACAGCAGGTTCATGGCGCTGACCTGTCGCGACCAGCCGCTTTAACAAGTCACGATTCATGCAACCGGCTCCAGCAGAATCCGGATCTGCCCGCCACAGGCCAATCCAACCTGCCACGCTTCGTCGTCGGTCACACCAAATTCCAGTATCTGCTGCTTGCCGCTGCTGATTACTTCGGTTGCAGCACGTATCACCTCTCCCTCGACACAACCGCCCGAAACCGATCCTGCGAATGAACCATCACCGGCGATCACAAGATTGCTGCCGGCGGGTCGTGGAGACGAACCCCAGGTTTGAATTACCGTCGCTAACGCGACCGCCTTTCCCGAGTCGCACCACTCAAGTGCGACTTGTAGTACGCCCAGCGGATCGTGATCCGTAACAGCTGCCTGAGATTTGTTTTTTTTAGTCATCGATCAGGATGATGTCCCGGTTTTCGCTATAGAGCTGGAGTACAAGCTCGTGCCGCCGTTCAAGTACAGCGCGTTGATTAACGTAACCCTTGTCGGTGATTTCACCGGCGTCGATGTCCAGCGGTTCGAGCAGGAAAAGTACACGCGCAATGCGGCTGCTTGAAGCCGGGTTTGCAGCATTGTACAACGCCAGGTCAGCACACAATTTTTGCCTGACTTTCTCGTGGCACAATAACTCTGACAGAGAAGTGTCAGGACTTTCTCCTGCTATATTCGTTACCCCCGCAAGATTCGGAATAATCAGCAAGCCAATATGGTCACGATCGTGACCTGTTACCACGGCGTCCTGAATTAATTCGGTGCACGCAGACACCGCGCCGACTCTCACCATGCCGGTGTTTACCCAGGAGCCGGTCAATAGCTTGAAGTCTTCCGCGACACGGCCGTCAAATAAAATTCCTTTTGACGCATCATTCGGGTCAGCAAATTTTGCGGCGTCGCCGGTAATGTAGAAGCCATCTTCGTCAAAGGCTGCCTCAGTCAGATCGTCGCGCTTGAAATATCCGGGCGTGATGTTTGGTCCTCGCAGGCGCATCTCCAGTTTGCCTGCATTCGGCAATAGCTTGAGTTCGGTGCCCGGCACCGGCAGGCCGATAACGCCGGCACGCGCGATGGGAAAGTGAACACCGGTGGCAAGTGGAGCGGACTCTGTCAGCCCCCAGGCGGATGTCATCGCGATCTTTTTACCAAGCGCGGCCAGGGACAGTTTCTCGAATCGCTCCCAGAGATCCTGCGGAAGTGCGGCGGCGGCATAAAAGATTGTGTCGAGGTTGGAAAAGAAATGATCCCGAAACGCAGCGTCCTGCTCCAGGTATGGCGCCAGCATTTGAAAGCCGCGGGGCACGTTGAAATAGGCCGTCGGCGCGATCGCGCGCAGGTTATCAATGGTGGTCTCGAACATGCCCGGCGCCGGTTTGCCCGCATCGATATAAAGCGTTCCGCCATGGCGCAAAATAAGATTGAAATTATGGTTGCCGCCGAAGGTGTGATTCCAGGGCAGCCAGTCGACCAGCACCGGCGGGCGACGAGTGATGAATGGCCAGATCTGGGCTAATGCCTGCTGGTTGGAACACATCATTCGCTGTGTGTTGATGACCCCCTTTGGCAGTCCTGTTGAACCGGAAGTGAACAGGATCTTGGCGACGGTATCCGGGCCTACGCGGGAAAAAGCAGCATCGATGGCGGGAGTCGGTTCCGTTGTGAATAACTTTTCTATCGGTATCGCCGCGGTGTCGGCAGGGCTGGTGTGCTTCACAACCAGGGCAACACCGTCGAGATCAAGCGCCGCGAGTGCGTTGTTAAACATATCGCCATCGGCGGCAAACAGGAGCCCAGGCCTGACGAGGTCATAGACGAATATCAGTTTGCCGAAATCGCGGGACATCAGCGAGTAGGCTGGTGATACTGGCGACACCGGTATACCAACGAACATCGCTGCAAGTTGCAGCAAACCACTCTCGATGCTGTTGCCAGAGAGAATCATGAGCGGCCGCTCGACCGTCACGCCATGCGCGAGCAAAGCCTGTGCCAGCGAGCGCGTCGCTGGCAGAGCTTCACCATAGGTCAGGCGTCGCCATTCACCAGATGCTGTCCGCTCGGCAAGAAAGGTTCTCTGCGGCGCTTTTTCCGCCCACTCGATCAGGTGTGAGCAGATATTCGTGACATAGGGATCGAGTGATAGCGGTGAGCGCAGGATAAAGCCACCGTTTTCCAGGTTCTCGACATCAACCGCAGCAGGTGCGAAGTCCGGCGTCACCTCATTTCTCCTTCAACGGTTATCAACCTCCAGGACCAGCGCCATGGCTGAATCGCCCGCCGCACAACCCGTAAACAGTCCGCGGCCACCACCGCGCAGCACCAGCTCCTCGATCAATTCGATGACCGATCGCATCCCGGTCGGCGCTTGCGGGTGCCCCCAGATCAGGGAGCAGCCAAAATTGTTGATGTTCTTCAGCGGCACGCCGGCATCGCGTGAGAAAACAATGTCGTTCACCGCAAACGGGTTGTGCGTTTTAATGGCGTCCATGTCGTCGAACGACAGATTCGCGAGTTGCAACGCGGAACGGGCAGCACCGAGGGGCGCCTCTGGCATATACCCCAGTTCAGCACGCGACTGGCCGGCACTCAGCATGCGAATTCGCACGGTAGTGTCAGTCGATAGCGCCCGGGCCTTGTCCGGGCTCGCAATAATGATTGCTGCATTGCCATCGGCGGGATGTGTCTGGCCACCGTAGGTAACCGCACCACCCTCGATCACAGGTTTGAGTTTTGCCAGGCCCTCGGCAGTTGATTCGGCAACGCCCTGGTCACCGTCAATTTCCTCGATCGTTTTTCGCAAGCGTGGATCGGGTACAGCGAACGGCAAATCCATGTAGCGTTTCTGGAAGGCATGGTCATTGGCCAGCGCATCCTCGTATTGTGCGCGACGTTGCAATACGACCTCATGCTGTTCGGACGTCGAGATCGAATACTTCGCTGCGACATTTTCAGCGGTTTGCAACATGGAGTGTTTGCCCAGCGGATCACAACTAAAACTGTCCAGAACGACATCCTCCGCCACGCCGGTTCCACCCGGTCCCGACTGCGCAGGATAGTAGGTGTGCGGTCCGTTAGAGCATCGATCCGCGGTGGCGGCCAGCACTGTTTGTGCGAGGCCGCTGCCTATTTCCTGCGCGGCCATGACCATGGTCCTGACACCAGAGGCACAGACCTGTGACACGGTGGGGCCCGGCGCCTGTGGCGCACCGAGCAAACCCATAAACCACGGCGTCCCGTAAAACGACTGATGCTGATAGATACTCAGGCCGAGTACGCCAGCATCAAAAGACGTCGGGTCGATGTTGCGCCTGGCAAGTTCGTGGCGAGCAACGTGTGCTGCAAACTTCAGGGCGTGTAAGTTCTGCAGCGCCCCCTGCCAGCGCACGAATGGAGACGACCAGTAACATCCATATGGAATCTCAACTTGCTCAAACATTTTTCTGCCTTCAGCTCCCTACAACACGAATTCACAACACGCGATGTTTTAAAGTTCCCAGTTCAGATCACCCTCTGGCAGCGCATCCAGCAGGCGTCCGTCACGTAACAAACTTGCGGCGGCCTCGATGTAATCGGTGAGCGCTTCATCGTGATCGAGATAGGGAACCGACTCACGGACCATGTCATAAATTTTCCGTGTGACCGTGCTCAATCTCGCTGCACCACCTTCTCGCTGATCTACCGCCTGGCAGGCACACACCAGTTCAACCGCAGGAACTGCATAACAGATGTTGAGAATATCGCGAGCACGCCGTGCTGCAACCAGCCCCATGGAAACATGATCCTGGAAGTCTCCGGTGGTTGTCAGTGTCTGAATCGAGACCGGATGACATAACGAGCGCATTTCTGCCATGATTGAAGCGGCGCAATACTGGATGCCCATCAGGCCGTGGCGTAGTCCGGGGTCCTCCTTGCAAAGAAATGGTGGCAGGCCGTTGTTGTGATGCGGGTCGAGATATCGATCGATACGCCGGTCATGCAGGTTGCAGGCGGTCGTCAGCGCGATGGCAACATGGTCCATGGCCTGGCTGACGTACTGCCCGTGAAAATGGGCGTTGTGGAAGGCGTCGCCCTCCTCGACGATGATCAACGGGTTGTCGTTGGTGGAATTGATTTCTATTTGCAGGGTACGATCTGCCTGCCACAGAGCATCGACCGACGGGCCAAGAATCTGCGCTGCTGCGCGCAACGAGTAAGCATCCTCTATTTGCTCGTCCATGCACTGCGGCTCATCGGTGCGCAATTTGGCCAGCCAGCGATCGACTTCTTCGTCCTGGACGACCATCTTGCTGTCGGCGAGCGTCGTCCAGACCGTATCGGCGACTTTGAGTTGTCCTGGATGTGGTTTGTTGCGATGCACGGCCGGGTGGTAGGGCATGATCTTGCCGCGCAACGCCTCGAGTGTCAGCGCCGCTATTAATGCAGATTGCTTGAGCAATTTCTTGGCGTGGTAAATGACCGGTGCGCCGACACCAACCATGACCGAGGTGCCATTGATCATGGCCAGGCCTTCCTTGTAAGACAGGCGTGCCGGCTCGAGCCCGGCACGTTTCAGCGCCTGTGCCCCGGGGATAATTTCTCCCTCGTATTTGGCCCGCCAGGCGCCGGTAACCACCATGGCGATATAGGCGAGCGGTCCGAGGTCGCCGCTTGCGCCGAGGGATCCCTGCTCGGGAATACAGGGGACGATCCCTGCGTTGTATACAGCAATATACTTTTCAAAGTTCACGGGGCTGATTGCCGACACACCACGACCGAGAGAGTTAATGCGGCACAGCATTGCCGCACGGACGTAGACATCATCGAGATTCGGGCCGACATTCGAGGCAACGCCACGCAGGATATTGTTCTGCAGTTTCTCGGCATATTCCTCCGGAATCAGCCAGTTTACGAAGCCACCAACTGCGGTAGTAACACCGTAGATGATGCGGCCGGACTTGACGAAACCCTCCAGCAAGTCGCGGGAGGCCTTCACGCGTTCCATCTGTTGCGGAAATACGTCAACGTGCGTTTGCTGGTATGCAGCGTCAACCATCTGGTCGACTGTCAATGTTTCACCATCAAGATACATGCTGTTCTCTCCCTCTGTGCAAATCGATGCAAATGTTCAAGCTAGTTCTGAGGCGGCTTCGAAGTGCTGTGAAGTCGCCGAAATAGATTTTTCTGATTGTTATCGAACCTCAGCCGCCACATCGTGCATGGCGGTATCCATGCGCTCAATTGCTGCAGCAATGTGCTCTGCAGTGATCACCGTCGATAGTGCGATCATGCCTCGCGGCGCGATAAACACGCCGTGGTTGATACACGCGAGGTGAAACTTGTCCATCAGCTCGTCGTCGTCACGGACAACGGATGACTCAGGAACCGATTCGCTGAAATAAATATTCAGGCAGGAACCATAATGGTTGGTCGCAAGCGGCAGGCCGTGTTTCTTTGCCACATCGGTGAGTTGTGTTTGCAGTGATTCGCGCAGATCGCGCATGACTTCAATACGCTCTGCCGTAAGTTCTCGCAGCGATACTTCTCCAGCGACCATCGTTACCGGGTTGGCATTGAAGGTGCCGGTGTGAAAAACCTTCATATCGTCAGGATCGAAGATCTTTAGTATGTCCTTTTTTCCACCCACCGCACCGACCGGAAAGCCACCGCCGATGATTTTACCCAGCATCGTCAGGTCAGGGTCGATTTCCAGACCCGCCTGGCAACCACCGACAGCGAATCTCAGTGTCAGCACTTCGTCGAGAACGAAGAGTGCGCCAGCGGCATGTGCGGCCTTGCGGACGCCCTGGAGAAAATCTTTATCACCCGCTGTTATCCCGCTGGCACCCATCACGGGCTCCAGGAAAACGGCGGCGATGTCGTCACCGTGTTCGTCAAGCACTGCCGCAAATTCATCGAGCCTGTTGTAGGTTGCCAGGTGCGTAAGCGGCCCTTCCTTGCCGAAGGAACCGATCTCAAATTCGAAAAGTGAACCGTGATAGCCGTAGCGCGCCATCAGGACCTTGTTTCTGCCCGTGATTACGCGGGCGATCGTGAACGCAAGTGCGCCGGCTTCGGACCCTGAATTGGTAAAGCGCACTTGCTCGATCGAGGGAACGCGATCGACGATCATCGCTGCGAGCCTGTTCTGCGGTTCATTTGCTGCGGCCCAACCGGTCCCGGCACCGATTTGTTTGCGCGCTGCATCCACAATCGGCGGATAGGCGTGCCCATGGACCATCGCCGTATAGTTGTTGATCAGGTCAAGATACTGATGACCGTCAACGTCCCAAAAGTATGCACCTTCACCACGCTTGATGGTCAGTGGATAGGGCGCCCAGAATGACGCCTGGCGCGATGTTCCACCGGGCATGAACTCACACGCCCGAACATGGTTTTTCGCGCTCGCCGGTGTTCGAACAAGATAAGTTTCACGAATTGCTGCTGTCATTCCAGTCAACCTACCAGTTGTAGGCTTCCACCTCTTGCGGCACTGCGTCGAGAAATTCGCCACTGGTAAACATGGAAGCAATTTTTTCGATGTGGTCAGTCAGTGGTTCGTCGCGATCGAGATAAGGTACGTATTCCCTCACCATGTCGTGACGCTGGGATGCAGCAGGCGATCGTTGCGCCGGTCTGAAAGATTGCACATATTGACCAGCACGATCGCCAGTTGATCCATGGCGTTGGAAATATACTGGCCGTGAAAATTGGCATTGTGCACGGCCTCGTTTTCCTCGACGACCATCAGCGGATTGTCGTTCGATGAATTGATTCCCGTCTCGACGGTCTGCTGCACGAATTGTGTTGTGTCCACTACCGGGCCCATGACTTGCGGTGTTGCGCGGATTGAATAGGCATCTTCGATCTGATCATCGAGACCGCAGGGTTTGTCGGTAGCTAGGTTTCTCAGCCACTCTTCCGTCTCTTCGTCCTGGACGATCATTTTGCTGTCGGCCAGCGTGTGTGCCTTGATGAGGCTTTTTCCATCGGGAACGATCGTTGGGGCGGCAGGGCTGTGAGTAGCGGGAATCATGGTATGCCTCGGCGCGCGTAAGTTGTTGATAAAAGACAGCTTACGCCGAAGTATGTGCACAAACCTTTCTTTTTTACCGTTATTAGCGATAATAACGGAGGAATCTTGCAATAAAGGCCTTAAAATAGGGAGAGTCTTTCATTATGGTCGGAATAACAAAAGCTGGAGTGCTGCCGTTTGATCGTTTTGACCGCGCCATACTAATTGCGCTTCAGGTCGATGGCCGGGTGAGCAATCAGGACCTCGCGCGGCAAGTCGGTCTGTCGCCTTCGGCTTGCTGGAGGCGGGTAAGAGCATTGGAGGAGGCTGGCGTCATTCAGCGCTATACCGCGATCCTGGATCCGAAAATGGTGGGCATTGGAGAAACCGTATTCGCCCATGTCTCAATGGCGCGCCACTCCAAAAGCTCCAGTGTCGAATTCGCTGAGTTGATGCGACAGCAACCGGAAGTCATGGAATGTTTCTTCACAACTGGTGCCGCGGATATCATGTTGCGCGTGGCTACACCGAGTGTTGCCGCCTACGATCACTTTCTGGAAAATGTCATCTTTAATGCGCCGGGTGTCTCCCAGGTTCACTCGGATTTCGCGCTGCGGCAGATCAAGTTCGAGACGGCGTTACCGTTATGACAATCCCGGATTCACCGTTAAAGGCTGAATCTGCTATGGTCATTTGTTACGGTCAGGAACGGGTATTCCGGATCGACTTTTCTGCATGGGGCCAGGTTCGTGGCGGCGAAAAAACAGAAAGTCAGTAAACGAGGGGGTAGGAAAAGCGGTAGGAATTCCGTGCCCGTTTCATCGCGTGGTCAACAACGGAAGGCAAAAATTCTTGCTGCTGCGACACAGCTCTTCCTGAAGATCGGCTACGGTGAAAGTTCGATCGATGCCATCGTAGAGAAATCCGGTGGTTCTAAAGCAACGCTGTACAGCTTCTATCCGACGAAAGCAGATCTGTTTCGTGCGGTTGTTGATTCTATTGTTACCAGCAATGCAAGCGAAGAACTAA